>Ga0209573_1000722_pt1 | contig 61938 bp, 53 predicted proteins | sample TNRBio252014_DNA_FD_185870 | JGI IMG/M metagenome (GOLD analysis project Ga0209573, IMG submission 185870) | Wastewater treatment Type I Accumulibacter community from EBPR Bioreactor in Madison, WI, USA - TNR Reactor_6/25/2014_ DNA (SPAdes)... | ecosystem: Engineered > Bioreactor > EBPR >...
CGAGGCCTTGGAATTGCTGACGCTCCCCGCCGGGCTCGACCGGTGCGAGGTCGTCCATGCAACGACCGCAGCGGAGGTGGATGAAGCCTTCAATGCGGCGAAACGGCGCGGCAACGAAGGGCTCATCGCGAAGGAGCCCTCGAGCCTCTACACTCCGGGACGTCGGGGCAGGCAATGGCTGAAGCTGAAGAAGGCGATGCCGACGCTCGATGTCGTGGTGGTGAAAGTGCAGCAGGGCCACGGCAGACGCGCCCACGTGCTGAGCGACTACACCTTCGCGGTACGCGACGAGGAGAGCGGAGGGTTGCGCGTCATCGGCAAGGCCTATTCGGGACTCACTGATGCCGAGATCGAGGAGCTGACCGCGCATTTCCGCGAGCGGACCGTGGAAAAGGTTCGCTCCGTCCACGTCGTCGAGCCCGATACGGTGCTCGAGATCGCCTTCGACTCGATCCAGGCGAGCAAACGCCACGACTCGGGTTTGTCACTGCGATTTCCGCGGATCAAGGCGATCCGGCGCGATAAGACGCCCGCGGACATCGACACGCTCGCCTACGCTCGCAAATTGGCGGGTTTGTGATTTTCAAGGTGCTGCGGCGCCGGTGCGAGCTGCTTCAAATTGCCGATGCGGCCGTTTTGCCTTTTCCACGACGAAGCCGGGCCGCTTCGCAAAGTCGGCCGCGACGATCGTGGCTTTGTCAGGATCGAGATCTCCGGCGTGGGCGTGAAGGAGGTAGCGCAGCACGAGTGGCTTCGCCGCCTCGATCGTCCAGGGTTCGCGCTGGCAGAAGGACGCGCCCATCCATCCATCGGAGCGCACATGCCACGGAGTCGGGTAGCGGGGATTGCCGGGATGATCGTAGAAGGTGATCCCTTCCACGACGGTCTTTCGATCGGGGCCGATCCCGGAGGTGACGGGACCCGAGTAGTCCATCCACGCGGCGGTCTTCTCGAAGATCGCTTCCTCGCCGCGGGTGCCTTCACTGCTCGTCAGTTCACCGCCCCCGAAATGATGGGTGATACTCTTCGCGACGCGCACGGCGAGGAGACCGAAATTCGATTTCTCGAGCGTGACTTGTTCCTGCCCGGCACCGGGCCGGAGGGTGATCTGGAACTCAAGGAATTGACCACCCTCGTCTCCGGGACGCGAAGAGACGACGAGCTCGTGATCGATCAACTCAACGCCGGCCTCGTCATACCAGCCGAGCGAAGCGGCCATGATCGATTCCTCGTCGCCGTCTTCGTACGCGAGCCAGTGCTTTTGACGGATCCGCGCCTTCGTGTTCTCAGACCAGAAGTCTACGCCCTCGACTTTGGCGTGGGCAAACCAGATCGAGCGGTGATGATCATGATTCTGCGCTCCGGGATGGCCCATCCGCGTCAGCGAGACGCCCGAGGGACCGTTGAAGGGGTAGAAGAAGGGCCGGGGATACTTCGGATCGAAATGCCAGCGTGACACTTCCTTGCCCTCATGAAGGAAGGCGACTTGATCGTCGGGGAGGGGGAGGAGCTCACAACGCGGCGGGGTGTATCCTCCGGGAGCGGCGGGATCTTCCGCGAAGCCCGTGATACCGAGCAAGATGCCTAGCAGGATGAGAATGAGGGGCACTCGGGTTTTCATCCCGTCATCGAAGCGAAAACGGGCCCCGGCCGCAAGGGCGTGATCGGGGTGGGTGGGCGGCGAGATTGGGATCCGCTCCGGAAACAAATCGAGGATATTCCACCTCCGCCGTTGACGGAGTCCGCCCTTTTGCTGTTGAATCCCCGCCAAACCCATGAGAACCCCCTTCCTCGTTTCCACCCTGATCCTAATGAGCTCTCTCTTCCCCCACGTCGCCCGAGCCGGTATGACCGAGGCCGTTTACGGCAAAATGCCCGATGGTCGCGAAGTGAAAATCTGGACGCTCACCAATGGAGCCGGGATGGAGGCCAAGGTGACGGAATACGGAGCCATCCTCGTTTCCCTCAAGGCTCCTGACAAAGACGGAAAAGTCGCCGATGTCACCCACGGCTACGACACCCTCGAGGGATGGCTGACGAACAGTTCCTACTTCGGTGCGACGGTCGGTCGCTTCGGCAATCGCATCGCGAACGGGAAATTCACCCTTGATGGCAAGGAATACACGCTCGTCACCAACAACGACCCGGGCGGCATTCCCTGCGCCCTTCACGGTGGCACTGAAGGCTTTTCGAAAAAGCTTTGGAAAGGCGAGGGGTTCACCGGTGACGACGGCAGCGGGGTGAAACTCACCTACACCAGTGCCGACGGCGAGGAAGGTTATCCGGGTGAGCTCAGCATCGAGGTCACCTACACCCTCACGGAGAAAAACGAGCTGGTCTGGGAGGCCAAGGCCACGACGAAGGCACCCACCGTGCTGAACATCGTCCATCACACCTACTGGAATCTCAGCGGTGATCCGTCCACCAAGATCAACGATCATGAGATGACGATCTACGCGGACCGTTACCTCGCGACCAATGCGGGGCTCATCCCCACGGGCGAACTGGCTCCGGTGGCGGGAACCCCGCTCGATTTCGTCGAGCCCACCGTGATCGGCAAACGCATCGACGCCGACCACGAGGCGCTCAAACTCGCCGGCGGCTATGACCACGCGTGGGTCCTCAACGGCACCCCCGAAGGTTCGCTTGTCAGGGCCGCGCGGGTGCGTGATCCGAAGACCGGACGGACCCTGACATTGACCACGAATCAGCCCGCGGTGCAGTTCTACGGAGGCAATTTCCTCGATGGCACGACCACCGGAAAAGGCGGCGTGAAATACGAGCACCGCACCGCCCTCTGCCTCGAGACCGAGAACTATCCCGACGCGCCGAACAATCCGAAGGCTCCATCCCCCGTCCTGCGGCCCGGCGAGACCTATCATCACAAGATGGTGCACACCTTCACGGCCGAGTGAAAAGGGCGCGCCTTGTTCGGCTTCACTCCAACTTCCTCTGTCGTCCGAACTCTGACTTCTGATTTCCGACCTCCGTCCGATGACCCTTCTCACCTTTCTTTTCTTCACCGCGCTGGTCGGGGTGCTCACGTGGATCCTGACGCGCAAGGATGATCATGGAACCTCGACGGGATATTTCCTGGCGGGGCGAACGCTCACGGGAGGGTTCATCGCGGGGTCGCTCCTCCTGACCAACCTTTCGACGGAGCAGCTCGTCGGGCTCAATGGCTTGGCATTCAAGGACGGCATCTGCGTGATGGCTTGGGAGGTCATCGCCGGGGCGTCGCTTGTGATCATGGCGCTCTATTTCCTGCCGAAATACCTGCGCAGCGGCATCGCGACGATTCCCGAGTTCCTCGAGAAACGCTTCGACGGCAAGACGCGCTCGATCACGAGTTTCATTTTCATTCTCGCCTACGCGGTGATTCTCCTGCCGATCATTCTGTATTCGGGCGCGACCGGGTTGAAGGATATTCTCGATCTCAAGACCCTGACAGGTATCCAGGATGATACGACGATGCTGTGGATCACGGTGTGGTTCATCGGCATCGTTGGATCGATCTATGCGATCTTCGGCGGGTTGCGCAGCGTGGCGGTGTCGGACACTCTCAATGGATTCGGATTGCTGGTGGGTTCGGTTTTGATCGTGATCTTCGCGCTCAACGCAGTGGGAGATGGTGGGCTGCTCGAGTCCCTCGCTTCGATCAAGGCGGCGCATCCCGAGAAATTCAATTCGCTCGGGACGAAAGACTCTTCGGTTCCCTTCTCGACCCTTTTCACCGGGGTGCTCTTGCTGAATCTCTTCTACTGGACCACGAACCAGCAGATCATCCAGCGCACCTTCGGCGCGACGAGTCTTGCCGAGGGTCAGCGAGGTGTCCTGATCGCGGGGATCTTCAAGGTGCTCGCGCCGCTCGTGCTGGTGCTTCCAGGAGTGATTGCTTTTCACCTCTTTGGCTCTCAGGAGGGTTTCAAGCCCGACCATGCCTACGGAACGCTCGTCAGCCAAGTTCTTCCCAAATGGCTCACTGGCTTTTTTGCCGCCGTGATGGTAGGGGCGATCCTGAGTTCCTTTAATTCCGCGCTCAATTCAACCGCAACCCTCTTTTCACTGGGCGTATACCAGCACCTCTTCAAGCATGGCGTCGTCGATGAGAAGAAGGTGATCAAGAATGGCAAGATCGTAGGCACGATCGTCGCAATTTTCGCGATGGTGGTTGCGCCGATGCTAGCACAGACCGAGGCCCTTTTTGGTTACCTGCAGAAAATGAACGCCCTCTACTTCATCCCAATCTTCGCGGTGGTGCTGGCGGGATTTCTTTTCAAGCGGGCCGGAGCGCTAGCGGCAAATATCTCGCTCGTGGCCGGATGCGTCATCCTCATCTTCGGCTATTTCGTGCCGCCCTTCTCCGGGTGGCTGGAGAAATCGAAGATCCACGATTTCCACTTCATCGGGATCGTCTTCGCGATTCTCATGATCTTCCAGTTCGTGATGAGCAAGGTGAACCCGCTCCCGCGGGATTGGGAGCACCACCACAGCGGCGAGGTTGATCTCACCCCGTGGAAATGGGCGAAACCGCTGGGCATCGGCATCGTTGCCTTCGTCGTGATCCTATACCTCTCCCTCGCGGATTTCTCCGTCTTGAAGGGGTGAAGAACAAGCCGCTGCGGCGCATGCGGGGGAATGGGTGTATCGTGTCCTGACGAAATTACTCATGGACCCTGCGCGCATCGAACAGCTCCGCGATCCGGCGATCTATCCGGAAGGAGCGGAGTCGGTCGAGATTCTCCAGACGCATCTCTCCGTCGTCGTTCTCTCGGGTGATAGGGGCTACAAGTTCAAGAAGGCGATCCATCTGCCCTTCGCCGACTTCACCTCGCTGGAGCAACGCCGCTTTTTTTGCGAGGAAGAGCTGCGGTTGAACCGCCGTCTTTGTCCGGAGATCTACGAGTCGGTCGTGGCGCTCCGCGCCGACGACGAAGGCCGTCTCCGCATCGGTGATACGGGGGCGATCGTCGACTTCGCGGTGAAGATGCGCCGCCTGCCGCAGAACCGCATGATGGATGTTCTGTTAGAGCAAAATGCGGTAGGCCGGGGACAGATCGAGGCGATCGCGCTTCAAGTGGTTGCCTTTCATCGCGAGTCCACGCGCGGGCCGGAGGTCGATTCCTGGGGTGATCCCGAAAAACTTCGCGGCTTTGCAATCGCCAATTTCGCGGAGACCCGCGGCTTTTTTCCGGAGCGTCTTCATGCAGCCCTTGAGTCGAGGACGGAGCGTGATTTCGCCCGGCTTCTCCCGGTGCTGAAGTCGCGAGTTGCGGCGGGTCATGTCGTCGATGGTCATGGCGACCTCCATGCCCGCAACATCTGCCTGATCGATTCGCCTGCGATCTACGACTGCATCGAGTTCAATCCCGGCTTCCGTTGCGGCGATGTCGCCACCGAGCATGCCTTCCTCGTGATGGACCTTCGCTTTCGCGGTCATTCGGAACTGGCCGATGCCTATCTCGAGACGGTGCTCAGAGAAAGCGGCGACGAAGAAATGAAAGACGTCCTTCCAATGCTCGTGCGTTACCGGGCCATGGTCCGCGCCAAGGTCTCGGCGATCCTTTCGGGGGAGACGGAACTGCCCGATGACGAGCGCACGGATTCGTCGCAGACCGCTTCCCGTTACCTCCGCGTCGCCGCCGCTTCAGCGATCGAGGACGACGGACCCTGGTGGCTGATCTTTTGTGGACTGCCGGCCTCCGGAAAGTCGAGCGTGGCCGAAGCGCTGTTCGAAGCCTCGGGCAGGGCCTGGCCGGTTCTTTCGAGCGACCGCGTCCGCAAGGAACTCGCGGGAGCCGCGCCGATGGAGCCGCTGCCGGAGTCCTTCTATTCGGACGAATTCTCGCATCGCACCTACGCCGAATTGCTGGAGAGAGCAAAGGCTGCCACGGAGTCCCGTGCCGTTGTCATTCTCGACGCGAATTTCCGCGAGCGCCGGGAGCGGTCCCTCGCCCGAGAAGCGGCTCACGCGGCAGGAGCGCGGTTCGCGATCCTTCGCGTCGATGCCGATGAGGCGATCGTGATCGAGCGGCTCGCCTCGAGAAAGAACGATCCCACTTCGGTGAGCGATGCCGACCGCGCCGTCTACGAGAAGCTGAAGGCGCGGTATGAGGTGCCGCAGGAGGAAGAAGCCGACCAACTTATCCCCGTCAACGGCGACCTCGAGCCCGGGGCCGCGGTGGATGGGATTTTGGCGGCTCTTCTTGAGCCGTGATCCGTGAATCGCTCACTTTTCGAGAATCTCCTCGAGCACCTCTCCATCCATCTCGGGCAGGGCGACGCCCATCACTTTCGCAAGAGTCGGGGCAACATCGAGATTGCGGACGCGGTCGAGGACGACACCTTTTTTGATGCCGGCTCCACTGGCGATGAAGATGCCATCGAGCTCGGGATCGGAATTGAGGTAACCGTGGGTGCCGGCGTAGTTCACGGCGGGGACGACGACCTCGTCACCCGTGACATCCTTGCGGAAGGCGTAACCCTCGGCCGCGTAGAGGATGAGGTCGCCCATGCCGGCGTTTTCTCCTGGCTTCGGCATGCCGAGGCGGTGGCCGTCCTCGCCGTCGATGACTTCGGCAATGCCTTCCATCGTCGAAAACATCTCCTTCAATTGCGGCAGCAATTCCGCGCGGCGCGCCGGGTTCGTCACGTAGGCGAAGGCCATGCCACCCTGGGCCATGACGTAGGCGTCGCACGAGGAGATGGTGGGGCCGAGACCACGGGCGAGACCCGCTTTTTTCAAGGCCACGTTGGGTTGCACGAATTTCGTCACCTTTTTGAACCCGTGATCCGTGGCCACGACGATGGTGGTTTTGTCACGCAGTCCGGTGCGATCGACCGCGGCGAGGAGGTCGCCGACGTAGCGGTCGGCCAGCTCCAGAGCGGTGTAGCCGGGGCCGCTGCGGGGGCCGTAGGTGTGATGGGTGTAGTCGGTGTTGAGCGTGTGATAGAGCAGGAGGTTCGGCCGGTGTTTCTCGAAGATGTGGATCGCCGCCCGTGTCCACATCGCATCGAGGAAGGCGACGCCCTTGCGGTTCGGTCCCATCTGCATCCAGCCAATTTCCTCCTCGGTCGCGACTCCATCGGCGATCATTTCCTTCACGACGGGCTCCTCGAGTTTGGGCAATTCGGCGAAGCTCCAATTGACCGTGCCGGGATTGGTGATCGCGACCCAGTCGGACTCGGCCGTGGTGAGCCCGGCCTGATGGGCGACGTCATAGAGCGTCGGCACGAAAACCATGCGCGACTTGTCGGCCCATTGTTCGATCACGGGAGGAACTCCGTCTTTGCGCACGAGGAGTCCATTGTAGAGCACGCCATGTTTGCGGGGCTCTACTCCGGTGACGAGGGTGGTGTGGTTGATCCAGGTGATCGAGGGATTGCTTACCGTCAGGGCCTTCGCCGAGGCTCCCTCGGCGGCGAGCTTGCGTAGATTGGGCACCTGCAGGGTAGGATCGTTCCAGAGGTAGGCGGGGAATCCGTCGATGCTGATGAGGATGACATGACGGTCTTTCGCGGGTTCGGCCCGGGCGGTTGAGAGGCAGGTCAGGAGGAAGGTGAGGACGGGCAAGACAAGGCGGTTCATGGGCGGGAAGCATGCCAGAATTCTCAGGCAAGGTCAGCGCCGATCGCGCCTCGTTTGCGTTACTTGTTCGGGCGGGGGATTCTCCGTCATGCTCCTGCGTGTGAACCGGATTCTCCTCCTTCTCCTCTCGGTCTTCGCCCTTCCTGCCCAAGCGTGGGAGGCGGGGCTCGCCAAAGCCGACATCACTCCGACCGAATCGGTCCCTCTCGCGGGCTATGGTGGCAAAACGCGGATGTCGCAGCGGGTCGATCATCCGCTCTGGCTGAAGGCGCTTGCCCTGCGCGATGAATCGGGTGCGACGTCGGTGATGGTCACGGCCGATCTTGTCGGTCTCAGTGACAAGATGGTCGCCCGTATCGCCGGATCAGCGAAGGAGAAGCATGCCTTGCCGAGGGAACGGCTCATCCTCAATACCTCGCACAACCACAGCTGTCCCGTGACGGAGGACGTGCTCTGGCTCTACTACGAATTCACTCCGGAGGAAGCGGCGGCGAAGGATCGCTACACGGAACATGTCTACCGGGCATACGAGGCGGTGATCGCCGCCGCCATCGCCGATCTCGCGCCGGCGGAGCTGTCTTATGAACTCGGCCTCGCCGGAGTCGCGGTGAACCGGCGCCGTTCGCGTGGTCCGGAAAGTCGCGCGCTGCCCGGGCCGGTCGATCAGGACGTACCGGTGCTCGCGGTGCGGAGCGGAGATCGCCTGCGCGGAATCGCCTTTGGATACTCCTGCCACACAACGGCGCTTGGAGGGCTCAGTCTCAATGGCGATTACGCGGGTTTCACCCAGGTCGAGTTGGAGAAAACGAATCCGGGAGCGGTCGCGATGTTCGTGCAGAATTGCGGAGGTGATGCCAATCCGCTCCCGCGCATCCGGGGCAGGGACGCCGAGGCGGTATCACTTGCGGAGCGCTACGGACTCATTCTCGCCGAGGCGGTGAACCAGGTCCTCGCCGGATCGATGGTGTCTTTGTCTGGACCTCTGAAGGCCTCGATGGGTGAGGCCACCCTCGATCTCGAGCCGGGACTGCCGCTCGCCGAATTGAAGGAACGCGTCCCGAACCTCAACGGCATGCACCGGCGGGAGTTCGAGTTGTTCATCCGCCAATACGAGACCTTGGGCGAGCCTCCCGGGTCGTTGAGGTATCCTGTGCAGGTATGGCGCTTCGGCGAGGGTCTCACTTTCATCGCCCTGACCGGTGAGACGGTGGTCGATTATTCGCTGAAGTTTAAAGAGGCTTACGGATGGAACCAGACTTGGGTGAGCGGCTACAACAACGATCTGTTCTGTTACGTGCCTTCGCTCCGGGTTCTGAAAGAGGGAGGCTACGAGGGCACGCTGGGAATGTGGGAGTACGGCCATCGCGCCCCGTTCACGGAGACGGTGGAGGAGCGTATCGCCGGGCTGGTGGAGCGGCTGGTGGCGGAATAAGACAATTCGAACCAAGGAGGTCGCAGATTCGTATCCAGCGAGCAATGAATCGCAGCAAGGCCCTTTCCCGGATCCAAGACGTCGAAGACCGCATCATCTCGCGTTTCTGCGCGGTGGAGCGGCGGCTCCATCGTCGCATGGACTGGGTCGAGGACACGACGACCTACGAATCCCTTGAGGCCCGCATCCGCGAGGAGATCGTTTTCTACGAATCCCGCGGCTTCTACCTCTTCCAGGAACCCTGGCTCGAACACGAGCCCTTCAACCACCGTTTCCGCGTCGTCCTCACCTTCAGGCCGACGGAGGCGAATCGATAGAGATCATCTGGTCCCGCTGTGCGGCCGAGATCCACCCGGCATCCACCAGGAGGGTGGCCGCCTCGTCGTAGGTGTCGAAGAAATAAATCGAGGTGGGGTGCCCGTCGAGTTTCGCGGCCTCGACCCGGAGCTGCGCGACCCGTTTCTCGGGGCTCACCCGGTGGATCAGGATCATGGCGATGCGGTCGGGATGGGCGAGGGCGGCCTCGACGTAGATGGGCACGTCGTGCTGGCTCGTGTCGCCGAAGAAAATGGCCGGTTTGTCAGGATACCACGAGAGGACCTGCTCGATCGCCCCGAGTTTGTGATCGCGGTGGCTTCGCTTCAGCCATTTGTCCTCATCGAGACCCCAGTCGGTCATGAAAAATGGTCCGAGCGGGAGACCGTTGATCTCAAAGACGTGATTGAGGAGGCCGTGGAGATTGTAGGGGGAACTCGTGACGTAGGCCACCGGATTGAGTTGGTCGTTTTCCGGATTGGGCCCTTGGCGGAGGTGCTGGTAAAGCGAGGTGACTCCGGGGAAGAGTTGCCGGGTGAGAGCGTTGCCGAGCAGCGTCGTCGCAATCATGCGCAGGATCTTGCCCGCATGGGTGACGAGGACAGTGTCGTCGACGTCGCTGAGAATGACGACGTCGGGGTGGCGGGCCGGACAGTCGATCGGCCAGGTCGCGGGTTCGGAGACCTCGGATTCGGGTAGTTCGATCCTCAGCTCGGTGGAATGCACCGTCTCGAGCGGTAGGTCGATTTCGAAATAACCCTCTCGATCCGTGCGTTTCGCGACTGGTTCACCGCCCGCGCTGACCTGGACGAGCGAGTAGGGGCGCTCCGGCGTGCACCAGCGTCGGATCATGTGGTAGAGATTGACGAGGGCCGGATCATCCACGCTCGGATGCGGCCAGGTGCGGGCGAGGAGCGTCCGCCCCTTCACCGAGACGCCGCGTTCGTGACGGATCGCATAGTAGATCTCGGCGACCATCGGCCTGCCGAGGCGACCCGTGACTCGCGCAAGGAGGCGATGAAAGGCGTCGTAGATCCTTTCGGCCTGAAGAGCGAGTTTCAGGACCCAGCGTCGTCGGGGTTTCGGCTGGAGGTTCGGGTCAATGGGAACGGAGAGGAGGGTTACCCATATTCATAGCCTTGACTCATCCTCTTGCTCAACTCTAAAACTCCTTCTCTTACCTCATACTCATACTCTTACTCATCGGAAGGCAAGGGACGTTCGGATTTTGAGTATGAGTAAGAGGTAAGAGTATGAGTATGAGGTTTAGGCCATCACATCCCTGATGACCTTTCCGGCCACGCCGGTCAATCTCACATCGAGTCCCTGGAACTTGGTCGTGAGGCGGTGATGATCGATGCCCAGCAACGCCAGCATTGTTGCGTGGAGATCATGCACGCTCACGACATTCTCGACGGCGCGGTAGCCGAGTTCGTCGGTGCTGCCCCAGGTCATGCCGGGCTTGATGCCGCCGCCGGCCATGAAGACACTGAAGGAAAGAATGTGGTGATCTCGTCCGGTGCCCTGGCCCATCGGGGTGCGTCCGAATTCCCCGCCCCAGAGAATGAGCGTGTCCTCGAGCAGGCCGCGCTCGGCGAGATCCTGGATGAGGGCGGCGCTGGGACGATCGACGGTGGCGGCACCGTCCTTCATGCCCTCCTCGAGCTGGCCGTGGTGATCCCAGGCGCGGTGGTAGAGCTGGATCATGCGCACGCCGCGCTCGGCGAGGCGGCGGGCGAGGAGGCAATTCGAGGCGAAGGACCCATCGCCGGGTTCCTTGACGCCATAGAGGTCGAGGGTCGCCTGGCTCTCGCCGGAGAAGTCGGTCAGCTCCGGTACGCTTGATTGCATTTTAAACGCCATTTCATACTGGGCGATGCGCGTCGCGATCTCGGGATCGTTTTGTTCTTCGGCTAGGAAACCGTTGAGGCGCTGGATCTCCTCGATCACCTGCCGTTGCGTGCTCTGGCAGACGCCGTCGGGATTTCCGATGTAGTGGACCGCGTCGCCTTTCGACTGGAATTGGATCCCCTGGAAACGGCTCGGCAAAACGCCGCTGCTCCACTGGCGCGCCGAGATGGGCTGCTGTCCATATTTACCCGCCGAGGTCAGGACGATGAAGCCGGGAAGGTCCTCCGTTTCCGATCCGAGTCCGTATTGCAGCCAAGATCCCATGCTCGGTCGGCCCTTGATGATGGAGCCGGTGTTCATGAAGGCGTGGGCGGTGTCGTGGTTGATCTGCTCGGTCTGCATCGAGCGGATCACGCAGAGCTTGTCGGCCTGCTTCGCGATTTCGGGAAAGAGGTCGCTCACCTCGATTCCCGACTGGCCGTGTTTCGAGAAATTCGTGAAGGAACCCCGCGCCTTCAACTCGGCACCCTGGAGCTGGGCGAGTTGCTGTCCTTTGGTGAAGGATTCGGGGAAGGGTTTGTCGTGGAGCGCCTTGAGTTCGGGCTTCCAATCAAAGGTCTCGAACTGCGAGGGGCCCCCCGCCATGCAGAGGAAGATGACGCGCTTCGCCTTCACGGGAAAGTGCGGCGACTTGAGGGCGCCATTCCAGTGGTCTGGTTTGGGGATGGATGTGGTCGCGGCGTTCGCCTGATGCAGCAGAGAAGACAAAGCGATGCCGCCGAAGCCGTAGGCGCTTTGTTGCAGGAAGCTGCGGCGATGGAGGGAGTGGGAGACTGAAGCGTCCATGGAGGTCAATAGCGGGTGATGGTTTCCTGTGCATTCAACAAGACGCGCGCGACTTGCGACCAGGCGGCTTGCTCGGCGGGGTCGAAATCCGCCTTGGGGGCGAGTCCGATGGCAAGGAGCTTGGTCGCGTCCTCGGGATTCGCCTTGTAGTGGTCTCGCTGTTCGGTGAGGAAGCTCGCGAGGGCGGTCGCTTCCTTTTCCTTCGGTTCGCGGTTCAAGGCGAGACGGAAAGCCGATTTGAGTTTCGTCTGATCGTCCGTGTCCTTCTGTGCGAGCAACCTGGAAGCAAATACCCGCGCCGCCTCCACAAAGGCGGGATCATTCAACAAGGTCAGGGCCTGCTGGGGGGTGTTGCTGTTCGTCCTCGCGGCGGCGCATTCGTCGCGGGCGGGGGCGTCGAAGTTGGCCATCATGGGATGGAGAAAGGTGCGCTGCCAGTGGGTGTAGAGACCGCGACGCCATTGCCGCGAGTCGGTGTCGGCGATGTAGTCGCGATTCGGGAACTGGAGGGCCTCGTAGTAGCCGGCGGGCTGATAGGGTTTCACGCTGGGGCCGCCGATCTCCTTGCTCTGGAGAAGGCCGGCGATGGCGAGGGCGTTGTCGCGCACGAATTCGGCCTCGAGGCGTCGCGGATTCTGCGAGGCGAGAAGCCGGTTCGCGGGATCGATCTCGAGGGCCTCCTTCTGGAAGACGCTGCTCTGGCGATAAGTCTCGCTCGTGACGATGAGGCGGACCATGTGCTTGAGGTCCCAGCCGGACTCGCGGAACTCGACCGCAAGCCAGTCGAGCAGCTCGGGATGCGAGGGCAGTTCGCCCTGCGACCCCAGATCATCGACGGCGGTGCTGAGTCCGGTGCCGAAGAACATCGCCCAGAGCCGGTTCATCACGGCGCGGGCGGTGATGGGATTCGCGTCGGAGGCGATCCAGTTGGCGAGATCGAGTCGGGTGAGGCGTTTGTCAGGGCCGCTCTCGAGCCGGCCGGGGAGGAAGGACGGAGTCGCCGGCAGGACGACGGGTCCGGTCTCGTCCTGCCAGTTGCCGCGAGGAAGGACGCGGATCTCGAGCGGCTTCGCGGCGGCCTGGGTCACCATCGTCCAGGTGCGTCCGTCGAAGAGGGCGCGCTCGGCGGCGGCGAGACGGTGGGCTTCGTCCGATGCGGCGCGGTCATGGGTGGTGGCGAGGAGGAAGGTGGTCGTGGCGAGGGCTTTCTCCACTTCGCTGCGGCCCGCGAGTGGTTTTGTCAGGGCGGCAAGCGACTCGGGAGCGGCGACTTCGAGCGGATCGGTCGCGGCGAGGGGCGAGACGGAAATCTTTACGGGGAGGACGTTGTCGCCGCCGAGATTGACGACGAGCTGCTCGCCTTCCTTCAGAGCGAGGGGCCCGTTGAAAAGCCAGTTCGCCTGGAGGGCTTGTCCCTTCACGACCGATTTGGGGAGACGCCATTCGTTCTCGAGTCCCGGTACTTCGGCCCCGCCGCGGTGGACCGGGCGTTTGGCGGACGCCTCACCCGAGCGGAGTCCGATCTTCCGGATCTTGCCGTCAGCGGCGTGAACTTCGAGGGACAGGGTGATGGCTTTGCCGAATTTGGCATCGTCGCGTCCTTCGGCGGGTAGCTCGAGGCGAATCGAGGAAAAGGAGGGGGCACCACCGATGGCGGCGGTGACGGAGAGCGCTTCGCCTTTGCCAAGGGGCTTGTCGGGAGCGACCGAGTCACCCGAGACGATGGCGGCGCGTTTCCCGACCGGTTCGCCTTCCTTGAGGATGGAGGTCTGGCTTGTGGCAAGGGGCAACCAACCCGTGGGGTGTTTTGTCAGGAAGTCCGCGATGCCTTCCTCCCACTGCGCCTGTGCCTCCATCGCTTTCGGATCAGCCGAAAGTTTGGATGCGCTCTCGGCGAGGTGATTCGCGAGTGCCTCGACGGCTTCGGCGTGACGGTTTTTCAGCCAGGAACTCTCGACCTCGATCTCGGGCGGAAAGGGCGAATCGTTGTTGATGCCCTCGAGCTCGGGCTCGGGAGTGTAGCCGTAGTTCGCGTAGACGCCCCATTGCTTGACGTCGGCAAAGAAGGACTGCAATTCATAAAAGTCGCGCGTCTGGATCGGATCGAACTTGTGATCGTGGCACTCGGCGCAACCGAAGGTGCTGCCGAACCACGCCGCGGCGACGGAACGGACGCGTTCGGCGCCGTATTTGGCGAGGTATTCCTTCGGCTGAGCCCCGCCCTCGCGTGTCATCATGTTGAGCCTGTTGTAGCCGGTCGCGACGAGTTGTTCGGGGGTCGCGTCCGGGAGGAGGTCGCCGGCGAGTTGCTCGCGGGTGAAAACGTCGAAGGGTTTGTTCCCGTTGAAGGCGTTGATGACGTAGTCGCGATAGGGGAAGATGCGCTGATTCTGGTCGCCGTGGAATCCGACGGTGTCGGCGTAGCGCGCGATGTCGAGCCACCAGACGGCCATCCGCTCGCCGAAGTGGGGCGAGTTGAGGAGGGAGTCGACGGAGACTTCGCCATTCAACGCTGCCGGCGGCAGCCCGGTGAGATCGAGGGCAAGGCGGCGTGCGAGAACGTGGTCGGGCGCGGGCGGCGAGGGTTTCAGCCCCTTCTCCGCGAGCTTGGCGCGAATGAAGGTATCGATGGGATTTCCCTGTTCCTGGCCTTTCGGCAGTGCGGGACGCTTGAGAGGGGCGTAGGACCAATGCGGCTCGTAGACGGCGCCTTCGGCGACCCAGCGGCGAAAGAGCTCCTTCTGCTCGGGCGTGAAGGGCTTGTGCGCCTTCTCGGGCGGCATCGGATCGTCCTCGTCGAAGATGCGGAGGATGATTTCGCTTTTGTCAGGATCGCCCGGCACGATGGGGAGAGCCCCTTCTTCGGTCTCGCGGATCGCTTCCTCGCGAATATCGAGTCGCAGTCCGGCTTCGCGCGTTTTCGCGTCGAAGCCGTGGCAGTGGAAACAGGTGTCCGACATGATCGGACGGATGTCGCGATTGAAGCTGACGGGTTCCACCGCGGCGGCGATGCCGGGGAAAATCAGGGCGAAAGAGAGAAGGGGGGATCTCATGAAGCAAGGCAGCGTCCTCTCAAGAGGATACGCCTGGATCGGCCTCTGCCAAAAGACGCGAAAGAGCCCGTAAGATCTTTGATTGTCGGACAATCAAAGAGGGTCGAATGCGACGCCTGACCTTCTTCGGTCGGCGTGGTTCACTGCGGCGATACGACTTCCGCGACGGCGGGACGCACCTCCGGCAATTCGTCGCAGAGCGCGAGCGCTTTGAGGGCTTGGGCGGTGGCGATGTAGGTGATGTAGTGGTAGTTGCCGCGGTAGAGCGAGTGCATCCACCAACGTCCCGAGACGCGTTGCTCGCGCTTCAGCCACGTGACTCCGCGTTGGATGCGTGGATCGTCCGCGGGCACCCCGCTCTGGCGCATCAGGACAATGGCGAGGGCGGTGAGGTAGGGATCGCTTTCGGGATCGGCGGCGTCGGGGAGAGAGGCGAGGAGTTTCACGACGGTGTCGCTCATTTCATAATGCCAATCGGCCACGGCGGAGAAATTCCGCGTCGACCAGCCTCCGTCCTCGTGTTGTCGCGAGGTCAGAATGGCGAGGGCGTTTTCCTTTTCCGCATCGGTGACGAGTTCGGAGAAGTAATGCGCGAGCTGGAGCCGGAGGATGCGATCGAAATCGCTTTTCGGTGCGGCGGTGCGGAGCCAGTCCTTCAGCTTCGCGACGCGGTCGCGCGTCTCTCCCGGCTCAAGTGCGTCGAGCCATTCGGGGGCGGCGGTGAGGGCGCGGGCGGCCTGCAGGCTCAGTTCGAAATCGGTGGTGATGTGGGGAATCTCGACTTCGCCATAGCTGACGAACGAACCATCGGGCGATTGTCGGCTCATCATCTGGCGGAGGGCTTGGTCCGTGTCTGGCGAGGTCTTGCCGGTGACGTGGCGATCCCATTCGGCGAGGCCGAGGGCACACCAGATCGCGGTCCAGGATCCGGAAATGTAGCGATGCCCGTTTTTCTCGGCTTCCTTGGCGGGACCCTCGGGGATGGAATCGGTGAAGTCGGCGAGCACCTCGGGATTGGGTGGTCCAAGGAGATCGGAGAGGGCGGGACGTTCGCTTAGGTAGGGGCCGGTGGTGTGGCAGTTCACGCAGGATTTTTCCCGCACCCACGAGAGGGCACCGTCCTCAAGGTATTGGCGGGCGGCGCGAACGGTTTCGGGTCCGTAGGCCGCGACGCGCGGCTCCTCGGCGCTTGCGGCGGGCACGGCGATCTCCCCGGACTGGTATTGAAAGGCGGGCTTGGGTTTCGGGGCCGGTGTTTCTTGGGCGGAGACGGACGGGGCCGGTGCGAAGACGAGCGCCAGGAGGATTCTCTTTGAAAACATCGTGCGATCCTGCCAGAAAACGCCCCCTTCGGGAATCTACGCGCTTGCGGCGGGTGGCGGAGGGCCGTGCACGACGATCTGGGGAAACGGAATTTCCCAGCGGTGGAGATGGCAGCATTCCACGGCGAAACGTTGCAAGGCTCGTCGAAGTTGCGCGTAGCGCGAGGCGGCCGCGCCATCGAAGTCGGCGATGATTTCGAGATTGAGGGACGACTGACTCGTGGAGGCAAACTCGACCTTCAATGAAACGAGGCGTCCCTTCTCGCCGAGAAAGGTATTCAACTCCCCGATGAGGTGGGCTTCGAGGGTTGCCGGGATCTCGGAGGTGGCTTTGGCGAGATGGCGGTAATCGATCCCGATGGTCGAGTTCAAGCGGAAGCCATGCGCGAGATTCGTGGCGCCCGCCTCCAGGAAATCGACTGTGGGAAAGGTGATCCTCGCACCGCCGAGGCGGACGAGGTGGACCCATTCGGGCGTCTGCGAGACGACCCGCGCATGTCCGAGGTCGGGCAGATCGATCCAGTCGCCTTCCTCGGTGGGGAACCAGAGTTCATTCTCGGCGACGGCGCGCGAGTGGAGACCGGCGAGCCGCCGCACCGGGAGACGCAGCCGTCCACCGCGGAGATGGTCGTTTTTCAGCACGGTGAAAAAGCTGAGCGAATCGATCCGCCACGGGATGCCGTCGAAGACGATGCGTTCGCCCTCGCGGATCTCGCCGATGTTGAGGAGGAGCTTGGCATCGTCGTAGAATTTCGGCAGGGCGTTCCGTGCGGCGAGGGCGAGACCGATGAGGAGGATGATGGCGACCCCCATGAGCACCCAGTCGCCCGTCGCGTAAAGGGTGAACAGGGTCGCGGCGATCGCCCCGATGAACGAGAAGAGATCGAGCCCGACATCGATGAGGCGCACGTAGAACGGACGCGTCGACCGGCGCATCCACGAGGCGCGGGTGTGGAGATGGCGGTGAAAAAAACGCAGCCCGAAAAAGGTGCCGAAAAAGACGGCGATGCAGAGCAGGAAATTCAGTCCGCGGGTGCGGAAGAAGGCGCGCGAGCCATCGCGAAGGGTTTCGTAGAAGGAGGGACGATCTTTTTCCGCGATCTCGAACTGATAGGAGAGGGTCTGGATTCGGTTCTCCGCCTGGGTGCGTTTTTCCTCCCAGCTTCGGCGGGTGGCGGCGAGGGCATCGGCGAGGCCGGCTTCGTCTGCTTCGGGGAGGGAATCAAGATGGGCGAGCGCTCCGGAGGCGGTCGCTCTTCGTCGCTGCCACACGCCCAACTCGACGCGGAGCCGCTCGATCTCGCGGGGGCCTTCGGTGAGGCTTTTCAGCTCGTTGATGATGGGTCGGAGAAGTTCGTCCATTTCGTCCTTGAGGACAAAAGTGGTCGCGGGAGCCTCTTCGTATTCGCCGGGATCGACACCGATGGCGATGGATTCGAAATCCTTCCGCAGGGAATCACGCCGGGCGGTGAGGGCCTTCAGTTCCGCCTCGACGGTCTCTCGTTCACCGGGATTCGCGCGGGCGAGAGAGGCCGAGAGCGACTCGATCTGTGAGTCGACGTCACGGATGGATTCACGGACCGAGGAGAGTGCCGCGAGGGGATCCCTCACGGCCGTTACCGTCGGGATCGCCAACGCGGGATCGGTGGACACCGCTGGAGAATCCTGAGCGGATGCGGGAATGGATGCAGCCAAAGCCGTCCAGAGCAGCACGCCCGCGAGTAACCGTGTGGAGGAACGTGCCATTCTCCAACCTCGCCACGAGTTGAAGGTCTGGCAATGATTTCCTGCCGCGGATCTCACTCGGGCGAATACCAGCGTCCGAGAGTTCCGACCAAGGCTTCGCGGAGCGCGGCGGGATCGACTTCGCCGGAGAAGCGATGAAGGATTTCGCCGCCGGGAGCGACGACAAGGGTGTGGGGCAGGGTGCCCTGCCACTCGGGATCGAGGGCTTCGGCGAGGGAGTCGGTGCTGCCGACGTAGAGGTAATTGTTGGTGCGGCGTCCTTCTTCGGCGACGGAGGCGGCGACGAGATCAGGCATCGCGGCGTGGAAACGCTTCGCGAGCGTGCCGACTTTTTCGATCGCCTTGGGATCATCGGTGCTGATCGTGATCAATTCGACGTCACGCGTTTCAAACTGGCGGCCTATCTCGACGAGGTGGGGCATCTCGGCGAGACAAGGACCACACCAAGTCGCCCAGAGATTGATGATGCGGTATTTGTCAGAGGCATTTTTCCGCAGACCGGTGACGCCGGCTTGGTCGATCTTTTCGACGGTGACTTCCTTGGCGAGGAACTTCGCGTTGTATTCCTCGACGAGGTGCCGCTTCTCGGCCCATTTCGTGGAGCAGCCATGGGCGCGCGTGACGGGCTCGGCGATGGGCTTGCCGGCGAGGAGGGCCTCGATCGCCTCGCGGGCGTCGTGTTTCTCGATTGTGGCGGGATCGCCGTAGCGGGAGTCGTCGAGACGCCCGGTGTAGCGCAGCTTCCGCTCGCGATCGAAGAGGAAGAGGTGCGGCGTCGCCACGGCCCCGTAAGCTCGCGCCGTGGCCTGGGTTTCGCCGTCGTAGAGATAGGGAAAGGTGAACTCGTAGCGCGCGGCGTGGAGTTTCATCTCTTCGAGCGTGTCGCCGTAGAGGGAATACCCGAGCTCGTTGAGTCGGACAGACTTCGGATCGTTCGGAGAAATCGCGACGAAGCGGACACCCTTGACTCGATAAGCTTCGACGAGGGCCTTCACCCGCGACTCGGCCCCCTGGGCACTGGGGCAGTGGTTGCAGAGAAAGACGATCGCGAGAATTTCGGCATCGGCGTAGTCGGCGAGCCGGTGTGGTTTGCCATCGACGCCGGGCAGGTCGAAATCGGGCGCCGCCGTTCCGATCTCGAGGGTCTTCACCGGGGTATCGGCTGCGTGACTGCTGGAGATGCCGGAGAAGACGGCCAGGATGGCAAAGAAAACGGGCTTCATCCGCGGCGATTTACTGGGCGGGGACGTTGCTTTCACCGGGAGCCAGGGTGCCGGGCTTGCGGGCCGAACCAATTCCCTGGGCGTTGGTGATGAGGTCCTCGAATTCCGCGTAGAATTGCTCACCAAGCTCGTGTTTGAGATTGGCCTCGACAAAATCGAGCATGGCTTTGGCGCCGTTGACCTGGTCGACGTATTGGAACATGTCCTTCAGCTTGCCCCATTGGAGTTGTGGCAGGGTCTTCTGGGTGAATTCCTCCTTCGAGTGTTCTCCGACGGCCCCGCCCTGATTGGTCTGGTTGTTGCGGGCGCGGCGTTCTTCATCGCGATTGAGGCCGCGGAGTTCCTCGTCTTTCTTCTCCTCAAGCATGGAGACGAGGCGGCCCTGTTGCTCGATCCGTTTGTCCCACGCGTTCATGAGTGCGGCGGGATCCTTCTCGCGCAGGTAGGGCATGATCGTACGGCTGTAGATGCCCGCGATGTTGATGGGGACGGGCTCCCAGTTTTCCGTGTTGCCGAGGAGGCGCTCGAGGTAATAGGCTTTGGCGAAGACGGAATTCGCTACCGACTGGGTCACGGCACCCGTTGGCATCTCGGTGAGATTGCTGAGGGAGTCGACGTAGGCCATGAGGGGGGCGAACATCTGGGCTTTGTCCTCGGACTCGGCGGCCTGACAGCTCAGGGTGAGGTAGCGGAGCTGCTGTTGGAGCGAGGTGACAAACTGGGGATCCTTGATGCGATCGGCCTGGCCTTCCCGCCAGGCACGGAAGTCGGCCTCGGGACGGCCCTCGCGATCATACTCGACCATTTTGACGCATTTGAGGTAAAGCTCGACTGCTGCCCGGGGATCGGAGGCGGCATTGGCAAAGGCCTGTCCGGCCGTGACGTTCCGGGAAGTGATGTGGGTTTCGAGATTGTCCTTGATCGCCTTGAGCCGGGCCTTGAGGGATTGGATCTGCTCGACAGTGAGCTCGTTGGCGGTCGAGGGCAGGGTGGTGAGACTCAACGCGAGAGCGAGGAGGGCAAGGAGGGGTTTCATTGGCGCGGATCGTATCGGGAATCGCCTCGCTCGACAATACCGAATTTGCGCGGACGGGACCGAAAATGCAGTCCGGGCCGGAGCTTGAATGGTGCCGGATCGGAGCGAGGGTCGTATTGAATTCCGATGAAGCTGTTTTTGACCCACCTGGCCCTCGCAATTTCCGCCCTCCCGACCCTGTCCGGTCTGGCTCAAGAGAAGGGCTTTGCCCTGACGGTCACGGTCACCAACATTCCGGGAGCCAAGGGGAACCTGCTCATCGGCCTCTACGACTCGGAGACCTCCTTCACCGACGAACCACTTGCGATCTCTCCCAAGATCCCTGTCACCTCGAGCGATGACGTCAACACGACGATCGAGGGTCTCAAGCCCGGCACCTACGCCATCGCGGTGATCCAGGACCTCAACGGCAACGGCGAACTCGACCGGAATTTTCTCGGCATGCCGAAGGAGCCGCTCGCCTTTTCGGTGATCACCGAGATCCCGAAGGGAAAACCAAAATTCGCCGCCTGCTCTTTCAAAATCGTCGATGCGGATGTCGCGATGACGATCCCGCTCGTGCTCAAGTAACGGCGGTCTGACGCCATCACGTCCCCGATTGCGGGCGATTTCGGCTTCCGTTGTTTCGTGCTTTGCGAAAGCATGGAAGGATGAACCGACGTTTCCTGCTCTCTGCCGCTTTGCTTGCCCTCGTTGCGCCCCTTGCGGCGCAGGAGGTCGCCGCTCCGCCCGCCAAGCCGCTCCGCATCATCGCTTTCGGGGCGCATCCGGACGATCCCGAATTCCAGATCGGAGGGTGTGCGATCAAATGGACGAAACTCGGCCACCAGGTGAAGCTCGTCGCCTGCACCAACGGCGACATCGGCCATTGGGGCATGTCGGGTGGCGAGCTCGCCCAGCGCCGCACCGCCGAGGTGCAGGAAGCCGCGAAACGCATGGGCACGACCGTCGAGGTCCTCGACATCCACGACGGGGAACTGCTCCCGACTTTGGAAAACCGGAAGACGATCGTGAAACTCATCCGCGAATGGGACGCCGACCTCGTCTTCTCGCACCGCCCCTACGATTACCATCCCGATCACCGCAATGTCGGTCTCCTCGTACAGGATGCGGCCTTCATGGTGATGGTGCCGTATTTTTGTCCCGACGTGCCCTCGATGAAGAAGAATCCGGCCTTCTTCTTTTTCCCTGACGGATTCACCAAACCCTATCCCTTCACGCCGACGCTGGCGGTCTCGATCGACGATGTCTTCGAGGAGAAAGTGAAGGCGGTGGATGCGCTCGAGTCGCAGGTGTACGAAGGTGGCGCGCTCGGCGACGAGACGACGCGGGCGAAGCGTTTCGGCGACGATCCGGTGAGGCGGCTGGAGTTCCTGAAGAAAAGTTGGTCGAACCGCCACGGGGCCATCGCCGACAAACACCGCCCCACGCTTCTTGAATGGTACGGCGAGGAGGCGGGCAAGGCCGTGAAGCACGCTGAGGCCTTCGAACTCTGCGAGTATGGCTCGCGCCCCTCGAAGGAACAACTCCGGATCCTCTTTCCCTTCTTTACCAAATGAAACGACTCCTCGCCACTCTCGCCGCCACCCTGTTTTCTCTTGCTCCTGCCTTTGCCGGAGACGGGGAACTGCGCATCCTCTGCTACAACATCCACTACGGACAGGGGAACGACGGCGTCTACGATCTCGAACGTCTCGCCGCTGTGATCAAGGCGGTCGATCCCGACCTCGTCGCCCTGCAGGAAGTCGACGTGATGGTGCGTCGCTCGGGGCAGGTCCACCAGGCCGAGGAGCTCGGCAAGCTGACCGGGCTCGATGTGTATTATGGTCCGACACAGCATTTCGAGGGCGGGCTTTTCGGCAACGCCGTCCTCACCAAGTTGCCCGTCAGCCGCGTCTGGATCCAGCCATTGCCTTACACCGAAGCCACCCCCGAACTGACGACCTATCCGCGGGGTTTTGTCGCGGTGACGGTGAAGACCCCGGGTGGAAAAGACGTCCGCTTCGTGAGCACGCATTTCCAGCACAACGTCGAGGCGGATCGCGTCGCCGAGGCCGAGGCGGTGAATCGCTATCTCGCCGTGGAGAGCGAAAGGAATCCGACGATTCTCGCCGGAGACATCAACGCCGTGCCCGACTCCGAGCCGATGAAGGTGTTGCTCTCCAAGTGGACGAATGCGATCGATCCGGAGGCCGCGCCGACCGTGCCTTCAAAGGATCCGAAATCGCGGATCGACTACATCTTCTACCGGCAGGGCGATCCCATCGAGGTCGTTGAGACCAGGGTGATCGCGGAGGCCATGGCCTCGGACCACCGGCCGGTCTTTGCGATGGTGAGGGTGAAGGAGTGACTGGTCTCACTTGATCCGCCCCGTCGCCCACAGGATCCCGCGGGTGACGAGTTCGAGGTAGCGGTCGTCGGCGACGGTTTCGTTGTTGTGACCGATCGTCGTGCTGAAGATGCGGGTCTTCTTGGGACCGTATTGATTCGTCCAAGCCACCACCGAGTTGGCCTCGGTGCCCTTGGCGTTGGGATCGGGGGTTTCGCCCTTCTTCACTTTGGGCATCTGCACCTGCTTGCCGGTGGCAAGCGGCTTGGCCGTGTCGAAGATCTGGATGTTGTTGTAGAGCTCTTCGTTGATCGTGGTCCAACCCTCGAGACCCTTGGTCACGGGATGCGCGGCATCGGTGTAGGAGATCGTGATGGGCGATTGCGGACCGTGGCCCGTCGACTGGATCCCGATCATCTCGTACCAGCCCGCGTTATCGTCACCGGTCTTGACCGCATCCTTGAAGTTGCCCCAGCGATAGCTGTGCATGCCACAATGCAGATTCACCGCGGGCACTCCGTCGCGGTGGGCGGCGAGGATGCGGTTCACATAGGCGGCATCGGTGACCGAGGCCGAGCATTCGTCATGAATCACGACGTCGTAGCCTTTGGCCCAGTCGTCCTTCTCATAAATCGGGAAGGTCGCATCGGTGCCCTTGCTGGGGTTGTATTCGATGTCGACCACCGCATCGATGCGTGACTCGATCCCTGCTTTCAGCAACTTCTGCTGGGTTTCATAATCGTGGCAGCAGCCGCCGAGAACGAGGAGGACCTTCATGGGGCCGGCGGGTTTTTCTTCGGCGGCCTGGACCAGCAGCCAGCTCGCCAGCGCCGTGATCGCCACGGGAAGGAAAGGGAGATAACGTTTCATGATTCGGGGGTGTTTCGGGCGCGAGAATGCACAGGGAGACCCCAGTCGTCCAGAAAAATTGCGGGCGAAATTTTAAAACTCTCAGGCTTGAGAAAGCCCGAAGGACCCGTGCCGTCGCAGGACCTCGGCCGTTCCGGGCGGCAAAAGCTCGCCCCAGCCGGGCTCGTCGGCTTGGATTTTGGCTTCGACGAGCTGGGTGGCGAGGCCGACAGCCGATTCCTCCCAGCCTGCCAGCCCGATGAGGAGCCGGTTCTCGAGGAGGTAGTCGTATAGACCGCGCAGGCCCGGAGCGACCTGGAAATTCTTCGCCGTCACGAGCACCCCTGAGGCCACGTCGCGGCGCGGGTAGAGGTAAAGGCGGACTCCGCTTTTGAAAAGGCGCCCGAGCGCCTCGAGGATGCCGCCGTCGAGGTGTTCGTGGTTCGATTCGGTGAACAGGGCGGAAAGTTCGGTGATTCCGAGAGCAAGCCCGATCATCTCGCGGGTGTAGCGCTGGAAGTAGGAGCTGAGGCGGAAGTAGTCGTTGTAGTTCGTGATCAGCGCGTTCTGCCCTAGGGCGGCGAGCACGTCGAGACGGGCGAGGAGGTCCGCGTCATTCGTTTTGCCGTCCTGCTGCAGGGCGTTCAGCGGGATCTCGGCGAGGGTGATGAACTCCTTCCCCGCATTCGCCGGCTCCTGCGAGAACTGGGCGCGGGCGCACTGGAGCATGTCGGCGTGGGTCAGGGTGAAGGGGTGAAAACGGCCCCGCATCGTCAGGACGGCCTTTTTCCGCAGGATTTCCGAGGGCTGGACCACGCCCGATGGCGAGAAGAGGATCGCGTTGGTCAGCTGGTGCTCGACGAGCCGGAAACTCATGAGCCGGTTGTCGACATTCGCATAGGAATGACCGTCGAATTTGATCATGTCGACCTCGATCCGGTTCGTGGTCAGGCCGTCGGCGAGCGAGGCGATGATCGTCTGGGAGTCGGCCCCCTGCTGGGTCGCGGCGAAGATCAGGTTCACCCCGACGATGCCGAGGGCCTCCTGCTGGAGGACGGCTTCGCGGTCCCACATCCGGACGTGGGCGATCACGGTCGATGGCGCTTCGCGCGGGGAGGATTGGAAACGGATTCCCATCCAGCCGTGGGCCTCGTTCGTGCCGGCGTAGTTCCGGATCGCGACGGTGTTGGCGAAGACAAAAAAGCGCGATTGATCGCCGCGGGTGCCGTCGAGCCGCTCGATGAGGAGGCTCCATTCGTGTTCCAGCATGGTGCGGAGCCGTTGCTCGCAGACATAGCGGTCGGCATGACCGTAGATCGCATCGCTCACCAGCATGTCATAGGCCGACATGCTTTTCGCCACCGTGCCCGAGGCCCCGCCGACGCGGAAAAACCAGCGCGCCACCTCCTGCCCCGCCCCGATCTCGGCAAATGCCCCGTAGGTGACGGGATCGAGGTTGATCTGGAGCGCTTTCTGGTGGGTCGTGAGGGTTTCGGTTTCCATGGACAAGTCCGCAATCGCAACATCGATGCCATCGGATCGCGAGGGAAGGGGTGCAAGTGCGATTTTTCCGAATCGGGCAGGAAAGTCTCCGTGTTTTCCCCGCCGGACCTCGTAGGGTGAGGGGATGAACCCGCAGCCGTCAGATGCCTACGACGACCTGCTCGCTGTGCATTCCTGCGGCGTCTGGTTTTATGTGCTGCGGGAGGGGGAAGCGCTCTATCTCATTGATACGGGCTTCCTCGGAGGTAAAAGGGCTCTCGATCGGGCGCTGCAAGGCCGGGGATGGCAGGACCTCCCGATCCGGGGGATTTTTCTCACCCATGGGCACCTCGATCACCTCTTCAACGTCGGGCCTTTCGTCGACCGTGACGGGGCCTGGGTGGCGGCGCCGGCGGGAGACCTGCCGTATTGTGAAGGGCGTGCCCGCTACCAGGGAGTGAGGCGCATCATCGGAATGCAGGAGGCAATCGGACGGCGCTGTTTTGGCATTTCCCCGTTTACCCCGGATCGCCTCGTCGAGGAGGTGGACACCTTTCCGATCTGGGGAGGATTGCGCGCCGTTGCCTTGCCGGGGCATACACCCGGGCACACCGGCTACTTTTGCGAATCGCGTTCGTGGCTCTTTTGCGGCGATCTATTCGCAAGCTACGGACCGCTTTCCCACCGGCCGCCGGGCCTTTTCAATTCCGACTCCGGCGAGGCGCGCCTGTCCATCCGGAAAGCCCTCGCGCTCGAGCCGCGCGGAGTTTTCCCGCATCACCGCGATGGCGTTTCGCCTGAAAAGCATCTCGAGCGCCTTCGCAAGCTCATGTAGTGGTGAGCTCCAGCCCGCCACCGGCGTCACTCCGGACCTCGGTCGCCCGAGCCCATTCGCAGTCACTGCTTGACCCCGGCCCCGGGATCTGTGAAAAGATCGGAAACGCTGACTCCTCCGCGGGGTTTCCCGTTTCCGCCTCCTCTCCATGCCCGCCTTCACTTACACAGCGATCGACCCGACCGGGAAAAAGGTCTCGGGCAGCGTCGTGGTGCGGAACAAGGCCGAGGTCTACCGCGAGCTTGAGGCCAAATCCCTCACTCCCGTCGTCGTCGACCAAGCCGCCGAGGCCGCTCCGGGGAAACCCGGAAAATTGGGCAAAGGTGGCAAGGGCGAGCCTGGCAAAGGCACCGGACCTGCCAAATCGCGTCGCGGCGTCCGCCTGAAACGGCAGGAACTCGTCCTTTTCACCGAAGAACTCGCCGACCTGCTCGATGCGGGCATGAATCTCGAGCGCGCCCTCAAGATCCTGCAGGAGCGCCAGGCCAACGCCTCGATCCGCGAAGTCTCCGGCTGTCTGCGCGAGGAGATCCGCGAGGGAGCGCGCTTCTCCAAGGCCCTCGCCACCGCCTCGCCCTCCTTCGACGAGCTCTACGCCAGCCTCGTCGCCGCCGGGGAGGCGAGCGGATCGCTTCCCGAGATCCTGCGCCGTCTCGTCGTGAACCTGAAGCAGCTCTTCAACCTGCAGCGTCGCACCCTCGGGGCGATGATCTACCCGATCACCGTCATGCTCGCGGGCATGGTCCTGCTCTTTGTCTTCAGCACTGTGCTGATGCCCTCGCTCAGCAAGATGATGGAAAAGACCGGATCGGAGATGCCCCTCATCACCGAGCTACTCATCAAATTCACCGACTTCATGGGCGCGTGGTGGTGGCTCATCCTCGCCATCGCCGTGGCCCTCGCCGTCGGTTTCCGCATCCTCATCGCGACGCCAGCGGGCCGCGAATGGTGGGATGGCTACAAGATGAAACTGCCCGCCTTTGGTCCCGTCATCCTCGGCCGTTTCTACGCCCAGTTCTGCCACACCATGGCGAACCTCGCCGCAAACGGCGTGCCGCTCCTCAACGGACTGCGCCTCGTTACCCGCGGCACGCCGAATCTCTACATCCGCGCCCGACTTGAGAAAGTCGTCGCCGACGTTGGCGAGGGCACCAGCCTCGCCCGGTCCATGGAAAAGACCGGGTCGTTTCCCGAGCAGCTCGTCGATCGTATCGCCATCGGCGAACAGACCGGCGAACTCGGCAAGGCCTTCGCCAAGGCCGCCGCGAAATACGACGAGGATCTTGATGTCCGCATCGCGCGATTGACGACCGTGGTTCCGACGGTCATGCTGGTGATCGTCGCCGCCATCGTCGGAGTCGTGGCCTACAGCGTCATCACCACGATCTTCGGCTCGATGGCCGGCATCCGTAGCCGTTGAACCTCCACTTTCCGCAACCACCCAGCCTTCACCCTCTCCAGATGAAACTGTCCTCACAAGCCACCCCGAAACGCCGGCGTTCCGCCTTCACCCTCGTCGAGCTGGTCATCGTCATCACCATCATCGCCGTGCTCTCCGGATCGGGCATCTACCTGATCATCGGATTCATCGACGATGCGAAATACCAGCGCGTCGAGTCCGACATCCAGGCCCTCGACCTCGCCCTGAAAAGCTACGAGCGGAACAACTATTTCAAACCCCCGACCCAGGAGCAGGGACTCGTCGCCCTCGTCGAGCGCCCCACCGGCGAACCCCAGCCCGAGCGCTGGCGCGCCTATCTTGAGGAGGCCATGAAGGACCCCTGGGGGGCTGATTACCAGTACCGGTTCCCTGCGACCAAGAGCAAGAAAAAGTATGACCTCTTTTCCCTCGGCGAAGACGGGGTGGAGAGCGAGGACGACATCGGGAACTGGTAAGCTTCCCGCTTCGCACCTCGCCTTTACCCTCGTCGAGCTCGTCGTCGCGCTCACCGTGATCGCGATCCTGACGGGCCTCGCCGTGCCGGCGATCGACGGCGTGCAGAAAGAGCGCCTCGCCCGCGAGCCGGTGAACCGTCTCCTCCTTCTCGCCCGTGAGGTGCGGGTGCGGGCCATGACCGAGGATCGGCCCTATCAGATCGTGATCGACGGACAGGGCTTCCGCGCCTCGCGTTTCCTGCGTCCCTACTCCGGGCTCGAGGAGGCCGATACGATCCGTCTTGAGATGGAGCAGATGGCCGAGCGCGAGGAAATAATCGAAGCATCGAAGGAGCGCGGCATCCAGATGGCGCCCGAGACGACTCCCGATCCGCAGGAAGAGCAGATCCGCGAAGGACTCAAGTTTTTCCAGGAATACGCCTTTCCTCCCGAGGTGCGGGTGAGCGTTCGCGCTTGGAACGACATCGAATGGATCCCCATGTCGGGCGCCGAATACAAACGCTGGATCTTCCAGCCCTCCGGCATGTGCGAGCCGATGCGATTCCGCGTCGAGGCCGATACCTCGTTTTTTGAAGTCGAGTTTCATCCCCTCACCGGCGATGTGAAATCGGAACGCTCCTGGGTCGAATGAAGAGGGGCATGCGAGCGAAGCAACAGGGTCGGGTCGGAGGCGCATCGCGGGGCTACGCCCTCCTCGACGTCGTCCTCGCGGTGACGCTCTTCGCCATCACCGTCACGGGTCTGCTGCGCGTCATGCGCGGCGTCGGCGACACCTCGGCGGGATTCGCGCGCGATCGCTACGTGCAGCAGCAGCTTGAGGGACTTCTCGCCGAGAAACGCCGCCTCGCCATCGACGCGATGGCCTACGAGTCCGTCGACGCGCTCACCGGCATCACCTTCCGCACCTACGTCGAACCCTATCAAATCGACAACGGCGAGGGCGACGAACTCGCTGACCTCTACAAACTCACCGCCGAGGCCACCTTCCTCGACGACGGCGGCGAGCAGGTCGAAAAGGCCGAGCTGATCATCCACTTCGAAGAGAAATGACCCTCGCGCGCGGCCAGTTGAAAGCGGGATCAGGGGGATTTTCCCTCTTTGAGATCGCCGTGGCCCTGACCATCCTCGGTCTCATCTCCGGCGCGATCTTTTCCATCCTCTGGCAGGCGGGCGACGCCGCCACCGAGATCCGCGAGCTCGATCGTCGCGACGAGGAAGTCTCCCGTTTCCTCGCCCTGCTCCGCGATTCGATCGAGCACCTCCCGCAGGACGGCACCCTCGAGATGGTCCCCGCCGAGGAGGCGGCCTCGGGCTATCCCGAGCTGAAAATCGGAAACAGCGCCACCGCCTTCACCTTCGGCGAGATCGTCGGCAGCGCGGAGGAAATCGTGATCTCCCTGCGCCCCGGCACCGACACGACCCCCGAGGGCGAGCCGACCTTCGACCTCGCCATCAGTCGTCCCGATTTCGCCCCCGAGGACACCGACGGGTCGGGCATGGCCATGAGGGTGAGCGGCGATGATTTTCTCCAGACCGACGAGGAAGGACGCTACTGGCTGCCCTTGCTCACGGGCGTGACTGCGGCGAGCTGGAACTTCTGGGACGAGGATCAGCAGACCTGGCTCGAAGAGTGGACCGACGACTCGAAGATGCCGCCCTTGTTGGCGTTTTCCTTTGATGATTCCTTCCGTCCCGTGCCGCTGCGGGTCGTCTTCGAAGTGCCCGAGCAGGTCTCGAACCCGCCGCAGGAGCCGACCACCACGACCACGGGATCGGGCACGACGAACAACTCTAACAACAACACCAACAACTCGGGCGGCGGGCGCGAAGGTCGTGGGGAGGGCCGTGGCGAAGGCAGGCCGGGTGGGGGAGAAGGACGTCCCGGAGGTGGTGAGGGCAGGCCTGGTGGTGGTCCTCCGGGTGGAGGCCCTCCCGGAGGTGGTCCGGGTGGCGCTCCTCCTGGTGGAGGCGGTGGGGGGCGTCCCGGCGGTGGCGGAGGAGGAGGGAATGGCTCCGGCGGTGGTGGTGGCGGAGGTAATTCCGGAGGAGGCGGAGGCGGCCGATGAAGATCATCGTTTCCAGAATCCGTCGGAACCGGGGCATGGCCCTGCTCCTCGCCCTCATCGCGGTGATGGCCCTCTCGGTGATCGCGGCCGGACTCTACGAAGCCTCGCAAGCCTCATGGGAGGAAAACACCCTTTCCCGGGCGCGCTACCAGGCCGGCATTCTTGCCGAGAGCGGGCTTTCCATCGCCCTGCATCCCGAGATCGAGCCGGGCGACGTGGCCTTGCGTCACGAACTTGCGCCCGGACGCAGTTGGGAGGTGCGCATCACCAGCGAGGGGGGGCGTTTTCCCGTCAACAGCATGGGCGAGGAACGCCTCCGCACCGCTGCGGTGGAGATGTTTGTGCTCTGGGGGCTCGATGCCGCGACCGCGAGCCGGGTCGCCGATTCCATCGCCGACTGGATCGACAGCAATTCCGATCCCCTCCCCAACGGCGCCGAAAACACCTTCTACGCCGGAGTCGATTACCCGCAGTTCCCCCCGAACGCCGACATCACCTCGCTCGAGGAACTCGCCTTTGTCTCTGGCATGGACCAGGTCGAAAGGTTGCAGCCTTTCTGGCGCGATCATTTCACGATCCGCTCCGACGCCCTCATCGATTTCAACGCGGCCTCGCGCGAACTGATCCAGGCGCTCACCGGAGCGACCGCCGATGCCGCGGCGAACTTCGTCGCGGTGCGCAACGGCGACGACGGAATCGAAGGCACGGTCGATGATTACACCTTCGACGACAGCGGCGAGGTGCAGTCGTTGCTGGGGATCTCCGATGGCGAATGGAGCGAATTCTCCGAGTTCGTCACTCTCGAGGGTACGATCCGCCGCATCGAGAGCATCGGCAAAGTCGGCGACTTCACCGAGACCCGCGTCATTCTCGCCGAAGAAACGACCGAAGGCCGCAACACCATCCTGAAGCCGATCACGAGATTCCGGGAATGAAGGCGGCCGGTGGCCGCCGTAAAAGGTGGGAAGGTAAAAGGTAAAAGGTAAGAGGCAGGAAGAAGTTTATGGGGGCGTAGCGTTGCCTTGGATCTTCGCCCCAAGCGGCGAAGCAAAACCTTTTACCTTTTACCTTTTACCTTTTACTACTTTCAGTTCCCTTTGGGCACCCATGAAAATCGACATCGTCACCATCTTCCCCGAAATCGCCGCAGGGCCGCTCGGGGTGAGCATCATCGGCCGCGCCGTCGAGGCGGGGCAGGTGGCGATCCGTTGCGTCGATCTGCGTGACTACACCACCGACCGCCATCGCCACGTCGATGACATGCCCTACGGCGGAGGCCCCGGCATGGTCATGAAACCCGAGCCCTTTTTCGCCGCCGTCTCCGATCTCCGCACCGAGGGAGCGAAGGTCATTCTCATGACCCCTCAGGGCAAACCCTTCCGCCAGGCTCGCGCCGTCGAGCTTTCGAAGGAGTCGCATCTCATTTTCCTCTGCGGCCACTACGAGGGCGTCGACCACCGCGTCGTCGAGGCCCTCGTCGATGAGGAGCTTTCCATCGGCGACTACGTCCTCACCAACGGCACCATCGCCGCGGCCGTCGTCGTCGATGCCGTGGTGAGACTGCTGCCCGGTGTCCTGGGGGATGACCGATCCGCCGAAGTCGAATCCTTCTCCGGCGACGGCAAACGCCTCGAGGCCCCGCACTACACCCGTCCCGCCGAATTCGCCGGACTGGCCGTGCCCGAGGTGCTTTTGTCAGGAAACCACGGAGCAATTGCGAAGTGGCGGGAAAATCAGGGGCTGGAGCGGACGAGGCGGAACCGGCCGGATTTGCTGGGGGAGGGGCATGTCTGAATCTCTCATGTTACTCTGGGCACCGCACGGTGCCGCCTCGAAACCGGGACGCACTCTTGGCATTGTGTTGACGCACCGGTTTTGAATTTGTAAAATGGTAGCCAAGTCCGGGCGGAATGAAGAGTAGATTTTCCATTGACGTAGCCGAGATTCCCTCCGGAATCCGTCGTTTCGGGTTCCGAAGTCCGTCGCATCGGAATGCCTTGCGACGCAGTGCCGGTGGACCTCGCTTTGTGGGCCGCATTCCTTTTGGGTGGATTCCACTTGGGTTAGCCATCTTGCTCTCAACGAGCGGGTTTGGAGGCGAGCCATACCTGGTGAAGGATATCAATGCCTTGCCGCGGACCATTGGGACCAATCCCGAGAATCTTGTTGCCTCGGGAGATCAGGTGTTTTTCACCGCGGAGACGGCAACCACAGGAGTGGAAATCTGGAAGTCCGACGGCTCGGAATCCGGCATGGTCCTCCTGAAGGACATTGCGACAGGAACCGCTGATTCGAATCCGGGGGAACTCGTGGCGGTGGGAAACGTCATTTACTTCCATGCCGATGACGGTGTCAACGGTGTCGAACTCTGGAAGAGCGACGGGACCGATGCCGGAACCGTCATCGTTAAGAACATTGCGAGCGGCTCCAATGATTCCAATCCCGCGAAACTGACGGCGGTGGGCCAGCAAGTTTACTTCCTGGCAGATGATGGCTTGAGTGGCATCGAACTCTGGAAAAGCGACGGATCGGAATCGGGAACAGGATTGGTCAAGGACATTGCCCAGGGCAATACCGGTTCCTCCCCCACCTTTCTGACGGCAAGCGGGGGCGTGCTGTACTTTAGTGCCAATGATGGAATCAATGGGCCGGAGCTTTGGAAAAGCGATGGAACCGAATCGGGAACCGTAACGATCAAAGATATTCTTCCGGGCTCCTTAGGCTCCCGTCCCTCGTATCTAACACCGGTTGGAGGAATCATCTTCTTCAATGCCACCGACGGAAGCAACGGCTACGAGTTATGGAGAAGCGACGGAACTTCAGCCGGTACGCAAATGGTGAAGGATGTTTTTGGAGGTAGCGGTTCGTCAAGTCCCGAATATCTGACAGCGGTCGGCGAATTCCTGTTTTTTAGCGCGAATGACGGAAGCAACGGTTATGAGTTGTGGAGAAGCGATGGGTCCAGCGGCGGCACGGCTATGGTGAAAGATGTAGTTGCGGGCAATTCCGGATCATTCCCGGTCAGGCTCACGGCGATGGGGGATTTGTTGCTGTTCACCGCTGATGCCCAGGGCAGCGGAAGAGAACTTTGGAAAAGTGATGGAACCGATCAAGGTACCGTGATGGTAAAAGATATCGCTACGGGAGCTTTTGGTTCCAATCCCAGACATCTAGAGGTAAGCGGGGGCATCGTCTACTTCCTGGCGGATGATTCGAGCGCGGGTAACGAGCTATGGAAAAGTGATGGAACGGAGGCGGGTACGGTGATGGTAAAAGATATTGAAGCCAGCGGTGGCGGTTCGTTTCCCGATCTTCTCACAGCAGTTGGAGCCGGCCTGTTCTTCCGGGCTTACAGCGCCGGTACTGGTTACGGACTCTGGAGAAGTGATGGATCTCAGGCCGGAACGGAAATCGTCAGGGATCTCGTTGGAGGCACGGGTAATTCCTTCCCCAGTTCTCTGGTGGGAGCTGGCGGGATCGCCTATTTCGAAGCCGATGATGGGATCCATGGCGGGGAGCTCTGGAAGAGCGATGGAACGAGTGTTGGCACGGTGATGGTCAAGGACATCGCAGCGGGTGCCGGGGGATCGGATGTGGAAGATCTTGTGGTACTCGGGAATTCGGTCTACTTCACTGCCGACGACGGTGTCAATGGGCAGGCGCTTTGGAAGAGCGACGGAACGGAAGCTGGCACATTGATCGTCGAGTCATTCGTTGCAAATAGTGCGCTCCTGTTGATATCCGATCTGCGCGTCGTCGGGAACATCCTCTGTTTCAAAGCCAGCAACGGCGTTTCGGGGTACGAGCTGTGGAGGAGTGATGGAACGGAGGCGGGAACCGTGATCGTAAAAGACATTCGTCCAGGCTCCAATCCGTCGGATCCAGGAAATCGTTCAGTGGCTGGCAGTAAACTCTACTTTGCTGCGAATGACGGATTCAACGGCGTCGAGCTCTGGATGAGCGACGGAACGGCTGAGGGAACGGTAATGGTGAAGGACATTGCGACCGGAGCGGTGAGTTCCAATCCGCGTCAGTTGGTCGTCCAAGAAGGTAAGGTCTTCTTCACGGCCAATGACGGAGTCAATGGTGAAGAGCTTTGGATCAGCGACGGAACCGGGGCGGGGACGATGATGCTCAAGGATATCGCCACGGGCGGTGTTGGCTCCAGTCCCAATTGGTTGACGGTTGCCGGCAACACTCTTTTCTTTCAGGCGAACGATGGAATCTCCGGATCCGAACTCTGGAAAAGCGATGGGTCTCAGTCTGGGACGGTGATGGTGAAAGACATTGTGGCTGGCAGCGTAGGTTCCGGGCCATCCTGGATGAAGGGCGTGGGTGGGAACCTCTACTTCAACGCTGACGACGGAATTAGCGGGGCCGAACTTTGGAGAAGCGATGGCACGGAGGTCGGCACGGTCATGTTGAAGGATATCGCGGCGGGGCCATCCGGTTCGAAGCCGGTATACTTAACATCCGTAGGAAAGGCCCTGTTTTTTCAGGCGAATGACGGACTGAACGGTCAGGAACTCTGGAAGAGCGACGGTAGCGTCTCGGGCACGAAATTGGTCAAGGATATCGCTTCGGGCAGCGGTGGTGCTGGATTCTTGGTGCGAGGAATGGTGGGAAACCTTTTGTTCTTCAGATCCCTGACGGAGGCTCATGGGACCGAACTTTGGGCCATTGAGGTAGCGCCACCTTCGCTTTCAGACATCTCAGCAACTCCTGGCCCCGGCAACGCGAATCTCGTTGTCAGTGGTTTCTTGAATTCGGAGACGAGGGCTACGGTGACGATTGAATATGGTGGTACGCCTGAGCTGGGGAACGTCGAGGTGATCAGCGGTGTTTCCGGTGATAACCTGCAATCCTATAGCACCACCCTTTACCCGGGTGGAATCGCACCGGGCACGCCTTATTACTATCGGATTGTCGCAACCAACGAATATGGCAGCACCGAAAGTGAAGTCCTTTCGCAATCCTCTCTTGCCACCCTGCCCGATGTTGGTATTGGCGCCAATCCGACGGGCCTTGTGGGAGTGGGAGCCTTTCTTCCAACCCCTCAAGTGACAGGCCTTACCTCGATCAAGGCCCGTCCCGTGTCAGGATATGCGATTGTCTCCAACGAAGGTGACCTTCCGGACCAGTTGAACCTTCGTGCTTCTCCAGGCAATGGGAATTTCGCTTTCGCCGGATTTGGGCCCGAAGGGAATCTCACCGCGGAACTGCTGCTAGGGACCTATCGTACCCCCGAGATGAGAAGCGGCGATCCGTCGGTCTGCATCCGGGTGTCCATTGTTCCGAACAAAAGGAAGTTGATGAAAAAAACGGGAACGCGAAGGTCGGTATTGAAGAAAACATTCACTTCGACTTTCACGGCCTCTTCGACGGTGGACGATTCGGCCCAAGATGCCGCGTCGCTTCAAGTGAAAACGAAATGAGGGACTGAATTCCTGGTGCCTCGGGATTTCAGATGGTTCTAGCCTTTACCCGCAAGCCTGCAAGATCCCGCTCGCTTTGTGCAGGGTCTCCTCCCATTCCTTCACGGGCACGGAGTCAGCGACGATCCCCGCTCCGACATGGAAATGCAGTTCGTCCTTCTCGGCGACGAGGGTGCGGATGGCGATGTTGAAACGGCTTTCGCCGTTGAAGCCGAAACAGCCGATCACGCCGGTGTAAAGTCCGCGGGGTCCTTGTTCGAGCTCGGTGATGATTTCCCGTGCGCGCTTTTTCGGGGCGCCGGTGATGCTGCCGCCGGGGAAACAGGCGAGGAGCGCGGCGACGTGGTCGATCTCTTCGCGCAGGGTGCCTTCGATCGTGGAGACGAGGTGGAAGACCTGGGCGTAGCGTTCGAGTTTCAGTAGCTCAGTTGCGACGACCGAGCCATATTCGCAGACTTGGCCGAGGTCGTTGCGCTCGAGGTCGGTGATCATGACGAGCTCGGCGATTTCCTTCGACGAGGTGATGAGATCGTAGGCCGATTTTTCGTCCTGCTCGCGGTCGCGGAAACGGGGACGGGTGCCCTTGATCGGACGCGTTTGGATGGTGCGCCCACTGAGACGCAGGAATTGCTCGGGAGAGGAGGAAAGCACGGTGCGAGCTCCGAGATTCGAATAGGAGGCGAAGGGTGCGGGCGAGATTTCGCGGAGGCGGCGGTAGAGGGCGAAGAGGTCGAGCCCGCGGGGCTGCGCTGCGGTGAAGCGATGGGTCAGGTTCACCTGGTAGATGTCGCCGGCGGCAATGTAGTCGCGCGCGCGCTCGACGAGACGGCAATAAGTCTCGCGGTCGAGCTCGTCGTGGAAGTGGATCGCGGGCAGATCGTGTTCTCCATCCGGATCCGTGGATTTGCGGAACGAGGCGAGCGAACCGGCTCCGGTCCAGGTGCCGCTGCGGTGATCGTAGAGGAGGAAGTCGTCGTATTCGCCGAAGATGAAGTCGCCCTCGTAATCGATCGTGCCATAGAGTCCGGCCCGGGGGAAGCCGAGGTCGGGCGTGGTCGATTCGGGAAGGCGGCGGCTCGCGAGGAGATCGCGCAGGGCGGTGTAGTCGGGCTCGTTGAAGAGATGGCCCTTCAACACCGAGCGTGGCCGCGCCGTGATGAGAGAAAAACGTCCGCCGTCGGCGAGACGTTCGCCGGGTTCCGAGGAGGAGGAATCGAGGAAAAAGAAGCCCGGCAGATGGCAGAGCTCCGCGGCGAGGGACGCGGGCGGGATCGATCCGAGACTCGGGAGGGGACTCGTGCGGGGGAGAAGCATGTCGGAGGCGTGCGCCAAGGAACGCGTGATTCGCGTCAACTCCAGCAAATTCGACGGAATCGTTTCAGAGCTTCTCGTAGGGCATGGAGAAGGTGTCGCCATCCTCGAGCCGTCCGCTGCGGAGGCCTTTCGTGAACCAGCGCATCCGCTGCTCGGAGGTGCCGTGGGTGAAGGCGTCGGGCACGACGCGGCCCTGGGACTGCTTTTGGAGCCTGTCGTCGCCGATCGCGTTGGCGGCGTTCATGGCCTCCTCGATGTCGCCCTCCTCGAGGATCTTCCACTTCTGTTCGGCGTGATGGGCCCAGACCCCGGCGAGGAAATCGGCCTGGAGCTCGAGACGCACGGAGAGCTGGTTGTATTGGGCGGTGGGGATGCGGCCGCGCTGGCCGTGGACCTTGTCGGTGTAGCCGAGGAGATTCTGCACGTGGTGCCCGACCTCGTGGGCGAGCACGTAGGCGTAGGCGAAGTCGCCGCCAGCGCGGAATTGATCGCGCATTTCCTCGAAGAAGGAAGTGTCGAGGTAGACCGTCTCGTCATAGGGCAGGTAGAAGGGGCCGGTCGCGGACGAGGCGACGCCACCCGGGTATTGGGTCTGGCCTGAGAAGAGGACGAGACGGGCGGGTTTGTAGGTTTGCCCGTAGGCGGTGAAGACCTCGCTCCAGACTTCCTCGGTATCGGCCTTGAGGGTTTTGACGAAGGCCCCGACTTCGTCATTGGGATCAGCGGGAGCCTGTTCGACCTGGGTGGTGCCCTGCTGCATCCCGCCTTCGATCTGGTTGACGGTTTCGAGCAATTGCACCGGATCGGCATTAAAGAAATAAGCGAGGACGAGCACGAGCACGAGCGTGCCACAACCACCGCCAAGCGCCACGGGGCGTCCTCCGGTGGCGATCATGCGACCGCCCTGTCCGCGGCGGTCTTCCACATTGGTGCTTTGACGTCGGCCTTTCCAGCGCATGAGAATGAGAGGGGATGTTGGGCGGAGAATAGCCTTTGTGCCTGATTGCGGAAAGAAACAATCCGCCCGCGGGAAATTTTTTCGGGTAGGCTCCCCGGGTTCATGCCGAGCCGCCTCCGTCGTCCTGATTCCTCGATTTCACCTCCCCACCTTGCCGCCGTGGTGGCGGGAGCTTTGCTCATCGCGCTTGCGCCCATTCTCGCGGTTCTGAGCACGCGGGGGGAAAATGGCGTCGGCACCTGGGATGCGGCCTTCTGGCGGGTCGCCCTCGGCACGCTTGCGCTCTCGGTTCTTTTTGCGGTGCAACGGCGCTCCATCGTGCCGCGCAGCGAGGATTTCCGCTCGGGCACGGCCTGGCTCTGGCTGCCGGGACTCGCCTTTGCGGGCGACTTCTGGGCCTGGCACTGGTCCTTCGAAAACACCTCGGTGGCGAACTCCTCGCTCCTCTGCAATACCGCGACGCTCTTCGTGGCGCTATATGCCTGGCTGGTTTGGAAAGAGCGGCTCACCGCCGCCTTCGTCGCCGGAGCGGTCCTCGCGGCCGCGGGCATGGCCCTGCTCGTGCTCAGCTCGACCCAGCGCGAATCGCCGGTCGGTGGGAATTCGCTCCTCGGTGACGGACTCGCCCTGCTCACGGCGGTCTTTTATGCGGTCTACCAGCTCTCGATGAAACGGTTTCGCTCCGAGCATTCCGCCCCGGTGTTGCTCTTCTGGGCGAGCATCGTCGCTTCGGTCGTGCTGCTGCCGCTCGCGCTCATCCACGAGGCACCGTTTTTCCCGAAGAGCGCCTTGATGTGGCTGCCGCTGCTTGGCCTCGGGTTCGTCTCACATTTCTGCGGACAAGGCCTCATCTCCTGGGGTATCGCCGGCGTGCCGGCCAGTCTTGGATCGGTCCTTCTCCTCGTCCAGCCGGTCGGCAGCGCCCTCCTCGCCGTGCCCATCCTCGGCCAAGCCCTCGTCCCCTGGCAGATCGTCGGCGCGGCAGCGTGTGTCGTGGGATTGTTTCTGGCGGTGAGGGGAAAGTGAATCAGCTTTCAATTCCGATTACCAATCACCGACCCTTCCCACGCCAGCAGCGCGCGTTTCCTCCCCACGCCCCAGCGGTAACCTGAGATCGCACCGGTCTCGCGGATGACGCGGTGGCACGGGATGAGAAAGGCGACGGGATTCGCTCCGACCGCCGTGCCCACTGCCCGCGCGGCGCCGGGGCGACCGATGGCGGCAGCGAGGCGGCCGTAGGTCGAAAGGGCACCCGACGGGATCTCGAGGAGCGCCCGCCACACCCGCACCTGAAAGACCGAGCCACGCACCCAGGCTCGCAAGGTAGCCGGTTCGGGCGAGCGTTGGAAAAGGGCATCAAGACGACGGGCGGCAAGCTGGTCATCGCGGACCCAGGTGGCACGGGGCCACTCCGATTCAAAGCCGGTGGGCACCGTTTCTTCTTCGAGGAACGAGAGCAGGCAGATCCCGCGCGCCGTTTCGCCAAGAAGACACGGGCCGAAGGGCGACTCCGCGATGCCCCAATGGATCGTCAGTCCGGCCCCGCCCGACTTGATTTCGCCCGGCGTCGCCGCCTCGAGCGAGACGCAAAGATCGTGGAGCCTTCCCGGCCCTGACAAACCCACCTCGGTCGAGGTCTCGAGCACCGCCTCGCCGCGCGCGAGCCGCTCTTTCGCGTCGGCGAGAGTGAGGCATTGCACGAAGTCCTTCGGCGTCACACCGGTCCAGCGGACGAACTCGTGATGGAAATGCGATTCACCCAAGCCCGCCACCGCCGCCATCTCGGCGAGCGTCGGCTGCGACGTGGCATGCGTGTCGAGCCAGCGGAGGATGCTCTCCATGCGGGCGTAGGAATTCATGACGGGAGTGTAGGCGGCGAAGCGCGACGAGCCACCCGATTCTTGCGGTGAAAACGAAGCTCTGTCACCCGCTCACCCAACATGACTCGTGCCGGATCATGCCGATCTTCGGGTAATAGTCGACCGCCTTGGGTGCGGCGAGAAGGATCAGCTTCGTTTGCGGTCCCGCCGCTTCGGCGACACGGCGCATCAGTTCTTTCCCGATCCCTTGGTGCTGGCAGGTCTCATCGACGGCGAGGTCGGAGAGGTAACAGCAATAGACAAAATCCGTGATCGCCCGCGCCACGCCGACGAGGCGTCCCTCGATGCGGGCGGTGAGGATGAGGTCGGCGTTCCGCAACATTGCCTCGATCCGATCGCAATCCTCCACTGGACGACGTTCCGCCAAGGTCGAGCGCACGAGCAGATCGATGAATTCATCGGAAGTCAAAGAGGGTTCGGTCTGGTAGGTGACAGGGTGCATCCGGTGTCGTGGATTAGTGGGTTTGTCAGGCTACGGCGGGACGGTCATTTCAGCAATTGCCGGATCGCCTCGAGAAGAACGCCTTCCACCTCGGGCGCGACATTCGTGGAGCTTGGCTGGGTCTCGTAGCCGCCTTCGGCGTAGGAGATCTGCGTGCCGATGTAGCCGGGTCCTCCGTCTCCGTAGGCGGTGAGGCAGACGACCCCGTCGTTTTTCATTTCCTGCGCGGCTAACTGGTATTCGACGAAGAGTTCTCCGGGCATGTGGAGAAGGTAGGTCTGGCCGAGTTTCAAACCGGTGAGGTCGATGCGATGACCGGCGCGGACACGCTCGACGTAGGCGAGTTTTCCCGCGGCGGGGAGCCGGTTCGACTCGGGCAGCGAGGTGTCTTCGAGGGTGGCTTTCAATTTCGCGGCATCAAGATGGGGCGCGAGCGGTAGTGCGACTGGGGCAACCCGCCATTCCACCGACGTGGCATCGATCGGTTGGCGCACGGTCGATTGCCAAGCGCGTTGCAGGCCATCACTCATGCGTTCGGTGAGGCGGAGGCGCGACTCGGGTGTGCCGTCGTTGTATTTTCCCGCGGCGACGTTGCCACCGCCGCCGGTGAAATGGATGAGAGGAATGCCGTCGCGCGAGCGCTCGAGTTTGGCCCGGGCGAGCCCGACGAATTCGCTCGTGACATCGCCAAGTCCGAAATGGCTCTGGGGATGGGTCGCGTAATAGCTGAGTGAAACGATGGGGGAGTCGCCCTCGTAGAAGGTCACCATCTTCACCTCGGGATCGATGACGCCCTCGGGGGCGGCGAGGGCTTCCTCGACGCGGGTGGCGCTCAGCTCGTAGCCCTGGCTGCGTGCGGTCTCGACGAGGCGCGAGAGGAGCGGCTCAGGGATGCGGTAAGAGCTCGAGCGTGCGATCGCGACCCGGCCATCGGGCCCGAGGATGCGGCGGTTCGAGGCGATCTTTTCAACCTTGGCACGGCCGACTCCGAGATGAGTCGCGGGGCGCGCTGAGGCGAGCGCGCTTTTCAACGATTCCGCGGTCCGGGCAATGGTCTCGCGCAGAAAGGCGGAATCCTGACGTTTGCCACCGAGTCCGAGCGGTTCGAGGAGGGCCTCGGCCCCAAAGTCGCAGCGGGGGCCATCGTGTTGGTGCAGGGCCTGCACGGCGACACGGTCAGGGGTCGTGCCAGCGGCTTCGGCGAGGGCTTCGCGCCAGGCGTCATGGCCTTCGTTCGAAATGCCGATCCAGTCGACCGCACAGAGCACGATGGGTTTCCCCGCACCCAGCAGGACAATGCCGCGGGCGCTCAGGGGATCCTCGATTTTCCGCGCGGCCGCATAGGCCACGGGACTGCCGAGTGGCGGTGTCGCGTCGGCGAGAAAGACTGCTACGCGGAGCGTTCCATCCGAGGCGGGGGTGGTGGCGAAGCGATAGAGGAGAAAGCACCCCGCTACGAGAACGATGGCGACGAGCGATGGCCAGACGGCTTTGAAACCGGGTACTTCTTCCTTCATGCCGGGCAGCATGAGCGAAACGCGCGCAGGAGACAATGACGCATCGGCGGACCGGTCGACCGCGCTCGAATCAAGGCGCGTCGGGGACGATTCGTCGCATCAGCTCGGCCACTTCACGGTCACCCTGATACGGGCTTTGCGAAAGGCCGTCAATGACGCCGGGCGCGTCGTCCGGTCGATTCTGACTGAGTTTGAATTTGCCCTCGATCCGTGTGATCGCGATCTCGAATCCGACGATGCCTTTCATGAGCCGGTCGCGGAATTCCACTGGCATTTCGCCCGACCAACGGTCCGGCCGATCCCGTTCGTGAACTTCGACGAGCTCGTGCAGCATCGCCGCGAATTCTCCCGAATCCTCGACGAGGCGGGGGAGTCCGTAGACGTGCACGGCGGTGTAGTTCCACGTTGGCACCGCCGGTGAGGTCTGATACCAGGCTGGTGAGATGTAGGCGTGCGGGCCGGTGAAGATCACGAGGACTTCGTTGCCAAGAGCCAGATCGCGCCACTGCTGATTCGCCCGAGCGAGGTGGCCTTGCAGCGCACCTTGCTCGCCGACTTCCTCCTTCAGCACCAGTGGCACGTGGGTCGCCTGCAAACCTCCGCCATGCTGCGTGACGAGCGTCGCGAAGTTGTGTTGACGCAGGAAGTCATGCAAGGTCGCCCGATCCTCGACCTTGAATGCCTCGGGAGAATACATCGGGAAAGAAGCGCTGGATCCGATGCGCGATGATGACGGAAGGTCAGGCGGTCACCTTTTTCACGAACTGCGCCTTCAGGCCGATGGAGATGCCGTCCATCTTGCAGGAGATCTCGTGATCGCCGTCGACGAGGCGGATCGGTTTCGACTTCGTGCCCGACTTCAGCACCTGCGAGCTGCCTTGCAGCTTGAGGTCCTTGATCATCGCGACGACATCGCCATCGGCGAGGACATTGCCATAGGCGTCCTTCACGACACGCGGCCCGTCCGCGACCTCGGCGATCGGCCATTCGTGACCACAGGTCAGGCATTCGTAATGATCCTCAAGGGTGAGGATCTCGTTCATTTCACACATCGGGCAAGCGGGGGCACTCATGTGGGCAACTAGGAGGCGGGGGAGGCGATGGGCAAGAAGAAATGCAGGCTCACCGCGTCCACACCCGCCAGAGATACTCGACGCATTCCGCGCGGGTCAGGACGCCGCCCTCGGCCTTGCCGAGCAGGGTGGGGAAACCCGGATCGCCCATCGCGACAAGCCAGCGGTTGAGGTCGCCCCAGCTGAGGTGGCCTGCCGGAGTGAAGCTTTCCTTCTGTTCGCCGAAGTTCCCCCACAGCAGCATCGTTTCGACGGCCTCGCGATCGGGATGATCGAGCGGCAGGTCGGAGAAGCGGGCCGCGTTTGGCAGGGCGGGTTTGTCAGGGACACCGTCCATCGTCTCGCGAAGGCGCACGAGGGCTCCGGCGAGTTCGCCGCGGGTCACGGGACGGCTGGGTTCGAAAAAGACGCTGTCGGGATCGGGTTTCCAGATGCCCGCGAGGGTCAGGAGATTGGCGGCTTCGAACCAGCGGTCTTCGGGAGAAAGGTCGTGCCAGGGCCAGAGGAGGGTGCCGGGGCCTCCCGCGCCGCGCACGAGGATGCGCTGGATCTCGGCAACACGCTCGGGAGTCGTCGCGATCTCGCGCGGAGAAAAATCGTCGCGCAAGGCGATCGCGGCAAGGGTGCCGGAGGCCGTGCCGACATGCATCATCTGGCCGTGGAGACGCAGGGCCGACTGCACCATGCTGGTGACACCGAGATTTTTCGACGCCCCTAACAAACCCTCCACCTTCGCTGGCACGAGCCCGCGCAGGGGAAAGGTGGCGCGGTCGGTGTCGGTCGACCAATCGCGCGAACCGTGGTGGTGTCCTTGCCAGGGTTTCGTAGGATCGTCGTCGACGAACTTCCGGCGCGTCGGGTGGAAATCGAGGTTGAACTGCCACCCGAAGACGGAGTCGGGATACATCGTCTTGGCCCACTTTGGCTCGTGCGATTCGGTGCGGACGTCGAGTTCCGTGATGATGGTCATGGCCTCGAGACGGAGTCCCTCGCGGAGATAGGGTTTGGGTGGAAGCTGGTCGGCGGTGCCGTAGTCGTCGGCGAGCGCCATGTAGCGGAAGGACTGCGGAAAATCGCCAACCCGGTCGTGAGCGGCGGTCTGGAGGTAATAGACAAACTCAAGGGCGCGCTGTTTCGCGTCCTCGTAGACTACGTGCCGCTGGGCGTGGCTCATCTCGACGAGGTTCTTGCGCGAGGCTCCGGGCTCGTTGGCTTCGAGGGCGTCGACGACGTGTTTCGGCAAGGTGCCGAGTTGGTATCCGTGGGCGGGCCAGTTGAGGATGACCGCCTCCGTCCCCGGAGCGAAGCCGAAGTGGTGACGATCGACCATGCGGCGGTGCGTGTAGATGCACCAGCCCGCCATGTTGTAGATGCCGCCGCTGCCATCCCACTCGCGCCAGGGCGGAGCTTTTTTCCAGTTGTCGAAGGAGCGTTCGTCGTAGCGCGGCGGTTTCGGGATGGTCGAGTCCTTGCCCGTCTCGCGGAGAAGAGGGCACCAGCTCAGCGGATTCATCTCTTGGTGGCCGAGCTCGTCGAGCGTCTCCGGCGCCCCCGGCTCGCCGAAGCGAGAACGCAAATCGGGTCCCGCCATGTAGCCCGCGCCGCTCCGCCGGATGACGTCGCCGAGATCGGAGGAATCGATCGTGAGTTTCGCGCGGATCGTGAGGCGTTTGTCAGGGATATCCTTGGCGAAGATGGATGGCATGAAGGAGACCCCGGTGACGTGGCCTTCCTTCGTCTCGACGGTATCGACGTCCCACCCTCGCTCGATTCTGAGAACGCCCGAAATCACGTGCGGCGCGAGCCATTCCTCGAAGATCCGCGCGGCGGCCTTTGGCTCGATCGTGTCGGTGCCGCACCAGCTGTTACCGGGAGTGGCGATGCCATAGGTGAGGCGGTTGTGGGCGCGGATGCGGTCGATGATCTCGAGAAAGGTGCCGCTGCGGGGAAAGTTCACGCGCTTTCCCTCGACCACGGTCCATTCGTCGATCGGCCCGATCCCCTGGGTGCAGAATTGCCCGCCGAGCCAGTCGTGGTCGTTGGTGAGGACGATGCGTTTCACCCCGAGTCTCGCCGCCTGCACTGCAGCGGCGCAGCCCGATTCATCGGCGCCGACGATGAGCAGATCGGTCTCGATGATTTCGGCGCGGAGAGCCGGGAGGGAGAGGCAGAGGGACAGGGAGAGGGGGAGAAAGAGAAGCTTCATGACGTTTGCTCAGGGGATGAACTTTCGGCTTTTCAGCCAAAAGAGGAGATCGTCGAACCAGGGATGATCGGTGCCGATGAGGCCGGTGCCGTGGTCGCCGTCCTGATAGAGATGGAACTCGTGGGGAATCCCATGCTGATGCAGGGCCGAGGCGTAGAGCTGCGCATGCTCTGGGGGAACGAGTTGATCCTCGAGGGTGTGCCAGAGAAAGCAGGGTGGCAATCCCGGACGAACCTGGAACTCGCTCGAGGTGAGACGGACGAGCGCCTCGTCGGGATTCTTGCCGATCAACATTTCCCGCGAGGTGGGATGGGGTTTCGTGATCATGCTGATGACCGGATAACAGAGGATCGCGAGATCGGGACGGGGACTGACGTCTGATGTGCGGCCGGGGACTTCACCGTCTTCGGGACGGTTGATCAGGGTCGAGGTGAGATGGCCTCCGGCCGAGAATCCCATCACTCCGATTCGCTGCGGATCGATCTTCCATTTGGCGGCATCCCCCCGGATCCAGCGCATGGCCTCGACCGCGTCTTGGAGTTGTGCGGGATATCGATAACCGGCGCTGCCGAGGCGGTAGCGCAGCACGAAGACGGAGAGGCCCTGTTCGTTGAGCCAGAGCGCGAAGGGCTCCGCCTGTCCTTCGTAGATCCCGCTGTAACTGCCGCCGGGAATCAAAAGCATCGCCGCGCCGTTCGCCTTTTCAGGAAAGTAGGGGGTCAGGGTCGGGATGTCCTTCGTTTCCGTGCCGAGGGCTCCGGGCGCGCCGCCGGGCCAGAGGACGAGGGGATCGCCCGCGAGGCAATGGGGGGCAAGGACGGTAAAGAACAGGCAGAGAAAATACTTCATGGGGCGGAGGGAGTGGAGGCGGCGGGCCAGCTTTGATTTTCCACCGAGAAGGGCAGGGGGTCGGAAAGATCGGGGAGGCCGTCACTGTCGGCGTCGTCGGCTGTCATTCTCGGCCAGGCGGAGAGCGGCCGTTCCTTCACCGATTCCCAGACGAGACTCGCGAAATCTCCCCGGGTGGTATCCGCGTCTGCCGTGATTTCCGGTCGCGGGGCCTCGACGAGATCGAGGACCTCGGATCGCCATTCCGCCGTTGCCACCACGTCGGGTAGGAAATCGACTTCGCGTCTTGTGACCGGCAACCAAGCGCGCGCGGCGAGCCGGTTGATGGCGATGAAAGCCGGATGATCGGTGGGCAGGTCGCGATAGGGAAAGAGCAGTATCGGCATCCCGCCGTTGCCACCACAGAGAATCCCGCGGATCTCCTCGAGCGCGTCACGCCGCCAGGCGAGGTCGCGGGGCGTTTCACCGCGTTTCAACGAGACTGCGGCGAGCGCTCCGGCGGCTTGGCCGATGTGGACGCGCTGGTCGTGCAAGCGGACCGCGGAACTGACGATGCTGCTGAAGCCGACATTTCCCTGCGCGCCGAGGAGTCCATCGAGAGATTCGGGAACGAGACTGCGGAGGGGGAAGACGGAACGGTCGCTCAGGTTGTGGACTCCGCGCCCGGGCTTCTCGCCATGCGTCCAGGCGGTCGATCCGACTTCGCCTTTCGCGTAGAGACGCGCGGTGTCGTGGAAGTCGTAGTGGAATTGCCACGAGAACACTCCATCCGGATAAAGAACCCGGGCAAACGCTTCGCGCGCTTTCTCCCGTCCTCCCTCGTCCGTGTTGAGGGCATCCTGCTCGCGCATCATGTAGAGGGCCTTGAGGCGGAGGCTCTCGCGAATGTAGGGTTTCGGCGGCAGCGAATCTTCGGTGCCGAATTCGGGACTCAGCCGGTAGCGGAGCAGGCTGTTGGTTTTGTCAGGAACCTTCCCGTGAACGGTCGTCTGAAGGAAGTGCAGCAGCCCGAGGGAATGGGCCTTCGCGTCGGCGAAGACAATTTCACGTTGGGCGCGGGTCATGAGGACGACATTTTTCGTCGAGGCTCCCGGTTCGGTGGCCTCGAGCGCGTCGGTGACGTGCCGGGGGAGTCGCTCGAGCGGATAATCCTGCCCGTTCGCATAACAGATCAGTGCCGACGTGCGCCCGTCCTTGCTCGTGGTGCCTTCGACGATGCGGCGCATTGTGAGGATGCTGGATTGACGCTTCGATTCCGTGCCCTTTTCGGGCCAGGGGGCCATGCTGCTGCAGCGGACGTTTCGTTCCCATCTCACTTTGGAGGCGGCCTTTTGACCAGATCGGGTGCTCCGGAGGTAGCGTCGCTCGTCATAGTGGGATGGTGCGGGGATCGCCTGCTCTCCCTCGCTTTCCTCGATGATGAGACACCAGGTGATCGGATTCATCTCGTTCGGTGGAAAGGCGGAGATATCCACGGGTGCGCTCGGTTCGCCGTAGCGCGAGCGGGGATCCGGTCCAGTTTCGAACGCCGCGCCGGAGAGTTGCACGACCTCGCCCCAGTCACTCGCATCGATGGTGAGGGTGGCGCGGACGGTGAGTTCGCGCGCGTGATCGTCGAGGCCGCGGAAAACGAGGCCCTCGAGTCTGGTTTTGTCAGGATCGAGGATCGCCGAGACCGGAGCCATCGCAAGGTGCAGGGAAACCTGGCCGCTCTTCCGGTAGGGCTCGAGCATTTCCCGGAAGACCCGCTCCGCTTCGGCCGGGCGGAAGGTCGTTGGTCCATGCATCGGTTTTCCCGGCATGGGTGATCCGTATTTCGCCGTGTTGACCGCCTCGATCCGGTCCATCAGTTCCTTGAAGAGCCCGAAACGATGGAAGGATCGTTTCATCGGATGCCAGTCGGGACCCCAGCCGACTGTGCCAACGCCCTTGTTCTCGTCGACACAGACGAGCCCCTGCTCGGTGTATTGACCTCCCAGCCATGTTCCGTCGTGGACGATGACGATCGACTTCACTCCCGATCGGGCCGCCTCGATCGCCGCCGCCCAGCCCGATTCCGTGCCCCCGACGACGAGCAGATCCGTCTCGATGGTTTCGGCGCGCAGACAGAGGACCGGGAGCGAAAGGAGAAGAAGAAGGGGCGCGGGGGAGGAGGACATGTGACGGTCAAAAAGACTGAAGGCTGCGCCCCGCGTTTTCAATCCAAATCCCCGGCGCGTAGAGGGGATTCCGGTCATGGACCTTCATCGCGCCACGCGAATCGCGCCGGTTTGATTGAACGATCGGCGGACGGAAGACACTCATTCCTTTGGAAGATGAGTGTCGTTCTCGCCATACCCATGGTCATGCTGATCGGGAATCCGGTCTACTGCTGTGGGTTCGCACTTTCCGGCCCTATCGCCGTTGAGATGCCAAAATTCATTATCCTAACAAAACCATTCTCATGAAAAAACTCATTGTTACCCTCTTTGGAGCCGCCCTCGCTTTCACTCTCTCATCCGCCCAGGCCGAGGAGAAAACCTTCGAAGGCGAGATGTCCTGTGAAAAGTGCCACCTCAAGCAGGCCGAGGCCTGCGGAGACACCCTCAAGGTTGGTGAAACGGTCTACCTCCTCGAAGAGGCCGGAGATCGCAAAACCAGCGAGCACGTCTGCGACGGCACTGCGAAAGCCAAGGTCACCGGCAAGGTCGAGGAACGCGACGGGAAGAAAGTCATCGTCGTCTCCAAGATCGTGGTCGAGTGACCCCGCTTGACGGATCAGAACGCCGTCCCGAACCCCGGGGCGGCGTTTTTTTGCGGAGTTTGTTTGACCAATCCACCTCCTCGCGCTCTCTTCCTGCCAGCGAACTTCTTCCTTGAACGCCCTCGCCGAGAACCTCATTTCTCCCGTCGTCCTTTGTTTTGTGCTGGGCATTGTCGCCCGTTGGGTGAAGAGCGATCTCGCCGTGCCCGAGCCGATTTATCAGGGCCTTTCCATCTACCTTCTCCTCGCGATCGGGCTGAAGGGCGGCTCGGCCCTCGCGGTGACGCCGTTCGATGAACTGCTCCTGCCCGGGGTCGTTACTCTCGTACTCGGGCTCATCACACCGGTCTCCGCCTTTTTCCTGATGCGTCGCTTCGGCCGTCTCGGGGTCGAGGATGCCGCCGCCGTCGCCGCCCACTATGGATCGGTCTCGGTCGTGACCTTCCTCGCCGCGGTCGAGGCGGTGAAACGCACCGGCGTGGAGACCGAGGGTTACCTACCCGCCCTCGTCGCGGTCCTCGAGGTGCCCGGCATCATCGTCGCCCTGCTCTTCGCGAGCGGGGGAGGCGGGACGAAAGGGAGTTGGAAAAAAGCCCTTCACGAGGTCGTCACGGGAAAGAGCATTGTGCTCTTGTTAGGTGGTCTTCTCATCGGATGGGCCTGTGGTCCTGAGAAACTCACCGATGTGCAGCCCTTCTTCGCTGCAGCCTTCAAGGGAGCCCTCTGTATTTTCATGATCGAGCTCGGTCTTGCAGCCGGCAAACGCCTCCGCGACGCCGGCAAAGCGGGCGTGCGCCTCCTCGTCCTCGGCTGTGTCATCCCCGTCCTGCACGGGGCTCTCGGCGTGGCCGCCGGACTGCTGGCCGGCCTCTCTCCCGGTGGTGCCGCGATTCTCGGCGCGATGGCCGGCAGCGCCTCCTACATCGCCGCACCCGCCGCAGTCCGTGTCGCTCTGCCGGGGGCGAATCCGGCATATTATTTGACACTCGCCCTCGGGATCACGTTCCCCTTCAATCTCGCCATCGGGATTCCCCTGTTTCAAACCCTCGCCAAACACCTCGACTCATGGCTCTGAAACAAACCCTGCGAAAAGTCACGATCATCGCCGAGCGGGTCTTACGCGACGACCTCATCGAACTGGTCAAGGCGAAGGGAGCGAAGGGATGGACTCTAGCGATGGTCGAGGGAGAGGGCTCGCGCGGGATCCGCGCCTCGGAGTGGGAGGGACGCAACGTCCAGCTCGACACCCTTGTCTCGCCCGAGGTCGCCGACATGATCATGGACGAGGTCGGCTCGCGTTATTTCAAGGACTGGTCGGTGATCGTCTACGTCGCCGATGTCGAGGTGCTGCGGAAGGACAAGTACGTGGGGTGAAAAACGTCTTGTGGCTGGCCGAATTATGCCCATATTTATGGCCATATGAAGACGACGATTGAAATCGACGAGGGCAAACTCGACCGGATCATGAAATTGACCGGCATCGGCACGATGAAGGAGGCCGTCGATTGGGCGCTGAGCGAGGCCTTGCGGCTCGCGACGATCAACCGCGTCATGGAAGAGCCCTGGTCGGCGGATGAAGCGCGCGATGCCGTTGATCCCGCCTACGATCTCATTGCGATCCGGAACGGTGCCTCACCGGTTTCCTACCTTCCCGAGAAGGCCTCCCGCCGGGGCCGGCCACGCAAGGCCTCGAAATGAAGGATGCCGACTATCTGGTCGACTCGGCCGCCTACATCGATCTGATGCGGGCCGGACAGGACCCACGCCAGGTGCTCGCGCCCCTGCTCCGGGCAGGTCGTCTCTACAACTGCGGAGTGGTCCGGGCCGAGGTGCTTCGCGGGATCAAGGTCGACATTCGCTACGGCCAGATGGAGCAGTTTTTCGACCTCGTTCCTGAGATCCCGACCGACGCGCGGCACTGGCGGGAGGTGAGCCGCCTCGGCTGGGAACTTGGTCGGAAGGGGAAGTGGCCGCCCGTGAGTGATCTCGCGATTGCCGTGGCCGCCTTGCGGGTGCGTGCGATTGTCATTTCGCCCGATGCGCACTTCCGTGAGGTGCCGGGGCTGGAGGTGTATGGGACTCTGGATGAGGCATGAGCGGTTGCTCAAACCGGCCGCAACACGCTCTTCACGACCTCGCCCTTGTGCATCCTCTCAAAGGCCTCGTGCCACTCCGTGATCGGCCAGACGCCGCCGATGATGGGTTTGACGTCGAACTGTCCGCTCGCGAGAAGGGCGATGACACGTTCCCAGATCGGCCAGTTGTGGCTGAAGCTACCCTGGAGGGTGATGTTTTTCTGCACGAGCGGATCGATGTTGAAATTGAGGGGCTGCGGTCCCCAGCCGACCTTGCTGATCCATCCGGCGGGCCGGACGAGGTCGAGGGCGATCTTGAGGGTGATGCTTGCTCCGGCCGCGTCGATGACGCCGTCACAGCCGAGACCGTCTCGCTGCAAGGCCCAGGGTTTGGCGTCGCCGATGATGACCTCGCAGCCGTAGCCACGCGCGATTTCGAGGCGGTGGGCGTCCTGCTCGAGCCCGACGATGGCGACCTCGGCGCCGCAGAGTTTCGCCATCGCGGCGCAGAGGATGCCGATGGTGCCGGGTCCTAACACGACGACACGATCACCGGGCTCGATGCGGGCGTTTTTGACGACGGCATTGTAGGCGACGCAGCAGGGTTCGGTGAGACAGGCCTGTTCGAAGGGAAGGTGGTCGGGGACGTGGTGGAGGATGCGCGAGGGGACGCGGACGTATTTGGTCATGGCCCCGTTGACCCCATAGCCGAAGCCTTTGCGGGTATTGTCGAGGTTGTAGAGACCACGCCGGGTCATGGGGTTGTCCTTCGAGATGATCGCGGCGGTCTCGGAGACGACACGGTCACCTTCCTTCCAATGCTCGACTTCCTTGCCGATTTCGACGATGTGGCCTCCGAACTCGTGACCGAGGACGACAGGGTAATTGACCGGCCAGGAATGATCGGCGGTCCACTGGTGGAGGTCCGATCCGCAGACCCCGACATTGGCGACTTCGAGGAGGACGTCCTCGGGTCCGATGGTGGGCTTGTCGATCTCGCGGATTTCGACGGAGTGTTTGTCAGGGGCGTAGTTGACGACGGCGGGGGATTTCATGGGGCGTGGATTTGTTCTCTATTTTAAAGGATTCGTGAAAATTCGCGGCCATTCGCGGTCATTCGCGTTGAAATCTTTTGGTGGTCCAACCCTTCAATTGCCGGCCCTCGATCGCGCCACCCTCTGCCACTCCAGCTTCGGATTTCTGAAGTTGATGATGAGACCGAGTTCGATCCGGGAGATTCGCAGATAATTCAGCATCTGCGCTTGTTCATTCTCTCCGATCGAATCGAGCGACTTGGCATCGAAGAGCAACTCGCGGTTCACCGTGATATCCGGGATGCACTCGCCGACGGCATGTTCGAGATAGAAAATCGGGTAGGCGCGCTGTGACTCTGCTTTGAATCCGCTGCCTTCCAAATCGATCACCAACGCATTCTCATACGGCTTTTCGCGAAGTCCGGGCCCAAGGGCGTTATGGACCCGCATCGCGCAGCCGACCACTTCGTAGGCGATGTCGTCAAAGGTCATGGAATCCAACGCGAATGGCCGCGAATACCCGCGAATTTACGCAAATACTGGCAAGGTGACAGATCAAAACGAAGCCACCACCTGCGCATGCACCGCCTCACAAATCATCCGCAACGACCCTTCCAAATCCCCGTCCGCCGTCTTGAACGCATCGGCATCAATCGTCAACGGTGCGCCCAGGACCACGAGCGGCGCTCCATACTGTGGGCACTGGATGGCCTGTTCCAAGGTCAGCCCGCCGACGGCTTGCACGGGCACTTTCACGGCCTGCACCACTTCCCGCAATTGATCGAGCGGGCTCGGCATGCGGTGACCGGCGGCGGCGATGCCGCGGCGTTCGTCGTAGCCGATGTGGTGGATGACGTAGTCGCAGCCCAGATCTTCGAGCCACTTCGCCCCGGCGACCATGTCTTCGCAGATCATGTTGTCGCCCATGACCTTGCAGCCGAAGTCGGCGCCGGCCTTGACGACGCACTTGACCGTCTCGGCGTGGGCGCGGGCCATCACGACGACGTGGGTGGCGCCGGCCTTGGCCATCATCTCGGCCTCGAGGTAGCCGCCGTCCATCGTCTTGAGGTCGGCGACGATGGGCGTTTCGGGAAAAGCGGCGCGGAGGGCGCGGACCCCGTGGAGTCCCTCGGCGAGGATGAGCGGGGTGCCTGCCTCGAGCCAGTCGACCCCGGCGCGCATGGCGAGGGCGGCGGTTTCGAGGGCTTCGTCGATGTTGGTGAGGTCGAGGGAGATCTGGACGATGGGTTTCATGAGAGGGGCTTGCCAAGGATGACAGAAGCGGCGAGTTTCGTCGCGACAAATGCTATGGGAAATGCGACACCGCTGAAGCCGTTGCGACGGCGCGACCGTCCGGCCGCGGAGATCCGACGCTGGGAACGGCTGCGGGAAGGATGGGTCGCTTCGATCGATCCGGCAAGCCACTTTCACCGGCTCTTCGACCACATTCCCGGGCTCCACTTTTTCGCGAAGAACCGCGAGGGCCATCTCATGTTCGCGAGCCGGGGACTGCGCGAGCGCTACGCCATGCGCGACGAGGCGGAGATCCTCGGGATGACGGATTTCGATCTGAATCCGGACCTGATGGCCAAGGCCTATGTGGACGACGACGGAAGGCTCTTGAGCGGCGAAGCCGAGGTGATCGAGCGGATCGAGCTCTGGTGGGACAGCCAGGGGATGCCCGATTGGTTCATGGTGACGAAGCTGCCGCTGCGCGATCGCACGGGAAAGATCGCCGGCGTGATGGGGCTGTTGCGGCGTCCCGATGAATCGGACCGCGGCTTGCCCGTCTTCCAGACCGTGGCACGCGCGGCGGAGCTGTTGCGGCGCGATTTTGCCAAGCCCGTCACGATCGAGGAAGTAGCGCGGACCTGCGGCCAGTCGCTACGGCAACTGCAACGCCGCTTCCAGACCGCCTTCGGGATCTCTCCGCAGGAGTTCCTTCTCAAGACGCGTGTCCTCGCGGCGCAAAGGCTCCTCGAGTCGACCTCGCGCAATGCCTCGGAGATTGCGAAGCTCTGCGGCTTCGTCGATGCGAGCAGTTTCGCCCAGCATTTCCGCCAGCGCATCGGGATGACGCCGACGGAGTACCGCGAGCGGATGGGGTGAGTGTCAGGATGAATCGAAAACTTTCGGGCGTCGATGAATGGAGGGGCACTGCGTGCCGCACAAGCTCCTGCTTGCCCGCCGATGGATCCACGACGTCCAAGCGGGCCGGGAGCTTGCCCCTCCAGCGCTGGCGCGCAGGACGACGCTGGGAGTGGTTACCAACTTGGGAAACCGCTTGCCTCAACGCACCATCGCCAACAGCGGCCGGAAGGGGAGCAGCCCGAGACCAGCGAGGGAGCGGGCGACGAAGGCGCCACGTTTGTCGAGGAGGACGCGGTGGAGGAGGGATCCGGCGGCGAGACGTCGCGAGAATTTCCCGTGTAGGTCCTTGCGAATGACGGCGACGGTTTCATCCCAGGCGGTCTCGTTGCGAGTCCAGCGCAGGAGCGGCGCGATGGCGAGCTCGGCGGATTCGAGGGCCATGGTCATGCCGTTGCCGGTGAAGGGCGGAATCATCCCGGCGGCGTCGCCGAGGGTGCAGAGCGATTCATCGCCTCCCTGCCAACCGAGTTCGAATCCCGAGACGCCGAGGAAGGAGCCCTCATCGATCGTGGCCGCGGCGAGTCGTTCGGCGAGGGCTCCGTTGCCTCCGGCACGGAGGTAGTCGAGGAGTAAAGCAGGTCCTTTGCCCTCACGTCGCGGATCGAGGCGGAAAAGACCGCAGACGTTGACGCGATCGTCTTCGACGGGAGTGAGGCCGACGTAGCCGTTGCCGCCGAGATGCATCTCGAGTCCGCCACCGAGGTCGAGGCCGAGGGCGTGCATCTTCAGTCCGATCCAGGGGCCGCGACGGGGGAGGCGTCCAGCGGTCCAGACGAGCCCTTCGTGGGGCTGGCGCTCGAGGCGCGAGAGTTCCTCGACCCGTCCGCCTTTTTCCTCGAAGTCGAGCTTGAGCCGGGCGTCGAGCCAATGGCGGGAAAGAGCGAGGGCGGGAGCCGGGAGGGAAAACTCGAGGAGTTTTTTTCCGGAGGAGAACCAGGTCCCGTCGAGGTGTCGCCGGGCATCGGCGAAGGCATCGGAAATGTCGAGTGCGGCGAGGGTTTCGGGAGTGATCCCGGAGAGGAATTCGCCACAGACGCGGTGGCGGGGGTAACGTCCCGCTTCGTGCACGGTCACGGGCACCTCATGCCGCCGCAGGGCGTGGGCGAGGCCGAGTCCGGCGAGACCGCCGCCGGCGATGGTGAGGGCTTTCATGCGAGGCGTCTCGCCACGAAGCGGAGGGATCCGCACCAGTGACTGACTTCAGTTACGCTCCAGTCCGCGGAAAGGCCCAGTGCATTGCCCAATTCTCCGACGGCAAACCCGGCGTGGATGCTCGCGGGCATGTCGTGCCGGGTCACCTCGCCGACAAAGGGGGAAAGGAGCCCGGCAAGCACAAGGGCGCAGCGGGAGCGATGCGGCTCGACGAAGAGAAGGGTGTCGAACCTTCCGGCAATCCGTCCGATCCGCAAGAGATCCTCAGCGGAGAAGTGATGGAGGACGAGGTTGGCGACAAGGATGCCGCCGGAGACCGGTTCGGTGAGGGAGAAGAGATCGCCCTCGCGCCAGTCGATCTCCTTTGGCAGATCGGGTGGGCGAGGTGCGAGATCGCAGCCGGTCGAGGGGCCCGAGCGGGCGAGTTGTCGCAGCAGATGACCTTCGCCGGAGCCGAGTTCGACGATCCCGTGACGAGCCGTCTCCGTCCGAGCCGCGACCTGGCGGAGAAGCCACCCGTCATTCCCCATCAGAAAGTTGATGAGGCGCAGATCACGCCTTGCTCTTACCGCACGGGGATCGTCCGGATCGAGCGAGTCGAGCCATTCGGGCTTGACGTGGCGGGGGAGGGGAATCATTCCAGCAGCGCGAGCGGGCTCCTTCGTTCTTTCAGGGGCATGCTCACGATACGACCCGACTGGCGGTGGGATTCAAAAATCGCCAGGGTCATCTCGACGATGGCGCGTCCGTCTCGGTCCGAGCAGAGCGGGGCGCGTTTTTCGCCGATCGCGGCGATGAGGTCGCGGCAGGGACCTTGGTGTCCGGCGACGAGCGCCTTGATGTCGGCGATGGGCTCCGGCTGGTTGATCCCTCCGCTTGTGATCGGGACCCACTTCTTCGGATCGGCGGTCGGACGGAAGGGACTGCCCTCATAATAATGCGCGAGCGGCTCGGCGTCGGCGCGGAAATCGATCACGCCCTGGGTCCCGATGAGCTGGACTCCGAATCCGGTTTCCCTCACTCCGGCTCCTGCGACGGAGTCGAAGAAAACGGGAATGCCCTTTTCCGTCTCGAAGCGCGCGTGGATCTCATTCCCGGCGAGCGGGCCGATGCCCTCGGCGCCGTCCTTCACATCCGCCGCCACCACCGGACGTCCATCCTGCAGGACCGTCGCGGAGACATTGCGGGCTTCTCCGGCGAAATAGCGGGTGAGATTGAAAAGGTGTGAACCGAGCACCCAGAGATCGAGCGAACCGCCGCGGGCGTCTTCTTTGCCCCGGGCGCGGATCTCGAGCCAGCGTCCGATCGCGCCCTCCTCGACGAGTTTGGCGATCACGGGGAGGACAGGGTGATAGCGGTTGCGGTGTGCGATGGCGAGTTTGGCCCCGCTTTTTTCACAGGCGGCGACAATGGCATCGGCTTCGGCGAGATCGCGGCAGAAGGGTTTTTCGACGTAGAGCCCTTTCGCTCCCGCGTCGATCGCAGCAAGGATCATGTCGTGGTGCTGGTCGACGTGGCGAGGACATACCGCGACTAGTTCGGGCTTCGCGGCCGCGAGCATTTCGCGGTAGCCGGCGAACGCGGCGTTCTTTCCGAGCTTGAGCCGTTCGACCGCTTTGGCCCGTCCTGCCTCCGAGGGATCGGAGACGCCGACGATTTTCGTCTCGGGCAGGCCCAACCAGACCGTGTCGAGTCCGTGACCATACCCTCCTTTGTCCGTGTCGCCGATCACGCCGACGGTCCAGGTTTTTTCCCCAGCCGCACGGGCGACGGGAGGAAGGGCGGCGGAAAGTCCGGTGGCGAGAGTGCCTTGGAGAAGGCGACGGCGGGTCAGGTTCATGGTCGGGCGGGTTGGGTGGTCGGGAGAAAGCCGAGTCGGGTGAGAAAGGCGGCGGTTTTGGTATGGGAGTCTTCGTAGAGTGCCTCCTCGAACATGAGATAGCCGTGTTTCCCGCCCTCGTTCACGTCGAGGACGCTCTCGTTTCCGGCGGCGAGCATCGCTTCGTGGAAGGCCTTGGCCCCGGCAAAGGGGGTGACGGTGTCGCCAGTGCCGTGAAAGGTGAGGGTGGGCGGAAGTCCGGCGCGGACGTGGTGGACCGGGGAGAGATCCTGCCAGCGTTCCCCGATCTTGGCCTGGCCGTAACCCTCCGCCGAGGTGTCGATCACGGCAAAGAGCAGCACCATTGCATCGGGACGGCAGGAGACATTGAGGTCGTCCGTGTCTTCGTTCACCTTGTCGAAAAGGGCGGTCGCGGCGGCGAGGTGTCCCCCGGCCGATCCGCCGCTGACGATGAGTTTCGCCGGATCGATCCCCAGTTCGGCGGCGTGGGCGCGGACGTAGCGAACCGAGGAACGGGCGTCCTTCACGCAATCGAAGACTGTCGTGGAGCCGGGTTTGTAGAGCCGGTATTGGACGCTGATCCCGACCATGCCGTGTCGTTTCGCGAAATCGGCGGCGAAGGGATACATCCGGCTCGGGTCCATCCCACCCCAGCCGCCGCCGTGGATCATGTGCAGACAGGGACGCTTGTCTGCGGCGGTCCAGCCTTCGGGCAGGAAAAGGCGGAGCTCGAGCTCGCGATCCGCGACCTTTTTATAAACCACGACCCGGTCGGGGGAGAGGGTGGGGAGGCGCGAGGCGATGTAGTCGGCGCGGCCCGGGACCGGAGAAAGGGCGGCGGCAAGGGCGAAGAGGATGGGCAGCGGACGGATCATGACCAATCGGATAGACGTGCATGCTGACAGCTTCGCGGAGCGACTGCAAGCCGTCTTGGCGGCGCATCCGGGGCGATTTTCGGGATCCGGGCTGGCTCTCAATTCTGCGAGCGTCTTGAAATTGTTGAGCGAGTTCTTGCAATTTGGACGCGATTTTCGTAATTTCCGCGCTCGTCTCCCGACCCGGTTGGAACTTTTCCTTCCCATCGAGAAGTCACAGCGTCCATTCTCCCGACAAACCCCCGGCGGCAAGCCGCCCCAATCATGATCGTGAAAACCACCCTCGTTGCTGCCGCCCTGTCGGCAATCACCCTCGTTCAAGCCATGGGCGCCTCCGCGCTCGGGCTCAACACCGAAGAATGGAAGAAGCCGAGCGCCGAAATGGTCGCTCAGGTGGAGGCCATGGAAAAGGCCATGGCCGCGATGGCAAAAGGGGAGACTCCCGAGGTCACCCTTCAACAGGCCATCGACAAGGTACGCGAGCTTGCCGACAAGGGGAATGACAAGGATGCCCTCTTCGCGATGGGATTCCTCATGCAGCAAAGCCAGCAGCAAAATGCCCTCGCCGAGGCGATGACCTATTACAAGCGCGCCGCCGACGCGGGCCAACTTCAGGCGATGAACAACTACGGTTTCATCCTCGCCGGATCGAGCCAGGAAGTCGAAAAGACCAAGGAAGGTCTCGATTTCATCAAGAAAGCGTCGGAGGGAGGCCTCAATGCGGCCCGCCGCAACATGGCCGCGATCTACCTGAACGGTCTTGGCGGTGAAGAGCGCGATCCCGATGCCGCCGTCGAGCTGCTCGAGAAAGCCGCCAACGAAGGCGACGGCCAGGCCCAGTTCGAGCTCGCCCAGTTCTACCTTGAGCTTGGCGGCCCCGAAAAGGTCGACGACGACAAAGCCTGGGATTGGTTGAACAAGGCCGCCGAATCCGGCAACGCCAACGCCCTCGCCACCCTCGGTTCCGTGCTGTTCGACGGCAAGACCTTCGGTGCTCGCAAGATCGAAGCCAATCCCAAGGCTGCCGTGGAGAAATTCACCAAACTCGCCGAACAGAACGTTCCGGCCGGTCTCCGCACCATGGGTGAACTGCATGCCTCCGGTCTCGCCGGTGTCGAAAAAGACTTCGCGAAAGCCCTCGATTATTTCTCCCGCGCCGCCCAAGGCAACGATGCCGCCGCCCAGGTGGTGCTTGCCGGCTACTACGACAAGGGTGTCGACCTGGACCCGGCTGACAAGAAGATCGACGTCGCGCCTAACGCGGCTGCCGCTCTCGAACTCTATCGTTTGGCCGCCCGCAACAATGTGCCTCTCGCCCTCTACAACGTCGGGGTCTTCTACGAGGAAGGCCGCGCCGTCGACCAGGATCCGACCAAGGCCTTCGCGCACTTCCTCCAGGCCGCCGGTGGTGGTTTCGCTCCCGCCATGCAGAAGGCCGGTGTTTATTACCTGAATGGTGCCGGGACTCTCCGTGACCCCATCGCGGCAGCGGGCTGGTTCAATCGCGCCGCCGCTCTCGGTTCCCCGGAAGGTCTTCTCAGCCTCGGCGTCATGGCCGAGTCGGGCATGGTCCCGGTCGCCGCTGAAAGCACCCCCGCCAAGGCTGCCTCGGAAGCTTATCAGCAGATCGTGAACGCCCCGCAGGTCGCTGATCAGACCCGCTTTGAAGCGCTTCTCCGCCTCGGCGGGATTTACTTCCGTGGAGCCCTCGTCGCCGCCGGTGCGGCCCCGGCTCCCGATTATGAAGGCGCCTACAAGCAGTTCAAGCAGGCGGCGGCTCTCGCCCCCGGTAACGAACTCGCTGCCAACTTGCTGAAGGAAGCCTCCGCGAAGCTGACTCCCGAGCAGATCAAGAAGATCGATGCGGCCGTGGCCGAAGCGGCTGCAGCGCGCAAGGCGGCAATGGAGTCGGCAGCCCCCGCATCCGCTGGAAACGGATCGGCGGCCCCCGCGGCGGCCCCCCGTGCCAAGCCGACCGGTCAGAACACCGCCCCGGCTGGAAACGCTCCCGCCACCGCCTCGAGCGAGACGGCCCCTGCGGCGATGCCTGCCTCCACTCCCGCAGCGGCCCCTGCCGCGGCTGCTGACGGCGAAAAGAAACCCGGCTTCCGCCTGCCCCTCTTCGGGCGCTGATCGGGTGTGCGGAGCTGACAACATCCCTGTCGTCCGTTGAAACGAGGGTCGCCGATTGCCGGCGGCCCTTTTGTTTGGATTTTCACCCCTTCCGCCTTCTTCAAATCACGAAGGCGTTGCATCGCATTTCTTTCCAGGGAGGTGGAAGTTTTTGTTGACCGAAGGTCACGTTTTTGCCAGAAAGTCAAAGGATCCGAGACAGGTGTGTCGAAATTTCCTCATTATCAGGCTGGTTGCCTGATTTTTGTTGCGTTTCGACATTTGTCGCGGCATTTCCTCCGAAATCCCCCTCCTTCTTTTATCCCCGCAGGTCCCCCGCCTGCGAACACGTTGATTGTATGTCCACGTACTCCCGTTTCACGCATTTCCTGAGAAGCCGGTTTTTTTCCGCGCTCGCCATCTTCATCATCGGATTCTCTTCTGGTCCCGCCCCGGCGGCCACACTTTATTGGGATACCGATAGCAGCCTACTCGGCAACGACGTGGACGGCGCGGGGCTCGGCGGCCCGGGTACCTGGGACACGAGCGCTCTGACCTGGTGGGATCTTTCGAGTCTGGCTGCTTGGAACAACCTCGCCGAGGACGAGGCGGTGTTCTCCTATGCTTATCCGGCTCTCGGGATTCCCACGAACCAAGCTGTCGCCATCGACGCCGGGGGTGTCGCGGCGGGGCAGGTCTCGTTCCTGCGTAGCGGCTACACGCTTTCGGGTGGGGCTCTGACTCTCTCCGGGAGCAATCCGACACTGCACGCGACCCTGGGTGATTCGGCCACGATCGCGAGCAATCTGCTCGGCACCTCCGGGCTGCGCAAGACCGGCGGCGGATCCATCCGGCTGACGGGTGACAACAGCGGTCTCACCGGCGTGCTCTCGGTCGCGAACGGCACACTCATCATCAACAGCGCGCTCGCCCTCCCCGGGACCGGAGCGGTCAGCATTTTGACCAACAACGAAACGCCCTCGAATACCAACCAGCTCGGCTTCACCGGGGGCTCCCTCATGCTCGATGGAACGGCGGGTGGGTTCACCGTCTCGCGCGACATCAATTTGGAAGGACGCGGCCCGATCGGAGACCGGGGTGCCGCCATCCTGAATGTGGGAAACAACACGCTTTCCGGTGTCGTCACCACGGCCGTCAGCCCTCTTTCGCCGGCGACCTTCCGGAACAGCAGGATCACCTCGGTGAACGGGATGCTCAATCTCTCCGGGACGCTTGCGTCGCAGGGGACGACGGGAACGACCTTCGTGACGTTCGGCGGGATCAACTCGACCGGCGTGGCGAACTACAACCTTTCCGGCATCCTTTCGGGAACGGGATCGATCGAGAAGTCGGGCGCGGGCACTCTCTTCCTCAATCCCGCGAGCACCTCCGGGTTCACCGGGACGGTGCGGATCTCGGGTTCGGCGACGGGCCAGCAGAGCTCGATACGCGTAACGCAGGCCTCGGCTGGCGGCACCAGTGTGTTCGGGGCGAATGTCGGGACGGGGTCATCGAGCGTGATCGATTTGAACGGGGGCCTTCTTGAGTTCCGTAGCGAAGGCGATCTCGATTTCGGCTCCCTTGCCTCGGGCAAGAATGTCTACTCCCGCAGTGGAGGCAGTATTTTCACCGGTCCTGCGGCGGGCGGAGACGCAATCCTCGGTACCACCACGCTGGGCACCCTCCAGCAGGTCGTCAGCACGACGGGATCCACAGCCACCACCACCTTCAACAGCCGCAACGGATTTGGAGTGACGTTTTCCACCATGGCGATTGATGCCAGCACGAGCACCAGCACGTTGACAAACACGCTCACCAACAACCTCGGAGGCACGCTTCGCTTCACCGGCAACATCACCATGGGTGAGGGGAGCACCGCGTCGCGTCCCCGCATCATTTCCTTCGCCGGAAATGGCAACACCTACGTCCAGGGCAGCATCATTTCGGGCACTGATCCGGAGAAGACCCTGAACAAGTCGGGGAGCGGCAATCTCACGATCCAGGGAACCGGCACGACTGTTGCGGGTGGTGTGAACATTTCGGGTGGTGCGATCACGATCACCGATTTCCGATCCCTCAACAACAACACCTCCGCGATCACTCTGGGCAACACCACGACCACGGCCGGTAACCTCATCATCGGGACGGCGACAACTCCCACCGCCGGGGGGCTCACCACGAGCAAGCCCATCGTGCTGAACGGCACCACCGCGGGCAACGCGATCTACGCGAACCAACCCGGCACCAATCCAGCGATTCTGAATGGTGCGATCACGAAGCCAATTGCGGGCTTGGGGGTCCTCAATCTCGGAGGCACGAACAATCGCGACAACGTGATCAACTCGAGCATTCCCGACGGTGGCGTTACGGGCGCGACGACTGCAGGGGCGGCGTTTACGGCCGGAGCCACCAG
>Ga0209573_1000723_pt1 | contig 61761 bp, 68 predicted proteins | sample TNRBio252014_DNA_FD_185870 | JGI IMG/M metagenome (GOLD analysis project Ga0209573, IMG submission 185870) | Wastewater treatment Type I Accumulibacter community from EBPR Bioreactor in Madison, WI, USA - TNR Reactor_6/25/2014_ DNA (SPAdes)... | ecosystem: Engineered > Bioreactor > EBPR >...
AAACGTTGGCAACTGATTGAAGCCTTGACCGGCGCAGGGCCAGTGACGATTCGCGAAGCAGCACGGCGGGTTCAGCGCGATGTCAAAGCCGTGCATGGCGACATTCATGCGCTCCTGAATGCCGGGCTGCTGGATAAAACCGAGGACGGGAAAATTGTCTTTCCCTATGACGCCATCCATGTGGATTTCATGGTGAAAGCGGCGTGATCAATGCCTAATCTCTCTGTGTAAAATCCAGTCCCTCAGCCTGCAAGCACCCAAACCCACCGAGGACTCCCCCATGAAAGCTCGCGCCGCCGTCGCCTGGGAACCCCAAAAACCCCTGGTCATCGAAGAAATTGATGTGGAAGGTCCCAGGGAAGGCGAAGTTCTATTGCAAGTCGTCGCCACCGGCGTCTGCCACACCGACGCTTTCACGCTGTCCGGCGACGACCCAGAAGGCGCATTCCCCTGCGTCCTTGGTCACGAAGGCGGTTGCGTCGTCGTCGAATGCGGCCCCAACGTCAAGGGATTGAAACCGGGCGATCATGTCATTCCGCTGTACATCCCGGAATGCGGCGAATGCGAATACTGCCATTCGACCAAAACCAACCTCTGCCAGTCCATCGCTGCCACGGTATGGACTGGTTATATGCCCGACCACACCCGCCGCTTCTCCTGCCGAGGGACGCCACTGTTTCACTACATGGGTTGTTCGACCTTCGCCGAATACACGGTCGTCCCGGAAATCGCTTTGGCCAAGATCAATCCCGCCGCGCCACTGGACAAAGTTTGCCTGCTAGGCTGCGGCGTGACGACCGGCATCGGCGCAGTACTGAATACTGCCAAGGTCGAATCCGGTTCAACGGTCGCCGTCTTCGGCCTCGGCGGCATCGGTCTGTCGGTGATCCAGGGTGCGGTTATGGCCCAAGCCGGCCGGATCATCGCTATCGATGTCAACCCTGACAAATTCGCCATGGCGACCGCGCTGGGCGCAACCGATACCCTCAACCCGGCGCAGATCACCAGCAACGTGGTGGACGCCATCAAGGATATGACTAATGGCGGAGTGGACTACTCGTTTGAATGCATCGGCAATGTCGAGATCATGCGCCAGGCGCTGGAGTGCTGCCACATGGGTTGGGGCGTGTCCACCATCATCGGCGTCGCCGGCGCAGGCCAGGAAATCCGCACCCGCCCGTTTCAACTGGTCACGGGCCGTGTCTGGAAAGGCACCGCGTTCGGCGGGGTCAAGGGCCGCACACAACTCCCCGGTTATGTTGAAAACTACCTCCAGGGCAAAATCGAGCTGGATCGCATGGTCACGCACACGATGCCGCTGGAACAGATCAATACTGCCTTCGATCTGATGCACGAGGGCAAGAGCATCCGCTCGGTCATTCTCTTCTAGGAGCAGTCGGCGTGGAACACATTGAAGCGATCAAGGAATTTGGCGGCTGGCTGAATCGTTACCGCCATGATTCAGCGAGTTGTCACTGCGGAATGACCTTCTCGGTTTATCTGCCGCCCCAGGCGGCGATGGAGAAAGTTCCAGCGGTCTACTGGTTGTCCGGTCTGACCTGCACCGACGACAATTTCCGGGTCAAAGCTGGGGCGCAGCGCTATGCCGCAGAACTGGGTCTGGCGCTGGTGATTCCCGATACCAGCCCGCGTGGCGAAGAGGTCCCGGATGTTCCTGATCGCTACGATCTGGGTCAGGGCGCGGGTTTCTATGTCAACGCGACCCAGCCGCCGTGGGCGCGGCACTACCAGATGTACGAATACGTGACTCGCGAATTGCCGGCGCTGGTCGAAGCGGAATTGCCGCTGATTCCCGATCTGCGCTCGATCACCGGCCATTCGATGGGCGGACATGGGGCGTTGATCTGCGCCTTGAAGGAGCCAGGAATGTATCAATCGGCGTCGGCCTTCGCCCCAATCTGCCACCCGATAGCGAGCGGTTGGGGGCAAGGTTGTTTCAAAGCCTATTTGGGTGACGACCGTGAGGCATGGGCCGCTTATGACTCCGCTCGATTGATCGAGGCAGGAGGAGCCGCAATCATTCCCCTGCTGATCGACCAGGGTACTGCCGATGAATTTTTGTCCCAGCAGTTGCATACGGCGTCGCTAGAACGGGTCTGCGCTGCGCGGAATTTTCCGCTCACCGTGCGAATGCAGGATGACTACGACCACAGCTACCATTTCATCGCCACCTTTATCGGTGAACATCTGGCCTGGCACGCCCAAGCGCTACGGGCGGCATAGGAAGCTCAAAGGTGAAACAAGAACTGCTCAAATTATTACGCAGCCTACTGCGCGGCGAGCTGAGCCGCACCCGGCGCCGCAAGAACCGTTCGCCTTGGGCCATGGGCGGGCTGGTCATCGCTATCGTCGGGGTCAGCTATTTCCTGTACGAACCTAAAGCGCCGCCTGCTACAACACCTAAAGGCGCAGAACTCACCTGCACGGTCAAAAGTGTCTACGATGGCGATACGCTGACTGCCCGTTGCTCAGTCGGTGAGGTTAAAGTGCGGATGTTTGGCATCGATGCGCCGGAAATGGGTCAAAAACCGTGGGGTCACACGGCAAAACAGGCATTGCAGGGATTGCTGCCGGATCGCGGAATCCGGTTGCGGGTGCAGGATCAAGATCGCTATGGCCGTACCGTCGCACAGGTGTGGGTCGACGACCGTGATGTGGGTTTGGAAATGGTGAAAAAAGGCTGGGCGGTGATGTACGAGCAGTACAACGACTCGCCCGCCTATCGACAGGCGCAAAATGAAGCCAAACAGTCCCGGCGCGGCATTTGGGAGAAATCGGGCAGCCAGCAGGACCCTGCTGCCTGGCGGCGGCTGAATCCTCGTTAGTGAGCATTGAGAGGCCGCTGCAAAAGGAGAAGCTGTTATAGCCGTCTTGGGTAGTGCTCCAGACGTGGATATCTAACAGATACAGGACTTTCGCTTTCCGTCATTCCCACGCCAGCGGGAATCCAGTAAGCTACTGAAAAGATTGGATACCCGCTTTCGCGGGTATGAAGAATTTACGGGTTTAGCGAAAGTCCTGAGATAAAATTGACTGCTACTGATGGATCACCCTGCCGGGCACTAGGGCGAGATGGCTGGAAGGGAAAGCCTTGGCGCGATTCATCATGGAGTGAGTGAGGCGCTGGATACCCAAATCAGATACCGTGGAATGCCATGCAAAGCTTGCAGAACGAGTCCCGAATGCGCTTTTGGCTGGTCTTTACCGCCCTCGCCATCAGTCTGTTGTACCTGCTGGCACCAGTATTGACGCCTTTCCTGTGCGCCGCGCTGCTGGCCTACCTGGGTGATCCGCTGATCGACCGACTGGAAGCGCGCAAGATTCCACGCTCATGGGCAGTTGCGTTGGTTTTTGGCGTGATTCTACTCGGGCTGTTACTCTTGCTACTCTTCCTGATCCCCCTGCTGACTCATCAGTTCAAAGGGCTCATTCAACGCCTACCCGCTCATATCGACTGGTTTCAGAACCATATTTTACCCTGGATACAGGACCACCTGGGTGTTGAACCGGAGTCGCTCAGCCTCCACGGTTTGCAAGCCCGGCTGATTGCCTTCGCCCAAGATATGGGTGACATGGCCGGCAGCCTGTTGGAATCCTTTCGAGACTCGTCCGCTGCATTTTTCACTTGGCTCGCCAATCTTATCCTGGTCCCGGTGTTGACTTTCTACTTGTTACGTGACTGGGACTTGCTGGTCGCCAAAATTCGCCATCTGCTGCCCCGGCGTGTTGAACCCGTGATCAGCAAACTGGCGCAGGAATCCGATGAAGTGATCGGTGCTTTCCTGCGCGGCCAACTCATTGTCATGGCGGCTCTGGGAATTCTCTACTCGATCGGACTGGCGATGATTGGACTGGATTTTTCGCTGTTAATCGGAATGCTGGCCGGCCTGGTCAGCTTCGTTCCCTATCTGGGCCTGATTATGGGCGTCCTCGTCGCCAGTGTCGCCGCCCTTCTGCAATTCCATAGCGTATTTAGCCTGATCCCGGTGCTCATTGTGTTTGGTGTCGGCCAATTGATCAGCGATTTTCTGTTAACCCCGAAGCTGGTCGGCGACCGCATTGGTCTCCATCCGGTCGCAGTGTTGTTTGCCGTGCTGGCTGGCGGTCATCTATTCGGATTCTTCGGCATTCTGCTGGCGTTGCCTGCCGCAGCGGTCATTGCCGTGCTATTACGTCATGCGCAGGATGAGTACTTGAAAAGCGTGTTTTATAGCGACTGAGCGATACCCTTCATCCAGACCCCCTTTAAGATGGCGCTATTCCTCGCCCGGTCAGAATGCAGGCCGCAAATCCACGACCCGTTGCGCCTTGCCTTCCGACACCGGCAGGCTGCCCGGTTCGTTGAGTTCCACCACCGGCTTAACGAGAATCGCTGACCGCAACAGTTCGCTGATCCGCTCACGTAGATCGTCCAGCGCCTCGACAGCGCCGGTAAACAACCGGGCGTCAATCTCGGTCTTGACCACCAGACGATCCAGAGAACCCCGTTTTTCCAGTTGGATCAGATAATTGATGCCGACTTCCGGGGTCTTCATCAACACTGCCTCGATCTGGGACGGAAAGACGTTGACGCCGTTGACAATCAGCATATCGTCACTGCGGCCCTTGATGCGCGCCAACCGCCGATGACTACGCCCGCAAGGACAATGACTGCCGACCAAATGCGAAAGATCACGGGTGCGGTAGCGTAGTAACGGCGTCGCCTGGCGCTGCAAGGTGGTCATGACGATTTCGCCGGTTTCTCCCTCGGCGAGCGGTTGCAACGTTTGCGGATTGATAATTTCCAGAATGTAGGCGTCTTCCCAAAAATGCAGACCGGTTTTGTAGATACACTCGAACGCCACACCCGGACCGTTCATTTCGCTCAGACCATAGGAATTGTAGGCCTCGATGCCGAAAAGATTTTCGATTTTGCGGCGGGTTTCCTCGGAATGCGGTTCAGCGCCGATAAACGCTTTACGCAAACTCAGTTGGCCCGATTCAACGCCAGCCCCAGCCAGCGCCGATTGCAGGTGTAGTAGGTAACTGGGCGTTGCATGCACCACAGAGGTTTGGAAATTCCGCATCAACTGAATTTGGCGACTGGTGTTGCCGGAACTGACCGGGATCACGAGCATTCCTACCCGCTCTGCGCCGTAGTGCAGGCCCAATCCACCGGTGAACAGCCCGTAATGAGTCATGTTCTGGAATACATCACGACGGGTTGCACCGGTCGCGACGATGCAGCGGGCTACCAGTTCGGTCCAGCCATCGAGATCACGCTGGGTGTGATAGACCACTGTTGGCATACCGGTTGTACCGCTGGAGGTGTGCAGGCGCACGACCTGTTCCCGATCCACCGCCAGCAACCCGTCAGGGTAGGCTTCGCGCAAATCATCTTTGGTCGTGTAGGGGAGGTTGCGCACATCGCGCAGGCTGCTGATATCCTCCGGGCAGGTCAACCCGACCTCGGCTAGCCGCCGCTGATAAAATGGCGTCTTCAGCGCCCACGCGACGGTCTTACGCAGGTTAGCCAGTTGCAGACGCTCCAGTGCTTCCCGCTCTATGAATTCAATCGCCGGATTCCAGGCCGGTGCATTCATTGCCTTATCTCTGGATGTAAACAGAATTTTTCGGGAACTCTGTCAGGCGTTCGCCCGACGGCGGCAACACTGATTTTTATGGAATAGTAACATGCTGCGTCTGGTCTTCACCGTCCTGGCGTCATCATCGCTCACCATCATCCCGTGCGGTGGCCCCATTCGGCGCACCAAGATTAAAGAGGTTGCTACAAGGGAGGTTCGTCTCCCTCTCGCGAAGTTCAAATCACCGCCAAGAAAATCCACAAAAATTTCGCTATCATTTGACTGCTTTTTTTCTTCGAACGTCGAGTGAACAGGGAGCGCCTCGCGGCATGAACCAACCACCTTCTGCATCTCCGGACGATTTGCTGCCCGCCACCCCATTGCGCCACCATGTCTACGAGGCTCTGCGCATCTACTTTCACAATCTGGGCGACCAGCAACCCAGCAACCTCTATGATCTGGTGCTGCGAGAGATGGAGTCCCCCCTACTGGAGATCGTGATGCTGCGCACCCAGGGTAATCAGTCCCAGGCCGCAACATTGCTCGGCATCAATCGCGGCACCTTGCGCAAGAAACTCCGGCAACACGGCATCGATGCAACGAATGAGTCAACCTATACGAGCATTATTACGGAACAAGCTCATGAGTCTGGCAATTTTCGACCTTGATAACACTCTGTTGGGCGGCGACAGTGATTATCTCTGGGGCCAGTTTCTGGTCGAACAGGGGCTAGTCGACGGTGAACATTATGAGCGCGAAAACCAGCGCTTCTACGACGCCTACGAGGCCGGTACGCTGGACATTGACCAATATCAGGCGTTCATGTTGCGGCCACTGGCCGGGCGTCCCCTGAGTGAACTCAGAACGTGGCGGGAACAGTTTATGGCGGAGAAAATCCAGCCGATTCTATTACCCAAGGCCGAGGAGTTGTTGAATCGGCATCGCAGGGCAGGCGACAGTCTGCTGATCATCACCGCCACTAATCGCTTTATCACCACACCCATCGCCGAACGGTTGGGCGTTTCGCACCTGCTAGCCACCGAACCGGAAGTGGTCGAGGGTCTCTATACTGGCCGCACGGTTGGCATTCCCTGCTTCCAGCAAGGTAAGGTGGCGCGATTGAACGCCTGGCTGGCGGACACGGGCAGCGATCTGGCGGATAGCTGGTTTTACAGCGACTCGCATAACGACCTGCCCTTGCTCAAGCAAGTCACCTATCCCGTAGCAGTTGACCCGGACGCCACGCTGGCCCGCCATGCCCAGGCCCAAGGCTGGCCGGTGATCAGTTTGCGCTAGAGCCAGGTCATGCGGATTGCGAACTCTCCAATTCCTGTTCCAATTCCTGTTCCGGCCCCAGTAACACCGCAAGCCACCGACCTTCGTCAGATGACCACCAGCGCAGCGCAGACCAGCAGCATATTTCGCAGGGTTGTCGGCTCAACGGGTGGATTCATACTGTTTCCTCAAAATTATCACAATAGGCGGTGTTTAACTGGCTTGACGGGCTGGCGCTGGCTAGGCTAAAAGCCCGAACTTCAGACGCCGATCCTCTTCATCTACGACCCTCAACTTCACGCCCATGCAAAACCTGTATAACGTTAATGTCGCCTCCCTGGAAATCCTCCCGACTCCAGAAGAAATCAAGCAGCGCCTGCCCCTGAGCGAATCAGCGGCAAATACCGTATTCCAGGCCCGGGAAACAGTCCAACGCATCCTCGACCGTCAGGACCCCCGCCTGTTTGCCGTGGTCGGCCCCTGCTCCATTCACGATGTCACAGCGGCCCGCGACTACGCCCAGCGACTAAAAGCGCTGGCTGATGAAGTCCAGGACACGCTGTTCGTCATCATGCGAGTGTATTTCGAAAAGCCGCGCACCACCGTCGGCTGGAAGGGCTTGATCAATGACCCGCGCATGGACGACACCTTCCATATCGATGAAGGACTGCAAATTGCTCGCCGCCTGTTGCTGGACTTGGCGGAAATGGGTTTGCCGGCTGGCACCGAGGCGCTGGACCCGATTGTTCCGCAATATATTTCCGACTTGATCGTTTGGACGGCCATCGGCGCCCGCACTACGGAATCGCAGACGCACCGCGAAATCGCCAGCGGCCTGTCCATGCCGGTCGGTTTCAAGAATGGCACGAATGGCAGTCTGGAAGTGGCGATTAACGCGCTGCAATCCGCCGCTCGACCGCACAGTTTTCTAGGCATCAACCCACAAGGCCAGTCAGCGGTCATCCGCACCTTGGGCAACCGCTACGGACATGTCGTACTGCGCGGCGGCGACCGGCCTAACTATGACTCGGTCTCTATCGCCCTGTGCGAGAAGGCGTTGCGCGACAAGAAACTGCCGGTCAACCTCGTGGTGGATTGCAGCCACGCCAACTCATTCAAGGACCCGGCCATGCAACCTTTGGTGATGCGCGACTGCACCCATCAGATCATGGAAGGCAACCGTTCCATTGTCGGGTTGATGATTGAAAGTAATATCGGTTGGGGTAGCCAGTCCCTTCCCGCCGACCACAGCCAGTTGAAATACGGCGTGTCGATTACAGACGCCTGCGTAGACTGGGAAACCACCGAAAAGATGCTGCGCGAAACCCACACCAAGCTGAAAACCGTGCTGCCGGAACGAAACATCGCCTGATCTCCCATCCGATGCCTCCCCTTGGTGGGGGAGGATTCTGCACCCACCGTCCACCGCTTAACCCGCCTACCCTCTTGGCAAGCGCTCCGTTTGGAACTATGCTACGCATAAATAGGACTGATCAAGTACTGATTCATTAAACTGCGCGGAGCCTCCATGATTCGCATCACTCGCGAAGCTGATTACGGTATTTTGCTTATGACCGGGTTGGCCCAGATTGGGAGCCAGTCCCGCAGCGCCGCCGCCCTGGCGCAACAACGCCGATTGCCGTTACCGATGGTCAGCAAGATTCTCAAGGCCCTGACGCGCTCCGGGTTACTGAACTCCCAGCGCGGTGCCCAAGGCGGCTATAGCCTGGCGCGGCCAGCGACGGAAATTTCCGCAGCCGACATTATCAGCGCGCTGGAAGGCCCACTCGCCATCACCGAATGCAGCGCCGACGCCCACGACGGTTGCGCCCGGCAGGAACATTGTGAAGTCAGTGGCCACTGGCCGCGCATCAACCAGGCCATTTACACCGCACTGCAAAGCATCAGCCTGGCGGAAATGAGTCGTCCTGATCCACCGCATCCCGTTCAATTTCATCCCGCACACTGGGCTGTTGCCACGATCAGCGCCGCTAACCGTTCCGTCTGAATCGCCGAATTCGCCAGCAGGAATCCTGATATGACCGATAGCATCCAAACCCTCGAACGCCTCGCCGCCAGTGACTACAAATACGGTTTTGTGACTGACATTGAACAGGACACCGTGCCGCCGGGACTTAATGAGGACGTGGTCCGGCTGGTTTCGGCCAAGAAACAGGAACCAGACTGGCTGCTGGAGTGGCGGCTGGAAGCGTTCCGCTACTGGCTGACCCAGACCCCACCAGAATGGGCGCGGGTGCATTATCCACCCATCGACTACCAGGCCATTTCCTACTACGCCGCGCCCAAGCAGAAAGGCGAGGGGCCAAAAAGTCTTGATGAGATTGATCCAGAGCTACGCCGCACCTACGAAAAGCTCGGCATCCCGCTGGCGGAGCAGGCCATCCTGGCGGGCGTCGCAGTGGACGCCGTGTTTGATTCGGTGTCAGTGGCCACCAGCTACAAGGGTAAGCTGGCGGAAAAAGGCATTATTTTCTGCTCCTTCTCCGAAGCGGTGCGTGAACATCCCGACTTGGTGCGGAAGTATCTTGGCACGGTAGTTCCGTACCGCGATAACTATTATGCAACTCTCAACTCGGCGGTGTTTTCCGACGGTTCCTTTGTCTACATCCCACCGGGAGTGCGCTGCCCGATGGAGCTATCCACCTACTTCCGCATCAATGCCAGCAATACCGGGCAATTCGAGCGCACGCTGATTGTCGCCGATGAAGGGGCTTATGTATCATATTTGGAAGGTTGTACCGCTCCTCAGCGTGATGAAAATCAGCTTCACGCCGCCGTCGTCGAGTTAGTCGCGCTCGATGACGCCACGATCAAATATTCCACGGTGCAGAACTGGTATCCGGGTGACGCCGAAGGTAAGGGCGGCATCTATAACTTCGTGACCAAGCGCGGATTGTGCAAGGGCCGCAATTCCAAAGTGTCCTGGACGCAGGTCGAAACCGGTTCAGCGATTACCTGGAAATATCCCAGTTGTGTCTTGCGCGGCGAGAATTCGGTGGGTGAGTTCTACTCAGTGGCCGTGACCCGCGACTACCAGCAGGCCGACACCGGCACCAAGATGATCCATATCGGCAAAAACAGCCGCAGCACCATTGTCTCCAAGGGCATTTCCGCCGGACGGGGACAGAACGCCTATCGGGGGTTGGTCAAAATCCTGCCGACGGCGGAAAACGCCCGCAATCACTCGCAATGCGATTCGCTGCTCATGGGTAACCAATGCGGCGCGCATACCTTCCCCTATATCGATGTGCAGAATCCCAGCGCTCAGGTCGAGCATGAGGCCAGCACCTCGAAGATCAGTGAAGATCAGATTTTCTACTGCAAGCAGCGCGGCATCAGCACTGAAGACGCCGTGAGCCTGATCGTCAACGGTTTCTGCAAGGAAGTGTTCAAGGAATTGCCCATGGAATTCGCTGTCGAGGCGCAAAAGCTGATTGAGCTGAAGCTCGAAGGGAGCGTTGGGTGATTCATCAGTTATCAGTCTAAAGAAACGGGAAACGACTCATCATGCTGGAAATCCGCAATCTGCACGTCACCGTTGAGGGTCGAGAGATTCTCAAGGGCATCGACCTCGCCATTCAGCCGGGCGAGACCCACGCCATTATGGGACCGAACGGTTCTGGCAAAAGCACACTGGCCAATGTGATCGCTGGCCGCGAAGGCTATACCGTCACCCAGGGTGAAATCCTGTTCGAGGGTAAAAACCTGCTGGAGATGTCTCCTGAAAACCGCGCTTGCGAAGGACTATTTCTGGCGTTTCAATACCCGGTGGAAATCCCCGGCGTCGCTAATCTGTATTTCCTCAAGGCGGCGGTCAATGCCGTCCGTAAATATCGCGGTGAACCTCCCGTAGACGCCATGGACTTCTGGGAACTGGTGCATGAGCGCATGGAACTGGTCAAGATGGATGATTCAATGCTCAAGCGCTCGGTCAATGAAGGCTTCTCCGGCGGCGAGAAAAAGCGCAATGAAGTCTTCCAAATGGCGGTGTTGCAACCGCGCTTCGCGGTGATGGATGAGACTGACTCCGGGCTGGATATCGACGCCCTGAAAGTCGTGGCGGACGGCGTGAATGCCTTGCGCAACCCGGAACGGGGCTTTCTGGTCATCACTCATTACCAGCGGTTGCTGGATTACATCGTTCCCGACCAGGTGCATGTGCTGTTTAACGGCAAAATCGCCCGCTCCGGTGGTAAGGAACTGGCGCTGGAACTGGAAGAGCAGGGCTACGCGCTCTACAACGAAGAGCCGGGCCGGGCGCGCCGGGCGGCGGCATGAGGGAAAGATCATGACCGCCGTTGCGCCGCTCTTCTCTGATCCTTACCGCCAGCGGTTTGCCGAATTCATGGTGCGCCGCCGTGAGCCGGACGCTATCGCCAAGTTGCGTCGCGCCGCGTTCGACCGCTTTGACAAGGGGGGCCTGCCGACCCGCCAACAGGAAGCTTGGCGGCTCGTGGATTTAAGCGCCTTACAAGCGATGACTTGGCAACGGCCGGGCGATGCGCCGGTCGATACGGGGATTTTGCCGACGCTGGATCAGACGCTGGCCCATCGGCTGGTGTTCGTTAATGGCCGTTTTGCTCCTGGTTTGTCGCGGTTGCGCGATCTGCCCAGCCAAACTCTGGTCGCCAGTCTCGGTCAGGCGTTGTTGACCCATCCCGAATTGATCGAGCCGCACCTGGATCGATTGCCGGGTCTGAAAAACCACCCCTTCGCTGATCTGAATACGGCGTTCTGGGAAGATGGCGCGCTCATTTATCTGCCGCGTGGGACCGTGGTGGAAACGCCGATTCATCTGATTTTCCACACGACCGGCGATGCTTTAGCGGTGCATCCCCGCTTGCTGCTGGTGATGGAAGCCCAGACGCAGGCCACAGTGGTCGTTGAATATGGCGGGCAGGGCCATTATCTGAATGGGCCGATGGCGGAATTGGCGCTGGATAATGGCGCAGTGCTGGACTATCACCAAATTCAGGAGGAAGCGCCTGGCGCGTTCCATCTTGGCGGTATCCGGCTTCGGCAGGAGCGCGCCAGTCAGGCCCACCTGCACCTCATCTCACTCGGTGGTCAACTGGTCCGCACCGATCTGGAGGCCCTGTTGAACGGTGAGAATGCGAATTGTCACTTGAATGGCTTGACGCTGGCGCGGGATCAACAATTCAGCGACATCCATGTCCGGGTCGAACATGCCCAACCGCATGGAATCAGTGAGCAACTCTTCAAGAGCGTACTGGAGGATAAGGCGCACACGGTGTTTGATGGCATGATCCACGTTCGCCAACATGCGCAAAAAACCGACGCTCGCCAGACCAGCCGTAACCTGCTGCTGTCCAAACAGGCTCATGCTCAGGCCAATCCCCGGCTGGAGATTCTGGCGGATGATGTGAAATGCGGGCATGGTTCCAGCACCGGCTTTCTCGACCCCGACGCCGAGTTTTACCTGCGTACTCGGGGCATTCCCATCGGCCAGGCCCGCGCCCTGCTGGTTCACGCTTTTGCTAATGACAATTTGAGTCGCATTCGTCTGACGCCGCTGCGTGAACGGCTCGCCCGCGTACTGGCGGGACGTCTGGCGCTGGACATCCTTGATGAGGAGAAAGAACCATGAGCGCGCTGCATTCAGTCGCTGCCTTCCCCCCAGCCGGGTTAGAGAGGGGGGAATTGGACATCGCCCGCCTCCGCGCCGACTTTCCCATCCTGCGCCAGCGAGTTCACGGCAAGCCGCTGGTTTACCTGGATAATGCAGCTTCGGTGCAGAAGCCGAAAGCGGTGATTGACGCGATCAGCGAGTGTTATAGCGGCTATTACGCCAACATTCATCGCGGCGTTCACCTGTTGTCGGAACGGTCGACCATCGCCTATGAAAAGGCGCGGGAAAAGGTGTGCGCCTTTCTGAACGCCGCCAGCGTCCAGGAGATTATCTTCACCCGCAATACGACCGAGAGCATCAATCTGGTCGCCAACAGCTTCGGCGGCCAGGTGATTAAAGCCGGTGATGAGATTCTCATTACCGGCATGGAACATCATTCCAACATTGTCCCGTGGCAACTGCTATGCGAACGCACCGGGGCAAAATTGAAAGTCGCGCCGTTTACCGACGCGGGCGAATTGATCTTGGAAGAATATGAGCGGTTGCTGGATGGGCCGGTGAAACTGGTGGCGTTCGTCCACTTATCCAACGCCCTCGGCACTCTTAATCCAGCGAAACAACTGATTGAAATGGCCCATGCTCGCGGCATTCCGGTGCTGGTGGATGGCGCGCAATCCGTTCCGCATCTGACGGTGGACGTACAGGAACTGGATTGCGAGTTCTACGCCTTTTCCGCCCACAAGATTTACGGGCCAAGCGGGGTGGGCGTGCTTTACGGCAAGAAAGCGCTGCTGGAGGCGATGCCCCCGTATCAGGGCGGCGGCGACATGATTCGCCTGGTGACATTCGAGAAAACCGACTACGCCGATTTGCCCAACAAGTTTGAGGCCGGCACCCCGAACATTGCCGGTGTGATCGGCCTGGGCGCGGCGCTGGACTGGCTGAATGCGATTGGGCTGGACGCCGTTGCTGCCTATGAACACGCTCTGTTGGACTACGCGACTGGGCAATTGAACGAGATTCCCGGCCTGAACATCATGGGTACGGCGCGGGACAAGGCGGCGCTCGTTGCCTTTACCATGCAGGGCGTTCACCCCCACGACATTGGCACCATTCTCGACCGCGAGGGGGTCGCCATTCGCGCTGGTCATCATTGCGCCCAGCCGGTCATGCAACGTTACGGCGTTCCCGCCACGGCGCGGGCTTCCTTCGCCATTTACAACACCCGCGACGAGGTGGATGTCCTGGTCGCGGCCCTCTGGAAAGTCAAGGAGTTGTTTGGATCATGAGCGACCTGCGCGATCTTTACCAGGAAGTCATCCTGGACCACAACAAGCGGCCCCGGAATTTTCGCATCCTGCCGCAACCGACCCATCACGCCGACGGCGTCAACCCACTGTGCGGGGACCGGATCAGCGTGTATCTGGACATTGAAGATGAGGTGATCCGGGATATTTCCTTTCAGGGCGCGGGCTGCGCAATTTCCAGCGCCTCGGCGTCCTTGATGACTGAAGCGCTCAAGGGCAAGCCGGTCGCCGAAGTGGAGCATTTATTCGACGCCTTCCATGATGTGGTCACTACCGATTGTGAATGCCCGAAGGGGTTGGGCAAGCTCAGCGTATTGGCCGGCGTGCGCGATTATCCAAGCCGAGTTAAATGCGCTACCTTGGCTTGGCACGCGGTGCGCGCCGCGCTGGAAGAACATAAGGAAGCCGTGGCGACGGAGTGACTTTTATTTCTGCATGGCGTTGGTGCAAAAGCTATTAAATTTTTAAGATATTTAATACACTTTGCAAGGTCCTATCTGATTGCAGATGAATGGCTTCTATGCACCAACGTTATTTCGAAGGCAAAGCTAATTTTTAAATTGGAGATACTACAATGCAGATCTGCTACATCGATATTATTGATAAATGCAATCTCAGATGTCCAACCTGTGTCAGAGGAACGCAGCTTTTAAAAAATTCAGCAGCTTCGATGCCTATCAATCTATTTAAAGAAATTGTTGAAAAGGCAAAATCGGAAGGCTATGACACCATAGGGGTTTATAACTGGATTGAACCATTTCTTTGCAAAGATTTGGAAAAATTTGTTTCTATTATAAAGGATTCTGGTCTTGATTGTGAGCTATCCAGTAATTTGTCATTAAAACCTGCTAGCTATTTTGATAATATCCGACAAGCATTATTAAAAGGCGTGGATCGTTTGACCGTTTCGGTTTCGGGATATAACCAAGAGATTTATCAAATCAATCATGTCGGTGGCAACGTATCATGGATCAAAGAAAATCTGGAGCAAATAGCTTTATTGAAAAGAACAAAAACTATCAGAACAGAGGTATTTTTAAGATTCATAAAATTTGATTATAACAATGAAGAAGAACCCTTACTGCGGGAGTATGCTCATTCATTAGGTTTGAAATTTGAGGTTATTGAAGGAGTTGGTCACCCAAGCCATTCTATTGATAAATATGAATCTGAGAGCTTTTGCCATGACCGCTTGAAGAACTTCAATCCTTCCCGGATTCATGAAGAAAATGGAGAGATATGCTCACTGATTATGGATACGATCGCAATCAATAGCCAAGGCAATGTTTACATTTGCTGTATATACCCATATTACTCATCTTTGCGGATTGGATCTTACCTAGAGATGTCCAAACACGACATTCTGCTAAAAAGATATTCACATCCTATTTGCCCATCATGTGGTTTTCCAAGGCGTAAAGCAACAGTAACCGACTGTAGTAAGCTAGTAAACGCAATTGAATTTAGATTGGGTTTTTCCAAAAATTCCGACAACCTTATAGGAAACATAGATCAGATCGGACTTCTAAAGCATCCACCAACGCTATTACACAAACTTCGTAAGGCGTTTCGAAATATAGTGGGTTCACGAATTTCGCGTATTCGGTAATTTTGCACATTTTTTAATAGAAATCAGGAGACTTTAATGTGACCGCCCGAGCCATCATTCCTAATCTCCCCGACGCCGATGAACTGGAGGCCCGGATCATTGAGGCGTTGAAAACCGTCTATGATCCAGAAATCCCGGTCGACATTTATGAACTGGGCCTGATCTACGGTATCAACGTCGATCCAATTGGCAATCATGCCGATATTAAAATGACCCTGACCGCGCCAGGTTGTCCGGTCGCCGGCTCCATGCCGGAATGGGTCGAGAATGCCGTCCACCATCGCGCCGGCGTGGAATCTGTCAATGTTGAGTTAGTCTGGGAGCCACCCTGGACGCCGGAATTGATGTCGATGCGCGCCAAACTGGAATTGAATATGCTGTAATCGTGCCCAATCCCGACGTTTCTGCTACCATGCGCGGCATTTTCTGTGCAGTCACGAAGGATGTTCAAAATGCCACGCCCCTACAATTTTAGTGCAGGTCCCGCCATGCTCCCCGAGGCGGTTCTGGAACAGGCCAAGGCCGAGATGCTCGACTGGCGCGGTTCCGGCATGTCGGTGATGGAGATGAGCCATCGCGGTAAGGAGTTTGTCTCTATCGCTGAGCAGGCCGAGGCCGACCTACGCGAATTGCTTAATATTCCAGCGAATTATAAGACGTTGTTCCTACAGGGCGGCGCCTCCAGCCAGTTCGCCATGGTTCCCATGAACCTGCTGCGCGGCAAGGCCAAAGCCGATTATCTCAACACCGGCATGTGGTCGAAAAAGGCTATCGCCGAAGCTAAAAAATTCTGCCAGGTCAACGTCATCGCCAGTTCCGAGCCGGTCAACTTCACCACCGTACCGGCGCGGGATTCCTGGAAATGCGACCCGGACGCCGCTTATCTGCATTACACGCCGAACGAAACCATCGGCGGCGTTGAGTTGCACACGGTTCCTGAAGTCGGCGCCCCACTGGCGGCGGATTTCTCCTCGACACTATTGTCGCGTCCCATTGAGGTCAGCCAGTTCGGCGTCATCTACGCCGGCGCGCAGAAAAATATCGGTCCTGCCGGCCTGACCATCGTCATCGTCCGTGAAGACCTGATGGGCCAGACCGTGGCGGGAACGCCGACCATGCTGGATTATGCGGCCATGGCCAAGGAAGGGTCGATGTACAACACCCCGCCGACCTATGCCTGGTATATCGCTGGACTGGTGTTTCAATGGATGAAGGCGCAGGGCGGACTGGTCGCTATCGGCCAACGGAATAAAGCCAAGGCCGAGTTGCTGTACAAGGCCATCGATGAATCCGGTTTCTACAAGAACCCAGTCGATCCCGCTTACCGCTCGTGGATGAACGTGCCGTTCACTCTGCCTGACGAGGCGCTGGACAAGCCATTCCTGGCCGAAGCCAAGGCTGCCGGGCTGGTCACACTCGCTGGTCATCGCTCGGTCGGCGGGATGCGCGCCAGTATCTACAACGCCATTCCGCTGGAAGGCGTCCAGGCGCTGGTCAACTTCATGGCCGATTTCCAGAAGCGGCGCGGCTGATTCATCCCCCCGCCCTCCCCCACCATAGGGGAGGGAGTTTTCTGCCCAACCCGAATTTCAAGACGATGTACAAAATCCTGACTTTGAACAATATCAGCGTTTCCGGCCTGGAGCGCCTTCCCCGCGACCGCTATGAGATCGCCTCGGAAATCACCCACCCCGACGCCGTGTTGCTGCGTTCCTTCAAGATGCACGACTGGCCGGTTCCTGCCAGCCTGAAAGCCATTGGCCGCGCTGGCGCTGGCGTCAACAATATCCCCGTTCCTCAGATGACCGCCAAGGGCATCTGCGTGTTCAACGCCCCCGGCGCGAACGCTAATGCGGTCAAGGAACTGGTCATCGCCGGGATGTTGCTGGCCGCCCGTAATATCTGCACGGCCTGGGACTACACCCGCAACCTGCAAGGGACGGACGCCGAACTGTCTAAACAAGTCGAATCCGGCAAGAAACAGTTTGTCGGCTTTGAACTGCCTAATCGCACCCTGGGCGTGATCGGTCTGGGCGCGATTGGCGTCAAGGTCGCCAACGCCGCCCGCGCGCTGGGCATGAGAGTCGTCGGTTACGACCCGCATATCACGGTCAGCAACGCCTGGCAGTTGTCCTCACAGGTTGAACAGGTGCTGAGCGTCAACGAGATGGCCGCGCAGGCCGACTTTATTACCCTGCACGTTCCGCTGAACAATGACACCCGCCAGTTGATCGGTCCCCAATTCCTTAAGAATTGCCGACCCGGTTTGACCCTGCTCAACTTCTCCCGCGAGGGCGTGGTTGACGAGGAAGCGCTATTTGAAGCCTTGCAGGCGGACAAGCTGAAATCCTACGTTTGCGACTTCCCAACCAGCCGGCTGAAGGATCATCCCCGGGTCATCATGCTGCCGCACTTAGGCGCATCGACCGTGGAAGCCGAAGATAATTGCGCGATCATGGTGGCGGATCAGGTGCGCGACTATCTGGAAAACGGCGTGATCCACAACTCCGTCAACTTCCCGGAAATGACCATGCCGCGCAATGGCGGCCCGCGCCTGGCGATTGTGAACGCCAACGTGCCGCACATGATCGAGCGGATTTCCAAAGCGATTTCCACTGCGGGCATCAACATCCTGGACATGCTCAACAAATCGCGGGGCGAAATTGCCTGTACGCTGGTGGATACCGACAGCCCGGTGTCAGAAACCGTCGTTGCGCAAATCGCCGACGTACAAGGCGTATTGAGCGCACGGGTGTTGTAATCACCCTCATCTGTTGGCTTCAACTCCGGTTTTTTGCTGGTGCGGTGCGGGTGTTGGGCCACAAGCTACGCTGATCGCGGTTGCGCTCTTGCCTGCTGAAACAGCGCCTACAATGAAAAAGGGCTTACTGGTTATCAGTAAGCCCTTGATTTTTGGTGGGCCGTGTGCGATTCGAACGCACGACCAACAGATTAAAAGTCTGCTGCTCTACCGGCTGAGCTAACGGCCCTAAAATGAAGAGTAGCGATTCTACAGTAATCCGCTGAAATCACAAACCTTCGCCACACAGTCAACGCAGCGACTGCAACCGTTCTTCCGCAAGGCGAGCGGCCTGGCTGTCCGGGTAGACCTGCACCAGCTTTTGCAAAACTTCCCTGGCTCGGCCAACATCGCCGGATTCCCCGTAGAGATACCCCAGCTTCAACAACGCATCTGGCAACCGGGCACTTCGCGGATAGCGCAGACCCAGATTAATAAACGCCTCCTTGGCGGCGTTTTCATTTCGGCTGACGTAATAGGACTCGCCTAGCCAATACTGCGCATCACCCGCTAACGGGCTATTCGGGTAGACATTCAGAAATTGCTGGAAATCGGCAATGGCCTGGGGATAGCGGCCTTCATGCAACTCATTCAGTGCGGCGTTGAAATCGGCTTGTTCCACGCCTGCCATAACAGCCGGGGGAGAGACGGCAGGCGTTTGCCCAGCGTCTGGTGCAGGCGCTAGCGAGTCGGGGGCCGCTGACGGTTCGACTCTCACAGGCGCTGAGGCCGCCGCAGCGCGCTCCCGCTGTAATTCCTCGACCTGATAACGGTAGAGTTCCAATTCGCCGCGAATCGACCGAATCTCCAGTTCCAGTTGTTCAACGCGCTGCAACAACTCCAACGTCAACATACTGTCAGGAGTTTGCGCCCGAACGCCGCCGGGCAGCGCCAAGCCGCCCAGCAGGCCCACGATCAGCCAGAAAAACCCCGTTTTAAGCATCTCAGTAGATAATTTCCACGCGCCGGTTCAGCGCATGGCTTTGTTCGTCGTAACCATTGGCCGCTGGGCGCTCCTCGCCGTAGCTGACCACCCGAATTTGCTGGGATGGGACACCCATAGCGCTCATCACCTGGCGAACGGCATTAGCTCGGCGTTCGCCCAGGGCGATGTTGTACTCACGGCTGCCCCGATCATCAGTATGACCCTCAAGCTGTGTAATAATTTTTTTATTTCCCGACAGATAGCGAGCATTCGATTCAATAACCGCTTGACTGTCCGGCCGGATATCAGCACGGTCGAAATCGAAATAGACGATACGATCTGCGGAAACCGCGCCGCTGCCCGCTCCACCCCGCCCCGGTCGTCCCGCCTGTCCGGCCTGTCCCCCACCGGCATAGCCACCCGCACCGCTGGTATCGTAGCTGTCATAGCCACCCGGGGCCTGGCCATAGGCATAGCTATAGGCTTCCTGCCCTGGCTGTGCAGTCACGCCGGGTTGCTCAGTGGTGGTGTCCAGCTCGGTTTGTTCTGTGTTCTCGCCGGTCGAGGCGCAACTGGCCAGCAGCGCGAGTGACGCGGCGGCCATTAAGGTACGAATAAAGCATTGCATAGTGATTCTCCTCATATAAAGGTTCATGAAAGTTAAATTTTTCAGGACTTTCGCTTTCCGTCATTCCCGCGTAGGCGGGAATCCAGTAACTCACTGAAAAAACTGGATACCCGCATTCGTGGGTATGACGAATTTAAGAATCCTGTTTTTAAATCAACGGCCATAAGGCGCCCAGGCCGGATCGCGGGCGACACCGCGCAGGACGATCTCCTGCTGAGTAGCGCCGTCTATCGAGACCGCTTTCAGTCGCTGACCATTGGAATAAATGATCATTTTACCGTTCGGCGCGAAGCTGGGCGATTCATCTGCGCCGCCGGGCGTCACAACCCGAAATTGCCGGCCTGGCAAATCCAGGACAGCGATATGGAAGCGGCCACCACGCCGGTGCATCATGGCGATGTAGCGACCGTCTGGTGAAACCGCTGGACGAGCATTGTAGTCACCCTCGAAGGTCAATCGCTGGGCTGCGCCGCCACTGGAACCGATGCGGTACAACTGTGGTGAGCCGCCCCGATCCGAAGTAAAAACAATGCTGCCATCCGGTAACCAGACCGGCTCAGTGTCAATGGCCCCGTTACTGGTCAAGCGAACAGGTGACTGGGCGCCGAGACCGAGAGCGTAAATTTCCGGGTTACCGTCTTTGGACAAGGTGAACGCCAGCCGCTGACCATCTGGCGACCAGGAAGGAGCGCCGTTAATGCCAGGAGCAGCAGAGACCACCCGGCGGGTTCCGTTATAGACATCCTGGACGATAATTTGCGGGCGGCGACCCTCGAAAGACACGTAGGCCAGCTTGGAGCCATCTGGCGACCAGGCCGGTGACATAATCGGCTGACCGGATCGCAAAATCACTTGAGGATTTTGCCCATCGACATCCGCGACCGCCAAGTACCAGGCGCCGCCGCCGCCAGCAACGAAAGCAATGCGGGTGCCGGCCAGACCTTTTTCACCGGTGAGTTTTTCATAGATCAAGTCGCTGATCCGGTGCGCTACAGGCCGCAGTTGGTTGGCCGGGACATCGAAAGACAGGTTAAGCAACGGGCTACCCTGGGCGTCTTTCAACTGAAATTGCACGATATAACCCCGAGAGCCACCAGAACCCGCCTGGCCAGTGACCGAGTAGTCAGCCCGCGCCTCTGGAGGCTGGGGCGCGATCTTGCCGGTGCGCTGCAAATTGGCGGCGATGATTCCGGCGATGTCTTCGGGCGCACCACCGCCAAAGGGCGCAATGGCAACCGGAATACCTCTGCCTTCAATACCCTTGGTAATATCGATCGTCAATTGAGCATGAGCCAAACTGCCCACTAATAACAATGCAAACAGCCATAACAGTCTAGGCGTCGGATTCAATGGTTAACCTCCTGGTTTGAAGCGGAAATTAAAAGTGCGAAATTTGGCAAGCACCTCAGCGTCCGATGGGGCCGGCAACGGTGAGGCCTTCTGAACTGCGGCAATGGCGGAGTTATCGAATGCGGTGTCGCCGCTGCTTTGCACAATTTGCACATCAGTGACCATCCCGGACGATGTCATCGAGATGCGTAGTGTGCAGGATTGATTAGCACTGCTACCCATCGGCAAAGACCAGTTGCGTTCTACCCGTTGCTTGATCAGGGCCGCATGACGGAGGATGGCTTCCTTGATAAATTGCTCGTGAGCCTCACGAGCCGCCAGCTCCTGAGCCAGCTTACGAGCTTCCTCTGCCCTGCGTTTGGCTTCCGCTGCAGCGGCCTCTGCTTTTCGCTTTGCCTCAGCAGCAGCCTTACGCTTGGCTTCCTCTGCGGCTTCGACCTCTGCTTTTCGCTTGGCCTCAGCAGCGGCTTCGATTTCAGCCTGGCGTTTCGCCTCAGCAGCAGCCTTACGCTTGGCCTCAGCAGCGGCTTCGATTTCAGCCTGGCGTTTCGCCTCAGCAGCAGCCTTACGCTTGGCCTCAGCAGCGGCTTCGATTTCAGCCTGGCGTTTCGCCTCAGCAGCAGCCTTACGCTTGGCCTCAGCAGCGGCTTCGATTTCAGCCTGGCGTTTCGCCTCAGCAGCGGCTTTACGCTTGGTTTCTGCTGCGGCTTCGATTTCAGCCTGGCGTTTCGCCTCAGCAGCGGCTTTGCGCTTGGCTTCTTCCTGACGTTTCTCTTGAGCCGCTGCCTGACGCCTGGCTTCAATCTCGGCTTTACGACGCTCGCTGATTTTCTGAGTTTCTTCAGCCTGACGGGCCGCCTCCGCCTGGCGCTTGGCTTCTTCGGCACTTTTTTGGCGTTCTTCAATCTTGCGCTGCTCTTCAGCTTCACGGCGAGCTTCCGCAGCAACTCTACGGCGCTCCTCGGCCCGTTGCTGTTCTTCAACCTTGCGGCGTTCTTCAGCTTGCCGGCGCTCCTGCTCAACCGCTTTTCGCTTCTCAGCCTCGGCTTCGCGGCGCTCCTGTTCAGCCGCTTTTCGCTTCTCAGCCTCGGCCTCGCGGCGGATTTCTGCTTCACGCTGCGCCTGTTCAGCCTTGCGTTGGGCTTCCTGTTCCCGTTGGCGCTGGATTTCCGCTTGCCGACGCTCCTCAGCTTCACGCGCTGCTTGCGCCAGTTGCGCCTGCCGCTCGGCTTCCGCTCGTTGACGCTGGCGTTCCTGTTCGGCTAATTGCTCCAGCTCTTCCCGGATCGCCATTTCGTCCACTACTTCAGCCGGAATCGCTTCAGCTTCGGCAGGCTCTGGCAGCGACGTATCAGACAAGCTCAGATTCAACAGCAGAAACACTCCAACACAAGCATGCACGACGATAGTGGAAACCGTCGCGATCAGATCCTGCCGTCGTGCGCCGCGTTCCGGGGGCATTGCTGCGAGTTACCGGCCGCTCGGCGGCAAATCCGGCGGCGCGGTAGACAAGCCAACCTTAACCGCGCCCACCCCTTTCAGGGCCGCCATCGCCTCGATCACCTGTTCATAGCGCACTTCACGATCAGCGCGGACTAGCACCGGCGGTTGTGGCCTGCGATTCAGGTGTTGCTGAATTTCTCCATAGCGCGGCTCCAGCGTCTTACAATGCACTGATTGGGCCTGCGCCGAGCCAATATTCAAATGGCAGGCGCCATCCTTCTGCACCGACATGACCACCACTTCACTTTCCTGATTCTGGGTATTGAGCGGCTCCGCCGGGGCCTGCGGCAGGTCTACCTCAACCCCTTGATTCAGCAACGGCGCAGTGACCATGAAGATCACGAGTAGCACCAACATGACATCAATGTAGGGTACGATGTTGATTTCCGCCTTCAGACGGCTGTGCGAGCTGCGTCGAGCCATGATTCAACCCTGGGCCGCCGCACGGGCGGCGGCATCAGAATGGCTCTTGCGCAGGCTGTAGGACTGGCGCTGTAGGATATTGGAGAATTCTTCCATAAAAGTTTCGTAACGATTAGCCAGCCGGTCCACGTCATGCGCATAGCGATTGTAGAAAATCACCGCCGGGATCGCCGCAAACAGTCCCATAGCTGTAGCGATCAGCGCCTCGGCAATACCCGGGGCCACCTGCGCCAGTGTGGCTTGCTGGGTCACCCCCAGCGCGATGAAGGCGTTCATGATGCCCCAGACCGTGCCAAATAGGCCGATATAGGGACTGGTCGAACCTGCCGTTGCTAACAATGGCAAGTACATTTCCAATTCATCCAATTCCCGCGATCCCGCCGCTCGCATCGCCCGCTGCGCGCCGCTAACCACTAATTCCGGGTCCATGGTCGGCTGGGCGCGCAGCCGCAAAAATTCCTGGAAGCCGGCGAGAAAGATGGCGTCCATCCCCCAGACCGGTTCCTTCTGGCGGTTAATGCGCGCATACAGGGACGCCAGGTCGATGCTCGACCAGAAATCGTCCTCGAACTGGTCGCCCGCCCGCCGGGCGGAGGCCAGCACCAAGTGCTTCTTGACGATCACCCACCACGAGCCCAGCGAAATCAACGCCAGCGCCAGCATGATGAGCTGCACAATCAGACTGGCATTGGCGATCAAGCTCCAGAATGACATTTCGTGAGTCACCCGTCATCTCTCCCCGGTTCGTTTTCCGCTAAGATGCCGGTTGATCGAACCTGATTCAATATTGTTCCTTGAGTAAATTTTGGCGATTCCGTGGAGAACCACTCGATGCGCACTGCTATTCTACCGATTCTGCTGCTGACTGCGTTGCCTGTCTTTGCCACGACTCCCTTGACCTTCGAGGAGGTTGATACTGATGGCGACGGTCTGATCAGTGCGGACGAAGCCGCTACGGTCGAAACGCTGGATTTTGACACCGCTGACACGGACCAGGATGGAACACTCAGTGTCGATGAATATGATATCGCCTTGGAAAAATTTTCGCCGCCGGATGGCGCTCGCCCCCCCAATCTCCTGGATGAAAACCTACCGCCGCCTAAACCCTGACTCCGTCACCCGCAACTGGCGTGAACAAATCACCGCAGGTCGCGGGCTCTGCAACCGTCAATCCGAAATGTCGGTAAGCATGAGCGGTCGCCACCCGCCCACGCGGTGTGCGCATCAAAAAACCCTGCTGGAGCAGATACGGTTCCACCACATCTTCAATCGTACCCCGTTCCTCACCCAGCGCCGCCGCCAAGGTATCCAATCCCACCGGTCCACCGCCGAATTTGTCGATCGTCAGCCACAACAATCGCCGATCCAGCTCGTCAAAACCCTGGGCGTCCACCTTCAGCAAATCCAGCGCCCGCTGCGCCACCTCAGCCGTAATCCGACCCTCCGCTTTCACTTGGGCGAAATCACGCACGCGACGCAACAGTCGATTGGCGATGCGCGGGGTACCGCGTGAACGTCGCCCGATCTCCGTCGCCCCCTCGGGATAGTCGGTTTGCACCCCGAGGATTCGCGCCGTGCGCGCCACAATTTCGGTCAGCTCCTCCGGCGTGTAGAATTCGAGCCGGTGAACGATACCAAAACGGTCTCGCAACGGCGAAGTCAGCAAACCGGCGCGAGTGGTCGCACCCACCAGGGTGAACGGTGGTAAATCCAGCTTGATCGACCGCGCCGCTGGCCCTTCGCCGATCAGGATATCGATCTGATAATCCTCCATCGCCGGATACAGCACCTCCTCGACCACGGGACTGAGGCGATGAATCTCGTCGATGAACAGCACATCACGGGGCTCCAGATTGGTGAGCAACGCCGCTAGATCGCCAGGCCGTTCAATCACCGGCCCCGAAGTCTGACGTAGATTGACGCCCATTTCGGCGGCGATGATGTGCGCCAGCGTCGTTTTACCCAATCCGGGCGGGCCAAATAACAGTACATGATCCAACGCTTCGCTGCGGGCGCGGGCGGCGTGAATGAAAATCTCCAACTGCTCACGCATCGCCTGCTGGCCAATGTAATCCGCCAGTCGCCGGGGGCGCACCGCTCGGTCCAGCGAAGCGTCTTCGCTACTGATGGCGGGGGAAATCAGACGGTCGGAAGAGTTCATGGCCCAAGCGCAAGGTTGAAGGCTGAAAATTGCATACGACCGCTAACGGCGAACGCTGGTTTGTAGCGCTGAGCGGATAATCGCTTCGCTGGTCAGTCCATCCGTGTCGAAGCTCTGCACCATGCGCGAAGCCTCAGGCAGTTTATAGCCCAGCGCGACCAAAGCGCTGATAGCGTCTTCGACCGGACTGGCCTCCGGCGGAATTATTTGACCTGCTGATAGCCGAACCGTAGCTGAATGTAAACCCAGTTCGCCAATGCGGTCACGCATTTCGATGATCAATCGCTCGGCGGTTTTCTTGCCCACCCCGGGTAACCGGGTTAAGGAGGCCGTATCGCCGTCGCGCACACAGCGGCTGAACAGGTCTACGCTCATTCCCGACAGAATCAGCAGCGCCAGGCGTGGACCGATGCCAGTGACCCGGATCAGATGACGAAACAGGCTGCGCTCCGCCGGGTTGGCAAATCCGTACAGGGTATGCGCATCCTCGCGCACGGTTAAGTGCGTCAGCAGGGTCACCTCCGCCCCAGTTTCCGGCAGGGTCTGAAAGGTGGTCAGCGAAGCTTCCAGTTCGTAACCCACGCCGTGGGCGTCAATCATCAGATAGGGCGGCTGCTTCCAAACCAGCAGCCCGCGCAAGCGACCGATCATCGTCTCCTCCGCCGAGGGAGCAAGGCGATAGCGCCCAGCCGGTTCAGAGTTTGCCGGGTGTGGCCGTGGCAGATCGCCACCGCCAGGGCGTCAGCCGCATCCACCGGGGGCAGTTCCGACAAATTCAGCAGCAGGGCCACCATGTGCTGCACCTGAGCTTTGTCCGCCGCGCCGCTCCCCACGACCGCTTGCTTGATGGCGCGGGCTGCATATTCACTCACTGGCAAGCCGGCCATGACCACCGCACACAACGCCGCGCCGCGAGCCTGACCAAGCTTGAGCGCCGAATCGGGATTGCGATGCATAAACACCTGTTCCGCAGCCACTTCCACCGGCCGGTATTGCTGAACGACGCCGGCTACGCCTTCATAGATCATTTTCAGCCGTTCCGGTAAAGGCCGATCACTGGCGGTTTGAATGCAACCGCTGGCGATATGGCGGCTATGTGATCCTTCCATGTCGATAACGCCATAGCCAGTGATGCGTGAACCGGGATCGACCCCCATTAACCGAATGATCGTCATGCTCAGAGTTTCGCCAGAAAATCGTCGGGAATATCCGCGTTGGAGTAGACGTTCTGGGTATCGTCCAGATCTTCCAGCAAGTCCAGCAGCTTGATCATTTTCTGCGCGTCTTCCAAACCCAGAGTGATGTTGGAGCTGGCGCGCTGAGTGACTTCTGCCGCCTCCGGCTCCAGACCAGCCGCCGTCATCGCCGCCTTAACCGTCTGAAACGAGGCCGGATCGGTCAACACGTCGACCGATCCATCGGGGTTACTGATCACATCGTCCGCTCCGGCTTCGATGGCGACTTCCATGATGCGATCTTCATCACCGCCAGCGGGATAGCTCAACACGCCCTGCTCGGTAAACTGGAACGCCACTGAACCGCTGGTGCCAAGATTGCCGCCGCACTTGCTGAAGGCATGACGCACCTCCGCCACGGTGCGATTGCGGTTGTCGGTCATGGCGTCAACGATCACCGCCACCCCGCCCGGACCATAGCCTTCGTAGCGAATTTCCTCATATTCCATGCCATCCAGCGTTCCGGCTCCGCGTTTGATGGCCCGATCAATGGTGTCTCTGGGCATATTGGCGGTCAGCGCATTGTCCATCGCCAACCGCAAGCGGGGATTCGCTCCGGGATCACCGCCGCTCATGCGGGCCGCTACGGTAATTTCCCGGATCAGCCGGGTGAACAGTTTGCCGCGTTTGGCGTCCTGGGCGTTTTTCCGATGTTGAATGTTCGCCCATTTACTATGTCCTGCCATGCAAAGCCTCTTGCCTGATGTACTGTAGGGTGCGGTGTCTGGCGATCAGTTTACCATCTTGCGCTACGAGCGATGATGCGGCGGGTGATGGAATCGTCCAGTGGCGAAAAATGCACAAGCCTGGGTGATCGTGGAGGGGTCCACTAACATCTGCATGTGCGACACCGGTAAACAGATATGGTCGGCCATGCCGGGAAATTGCGTCTCAACCACGGCGATCATGCCGTCCGCCGGAGCGGGCATGCCGGGGAACAGGAGACCCACGCCAATGTTCAAGGTGCCGGCGATGGAGCCGAGCAGATTCGGTGCGGTCCAGGCCGGCGCTTGGCCCAGCAATCCGTTTTCCATCCCCTGGCCCACGAAGCAACCCAGTCCGCTGTAATGCATGACTTGGGCGGCGTAACTGCCCTGATGGGGCGTCCCCAACGTAACAATCCGGCCGGGTCGCTGCTGGGGATAATGGTAGAAGAGATGCCGCACCACCAGCCCGCCCATGCTGTGCGCCAGAAAATGCACGATGGGCGCCTCCACTCGCTCCAAATGCCGGTGCAAATCCTCCGCGTTCTCCGCCGGCGAGCGAGTCATGCTGGGATAGGAGAAATTGACCGTTTGATAGCCGGATTGCTCCAGCCAATATTCCAGCAGACGCATCCACAAACCATGCACATACAAACCATGCACTAACACTACGGTCTCGCGCTGAGCCGTCATGAGCCACTCCTCGCCCGGCTGATTGATGAAGGCATGGATTCTAACTGAAATGACCGGCAGCCCGGCTTCATCTTTCGGTAAAATATTCGTCAGGTTCCCGTAATAGTGTCAAAATAAAACCAAGTAAATTGCTGGAAAATCCCCATGAGCATAGCCACCCTGATGATGAAGGACTACCGCCTGACGCCGGCACAAGTGCCGCCAACCGTGATCGAAACCTTGGGGGTCGCCGAAAAGGCCGACTTGGTGGAACGAATTCGGCGCTTGCTGGCCGCGCAGAACGCTACCCTGGTTGCACATTACTACACCTCGCCGGAATTACAGGAGCTGGCCGACGCCACCGGCGGTTATGTGTCAGACTCACTGGACATGGCCCGCTTTGGAACCGAGTGCAAATCCAACACACTGATCGTCGCCGGGGTGCGGTTCATGGGTGAAACCGCCAAGATTCTCAACCCCGAAAAGCGGGTGCTGATGCCGGATTTGCACGCGGAATGCTCGCTGGACTCAGGTTGCCCCGTGAATGAATTTTCCGCTTTCTGCGACCAGCACCCCGACCGCACCGTCGTGGTCTACGCCAACACCAGCGCCGCAGTCAAGGCGCGTTCCGACTGGGTAGCGACTTCTGGCATCGCTTTGGAACTGGTGCGGCATCTGGCCCAGCAGGGTGAGAAATTGATCTGGGCGCCGGACCGGCACCTGGGCGCTTACGTGCAGCGGGAAACCGGTGTTGACATGCTGCTATGGAATGGAGCCTGTGTGGTGCATGAGGCGTTCAAGGCGGATGGCTTGCAACAGCTACGGGCCGAGCATCCCGACGCCAAAGTGCTGGTGCATCCCGAATCGCCGCTGGATGTAATCGCCCAGGCGGATTTAGTTGGCTCTACGACGGCGCTGGTCAAGGCGGTGCGGGAGCTGCCAGCGAAAAAATTCATCGTCGCGACGGACAATGGGCTGTTTCACAAGATGAAGCTGGCTGCGCCCGACAAAGTCCTGCTGGAAGCGCCGATTATCGGCAAAGGCGCGACCTGCGTCAGTTGCGCGCATTGTCCATGGATGGCGATGAACGGTTTGCGCAATCTAGCGCGGGTGCTGGAAACCGGCGATAACGAGATCGTTATCGACGAGGCGATCCGGGAACGGGCGGCACTGCCGATTCGCCGGTTGCTGGACTTCGCCAAGCGACAACAAAAGATCGTGCTAGGAAATAATGACGCATGAATGCCGATCTCAGTTGACAGGCGGCAGGCTGTCCAGTGGCCAACGCGGCAGTACGTCAATCGCAAGGTCTGCCCTTTGTCCCGCCGCCAACCGCCGCCAGCCGGCATACGCGATCATCGCGCCGTTGTCCGTGCAGAATTCCAGCCGGGGATAATAAACGCGCCCACCCCCTTCCTCCGCCAGCGCTCGCAACCGTTCCCGCAAGCACCGGTTAGCGCCGACGCCACCGGCCACCACCAGCCGCTGCAACCCCGTGGCTTGCAAGGCGCGCTGACACTTGATCGCCAGGGTGTCTACCACCGCTTCCTCAAAAGCCCGCGCCACGTCCGCCCGATTTTCTACAGTCGGCTCCAATTTTCGCCAGGTATTGATCGCCGCTGTTTTCAGCCCGCTGAAACTGAAATCACAACCGGGCCGATCGATCATCGGGCGCGGGAATTTAAAACGTCCCGACGTTCCCTGTTCCGCCAATTTCGCCAGCGCCGGCCCGCCCGGATAGGGCAGCCCCAGCAGCTTGGCTGTCTTGTCGAATGCTTCACCCGCTGCGTCATCGATGGACTCCCCTAAAATCTGATAGCGCCCGACCCCTTCGACCCGCACCAACAGGCTGTGGCCCCCGGATACCAACAAGGCCACAAAAGGAAACTCGGGCGGCTCCGCTTCCAGCATCGGCGCCAGCAAATGGCCTTCCATATGGTGGACCCCCAGCGCCGGCGCCTGCCACGCCCAGGCCAGACTGCGCCCGATGGCCGCGCCGACCAGCAACGCGCCAATCAAGCCTGGCCCGCGAGTATAAGCGACGCCCTGCACTTGGTGCGGCTGTACCCTGGCTTGCTGGAAAAGACCCTGCAATAACGGCAGCATCTTGCGCACATGGTCGCGTGAGGCCAACTCCGGCACTACCCCGCCATATTCAGCGTGTAACCGAATCTGGCTGTACAGGGCATGCGCCAGCAAACCGCGCTCGCTGTCGTAAAGCGCCACTCCGGTTTCATCACAGGACGTTTCAATACCCAGAACCAACATGTCATTTTCCTGGTTTTGCATTTAGCGATAGAGGGGATTACACTTCAACATTTTCCAACAATCCAGCTTTTCCCTGGGTCCAAACCATGAAAGATGAGGTGCTGTTTTAATGCCTGCCGTGAAAGTCAAGGATAACGAACCGTTTGATATCGCGCTGCGCCGTTTTAAGCGTTCCTGTGAAAAAGCTGGGGTCCTGTCCGAGGTCCGCCGCCGCGAGTTTTACGAGAAACCGACCCAGGAACGCAAGCGCAAGCGGGCTGCCGCCGTCAAACGTCATTTGAAGAAACTTTCCCGGGATGTTGCGCGCCGCACCCGCCTTTACTGAATCTAGCCTGTTACCCCCTTCTCTAGCCATCAATCCTGCCATGTCCCTCAAAGACCGCATTCAGGAAGACATGAAAACCGCTATGCGCGCCAAGGACAAACAACGCCTTGGCGCGATCCGCCTAATGTTGGCGGCGATCAAGCAGCGTGAAGTCGATGAGCGCATTGAGTTGACCGATATCCAGATGCTGGCCGTGCTGGAAAAGATGATCAAACAACGTCGGGAATCGCTGGCGCATTACCAAGGCGCTGGCCGCGACGACTTGGCCGCGCAGGAATCTTTCGAGATTGAAATCATTCAGGCCTACCTGCCTACGCCCTTGAGTGAAACGGATTTGGACGCCTTGATCGCCAACGCCATTGCGGTCACTGGCGCACAGTCCGTGCGCGACATGGGCAAGGTGATGGCCCTGATCAAAGATCAGGCGCAGGGCCGGGCAGATATGGCCGTCGTCAGCGCTCAAGTCAAGGCCCATTTCGGCAACTGAGCCCGTTTCCGCTATCGTGGGGTCCAGCCAAGGCCGTCACGTCAGCCTGCTCCCTGCCGCGAGACCTGTTATCAACGGCGTCGCCGCATGATATTCTGCAAAAGTCTTCCGCACGACAGTCGCTACCGCAAACTCCGCGCTGTATCTTAGCAATGCACGGGGATTGTGCTGTTTTTCGGTGTCCCAACTGCTACAGCATGATGCCCTGATTCATTCATAACGACCTTTTGTCGTGTGGAAAAAGGGCGTTTTTCAACATTCGGCTGACAAACCCGGCAAAATCGCCATAATCGCTAGCAGAATTTCATCCCGAGAGCGCCGTATGAACAAGCTGATCATTTTCGACACGACCTTGCGCGATGGTGAACAAAGCCCGGGCGCATCGATGACCAAAGAAGAAAAAGTCCGCATCGCTAAAATGCTGGAGCGGATGAAGGTTGACGTGATCGAGGCCGGTTTTCCCATCGCCAGCCCCGGTGATTTTGAAGCGGTGCGTGCAGTGGCGCGGTCAGTCAAGGACAGCACCGTCTGCGGACTGGCGCGGGCGAGCGACGTCGATATCGACCGGGCTGGCGAAGCGCTGAAAGAAGCTGCCGCTTGCCGCATTCACACCTTTATCGCCACCTCGCCGATTCACATGCAAATGAAATTGCGCATGGAACCGGATCAGGTGCTGGAACGGGCTGTCGAGGCAGTGCGCCGCGCCCGGCGCTGGACCGATGATGTGGAGTTTTCTGCTGAAGACGCCGGACGTTCGGAGCTGGATTTTCTCTGCCGGATTACCGAAGCAGTCATCCATGCCGGAGCGCGCACCATTAACATCCCGGATACGGTCGGCTACAACGTCCCTGAGCAATTTGCCCACACCATCCGCAGTCTGATCGAGCGGGTGCCAAATGCTGACCAGGCTATTTTCTCGGTGCATTGCCACAACGACCTGGGCTTGGCGGTCGCCAATTCGCTGGCTGCGGTGCTGGCCGGGGCGCGCCAAGTGGAATGCACGATCAACGGCTTGGGTGAACGCGCCGGCAACGCCTCGCTGGAAGAAATCGTCATGGCGGTGCGCACTCGTCACGACGTGTTTAACCTGGAAACCGGCATTGATACGACGCAAATCGTACCGGCCTCGCGGCTGGTCGCCAACATCACCGGCTTCCCGGTGCAACCTAACAAAGCCATCGTCGGCGCCAATGCATTCGCTCACGAATCCGGCATTCATCAGGATGGGGTGCTCAAGCATCGGGAAACCTACGAAATTATGCGGGCTGAAGATGTGGGCTGGAGCGCTAACCGTATGGTCATGGGCAAGCATTCAGGCCGTAACGCCTTCCGCACCCGCCTGGAAGAACTGGGCACCAGTTTCGCCACTGAGGAGGAATTGAACGCCGCTTTCGCCCGCTTCAAGGAACTGGCGGACAAGAAACATGAGATTTATGACGAGGATTTGCAGGCGCTGGTCACAGACGCTTATCTGGTCGCGGAAAACGAGCGGGTAAAGTTGCTCTATCTGCGGGTGTGCTCGGAAACTGGCGAGACGCCCAATGCCGAAGTGGCTTTGGCCGTGGACGGTCAGGAGCGCCGCGCCGCCGCCGACGGCGGGGGGCCAGTGGACGCTGCATTCAAGGCCATCGAAGGCATTTTGCAGACCCATACTGATCTGCTGCTGTACTCGGTGAACAACATCACCAGCGGCACCGATTCGCAAGGCGAGGTCACGGTGCGCGTCGCCAAAGGCGGACGAATTTTCAACGGTCAGGGGGCGGATACAGACATTGTGATTGCTTCGGCTAAAGCCTATGTGAACGCCTTGAACAAGGTGTTGCAACCAATTGAGCGGGCGCATCCGCAATTGCTATAAATTTCTGGCGATGACGACGGCCAAACGCCCTTATCTGGAAGCGCTCGGCATCCCGCTGTGGCTGCCGCGCCAGACGCTGGCGATGCACCCGCAATCCGTCAAGTCCCCGCCACTGGCGGACGAACCCAACCACTCTGGCGCGGCGCGTCACCCCTCCTTGCGCAAAGAGGGGCTTGCGCAAGATCGCCCTTGGCCAACAACCATGGACACAGACGAAAGCGATTCGCCCGAATCCTTGCTTCCCGACGACTGGGCGCCGCCGATGGATGATGATTGGGAACCAGTCAGCGAACTTGACGAGGTTGACTATGCAACGTCGCAACCCACCCTAAGCCGCGCAACGCGCATCGCCGGAATGAATTGGGAGGCACTGATCGCAGAAGCCCGTCAGTGCCAGGCCTGTGGGCTGTGTACAACACGCACCCAGGTCGTATTCGGGGTCGGCAACCGCCGAGCGGAATGGTTGGTGATCGGCGAGGGTCCCGGCGCGGATGAAGACCAGCAAGGCGAACCCTTTGTCGGCCGTGCGGGCAAACTGCTGAATCCGATGCTATTGGCGATGGGCTTAAAACGCGAGCAAGCGTACATCACCAACATCGTCCGGTGCCGCCCGCCAGACAATCGCGAACCCACGCCAGAAGAGGCCGCGCAATGCCGACCTTTTCTGGAACGGCAGATGGCCTTGATCCGACCACGCATCATTCTTGCCGTCGGTCGCATCGCCGCGCAGAATTTATTGAACACTGACACGCCGATTGGCAAATTGCGCGGCCAAGTGCATCGCTTTGGTCCATCGCGCATTCCGGTAGTGGTGATCTACCACCCGGCCTATTTGCTGCGGTCACCGCGTGAGAAGCGCAAGGCCTGGGACGACCTGCGTCTGGCGCGCCGCACACTGGCGGCTGAACCGGTCGATCCGGCCTGGAGATGCGCTGATCTATGAGTGCGTTGCCTGTCAGCGCGTTACGCGAGCTGGCCAACAGCCAATTCCGCAAGATGCTGTACGCTGACCTGCGGGAAATTATCCTGATCGAAAACCGGGCCTATCAATTTTGCTGGACCGAGGGTGTTTTCCGCGACTGTTTACGCGCTGGCTATCATTGCCAGGTGCTGGCGATCCCGAACGGCGGCGCTATTCAAGGCTACGGGGTCATGTCAACCGCAGTGGGCGAGGCGCATATTTTCAATATTTGCGTGCGTCCTGAATTGCAGAGGCGCGGTCTGGCGCGGCGGATCTTGGATCAGTTGTTGGACCTCGCCCGATCCGACGCCGTTAAAACCATCTTTCTGGAAGCACGCGCCTCCAATACCCCGGCGCTCCGCCTCTACTCCACCGCCGGCTTCTGCGAGATTGGTCTGCGATCAGGCTATTACCCTGCCGTCAAGGGCGCCCGGGAAGATGCTTTGATCATGGCCAAGGAGCTTTAGTCACATTGCGGAAAAGGCCGGAACTGCTCTGAACTCTGGCAATTCCGCTAACCGTAGCGCCCCGGCGGTCCGGGCTGGATTCGTCCCGTAGGGCGTTACCCCCAACAATGGGGTATCCAGCCGGGCGCACAGCGTTTCGACATTCGCCTCGAAGCGGGCCATGGCCGGATCGATCCGGTTAGCGACCCAGCCCGCCAAACGTATGCCCCGCGCCTGAATCACTTCAGCGGTCAATAAGGCATGATTCAGGCAGCCCAACCGCATCCCCACGACCAGGATCACCGGCAACGCCAACGCCTGAACCAGATCAGTCGTATCGGTTTGTTCACCGAGGGGCACGCGAAATCCGCCTACGCCTTCCACCCAAACCACCTCCGCCAGTTCCTGCAACTGTTCAAAGGCTTGACGAATCACTGCAATGTCGATGGGACGACCGGCTTCCTGAGCAGCGATATGTGGCGCAATCGGCGGGATGTACAGAAATGGATTGATCAACGCTAGAGGCGGCTGGATGGAACTGGCCATCAGCAATTGTGTGACATCGCCATTACGCCCGTCGTCTTCAACGCCTGCTGCGATGGGTTTCATGCCAACGGTCGTTAATTCTAGCTGACGGGTCGCATGTAGTAAGGCGCAGGTGACGTGAGTTTTACCCGCGCCGGTATCCGTGCCGGTTACGAAAAAAGCGTTTTTCATGCGCAATCCTCTCTCATTTCCTGTGCCTGTCAGCGATCAGCCAAACCCCATCATAAGTCAGTGGCAATCCCTCGGCCTCCCGCAACCGCTCGTAACGGGCTGTAATGGCTTGCCAGGCGGCGCGACTGAAGGGCGCTGGCCGTCGCTGTTCCACTTCGCGTGCGCCAACCGCCTTGACGCGGTGCAACAAAGCGCGCAAATCAGAATAGTAGCGGCGCACCGGCTCCCGCCGCCACCGCCGAACCCGCCAACCGCCGGATTGGCAATTCGCCAGCAACTGCTCTGGATCGGGAATCGCCAGGACATGGCTGTAGCCATCAATCTCCGCAAAGGCATGGCGTAGCTCAGGAAAATTGTTCGCTCCCAGGGTCGCCATCGCCAGTATCCCGCCCGGCCTGAGCACTCGCCCGGCCTCGGTCAAACAGCGCTGGGAATCATTCCACTGCCAGGCCAAACTCGACCAGTACAGATCAAATTGATGATCCGCAAATGGCAACGCTTCGATATCGGCGCACACGCGCAACGCCTGCGGGCTGCGGGCCTGTGATGCGATTAACATGCTGGGCGCGAAATCGACCAGGCTGATTTCGGCGTCAGGCCAGCGCTGCTCTAACCAATGGACGCCGTAGCCGGTGCCACAGCCGGCGTCCAGAATTGCGCTGGGTTGGCGGTCGCCGCCAACCTGAGCGAAATCGCTGGCCAATTGGTCGCACACCTCGCGCTGCACGTCAGCCGCTGCATCGTAAGTAAGCGCTGCCTGATCAAATGCCTGACGAATGCGCTGCTTACCGGGCAAGATGGGGGAGAAGCTTGACATCAGTCGGCTCTCGACTTCCCTCTTTTACCGCCAGAGAGGAGAAGAGGGTGAGGAAGGGGCAGCGCAATCCCGCAACGCGGCTAACAACGCATCCACCTGGTCCATCGTGTGCGCCGCCGAGAGCGAAATCCGCAACCGGGCCGTTCCTGCGGGTACGGTGGGCGGGCGAATGGCTGGAACCCACAAACTGCGCGCCAGTAGCCGCTCGGCCAGCGTCACAGCAGCCGAATTCTCTCCAATGACCAGTGGTTGAATGGCCGTCAGCGAGGGCATGAGTCGCCAGGGCAGGCCCGCCAGCCCAGCTCGTAACCGAGCGATTAACCCCTGTAAGTGCGCTCGCCGCTCGTCGCCAGCAAAAATCAATTCCAAACTAGTCAACAAAGCGGCAGCCATAACCGGACTGGCGGCGGTGGTGAAAATGTAGGGTCTCGCCCTCTGCATCAGCCATTCCATCACGCGCTGGTCACCGGCCACGAACGCCCCGGAAACCCCCGCCGCCTTGCCCAGCGTGCCCATTAAAATCAGGCGGGGTGACGGCGGCAAATCAAAATGGGCCAGACTACCGCGCCCGTGGGCGCCGAGCACGCCGAAACCGTGGGCATCATCGACCACCAGCCAGGCGTCGAAGCGCTCGGCCAGCTCAAACAACTCCGGCAGCGGCGCCAAATCACCGTCCATGCTGAACACCGCATCAGTGAGAATCAGCTTGCGGCGGGCGCGACTCTGTTTCAGGCGGTCGGTGAGATAGTCCAGATCGCCATGCGGATAGCGGATATGCTCAGCGCGCGCCAGTTGGGCGGCGTCGATCAATGAAGCGTGGTTGAGCCGGTCAGCAAAAATGGCGTCATTGCGTTCAGCCAGCGCCGGCGCAATCGCCAGATTAGCCATGTAGCCGGTGGCGAAAGACAGCACCCGTTCCCGACCGACAAACGCCGCCAGTCGCTCTTCCAACTCCTCATGCGGGCGCAGATGACCGCTGACCACATGCGATGCGCCGCTGCCCACGCCCCAACGCGCTGCGGCTTCTTGAACGGCGGTAATCAGGGCGGGGTGGTTGGCCAAACCGAGGTAATCGTTGCTGCAAAAAGCGATCAGGCAACGGCCATCGACCACCGCCTCCGGGCCGCAGGGGGAATCCAGCAGCCGGCGGCAGCGTACTAACCCGTCCGCCGCCAGCCGAGCCAAGCCCGTGTCCAGCTCATCCCAGATCATCGCCCCCTCACCCTGGCCGTCTCGCCATTGAGGGGCGGGGATCGACGGATGGCGCTCATGCCAGAGCCGCATTCAGCGCGGCAACGGCTCGTTCGGCCAGCAGCGCGGCGTCCGCATCGTCAAGAATGTAGGGAGGCATGAAATAAAGAGTGTTCCCCAAGGGCCGCAATAAAATCTCGCGTTGCAACGCCTCGCGGTAAAAGCGCAACCGAAAATCGGGATCATCGGTCGCAATATCCACGGCCCAGATCATCCCGCAATGGCGAAAATGTTGCGCTCGGGGATGTTGGGCCAGCGGCGCCAGCCTTTCGGTAAACCGCTCGGCGAAAACCCGGTTGCGCGCCAGTACGTCGCTCTCAACAAAAAGATCCAGGGTTGCCAACGCCGCCCGGCAAGCCAGAGGATTGCCCGTGTAGGAATGGGAATGGAGAAAGCCGCGCGTCACGGCGTCATCGTAAAACGCGGCGTACACGACATCGGTCGTCAACACCACCGACAGTGGCAAGTAACCGCCAGTCAGTCCCTTGGACAGACAGAGAAAATCAGGACGGATCTCAGCCTGCTCATGGGCGAACAATGTCCCGGTGCGACCAAAACCCACCATGATTTCATCGGCGATCAAATGAACGTTGTAACGGTCGCACAGGGTGCAAGCCAGCCGCAAGTACTCGGGAGCGTACATCACCATCCCCCCTGCGCCCTGCACCAGGGGTTCGATGATCAAAGCGGCAACCGAAGCATGGTGGGCCGCTAACGTCGCCTCTAATCCCGCAGCGGCGCGGCGCGCGGCGTCATCCGCCGTTTCCCCCCAAGCCGCCTGACGGGCGTCGGGAGAAGGAACGGTCAACGCCTGACGCATCAAGGGGCCATAAGCTTCCTTGTAGAGTTCAACATCGCTCACGCCCAGCGTTCCCAGCGTTTCCCCATGGTAACTGCCGGTCAGACAAAGAAACTGGTTTTTCTCTGGCCGGCCCTGGTTGCGCCAGTAGTGAAACGACATTTTCAGCGCAATTTCCACCGCCGAAGAGCCGTCCGAGGCATAGAAGCAGTGGCCAAGCCCGGTCAGGGCTGACAGCCGTTCCGACAATTCCACCACCGGCGCATGAGTGAAGCCGGCCAGAATGACATGCTCTAGCTGGTCCAGTTGGTCCTTGATCGCCGCATTGATGTGCGGGTGAGCATGGCCAAACAGGTTGACCCACCAGGAACTGATCGCGTCCAGGTAGCGCCGACCCTCGAAGTCGTACAGCCATGCACCCGCACCACGGGCAATCGGGACCAGTGGCAACACGCCGGTCTCATGGAATTTCATCTGGGTGCAGGGATGCCAAACCGCAGCACGGCTGCGCGCCAGCCAGTCGGAGTGAGTGATGGAAGTCATGGCCACAGCGCGCTGCCTTCAACCGTCTTGATTGATTCGAGCAATCAACTCCGCCAACACCGTAGCGGCTTGATCATTATCGATCTGGCAGGTACCGGCGTTCTCATGACCACCGCCGCCATAGTGCAACATCAACTCACCGATATTGGTTTTTGAAGTCCGGTTCAAAATCGACTTGCCAGTGGCGAATACGGTGTTTTGCTTCTGCAAACCCCACATCTGGTGAATAGAAATATTAGTCTGAGGAAACAGTGCGTAAATCATGAAGCGATTGGTCGCCCAAATCGTTTCTTCACCACGCAGATCAAGCATCACCAGATTATGGTGCACTGTGCTGCAACGCTGAATTTGCTCCCTGGCCTTCGGCTCATGCTCAAAATAGACGTCGACTCGCTCTCTGACATCCGGCAGTTGCAAAATCTCGTCAATCCCGTGGTTGCGACAATAATCGATCAGATTCATCATCAACTGATAGTTGGAAATACGGAAATTATGGAATCGCCCCAGACCCGTGCGCGCATCCATTAGAAACGAAAGCAATTCCCAATCCTTCGGTGCAAGAATATCTTCACTGGAAAACTGGGCGGCATCCGCCTTATCGACCGCCATCATCATCTCAGCGCTGATGTTCGGAAAACGCGCAGCGCCTCCATAATAATCAAAGACTACTCGGGCAGCGGACGGCGCTTTGGGATCGATAATATGATTATCGTATTCAACATTGCGCAGGATTTCCGAAGAATGATGGTCGAAAGCCAAATAGACGCCGGGCACATAAGGCAGGTTGGTAGTAATATCCCGGTCGTTGATCTCAATCTTGCCATCCTGCATATCCTTCGGATGGACAAACTTGATGTCGTTAATCATCTTCAACTCATTCAGCAAAACCGCGCAGACCAGGCCGTCCATGTCGCTGCGAGTCACCAAGCGGAATCTGTCAGTCATGATCGAACTCCGTTGCAAAAGATTCAGGCAGCGCGTCCGGCGCGCTGCTCAGGTGAATACGGCTTAGATGCCCTGCAACCCCAACTTCTCGAACAGCACATTGTCGCGGTCCGCCTGTGAGTTATTGGTCGTCAACAACTTATCCCCATAGAAGATTGAATTAGCCCCAGCCAGGAAGCACAGCGCCTGTTCAGCTTCGCTCATCGACTCCCGTCCCGCAGACAGGCGCACAAAACTGCGCGGCATGGTAATGCGGGCAGCGGCGATCGTGCGGACAAATTCAAAAATATCGACCGGATCGCTGTTGGCTAACGGGGTGCCGGGAATCGATACCAGATTGTTGATCGGCACGGATTCCGGTGGGGGAGCGAGATTGGCCAGCGTCGCAATGAGACCCGCGCGATGCAGGCGCGATTCGCCCAGACCCACGATGCCACCGCTGCATACTTTGAGACCGGCCTCGCGCACACTGCGCAGGGTGTCGAGCCGATTTTCATAGGTGTGAGTCGTGACGACCTCTTCGTAAAACTCCGGGGCGGTATCCAGGTTATGGTTGTAGTAATCCAGTCCGGCTTCTCGCAACTGCGCAGCCTGTCCGTCCTTGAGCATACCCAGGGTCACGCAGGTTTCCAGGCCCAGCGCCTTGACTGCCCGCACCATGTCGAGAACCGGCCCCATGTCCTTGTCCTTGGGGCCACGCCAAGCGGCGCCCATGCAGAATCGCGTCGCGCCCTTATCCTTAGCCGCTTGGGCGGCGGCGACCACTTCATCCAACGCCAGCAAACTCTGGGTTTCTAATTCGGTTTGATGGCGCTTGGACTGGGAGCAATAGCCGCAATCCTCCGAGCAGTTGCCGGTTTTGATCGACAACAGGGTAGAGCGTTGCACCGCATTGGGAGCAAAATTGGCCCGCAGAACGTCCTGAGCTTGAAACAGCAGATCGGCGAAGGGCAATTCAAACAGCGCCAGCACCGCGTCCAGGGTCCAGGCAGGGGTCTGGAAGACGGGCGGCTGTGCGGGCGAAAGCGGTTGGGAAAGAATAGCGGGATTATTCATAGCGTCATTTCCGAGGGAGGATTCTGAATGATTTTGACCGGCGCTTAAGATAGCATTCCCGGCTTGAAAAACCATGCCGTGTTTTCTCTAATCTCATTCCCCTGCAACCACGATTTTGAATCAACAACCTTCCCCTTCGGTTGCTCTCCCGCCAACGGGCCGCCCGCCACGCTCCACCTTTCAGGAATTCGGGGCCGGTCTGCTGGGGATAGCGCCATTGCTGGTCGGCGTTATCCCGTTCGGGATGATCTACGGTGCGCTGGCTTTGAGTCAGGGCCTGAATCCCGCAGCGGCCTTAGCCATGTCGACGATCCTGTTCGCAGGTTCAGCCCAGTTTCTGTTCTGCCAACTCTTCGGCGTTGGCGCTCCAGGACTGGTCATCGTCGCCGAGGTTGGCTTGCTCAATCTGCGCCATGCTCTGTACAGCGCTGCCCTGGCTCCACAGATCGTCCATCTACCCTGGCGCTGGAAATTGGCGCTGGCCTATCTGCTGACCGATGAAGCTTACGCGACGATTGCCCGGCGCGAGGCGTCCGGCGCTGTATCCAGTCTTCATTGGCGCTGGTTCTATCTGGGCGCGGGTTTGGGACTGTGGGGCAGTTGGCAGTTGTCCACGGCCGTTGGCGTACTACTTGGCGCCCGGTTGCCAGCGGACTGGCCGCTGGATTTCGCTCTGCCGCTGACTTTTATTGCGATTGTCGTCCCATTGATCCGCAACCGGACGCTGCTGGCGGTGGCGGCGGTCTCTGGATGCGTGGCGCTGCTGTTGGCCGGCTTGCCTTTCAAACTGGGCTTGCTGGTGGCGGCGCTGGCGGGAATGACCATCGGCTGGCGACTGGCGGGAAGTCTTCGATGAGTGTCTGGCTGCTGATTGTGCTGTGTGGCGTTGTTACGTTCGCCATCCGTCTGTCTTTTATTGCTGCCGAGGGAACATTCACCTTTCCACCCGGTTTCCGCCGGTTGCTGACGTTCGTACCCGTCGCGACGCTGACCGCGCTGGTGATTCCCGATCTGTTGATGCCGCAGGGAACGTTGTGGCTGGCCTGGGATAATGCCCGGCTGACCGCAGGACTGGCGGCGATAGCGATTGCGGCAATCACCCGCAGTGTGCTGTGGACGCTGGTGGGGGGATTCGTTGTGTTATGGATAGGGTCGTAGTGCGCGTCTACAGGAACACTTTTTGAGGTGTTGAAGGAGTTCGGCGCCTGTGAGCGCAAATAACCCTGATCGAGAACCTAGCAACAGGAACAGCCCTTTGTGAACATGTTGACTGACGCCCTCGGCCTTGACCACGCGCCTGCCACAACTCCGGCCCGCATCGTGTCATTGGTGCCCAGTATTACCGAACTGCTGTTTGCACTAGGACTGGCTGAGTACATCGTCGGGCGCACCCATTACTGCATCCATCCCCAACCGGCGGTTGTGACCATTCCCAGCGTCGGCGGTACGAAAAAGATCAAGTACGCCCGGCTGCAGGCGCTTCAGCCGACGCATGTCATCGTCAATATCGACGAGAACCCGCGTGAACTGGCGGAACGGTTGATTAAGGACGGGTTGGAGGTGATCGTCACGGACCCATTGGCGCCAGAGGATAATCTGGCGCTTTATCGATTGCTGGGCGGGATTTTTCACCGCGAGGCAGCGGCGGAGCAGTTGGCGGCAAATTTCGCCCAGGCGCTGGCGGAGTTGCGCCGGGAGTCATGGCCCCGGCGACAGGTGCTGTATCTGATCTGGCGCAAACCATGGATGGGCGTCAGTCGGGAAACCTACATCGCCCGAATGCTGGAACTCGTGGGGTGGGAAACGCTGCCGGCCACCGCCACAACACGCTATCCCGTGCTGGAACTGGATACCACCCTGCTGGACGCCGCTGATGAGGTGCTTTTCAGCAGCGAGCCGTATCGTTTCCAGCCGGCTGACCTGGAGGAGTTTGCCCGTGATTATGGCTGCCCGATGGAGAAGCTGCGGTTGATCGACGGGGAAATGACCTCGTGGTATGGCAGCCGGGCGAGGGCTGGATTGATATACTTGGGGCGGTTCGCCCGGGACCGCCGGTTACCCCTCGCCCTTTGAGGAAGAGGGGGGATTAAAGGCAAGCCGTTCGCTCAGGCCGCCATATCGCGGATATGATGGGTCAACCGGCTCTTGTGGCGAGCGGCCTTGTTAGCGTGAATCAGCCCCTTGCGGGCCATGCGGTCGATCACGGGGACGGCGATCTGGTATTCGGACTCGGCCTTGGTCTGGTCGCCGGATTCGATGGCTTTGATCACTCGTTTGACGTAGGTGCGCAGCATGGATTTCATGCTGGCGTTATGCTGACGATGGGCTTCCGCTTGACGGGCGCGCTTTTTCGCTTGAACAGTATTGGCCAAGGTTAAGACTCCTTAAAAATCTTTGCCGGTTGGGTTATAAAAAAAGTTCGATAATATTGATGTTTCCTAGTGCTCTGTCAATCCCTGGCCCGCGCCGTCGCTGACAGTTTGAGCTGATCCAGCTATCATCCGCGCCTTTCCATCCCCAGCAGAACTGCTATGAGCAAGGCTCTCCTCAAATCCACCGGCGTGGTCAGCGCCATGACGTCGCTGTCGCGGGTCACCGGCTTCATCCGTGACATGATCTATGCGCAACTGTTCGGCGCCGGGGCGGGCACTGACGCTTTCTTCGTCGCATTCCGCATTCCAAACTTTTTGCGCCGGTTGTTCGCCGAAGGAGCGTTCTCGCAGGCTTTTGTGCCGGTGTTTGCGGAATACCAGACGCAGCGTTCCCCGGAGGAGTTACGGGAGCTGGTGGATCAGGTGACGGGTACGTTGGGCGTGATTCTGCTGGCCATCACGGCCCTTGGCGTCCTGGCCGCACCGCTGCTGATCCTGGTTTTTGCGCCGGGCTTCACCGCCGACACGGATCAGTATGAATTGACGGTGGACATGCTGCGCATCACCTTCCCCTACTTGCTATTTATCTCGCTGACCGCCCTGGCCGGCGGGGTATTGAACAGTTGCGGCCGGTTTGCGATTCCCGCCGTGACCCCGGTGCTGCTCAATCTGACCATGATCGCTGCCGCGCTGTGGCTGGCCCCGTTGATGGAAAAGCCAGTTATGGGGTTAGCCTGGGGCGTATTCATCGCCGGGATTATCCAGTTAAGTTTCCAAATTCCCTTCCTGCGTCAGGTCAAGCTGTTGCCGCGTCCGCGCTGGGGCTGGGCGGCGCAGGGCGTACAAAAAGTGTTGAAGCTGATGCTGCCCGCCTTATTTGGTTCGTCGGTCGCGCAAGTCAATTTGTTGATCGATACGCTGATCGCTTCGTTCCTGATCTCGGGCAGCGTGAGCTGGCTGTATTACTCCGACCGGCTGGTGGAGTTTCCGCTGGGCATCTTCGGTGTGGCGCTCGGCACGGTGATCCTGCCCCGCTTGTCCCGGCAACACGCCAGCGCGGAAAAAGAGGATTTCTCGCGCACGCTGGATTGGGCGCTGCGCTGGGCGTTGTTGATCGGGATGCCGGCTACTGTGGCGTTAATTCTGCTGGCCGGCCCGATCCTGTCCGCGTTGTTTCAATACGGCGCATTCAACGCCCGCGATGTCGAGATGTCGGCGTGCAGTCTAATGGCGTTCGCGCTGGGGCTGGTCGCATTCATGCTCATTAAAGTGCTGGCCCCGGGGTTCTACGCCCGGCAGGACACCCGCAGCCCGGTCAAATACGGGCTGATCGCCATGGGTGCAAACACGGCAATGGTGCTGATACTGGTCTGGCCGCTGGCGCATGCTGGACTAGCGCTGGCGACATCGTTAGCAGCTTTTCTCAATGCGGGACTACTGTTTTTCAATCTGCGGCGGCGGGACATCTATCAGCCACAACCCGGCTGGACGAAATTTTTTCTGCAACTGACCGCCGCTAATCTGGCGATGGGACTGGTGTTAGGGTTCGGCGTGGGCGATTTGGAAAACTGGATGCGGGCTACCGCCGGCCAACGATTATGGCATCTGGGTGGATTGATTGCGGCAGGTGGGGGAAGTTATCTGCTGGCGGCGCTGGCGGTGGGAATCCGTCCCCGGCATCTGCTGCATGGGTGAACCGATTGACGCCAGGCTCCATTTTTCCTGATGTTGCCCTCTGATCTGCTCTTCTCCTATAAGCGCGGCGCTCAGGTTTACCCGCGCTTCCTGCGTCCCGATCAACACCTCTGGGCCGAGCAGGTTCTGAACGTTATCCGCGAACATCAACATCGCCCACGCGGTGAATTGCAAGCAGCGCTGCGGGCGCTTGAAGGCGATTCACCCGATTACCGCATCGTGCGCGGTTTCACCCATCTGGCGTTGAACACTGCTGAATTCATCCTGGCGACTGGCGAATTGCAGCCGGAGGCGCTGCGGCGGGAAGTCTTCACTCTGGCAGCCGAACGCGGTGTTTACGGCGAACCCCAAGCCCAAGACCTTCTTGAATCAGTCGCGCCACGCTATCAATTGGAAACGGAAGCTCTGCGCGAGGCGCTTTATGCCGATCTGCCCGAAAGGCATCTTTTGGCAGTATTGCCCGACTTCACGCCGGAACGCCTGATCGACCGCTACAACCTCGCCCAAGCGCAGGGACTGCTCTACCCGGCGCTGTATCTGCGCGTGATCGCCCACCGCAACGTTCCTGGCGAATATCGCCGTCTGTTCCAGTCCCTCAAGTTCCACGGATTGATGTACGCCGTCGAGGGCAACCTGGATGATGGTTATCAAATCTATGTGGACGGCCCGGCCAGCCTGTTCAAACAGACCCGCAAGTATGGCCTGCAAATGGCTCTATTTTTGCCGGCCCTGTTGCGCGTCAGCCGCTGGGAAATGGAGGCGGTCTTGCAGCGGGATGGCGAGGAGGTGCGTTATCGACTCGATTCCCGGTCGCCACTCAAACCGCTCACTGCGGCTCCCCCCGCCTACGACAGTTTATTGGAAGAACATTTCGCCCGCCGCTGGGAAAAATTGGGAACGCCATGGACTCTGGAGCGGGAAGTAGAAATTGTCGATTTAAAGGGTACAGTGTTCGTGCCAGACTTCGCCCTACGCCATGCGGATGGCCGCATCGCCCATATCGAGATCATGGGTTTCTGGCACCCGGATTATCTGCGTCGCAAGTTGGACAAGTTACGCCGCGCCGCCCTGCCGAATTTAATCGTCGCCGTCTCGGAGCGATTGAACGCTGGCGCCGAGGATTTCCGCGATATCCCCGGTCCGGTGGTGTTTTTCAAAGGTAAGCTGGAACCACGCCAGGTGTTGGCCGTGCTGGAAACGGAGTGATTTGAACGAGTGCGAACGCCGGTTACTGGCGCGGCCCGTCGATAATCCCTACCAGGGTATCGCTGTGAAACACCAGGGTTTTCAAAAAGGTTCCCCGCCCAAGGCTGAATTCCCATTTATAAACGGGAATGACCCGGCGCACTTCCCTTTCGTAGCCGCCTGGCTGGGTTGGATAAGGTCTTGGCGTGGACGAAGGATCGTAATAACCATCGTTACGCCGCACAATTTCCTCAATGAAGCCATCCTGCCAAGCGCGCTGTGGCTCACCGCACAGATCCCGCACCCGCGACTGGGTGTCGCCCGTGTTCACCAGATATTTGCCACAGCGCATACTGTCAGCGGTTGCCGTGGTCATACCTGACGCCGCCAACGCCGCCATGAGAATCCACCTTTCAACCCCGCGCATAAATTCCTCCTTAACCTTGGTTTTTTCAGCAAGTTAATCGAGCCGATGATGGTTATCATGCCAACCTTTATACCGACCGCCGACTCCTGCCATGATGACTCTCAACCTAAGCCTAGCCGACTGAACCATGACTGACCGTTTCACTTCATCCTCCGGGCGCTCAGCGCCGGAAGGCGTGCTGATCGGTTTATTGAGCGCGCTGGGCTGCTTTACCTTCTGGGGGATGTTCCCCATCTATTTTAAACTGCTCCAGCATGTTCCCGCTCTGGAAGTGCTGGCCCACCGTATTCTCGGATCAGCCGTATTATTGCTGGCGCTGATCCTGGCGCAGCAGCAAGGGTCTGCCCTGCGGGCCGAATTCCACCATCCTCGCCGCCTCGGTTTTTATCTGCTCACCGCTTCACTGATCTCCGGCAACTGGCTGTTATACATCTGGGCAGTGCAGCAAGGCCGGATTCTGGAAGCCAGCCTCGGCTACTACATCAACCCCCTGGTTAATGTGCTGCTGGGGGTGTTGTTCCTGGGCGAACGGCTGAACCCACGTCAGTTACTCGCTGTGCTGATCGCTGCGGTCGGCGTCCTGGTGCTAGTCATCGGCCATGGCGTATTTCCCTGGATTTCCCTGACCCTGGCGTTCAGCTTCGGCAGCTATGGTCTGTTGCGCAAGAAAGCTGGCTATGGCCCAACCCTGGGCTTGTGTATGGAAACGGTGCTGATGGCACCCGTTGCTCTGCTGTTTTTGGTGGCGCAAGGCGGCGGCGCGTTCGGGGTGATTGATGGCGTCACCGATGGACTACTGTTGGCCGCCGGTCCGGTCACTGTTTTTCCTCTATTAATGTTTCTCCAGGCGACCCAGCGCCTGCGCTTGTCCACGGTGGGCCTGATCCAATACCTGACGCCCACTCTGCAATTCCTGCTGGCGGTCGCTGTCTATCGCGAGCCGTTTACCGCCATCCATCTGGCGGCTTTCGGGTGTATCTGGCTGGCGCTGGCCCTGTACAGCACGGACGCCTGGTTCAGCCATCGCGCCCTCCAACCATCGTCTTTGCCTCGTCCTTTCAAAGGAGGGCGCTGAAATTTCGTCTTGCGGTCAACAGAACTCGGTCAGACCCCACCATATACAATGACCTGATTGCCACCGGTGTCCTTCGCCTGTTGCAGAGCCTGTTCGGCGGCGGTCAATAACCGTTCGCCGGACTCGTCACCCGCCAGATCAAGGTCGGGATAGGTCGCCAAGCCCGCAGACACCGTCACCCGCAAGCTTCGCCCACCCGGCACGCTCGGCTCCCAATCGTGAATTAACGCCAGCAACTGCTCGACCAGGCGACGGGCGGCGAACGACCCACTGGCTGGCAACAGCAGCGCAAATTCATCGCCATCGTAGCGAGCCACCAGATCCTGCCGCTGAATATGGTTGCCCAGCAACCGTCCCAGTGCGATCAGCACCTGATCGCCAACCCCACGACCACAGGCTTCGTTGATCTGTCCGCACTCATCCAGATCCAGCAGCGCCACGCTCAACGGCCAACCCTGCTCCCTGGCGGTGACGACCTCCTGCTGCAACCGTTCATTCAGGCGCTGACGGTTAAACAATCCCGTCAGAGCGTCAAATACATACGGCCCAGTCAACTGCCCGGTGGGCTGTTCGCGCTGAAAACGGTCAGCGCGGGCGCTGGCTGCAGAAATCGAAGACAGTTGACTCGGCAACGCTGCCAGCAATTCCCGTTCACCCGGTAATACACTCCCACCGGCCCGCTCCGGCCAGCGCTGGACCGCGCGAATGGCTAATACCTCGCGGGCTTGATCGAGAATGCCGGCGATTTCGATGGCATCCAGTGATTTGATTTGGAATAGCGCGGCAATTTCGGGAAATTTCGCGCCGACCGCCTCCAGAATTTCTATGTAGTGCTCCGTTTGCAACCCGAACCAGCGTTGGGCCAGATCAGCCACTTCCTGGGAATTTTGCCAATAATTGGGTCGAACCCAGATGTCTGCAATGCGCACCGCCAGCGCTACACACTGCACCAACGCCCGGTACGCTTCGGAAGTCTCTGCATGGTCCGCATCTAAACTACCGGCGGTTGCCTGACACAGATACTCCGGCAGTCGCCAACGCCGCATCAACCAAGTTCCAACAGCGGCGTGATCATCGCCCAGCCGTTCCCGTTCCAGTTCAGCCAACCGCGCGCAATTCAAAACAGCTTCCCCGCTCTCCGGGTGTTCGGTGGCTTCTTGCAACAACGCGCTATAGGGCTTTGGCAGCATGATCGATAACGCCAAGATGCCGACCCCGTGCAGCAACCCGGCCAAGAACAGCTCCTCCAGGTTTTTCATCGACAGCCGCTCGCCCAAGATGCGGCAGGCGGTCGCCGCCAGCAGCGAGCGGCGCCAGAAATGTTCGGTATTGAGAGGAATCCCTTGGGCGTCGCGCCCGGTCGTGACCAAGGAAAATCCGAGCGCCAACGCCAGTGTCCCCTGTAGACCCAACAGGCTCAGCACCTGCCGCAGGTTAGTCACCTTGCGACGCATTCCGTACAGCGGCGAATTGGCGGCTCGAAACAGCTTGGTCACCAAAGCCGGGTCCATCGAAATGACCCGGACTACATCGTTCAGGTCCACTTCCGGATTGTTGGCCATTTCGACCATTTTCAAAGCCACCGCCGGCAAGCTTGGCAGGTTGCCACAAAAACGCAGACGCTGCTCTAGTTCATCATTCATGATTTATGCATACTCGGTACTAATGCGGGAAAAGTGAACTACACTAAAAATGCTTGGATAGACAAACCACATCCGTGTTCTATTTCCGCACTCAACGAAAAACAAGCATACCGCAAGCACCCGTTTTGCTCGCAACCAAAACCAGACGAATGTTTTAGCGGCTCATTGAAGTTCATAGAGGAGCTTTAAGCTGGTTGCCGTTTAAAAACGTATACTCAAAAGGATACGATCAGAATTTGGCATTTGACGCCATCATGTATAATTCTCGCCAGTCATTCAACCTTCGGCGGAGCGGACGGCATGGATTTGAATTCCCACTGCGTAACTCTCGGCCAAGCTCGTCATGCTGATCCCTTCACCGCCGCTCAGCGGGCTGCGCTCCAAGCCCACAATCAACTTCCGGCTAGCGAAACGCCCGGATGGGCGCTGACCTTCGCCGGAGGACAGCATGATCCGAAGAGGCTGCTCAGCGGTTTGCGCGCCGTACTCGGCGATATTCCGATAGTCGGCGGTTGCGGCGCCGGCGTGATCACGGCGACGGCTACGTTAACAGGTTATGAATGCGGCCTGTTGCTGTTTCCTGCGAGCCTGAATCCGGTCAACATCTTCGTAGTCGATGGCTTGGAGCAGGATGAGGCGGTGACTGGTCGCCGGATGGGAGAGACTTTGCGGAAGATAGTACGGTCAGACACTACTGTTCTGCTGTTCTACGATTCAGTACGCAGCGGCCCACCGCCCATACTGCATGTCGGCAGCTGTTTGATGGACGGCTTATATGAAGGACTGGGTGAACTCCGCCCCAACGTGATAGGCGCTGGTATGCTGGGAGATATGGAATGGTCGAAAAGCTACATTTTCGATGGCCAACAACCGTGCAAACACGCAGCAGTCGCCGTTGTCTTGCCGCATGAATTGGCCAGTCACGTCATCACTACCCACGGTTGTCTTCCAGCCAGCGATTTCCTGGAAATCACCCGTATCGACGGCGCACGGGTTTTGGAGCTGAACAGACGGCCGGCGTTGGCAGTGGCTGCTGAACGGCTGGGTATTCCCCGCGAGCAGTTAGCGGCATTGCGCTTACCACAGCTTTCGCTGACATTGGGGGAAAAATATGGCGATCCTTTTGCGCCGTTCGATGACGGCCAGTACGTTAATCGGCTAGTGATAGCGGTTGATCTTGACGATGACGCGCTCATTCTGTTCGAGGCGGACTTTCATGTTGGCACACGCATCCAACTCATGGCCATTGACCCTCAGCGCATGATCGAATCCGCCCAACGCCAGACGGAAGCGCTACTTGATCAGCTTGCAGGCCAATCGCTGGTTTTCGGTTTGTACATTGACTGCGCGGGTCGCTCCATGGCGTTCAGCGGCATGGAGGAGGACGAAACGACGCCCGTTCGGGAACAAGTGGGCACCCTCTGTCCATTACTGGGCTTCTATTCCGGCGTCGAAATTGCGCCGCTCTTGGGCCGGGCGCGGCCATTGGACTGGACCGGGGTATTGGCGCTGTTCACCCGGTCAACCGCCTGAGACAACGCCATGTCGGCTTCGCCGGACTTACAGAAAGCGATTGATTACTATCGTCAACAGTACGATGAAATCGGCAGTCGACTTCTGCGCTTGCAACAGGAACTGACGCAGGCGCGCCGGGACGCTCGTCGCAACCGCACCATCGCATTGATAATTCAACGCCTCTATGAATGCGCCCATCAAGCCGCGCCCACTGAACCGCTTGGGGAAGCCCTAGTTGCGCTGCTGGTGGAGTCGCTGCGGTTGGATTGCGCTGCACTGCTTAGCTGGCAAGGCGAGACGAACCGGTGCCGAGTCGAGCACAGTCTGGGCTTGCGCACCGACCTCACCTTACCGCTTCCCGAATTATCGCCAATTCAAGCGACCAGTCTGCACCCCGAAACGCTGCCCATCGTGACCCGGGCCGCGTTGTACGCCGAGGGACTACAAACCTGGCTATGGATCGCCGCGCCGGCGACTCGCCAATCTTTGTTGCTGGGCAATCGCCAATCGTACAAATTGGACCAAGAGCTGCTCTTGGAGGAAACCGATCAAGTTATTGCAGAAGTGGCGTTGAAGGTTTACCTCAGCTTGCTGGAACAACAGCAGACGATTCAGGCGTTGCGCATCGCGGAAGCCAATTATCGCACCCTGTTTGAAAGCGCCCAGGAAGCCTTTGCCGTGCTAGACATCAACAGCGGCGCTTTACTGGATGCAAACCGGCGGGCTGCCGATCTGCTGGATTGTTCGTTGGCGGAACTGCGCCACCGGGCGCCCGTCGAATGGCTGGTGGACTCTGCGACTCCCTGGAAACCCTATTGGCTGCGTGCCCTGGCTGGACAACCGCAGATGTTTGAATGCCAGATTCGCACTGCGACTGATCAAACGCGCTGGGTCGAGGTCAATCTCAACCGAATCAGCGCCGACCGCCCATTGCTGTTGGCCGTGTTGCGCGACGTTACCTTGCGCCGGCAAAACGAGGAACAACTTCGCCACCACGCCTTCCACGACGCACTGACCCAACTGCCTAATCGCGCCCTCATTCTCGAACGCCTGGCGCACGCCATCCAGCGCCGGCAAGGTGACCCAGGCTATCTATTTGCTCTGCTGTTTCTTGATCTGAACCGGTTTAGCGTGATCAACGACAGCCTGGGACATAGCATCGGTGACCGGCTATTGATCGCTATCGGTCAGCGATTGCGCACCTGTCTGCGTTCCGAGGACAGCATCGCTCGCTTGGGTGGCGATGAATTCCTCATTCTACTAAACGAATTACGGCAATCAGAGGATGCAGCCTACTGCGCTGAGCGACTGGAACGCGCTTTGGTCGCTCCGTTCGCCATTGACGATCACGATATTTATACCAGCGCCAGCATTGGCATCGTGCTGGCCGACGACCGCTATAAAGAACCGGAAGCTTTGCTGCGCGACGCTGACATCGCCATGTACGCCGCTAAACAACGCGATGCTCCCCGCAATCGATACGCATTGTTCGATCCGGAAATGCATACTCAGGCAATTAAAACGATGGAGTTGGAACGCGATCTACGCTATGCGGTTGAACGACGCGAATTCCTGGTGTACTACCAACCCATCGTTCATCTGGAAAGTGGCCGGATCAAGGGCTTCGAAGCGCTGGTGCGCTGGCGGCATCCCGAACGCGGGTTGGTGCCGCCTAATGATTTTATCCCGGTTGCCGAGGAAACTCTGCTAATCCTGCCGATTGGCCAACTGGTGTTGGAAGAGGCCTGCCAGCAGGCGGTGGCTTGGGCCTGTCGTTATTCGCCGCCGCCGTCAATCAACGTCAACCTGTCGGGCCGGCAGTTTACCTCGATAGACCTGGCTGGAGAGATCGATCAACTGGTTGGCCAATACGGTTGTGATCGGGCGCTGTTGAATCTGGAAATTACCGAGAGCGCGATCATGAGCGATACCGAGTCTGTGCAGGCCACGTTGCAACGCCTGCACGACCAGGGTTTCCAGTTGAGTATGGATGATTTTGGCACCGGTTATTCCTCGCTCAGTTACCTGCATCAATTCCCATTCGATATTCTGAAAATCGACCGTTCCTTCGTTCAAGCCTTGGGCTATGACTCCAGCAGAAAAAAAATCGTCAATTCCATCATGGCGCTAGCACAGGCCTTGGGCAAAATTGTCGTTGCCGAAGGCGTGGAAACCCAGGAGCAGGCGGAATACCTAACAGCGCTGGGCTGTGATTTCGGCCAAGGTTACTACTTCTCTCGACCGGTCGACGCCAGCGCCGCCGAAGCACTACTGAATGACCCACCCTGGTTGCGGCCAGTAACGGATCAAGGTTCTTTGTGACCTGCATCCAATTCGCTTATTCAATTCAATCCTCTATAATCCTTCTCCAATCTTCTCCTAATTCCTGAACGTAGAGTTTTCATGTCAGTACGCATCGCGACGGTCCAGCGCGACACTCTGGAAACCCGGATTCAAGTTCGACTGAACCTGGATGGCGCCGGTCACGCCCAACTGGCTACGGGCCTACCTTTTCTTGATCACATGCTGGACCAGATCGCCCGCCACGGCCTGATCGATCTGGACATCGCAGCACAAGGCGATCTACACATCGACGCTCATCACACGGTCGAGGATGTCGGCATCGCACTGGGCCAGGCAGTTGGCCAGGCGTTGGGCGACAAGCGCGGCATTCGTCGTTATGGCCACGCCTACGTGCCGCTGGACGAAGCGTTATCCCGGGTGGTGCTCGATTGTTCGGGCCGACCCGGCCTGGAATACACGGTCGAATTTCCCCGTGCCCAGATTGGCGAATTCGATGTAGATCTGTTTCGCGAATTCTTTCAAGGCTTCGCCAACCACGCACTGATCACCCTGCACATTGACAACCTGCGTGGCCGCAACGCCCACCACGTCGCTGAAACCGTGTTCAAGGCTTTTGGCCGGGCTCTGCGCATGGCGGTTGAACCCGATCCGCGCATGGTCGGCATCCCTTCGACTAAGGGCAGCCTCTGAATCCGCGCCGCCGACCCTCAGTCTCTTGTACCTCTGCGAGTTTTCTACATGGCCAGCATCGCGATTATCGACTACGGCATGGGCAACCTGCGTTCTGTCGCCAAGGCGCTTGAACATGTCGCTCCTCAAGCGCGGGTGCTCGTCACCCAAAACCGCCATGACATTCTTCATGCCGACCGAGTGGTGTTCCCCGGCCAGGGATCGATTCGCGACTGTATGCACGAGTTGACCCGGTGGGATTTAGTAGACGTGGTGCGCGCCGCAGCACACAGCAAACCCTTTCTAGGGCTGTGTCTAGGACCGCAGGCATTGCTGGAGTTCAGCGAGGAAAATGGCGGCGTCGAGGGCCTAAAGGTGTTTCCGGGCTGCGTCGTGTGGTTTGGCGAACTGCACGACCCGGTAAGCGGCGAGCGGCTCAAGGTGCCGCACATGGGTTGGAACCAGGTCCATCAACGGTCCGACCACCCGCTATGGGCCGGTATCGCCCAGGATAGCCGCTTTTATTTCGTTCATAGTTATTACCTGCGCCCTGCTGATGAAACGCTGGTTGTGGGCCAGACCCGTTACGGTTTCGACTTCGCCTCGGCGCTTGCCCGGGACAACATTTTCGCCGTGCAATTTCACCCGGAGAAGAGCGCGCAGGCCGGACTACGACTGCTCGCCAATTTCGTTGAGTGGCAACCCTAGCATTCAGAGTTCGCGATTCGATCTAAACCGCCCGATAGTGGGCGCTTGACCCGTTGGACAGGTACGCTGCCGGAAGAAGCCATTATGTTGCTCATACCCGCGATTGACTTGAAAGATGGTAAGTGTGTGCGGTTGCGCCAAGGCCGCATGGAAGATTCAACAATCTTCTCGGATGACCCGGTCGCCATGGCCGAGCGCTGGGTGAAGGCCGGCGCCCGTCGCCTGCACCTGGTCGATTTGAATGGCGCGTTCGCGGGAAAGCCCGTCAACGCGCAAGTAATCGGCCAAATTGCGCAGACATTCCCCGATCTACCGATTCAGGTCGGCGGCGGCATTCGCGATGAGGCCACCGTGGAGACCTATCTGAACGTCGGCGTTCAGTTCGTCATCATTGGCACGAAGGCCGTGCAGGAACCACATTTCATCAGTGATCTGTGCCTGGAGTATCCCGGCCACATCATCGTCGGACTGGACGCCAGAGGCGGGCGAGTCGCTACGAATGGCTGGTCTAAATTGTCCAAGCATAATGTCATCGACTTGGCGCAAATCTTCGAACGCGACGGCGTGGAAGCAATTATCTACACTGACATTGGCCGCGACGGTATGATGCAGGGCGTCAACGTCGAAGCCACGGTTCGCCTGGCGCAGGCCATTGGTATACCAGTGATCGCCTCGGGCGGGGTCAGCACCCTGGATGATGTGCGGGCGTTATGTGCGGTTGAGAGCGAGGGCATTATGGGTGCGATTATCGGCCGGGCGCTGTACGATGGCGTGATTGATCTGGCCGAAGCGCAGCGGTTGGCGGAAGCGGCCGGGAGAGCGTGATGGGCCTTGCCAAACGCATCATTCCCTGCCTGGATGTGGATCATGGCCGGGTGGTCAAAGGCGTCAAGTTCGTCGAGATCCGCGACGCCGGCGACCCGGTTGAGATTGCTCGCCGCTATGATGAGCAGGGCGCAGATGAAATCACCTTTCTGGACATTACCGCCAGTTCCGATGACCGGGAGACGATGGTTCACGTCGTCGAGCAAGTGGCCAGCGAAGTGTTTATTCCGCTCACGGTCGGCGGCGGTATTCGCACCCTGGATGATGTGCGGCGGATGCTCAACGCCGGTGCGGACAAAGTCTCTATTAATACCGCCGCCATCGCCCGCCCGGAATTTGTCCGCGAAGCCGCCGAGCGTTTTGGCAATCAGTGCATTGTGGTAGCGATTGACGCCAAAGCCGTACCCACGGAAGACGCTGCGCCGCGCTGGGAAATCTTTACTCATGGCGGTCGCCGGCCTACCGGCCTTGACGCTATTGCCTGGGCGCGGCGCATGGCTGACTATGGAGCTGGAGAAATCCTGCTGACCAGTATGGACCGCGACGGCACCAAACGCGGCTTTGATCTGAAACTAACCCGCGCTATTAGCGAAGCGGTCCGTATTCCAGTGATCGCTTCCGGCGGCGTGGGGACCCTTGATCATCTGGCGGATGGCGTCCTGTTGGGCAAGGCCGACGCCGTGCTGGCCGCCAGTATCTTCCACTTCGCTGAATACACTATCGAACAGGCCAAACGCCACATGCAGGCGCGTAGCATTGAAGTGAGACTATGAACGACAACTGGTTGGATCAAATCAAATGGACTGCGGACGGGCTGGTTCCCGCGATTGCCCAAGATGCGGGCAGTGGCCGGGTGCTGATGATGGCCTGGATGAACCGCGAATCGCTGCGGCGCACGGTGGCTTGTGGCGAGGCGGTATACTGGTCCCGCTCTCGAAAGCAACTTTGGCACAAGGGAGAAAGCTCCGGCCATACCCAAAAGATCAAGCGTATCCGGCTGGACTGCGACGCCGATGTGCTGCTGCTGGAGATCGAGCAAATCGGCGGCATTGCCTGTCATACCGGGCGGCAAAGCTGCTTTTTCGAGGAGCTACGCGATGGACAATGGATCGCTGTTGACCCAGTGATCAAAGATCCGCATGAGATTTACGGCGCATGAGTGACCAGATTCTGCATGACCTGGCAGCGATCCTGGAGGCGCGCAAGCACGCTGACCCTGACGGTTCCTACGTCGCCCGACTGTATGCCAAAGGGCTGGACGCTATTTTGAAAAAGGTCGGCGAGGAAGCCGCTGAAACCCTGCTGGCCGCCAAGAACGGCGATCCCGAACCCCTGGTGCGTGAAACGGCCGATCTGTGGTTTCATACCCTGGTCATGCTGGCCCACCAAGGACTTGGCCCGGACGCTGTGTTGAACGAACTACAACGCCGTTTCGGCGCCTCCGGCCTCGTCGAAAAAGCCGCCCGCACCCCTGGCTAAAACGCTCATTTCCCCGTCACCTAAAGGCAAACCATCATGCATTTCAGTATTTGGGAACTCGCACTGATCCTGGTCATCGTTCTGGTGCTGTTCGGCGGCAGCCGGTTACGCAATCTCGGTTCCGACCTTGGTTCGGCCATTCGTGGTTTCCGCGACTCCATGAAGGAAGGCAGCAAACCGGACGCCGCAGAGGAGGAACTAAAAAAGCTCGAACCGGCGATAACCCAGGAACGGACTGGCAGCGCCACTGCGGGACTGCCTGATCCGTTGGCCAAGGAACGCGACAAGGTTTAACGCTGAGAACACTCCGGCATGTTTGAAATTGGCTTCTGGGAAATGGTGCTCGTCGGCGTCGTAGCTATGATTGTGGTCGGCCCCGAGCGCCTACCGGGATTGGCGCGCACTGCTGGCCTGTGGCTGGGCAAAGCGCGGCGTATGGTGGCCAACGTCAAAGCGGAAGTGGATCGCGAACTGCATCTGGAAGAAATCAAGCAGTCGCTGCGTGAACAGGGTCATCTGACCGAGATCAACGACATTAAGCAAGATCTGGCGAACCGGGTAAAGGCTATTCAGCAGGATATTCAGGCGGAATTCGACGATCCAGGCCCCCCACCCGGCTGGCGACCCGGCGCCGTTTCCGCACCACCGCCACCGGATTGGAAGCTGCCGGCGGCTGACTCCCCGGTGGAGGAATCGCCTGTGGTTTCATTGCAAAAACCAGTCCCACCCTTGCCTCCTCCACCGCCTGCTGCGAATTAAACCTGTGTCTGACGCCGACCGCGAACAACCTTTTATCAGCCACCTGCTTGAATTGCGCACCCGCCTGCTGCGCATGGTCGGGGGAATTTTGCTAGCCTTCTTGGCAATGTCGCCGTTCTCGAACCCGATTTATAGCGCCCTGGCCGGCCCTTTGACCCGACACATGCCCGCCAATAGCAGCATGATCGCTATCGACGTGCTGTCGCCGTTCCTGACTCCGCTCAAATTTACTCTGATCCTGGCGGTGTTCGTCACCATGCCGTGGATTCTTTACCAGGTTTGGGCCTTCGTCGCCCCTGGTCTGTATCAGCGCGAGAAGCGACTGGCGATCCCCGTTCTGCTGTCCAGTACGCTCCTGTTCTACTGTGGCATGGCCTTCGCCTATTTCCTTATCATGCCCATCTTCTTCAGTTTCATCACCACCACCGCCCCGGAAGGCGTAGCGGTCATGACTGACATCAACCGCTATCTCGATTTCGTAATGACCATTTTCTTCGCCTTTGGCGTAGCGTTTGAGGTGCCGGTCGCAACCGTCATTTTGGCCCTGTTAGGCATCCTTTCACCCGACGCCATGGCTGCTAAACGGCCCTACGTCATCGTCGGCGCTTTCGTCATCGGCATGCTGTTGACCCCGCCGGATGTCATTTCACAAACGCTGCTGGCCGTGCCGATGTGGATGCTCTTTGAAATTGGCATCCTCGTCTCGCGCCTGCTGCTGCGCCGCCGCGAGGCTCAAGCCAGTGCATCGGCTCAGGAACCTTGAGCCTTGCCGCCAATGGACACTGTGCGCTTTCGCCTCACGCTGACCGCTGAACAAATGCGCAGCTATTACGAAGGGGTGGCGCGTCAGGTCATCACGCAGGCCAGCGACGGGCGGCGGATACAGTTTCCGGCCCAATGGCTGCGGCGCTTTGTCACTCTGAACGGAGTCAACGGACTCTTTGAAATGCGGTTTGGCGATGATCGGAAATTGATCGATTTGCGCCGGATTGGCGACTGATTCATGAAAATGGGGCGTAGCTTTGAGCGACCATGGGGGCTGTTGCGTTCAGTGCTGATGTATCACGCTATCCCCTTTCGCCGTCGCCGCCTCACCCGGTTTTACGCCCAATTCATCGGGCCGGGCGACCTTTGTTTCGACATCGGCGCACATGTCGGCAGCCGGTTGCGGGCCTGGGTGCCGCTGGGAGCCCGAATCGTCGCGGTAGAGCCGCAGCCTGATTGCATGGCGCTGCTGGGCCGCTGGTTCGGCCAGCAATCCCGGATCATCCTGATCGAACAGGCCGTCGGCGCGGCAGCGGGCATCGCGGAATTGCTCGTCAGTCCCCGAACACCCACTGTCACTACCTTGTCGCCCACCTGGATTGCCACGGTGCGCCAAGAGCGAGGATTTTCGACCGTGTGCTGGAGCGAACGGGTTTCGGTCACCGTGACGACCCTGGACGAACTGATCGCCCGCCATGGGCGACCCGCATTCTGCAAGATCGACGTGGAGGGTTACGAACTGGAAGTGCTGAAAGGCTTGTCGCAACCCATCCCGGCGTTGTCCTTCGAATATTTGCCGGCCTGTCTGGACACCGCCCGGCAGTGCATCGCGCATCTGGCGTCACTCGGAACGTATGTTTTCAACTGGTCCGTCGGCGAAGCGCAATGCTTACGGTCAGGGGTCTGGCTGGACGCCGAAGCCATGTGCGCCCGGCTGATGACGTTCACCGCCGCCGAGGGTTCCGGCGATATTTACGCCCGCTTACAGCCGACATGACTGCCGATCCAGCCGCTATCGACCTGGAGCAAAGCTGGGCGCTCTTGCTGGCATTGCGCCAGGCATCACGCACCTGGGAGACGCTGCCCGCCCGCTTCGACCTCGGTTTGAACGGTCCAGCGTCGCTCATCGAAATCACCGGTGAGGGTTCCTGGGTTGCCAAAGTCCCAATCACCGAAGCCGGGGCGGAACTGCTGGACCTCTACTTGCTGATGGCCTTGGCCGGGCGAAATCGACCCTTGACGGTCGCCCATCTCGGACAAAGTCTCGACGGGCGCATTGCGACACAGAATGGGGTGTCCTGCTCCATTAACGGCCCTGAAAACCTGACTCATCTACATCGAATGCGCGCCCTGTGCGATGCAATCATCGTCGGCGCAAATACGGTGGAGTGCGACAATCCACAATTAACCACCCGGCGGGTGACCGGCCCGCATCCAGTGCGCGTTATCCTCGATCCGCGCCGCCGACTCACCGCCAGTCATTGCTTGTTCCAAGACAGAGCGGCGCCGACTTTGCTAGTGTGCGCCGAAGCACTGGCCAATGAACCGGGACCGGGTTGCGCTCAGGTCATTGGCGTCCCTGGCGATGGCCAGCGGCTACGCCTCATCGATGTGTTGCGCCAATTGCATCAGCGTGGTCTGTTCGGAGTTTTTATCGAAGGTGGCGGTTTAACCGTGTCAGCCTTTCTGGCGGCGGGCTTGCTCGACCGGTTGCAAATTGCTGTCGCACCACTGATTATCGGCTCAGGGCGGCTTGGCGTGACCCTGCCAGCGATTGAAGATTTGTCCCAGAGCCTGCATCCACCCTGCCGTCGCTATGAGATGGGCCAAGATGTGTTGTTTGATTGCTGGTTACGGTAGCGAGCAAATCCCAGTGCCCCACATGCAGCCGTGAATGCCCGCGCTCGATCAAATCTCGTCGCTGCATCGCCCATGCGCCCAGCCAGTCCGTTGTATCAGGCGCTATCTCCCGCACTGCGACGATCCAGCCTTCCAACAACGCGGTCTGCATCACGACCTGCTCCGGCGCCAATTCCCAGGGGCTGGACCGCAGCTCCACCCGGTAGCCCACAGATTCCAGCATCGTCTTAAGTGCGGGCGCCGCGAGCGGTCCCAGCGCCGGGCCGAATCCTTTGTTAGTGCGCTGATGCCGGTTCACCCATTCACGAACGCTCTCATCACCTTCCAGCACTGGTTGCCAGGAGATCACTCCATCGTAGCTGAGAACGATCAACACTGTTGCCTGCGCCTCCCAGCAACGCCGGGCTAATCGTTCCAGCCATTCCGCCGCAACCAGGTCAATCAGGGCGGAGGCTGTCACCAGTTGCACTCCCTGGAAATCCAGCAACGCCCAGTCGCCCGCCAAGTCCAGACAATGCCGCTCTACCGAACACGATTTGAATGCATCGTTTTGCATCAACAACACGGGGTCATGATCGACCAGTCGCCAGTGCGGGTCCCCGCTAAGCCGTGGCGCTAAAAAGCGATAGTTGGCGCCGGTTCCACTGCCAAGATCCAGCACCGATAAATGATCCAGCGTTTGCTGCCAGTCGAGCAATCGAGCCGTCAATTCTGCATTACGGGATGCCGCATCTACCGGTTCACGCAGCGCCAGCCATTCCGCCGAAAAGCCGCTCATGCCGCTCACCCCGTTTCCAGCACTTGGGCAAATTGGGCGCTGACGGTTGGCCAGTCGGGCAATGTCCGCCGCACCGTCCGGGCGCCCGCCGCCAACTGCTCCCGCAGTCCCGGCTCGTCCATCAACCCGGCTAATGCTTTCGCCAACGCCGCCTCATCACCGGGCGGAACCAGCCATCCCGCTGCTGCCGGAACCGTGTCAGGAATGGCGCCGGCGGTGGTGCTGATGATCGGCAGGCCCCGAGCCAGCGCCTCGGCCAACACCATGCCATAACCTTCGTAGAAAGAAGGCAATACGAAAATATCGGCCTGCCGATACGCCGCATCCAGCGCAGCAGTCTCCAGTTCTCCCAGCAGCTCGATACGATTCGTTAACGCCAATGCTTTCAGCAAGGCCCGCAAGTGCGCGGTGGTCGCCGGATCATGCGCGTCGCTGCCTGCGCAGCGCAACCGCCAAGGGCGATCCCGGAGTTGGGCCAGCGCCCGGAACAGCACAGCATGGCCCTTGCGAGGCGTCAGACTGGCCGCGCATAGCAAGTTCAGTTCCACGTTATTCGATCCCGTCGCCAACGGCGCGGCATCCACACCGGGCAAGATAACCGCGCAACGCGCCAACGGAACCTGGTAATCAGCCAGCGCCCGAGCGGTATTCGGGCTAGTTACGATCACCTGACGGACCTGGCGCAATGCCTGGCGCTCGCTGGTATACAAATGCTGGCGCTGCCGCTCATCCAGTCCTGTTTCCAGCGCCAACGGATGATGCACCAGCCCGATCAGTCGCAACCGGTTCCGATGGGCAGCGGCGACTTCCGGCATGGCTCCCAAAGCCAGACCGTCGATGATCGCCAGCGCCTGATCCGGCAACGCTGCCAACACTGCGTCAGCTTCCGCCAGCGCCGCAGCGGTCGGGGTGGGAAACGTCGCATCAAGACGATGCCACTGAACCTGCCAACCCTGCGCCGCTAAACCGGCCATCATACGCCGATCGTAAATCGTGCCGCCGGTACGGCGGTCGGGATCACCGGGAACCAGGAAGTGCCCCGCCCTCAAGAAAGCAATCCCTCGTAGGATGCCCAGGCGATATGAGATTCGCGCAGGGTGACGCGCATGGAACTCAGGCCAGCCATGTTCGGCCCCAATTGGCCCTCCTCAATGCACACGGCGATTCGGTCAAAGATTTCCCGCGCCAGGAACTCGGTGGTGGTGTTGCGGCCAACAAACTCCCGCGCCTCGTTGAGATTGCGGTAATTCAATTCGGCCAGCACCGCTCGCAGAGCGTCGCTCAGCTTGCCGATGTCAACCACAATTCCATCAGGGTCGAGGTCGGGACGGCGCAATTCCAGATCGACGACGTAAGTCGCGCCATGCATCCTCTGGGCAGGGCCAAAGATCTCCCCCTGGAAACTGTGGGCAATCATGAAATGGTCACGGACGCAAACGGT
>Ga0209573_1000724_pt1 | contig 61655 bp, 47 predicted proteins | sample TNRBio252014_DNA_FD_185870 | JGI IMG/M metagenome (GOLD analysis project Ga0209573, IMG submission 185870) | Wastewater treatment Type I Accumulibacter community from EBPR Bioreactor in Madison, WI, USA - TNR Reactor_6/25/2014_ DNA (SPAdes)... | ecosystem: Engineered > Bioreactor > EBPR >...
CGAACCAAGGTTTGGCTTCGCATGGATGGGAATGCCGACGACTCGTCGGCGCTCCTGGGCTTCGCTAGGATGGGCAATGGCGGCCAAAAAAACAAAGAACCAAGCACGAAGCACTAAGAACGAACAAAGGTTTGGCCTCGCGTTTTGGGGGACCAGCGGCCCTAGCTTTGAGATGCCTGACCGAGCCAAGCCCTGGCTGCCCTCCGCCCCCCGCTGGTTTCAGTTTGCGCGTCCCGGTTGGCGTTGGCATGATGGGCGATGATGTCTTTTTTCGAATTCCTTTCTTCGGGTCAGCCTTTGGACGAAGCCCAGATCCAGGAGGCGGCTGCCTTTCTGGTGGATGCGGCGGCGCCTGCCACCGAAAAGGCGGACTTCCTGCGGGCGCTGGCGCAGCGGGGGGAGACGCCGGAGGAGATCGCGGGATTTGTGCGGGCCTTTTTGCTGCGGGCAGTGGATCCGCAGATTGATCCGACTCGGCTTCCAGGGCCGATGCTGGATGTGGTCGGGACGGGTGGGGATAAGCTGCATCTCTTCAATGTCTCCACGACGGCGATGTTCATCCTGGCCGCCGGCGGTGTGTGTGTGACGAAGCATGGCAATCGCGGGATCACCTCCAAGGCGGGTGGGGCGGATGTGCTGGAGGCGCTGGGCGTGAAGATCGATCTGCCGGTGGAGCGGGTGCGGCAGGGCATTGAGGAGATCGGTCTGGGCTTCTTCTTTGCGCCGCTGTATCATCCGGCGTTCAAGGCGGTGGCGGAGGCGCGGAAGATCTTGGCCGCTGAAGGTCAGCGATCCATCTTCAACATCCTGGGGCCGCTGCTGAATCCGGCGCGGCCAGCGTACCAATTGATCGGGGTGTTTGAAGCGGGGCTGACGGATATTTTTGGCCGCATCCTGCAGAGCCTGGGGCGCAAGGGTGCGTGGATCGTCCATGGTTCTGCGGGTGGGGATCGCGGAATGGATGAGCTCTCTACCCTGGGACTGAATACCGTCTGTCAGTTGAGCGATGGCGTTCTTTCTCATGCTCAGGTGGACCCGCAGGCGCTGGGGTTTCATGCGGCGGATGTGCAAGACCTGGTCGGTGGTGATGCCCAGGAAAATGCGGCCCTGCTGGAGCAGATCCTGTCCGGCAAACATCCGGGGCCGAAGAGCGAGATCGCGGTGCTGAATGCGGCGGCGGGTTTTGTGATCACGGGAGTGGCGACGGATCTGCCCAGCGGTAAAGAGCTGGCGGAACACCTGCTGCAAAGCGGCGAGGCGATGGTGAAACTGCAGGCGATGCGGGACATCCGCTGAGGTGGGCCTGCGGCGGGTTGCGCCCAACTGCTTGACCTGGGGCTGCGCTGAGTATCATTGCATCACTTTGCCAGCTACCCACAGTCCCAACAGCCAGCCCGACTCCAGCCTTCATCATCGGCTACCGCGTTGGTATTCCCGGCTGCTGGCCGTGGCGACGCTGGTGCTGGTGATCTGGGAGGTGGGATTTGCGGGGGCGGTGGCCGCCTCCCATCAATGGGCGACGGCGGTGCTGGCGGGACTCTTCTGCCTGGAGCACGTTTTCAATTGGCGGCGTAGCGAGCGCCGACGCGATTACCTGCGAAGCTGGGGTTTTCACATCGCGGTGGCGGTGCTGGTGGCGATCCTGACGGTGGCGCTGCTGACGAATGACTGGCTGGAGACGCATGGGGGAAAGCTGACACTGCTGTGCTACGGCCTGATCCAGGGGGCGATGCTGCTTTCCCTGGGGCTGCGGGCGCTGCGGCATCAGGCGCAAATCGCGAGCCTGCACCTGCGGCCCGGTTGGCTGTTCATGGGCAGCTTCATGCTGATCATCGGGCTCGGCACCGCCTTGCTAAAGCTGCCGCGGGCGACGGTGCCTGGGGCGACGCTTTCCTGGCTGGATGCGCTGTTTACTAGCACTAGCGCGGTTTGTGTGACGGGGCTGGCGGTGGAAAATACGGCCCACTTTTTTTCCCCAACGGGTCAGGTGATCCTGCTGGGTCTGATCCAAATAGGTGGATTGGGGATCATGACGCTGACCTTCTATCTGGGGTCAATCCTGTTCAGCGGGATGTCGCTGCATGACCGGCAGGCGCTGGGGGAGATGATCTCTGAAAAGCACCTGGCCAAGGTCTCGGACGCGGTGCGGTTCATCGTGGTGTTCACGTTTGTGGCGGAACTGCTGGGCGCGATCCTTTTATTCCAATGCCTGCCGGAGGATCGTGGTTTTGCGGAGCGGGTCTTTCAGGCGGCGTTTCACTCGGTGTCTGCCTTCTGCAATGCGGGCTTTTCCACCCTGCCGGATGGTCTGGCGGATGCTTGGGTGCGGGACAATGCGGGGCTGCAACTGGTGGTCTGTGCGCTGATCATCCTGGGCGGGCTAGGCGCAGCGGTCCTGCGCGATGGCATGGGATTTCTCCGGCAGAATCTGCGTCGCTGGCGTGATCCAGCGCAGAATCGTCCTCGGCTGCGAGTCCATACGCGGCTGGTCTTGGTGACGACCTTGGTGCTCCTGATTGGTGGGACGGTGGCGATCTGGGTTAGCGAGTTTTGCTTTAAAGATGGCGATACCAATGGTGGCGTGGCCCTGACTGCGATCTTCCACTCCGTGACGAGTCGAACGGCTGGATTCAATACGGTGGATGTCGGGGGCATCGGGCCTCTGACGGTTCACTTCTTGGTGATGCTGATGCTCATTGGCGGATCACCAGGAGGAACGGCGGGCGGGGTGCGCACCACGGTCTTTGCCGTCGCTGCCGCGCATCTCTGGCATCTGTTACGCACCACGCCGGACCTGGTGCTCTTCCGCAGAAAGCTCCCCCCAGAGATCGGACCGCGCGCGCTGGCGCTGCTGGTGCTGACGATGGGCTGGCTTTTCGTCAACTTTGCGATTCTGCGGCAACTCCAGCCCGGTGTCACGGATGCCCGACTGGTGTTTGAACTGGTCAGCGCCTTTGCTACGGTGGGGCTGAGCATGAACCTGACGTCCGAACTCACTGAGGGTGCTAAAATTCTGATCCTCATCAACATGTTCGTCGGCAGGATCGGGCTCTTCACCGTGCTGTCCACCCTGACACCCCTGAACCGCAGACGCCCTGTGCAGCGGCCGACGGAGGAGATCATCCTTGCCTAACCTTCATTTCAAACCCTGACACTTATGCGCTTTTGCATCATCGGCCTCGGCTCTTTCGGCACCCACCTCGCACGTCAACTGGCCCGCGATGGCCACGAAGTCATCGGGGTCGATAACGACGCGGTGCATACTGACGCGATGAAGGACGAGATCGAGTTTCTCGTGAACGCGGACTGCGCTGACATGAACGCCTTTCACGACATCCCGGTCGGGGACTGTGACGCGGTCATTCTGGCCATCGGCAAGGACTTTGAGGCGGCGCTATCCATTGCGGCGAACGTGCAGCAGATCGGTGCCAAACGCATCATTAGCCGCATCATCAATCCGCTTCATGCGCGCCTTTTGAAGTTGCTGAAGATTGAGGAGCTGATCATCCCGGAGGCGATGGCCGCCGCCTGGCTGGCGCGATCCCTGCGATCCCCAGACGTGGTGAATAGCTTCCCGGTCGGTAAAGGGCATGAGATTTCCGAGGTCATCCTACCGCCGGGGATGATCGGTAAAACCCTGCGCGAGATCGATCTGCGGTCTCGCTACGAGCTGAATTTGGTAACCGTCTTGCGCCGCAAGGATGCACAGTCCTGCAGCTCCGCCGTGCCGCAGATCGAGAAGATCATCGGTGTGCCAGAACCTGGCCGAGAGTTTGCCGATGGGGATGTCTTGCTGCTCTTCGGGACGGAGAAAAACGTGCGCCGTCTGCTGGATGACTATGCGAGTGCGGAGTGATGCGCGCGCCCCCTGGGAGGCCTGAGCGGCATCACTCCCCCTGGAGGGCAAACCAGGCCTTCATCTGGTAGCTGCAGTGGCACTTCGACGCGCCATCGGGCACCAGCACAAGGCCGGAGGCAGGGATGGCATTGATCCAACAGCTCGGGCGGATGCCGCCAAAGTTCTCCGTGCCGCGATCCTGGCCGAGATCGACATAGCCGAGCGTGGCGGACCGAAACAGCAGTAGGTTGCGACTGGCGGAAATTTGGCCGCAGCCGTAAGACCGGGAGAACTCCCAGGGCAGCGGCGAGCCCGTCTTGAGGTCCCAGGCACCGCCTTGGGCGTAGATTTTGTCGTCGTTGATCAGGGGGCGCGTCTCATACTTCACCTGCTGCTCCCAGAGCTTCTTGCCAGTCTTCAAATCAAAGCCTCCCAATCGGCCACCGACCTCTGAGGGCAGCTCAAAGAAGTTATGACGCACCGCCTTGTAGTTCATCAGGAGGACATCGTGTGCCGTGCTGATGCTGATCTGGGTGCCCCAGATATCATCCGCGTTTTCCCAGGCGATCTTGCCCGTCTTTGCCTCCAGCGCTAGCAGGGTGCCGCTGGGGACATCACTGTGGGTGAGCCGCGCGCCGGACTTCCCCTCGCGCCGCGGATTCGCCATGTGATCCGCCGCGACCAAGGGACGATCAATGAGGAAGAGGCGATCCCCGGCGATGCCGATGGAGTTATGACGGATGCTGCCCTTAGGCTGGTATTGCCAGAGCTGCTTGCCGGAGTCTGGATCGATCGCAAAAAGCAGCACCGATTCTGTGCGCAGTTCCGTCATCTGATAGCGCGGGCTGACGTTGTGGGATTCGTTGGCCACGGTGCCGAATAGGAGGCCCTCATGCCAGGCCAAGTAACCCCAGTTTCGATTGGCTGCATCGGCTGCGGTCGGTGTGGTAAATTCCCCCCTGACTTTGCCGGTGGCTAAATCGATGCGCACGCAGCGGGGTCCGCTCTTCACATACACGGAGTCGCCGCCAATGCAAAACGGGCCACCAGTATCGCCCACGCCGACATCGTGGTGGATGCCGTCGTAGTCGATGAGCAGTTCCTTCAACGGGAACTCCCACAGCAAACGCCCGTTAAAGGCATCCACGCAGACGAGCCCATTCACCCCACTGACAACCATGTAGCCCTGCGAGACCAAGGGAGCAGGTCCCTGACCGTGGCGGTTGGCGATCTCAAACTCCACATCGCGGAACCAAAACATGGAGAGCTGGCCTTTGACGATTTCATCGTCTGAGCAAAGTGTGTTCGCCGCATTGCCGTTCTGGTGGGTCCACTCGCCCGCGCCCGCAGGGGCACCGCTTTTTTCCACCGTGATCTGTCCGCCCTGCCTGCGGCAGATGACTCCGCCATAAGGACGCTGGAGACGGGCGAGCTCCGTCGCATCTGCCTCCTCCGGCGCGATGATCAGGTTGGCAAAATGTTTTGGCAGATGCGTCTGCCCAGGATCCGCTACCACCACGGTGATGCGTGATCCGTAGATCCCGCTGCTGGCAAATCGCGACCGTGTCTGCGCGGCCTGCGCTTCATCCGGTGTGACCAAGATCAACTGCAAGGTCGATGAGTCGGCAAGGGCCTGACTGAGAGTGCCTGAGGCATCCCCCATCACCACCGCATAACCCGCAGTGATGCCACTGGCAGCGAGAATCTTTTTCGCGTCAGCCTCTGCCGCCGCTTCAGGGTCGGAGGGCGCGGCGGCGACCGCTGGCTGGGGCCGAGGGCCAGGAACACCATCGAAGAGATAAACGATGCCACGATCCGTCGTCGCCACCACCATGCCATTGGCTGCGGCAAGCCCGAGCACGCGCCCTTCCACCGATTGCTTCCACCACTGGGTGAGTTGTCCGTTGTAGTCCACAGCACTGATCTGACCTTCCCCACCAATGACGGCCTCGCTGCCGGCGATGATGAATGAGCGCACATCGCCATCGAGAGGGACGAGCTTTTCCTGCTCCAAGGTGCGGAGCTTTTGCGTTTGGCCTTTGCGATCAATCTTCTCGATATCCCTCCACTTGGAGATGATCAACGACCGACCGTCGGCACGCACCACGCCGCCAGGGATCGCAACAGCGGGCCCCATGCCCTGCTGCGAAGTAAGCTCGCCACCGGGTAGATCAAAGAGGCAGCCCGCGTTCATGAAAAAGCCGTCCGTCAGAAGGGTGCTGGTGCCGCCGCGTTGCTGGTTTTTTTGCAGGTGATAGTAACGGAGGCTGCCATCAGCACGCCCAAAGACCGCTGGCACGGCGCGACCCGTCGGGACGATCAATGCGTCCGCCGTGGCCAGGAGGTATCCCTGCGGCGCGACGCCACTGACGGCCTCTGCACCGCCGTGGGGCTGGTTCATCTTCAGGCGTCCGGTCTCGCTATTCGACCAGCGCGGCTGCCCTGTGGCTGCATCAAGGGCATGGATAAAAACGCCATCGCTGGGCCAGATGCCCGCCGAGTAATAGACCGTGCCCTCCCAGACCACAGGCCCGCCACGTGCCGGCCAGTGGGAGATGAGCCGCTCATTGCCAATGACTCTCTGCGGACCCGGACCGCCCTGGTGACGCCAGAGCACGCGCCCATCCGCGAGTGAGAGCGCATAAAGGGAACCATCATCGCTGGCGACAAACACCCGATCCTGCCACGCCACCGGTGCAAACCGGACCGGGCCACCCGTGAAGAAGCGCCAGCGCACAAGGCCCGTCTTCCCATCGATGGCATACACCTGATCATCGGCGGAGCTCCCAAAAAGCACCAGATCACCAACGATGATGGGCTGAAAGGCGAGGTCAAAGTCCATCCGGTCCGAGGTCGGCCAGGCGGGTTTTGGCGCATGGCCAGTGTCGAACTGCCAGCGCTGCCGCAACTGATTGGGGATCGTCTCCGACGTGTAACCACTGCGCGCCGCATCCCCGCGATACATGGGCCAGTCAGCGGCTGGAGAGGCGGCGACGAGGAGCGAGCAAACGAAAGAGAGCCGCAAAGGCAGGGCGAAGTAAAGATTCATCAGGGAAAGGGGGCGGAGTAATACGGGCAGCCGTTTGCTTTTCGTGAAAACACCATGCAAAAAGGTGCGATCTCTTTCCTGCCCATGTCTGCTGCCACCTCCGCCCGCCGGTCCATTGCCATCGCTCTTTTCCTGGCAGGTGGTGGTGGGCTTTTGGCCTGTCAGATTCCTGTCTTTCGCTACGCACTGGAGCGCTGGGCACCTGCCGATTACCTCGTCACCATCACCCCAGGCAACGGGGGCCTGAGTGCTGATGAGCTGGCCTTGGTGGAACAGTTACGCACCGCACCTGGAACGGCGGAGCACCCCGCCAATCTTGAGGTCACCGTCCATCCCGCCCCCGATGTGACCAGTGCGCCGACGCAGGTCACTCTGCATTACCCGACAAAGCTACGTGGCGATGGGAATCAGCCCATCTGGCAAGCACCGCTCTCTGGCGATGCCCTGAACCTGATCATCGACTCCCCCCTGCGCCAGGAGTTGCGCAAACGTTTATTGACTGGGCAATCTGCGATCTGGCTGGTGGTTGAGTGCGGTGACAAGGCAAAAGATGACGCTGCCGCTAAAACCCTGGAGGCCGCACTGCTGAAGGCGCAATCCACTCTGGAATTGCCCGATGGCGTGATCACGCAGGACGAAGCGGCAAAGCCTGGCACCACCCGCGCCCATGAGAACGCTGTCGATACGCTCCAGTCAACGCTGCCGCTGAAGATCGATTTTTCAGTCCTGCGCCTGCCACGCAATGATCCGAAAGAGGCCGCACTGTTGGCGATGCTGTTGCACATCGAGCCGGACTTAGCCGACTTTTCTGAGGAACCCATGGCCTTCCCTGTCTTTGGTCGCGGGCGGATCCTGGAGCCGCTCATCGGCAAAGGCATCCATGAAGGCAACGTGCTGGAACACTCCACGTACCTCTGCGGGGCGTGCTCCTGCGAGGTGAAGGATCAAAATCCCGGCATCGATCTGCTGATGGCTGCAAACTGGGATCCTGTCGATACCTCCCCGGAAGTCGAGCTCGTGACCATCACGCCACAAGGCACGCAGAGCCATGCAGAGCCATCGACTGGATTGCGATCATGGATCTTTGGCATCGGCATTTTGGCCATCATCCTTGTCAGCCTGCTGCTGACGAGGACCAAAGGCAGCCATTGAGCAGGGCATCAGGACTTGCGTCGGTAGTAGCGGAACTCGAGATCTGGCGTGCTGTCAACGATGTGGTCGAGGTCAAAGAGGTGCTCGAATGGCGGCAGAAGGACATCGCCCTCGTAGTCGCCCTGGATCGCCGTCAAATAGAGGCCATCACAATGCGGTAGCAGATCCGCAAACACACGCGCGCCGCCGATGACAAAGAGGGTCTCAGCCGTGGGACATGCCTGGCGCAGCTCACTGATATTCTGGATCACCGTGATGCCCGCTGTCGGCCCCATGGTACGGCTCAAGACGATGTTTTGCCGACCCGGCAGTGGCCGACCGATCGATTCATAGGTGGCCCGTCCCATCAAGATCGGATGGCCTAAAGTGGTGCGTTTGAAGAACTTGAGGTCTTCTGGGAAATGCCACGGCAGCCGCCCCTCACGCCCGATAACGCGGTTGGCAGCCATGGCGACGATGGCGATGAGTTTGGGGTCATGCATGGCGCATCGTGCACCGAATCAGCGGGTGCACAAGGGACAAGGACGATTGCCCATTGTGGCGGACCAAAGGACATGGCACGGTCCATGCTACTCAATGAGACTCAACCATGTCATCCCTGTTCAATAGCTACGATACGGGCACTTTCTTCGACGAGGTGTTCAACGCCAATGCATCGGTACGCCCCCACTACCGGAGCCTGAGCAAAAACATCGGAGGACTGACGGCGGCGGAATATGGGCAGCATCAGCGTGCGGCAGATGCGGCCTTCCTCAGACAAGGGGTCACCTTCACGGTGTATGGCGATAACCAGGGCACGGAGCGCATTTTCCCCTTCGACCTGATGCCGCGCGTGATCCCGCGCAAGGAGTGGGACCGCATTGAGGCTGGCCTGATTCAGCGCATCACGGCGCTTAATCTCTTTCTCCGCGATGTTTATCACGATCAAAAAATCATCAAGGATGGCGTCGTGCCAGCGGAACTGGTCCACACCGCGTCCCACTACCGTCCGGAATTTCGCGGCGTGCACGTGCCTCATGACATTTACATCCACATCTGCGGGACCGATCTGGTGCGAGGGGATGATGGCGAGTACTATGTGCTAGAGGACAATGGCCGCTGCCCATCTGGTGCCTCCTACATGCTGGAAAATCGCAGCACGATGAAGCGCACTTTTCCAGAGCTGCTGCACTCCCTGCGGGTGCGGCCCGTGGATGCGTATGGGACGATGCTGCGCGATACGCTGGCGCATCTGGCCCCGCCGGGGCTGCCCGATCCGGTCATCGTGGTGCTGACGCCAGGGGTATTTAACAGCGCCTACTTTGAGCATTGCTTCCTGGCCCGGCAGATGGGGGTGCCTATCGTCGAGGGCCGCGATTTGATCGTGCGCAATGATTGCGTGTACATGCGCACCACGCGCGGGCTAGAGCGGGTGGACGTCATCTACCGCCGCATTGATGACGATTTCTTGGATCCGCTCGTCTTCCGCGAAGACTCCCTGCTGGGTGTCCCTGGGTTAGTGCAATCCTACCAACGTGGGCGTGTGGCCTTGGCCAATTCCATCGGCACAGGCGTGGCGGATGACAAGGCCGTGTATGCCTGCGTGCCAGCCATGATCAAATACTACCTCGATCAAGATCCTATCCTGCCCAATGTTCCCACCTTCCTGGGCATCAATCCCAAAGAGTGCGATCACATGCTCGGCAACCTCGAAAACCTGGTGGTGAAGGCAGTAAACGAATCTGGTGGCTACGGGATGCTGATGGGGCCGTCATCGACCAAGGAGGAACGCGCCATCTTTGCTGATCGGATTCGTGCGAATCCGCGCAACTACATCGCCCAACCTGTGCTGGCGCTTTCGCGACACCCGGTCTTTGTGGATGATCACTTTGAGGGACGGCACATCGATCTGCGGCCCTATGTCCTCTATGGTGATCGGGTGCGGGTCGTGCCTGGCGGGCTGACCCGCGTTGCGCTAAAGAAGGGCTCTCTGGTCGTGAATTCATCCCAAGGAGGAGGCAGCAAGGACACCTGGGTCTTGTGGGGAGATGAGGAAGCCCCGGCGGGAGATGCAACGACCACCACGATGAAGGGGGGGGAAATCTAATGTTAAGCAGAGTCGCAGACAGTCTTTACTGGGCCGCACGCTACATGGAGCGGGCCGATAACCTCGCAAGGTTGCTCCTTTCTACCCATGAACTCTTCCTCGATGCCGGAGCCGAGTCCTCAGACGAGGCGCAATTTTGGAGTCCGGTCCTAATGACCACGGGGGACGAGAAATCTTACGCGACCCGCCACGGGGATATCCAAGGGCACAAAGTCGCAGAGTTTCTGGCGCTGGATCAGGACAATCCGAATTCGATCTTGAACTGCATCCGCGCCGCGCGTGAGAACGCCCGCACGATCCGCGACCAGATCTCTGACGAGGTCTGGGGATGCATCAACGACCTCCGTTTGTTTGTCGATTCAGCCAATGGGATCTCGGCCCACCGTCACCAGCAGGCGACGTTTTATGAGCGTGTCCTGCGTGGTTCTTATCAGTTCCAGGGCATCGTCACCTCCACCACTCCGCGTGGCAAGGGCTGGCATTTCCTGCGTTTGGGTGCCTGCATTGAGCGGGCAGATGCGACCTCACGGCTGATCGATACGTGTTCTACGCTGTCTCATGAAGTCCCCCCGCATCCTGAAGCGCAGCCGATGCGCTGGGCGGCACTGCTGAGGTCCTGCTCTGCCTGGCACGCCTATCAGGAGTTTCATAACCGCCTCGTGCCCACCAAGGTGCTTGAGTACCTTTTGCTTGAAGAGTCCTTCCCACGCTCCGTCGCCAACAGCGTTGCTGGCCTGAAGAAGTCGCTGATGAGTCTCTGTGAATATCAGTCAGAAGACTCGATGCCAGAACCTGTGCGGCTGTCTGGTCGGCTGTATGCCGACGTAGTGTATAGCACGATTGAAGAAATCCTGAAGCGCGGAGTTCATGAGTTCATTGACGAACTCCAAGGGCGGCTCAACCAAATTGGCCAGACCATTTTTGAAACCTTTGTGGTCTATGCGGACCTGATGCCAACGGTGGATGAGACCGCCAGACTCGGCATTCAGCCTACCGCCTGGAATACCCCAACCAGTGAGGACACGCAGACCCAGCATCAGTAACAGCTCCAGCGATCAGGTCACCTGCGATGTCTGCGGTGCCTCTAAACCCCTTTGCGTGCAACTGCGTCCAGTGCATGGTTACGATCCATGATGCAAAGCGCCCACTGGCTGCTACCAGCCGTTTGTTTGTTGATGTCTTCCCCTGCTCCATCACCCGCTGCTGAACCCTACCCACCCGCACGTCGCGACGCCACGGTGGAGATGCTGCATGGAGTTGCCGTGGGCGATCCCTATCGATGGATGGAGGAGCTCGATTCTGCGGAAACACAGGACTGGGTAAAGGCTCAGCAGACCTACACAGATGCCTTCCTGAAAAAGCTCCCACAACGGGAAGAGATCCGCACCCGGCTCAAGGCCGCGATGGACTACGACAAGCATGGCCTGCCACAGCTCATCGCTGGCCGCCTCTTTTACTCCCGCCGCACTGGGCTGCAAAACCAACCCGTCCGCTACTGGCGGGAGGACAAAGAAGGGGCGGAGGAGCACCTCCTCCTGGATGCCAACACCCTTTCTGAAGACGGCACCGTTTCCATTTCCGGCTCCGCAATCAGTGATGACGGCAGACTGCTAGCTTACGGGCTCTCCACCTCTGGATCGGACTGGAACGTCTGGCACGTCATGGAGGTGGATACGGGCAAGACGCTTCCAGACAAAATCGAATGGGTAAAATTCTCCGGCGCCAGCTGGGCACCGGACAGCAGCGGCTTTTACTACAGCCGTTATGCTGAGCCTGCCCCAGGCCAAGCCCTCAAGGACACGAACCTGAATCAAAAGGTCTATTTCCACCAGCTCGGCCAATCGCAGTCGCAAGATACCCTGATCTACGAGCGGCCAGATCATCCCAAATGGGGCTTCAGCGCGGGCGTGACCGACGACGAGCGCTTCCTCATTCTGAGTGTCTGGGAAGGGTCCAGCTCCAAGAACGCCCTGTTTTATCGGGACCTTCAGGCAGGCCCAGCCTCGCCCGTCATCGAGCTGTTGAAGGACTTCGATGCGCAGTACGACTTTGTTGGAAATGAGGGTTCCGTCTTCTATTTGCTGACGGACCGCGACGCTTCAAGGCGGAAGCTGATCGCGGTCGATGTCACCACGCCCGACCCCACCCAATGGCGGACGATCCTCCCAGAGGGCAAAAGCACGCTCCAATCGGTGAGCTATCTGAACGGCCAGTTCATTGCCCAGGCCATGGTGGACGCTCATGACGATGTGCGCGTCCATGATCGCGATGGCAAAGAACTGCGGCAGATTAGTATTCCTGACCTCGGGTCTGCAGGTGGATTTGGCGGTAGGCAAGACGACAGCCAGACCTTCTATGCCGTCACGGGCTACACCAATCCGGGTGCCATCTACCGATACGACCTCCCCACCGGCACCAGCACCCTCTTTTGGGAGCCCGCCTTCCCCGTCGATCTGGATGCCTACACGACCGAGCTGGTCTTTTACCCCAGTAAGGACGGCACCCGCATTCCTCTCTTCATCACCCGCCGCAAGGACGCCCCTCGCGATGGATCCGTTCCGACCCTGCTCTACGGGTACGGTGGGTTCAACATCTCCCTGACGCCGGGATTTTCCGCCGGGATCACGGTCTGGCTAGAGCTGGGCGGTGCCTATGCTGTAGCCTGCCTGCGCGGTGGCGGTGAATACGGGGAAGACTGGCACAAGGCGGGGCAGCGGCTCAAGAAACAGACGGTTTTTGATGACTTCATCGCTGCGGGTGAATACTTGATCCAGGAAAAGTACACTTCGCAGGAAAAGCTCGTCATCTCCGGCGGCAGCAACGGGGGGCTGCTGGTCGCAGCCTGCGTCAATCAGCGCCCGGACCTATTTGCGGCAGCTTGCCCAGATGTGGGGGTGATGGACATGCTCCGCTTTCAGACCTTTACCATCGGCTGGGCCTGGCAGGAAGAGTATGGTTTCCCTGATCAAGAGGCAGACTTCAAGAACCTCATGGGCTATAGCCCCTACCACAACGTCAAAGCCGGCACCCACTACCCGCCCATGTTGATCGAGACTGCAGACCACGATGATCGCGTCTTTCCTGCCCACAGCTTCAAATACGGTGCCGCAATGCAGCACGCCCAAGCTGGCGATGCCCCCATCTTGATGCGTATCGAGACCAAAGCTGGCCACGGAGGCGGCACACCCACCGCCAAGATTATCGAGAGCCTCGCGGACGAATACGCCTTTTATCTGCATTCCGTCGGGCATGCTGCAAAGGCGAAGTAGGGCTCGGTCAAGGCTGCCATTTTCTTGGTGGCCACGGTCATTCTGTATCCGGGCTTCACACAAAAATAAGGCACCCAGCCTTTCGACCGGGTGCCTCGTGATTGTTTCCTGTCGGAGGTGCTCTACGCGAAGAGATCGGTGATCGCGCTGCCCTTATCACCGACCGTGAACGGACGGTTGCTTGGGGACATGACGACCTCGTCGATCGGCAGACCCATGGCGTGACCGATGGTGGACACGAAGTCCTGCGGGCTGGCCTGCTTGTCAGCAGGGCGGCGACCGTCCTTATCGGTGGAACCATAGACGTAGCCACCCTTGATGCCTGCACCAGCGAAGACGGTGGAGTAGGCGAGAGGATAGTGGTCACGACCTTCGTTCTCATTCACGTCCGGCGTACGACCGAACTCAGAGCCAAGGCAGATCAGGGTGGACTCAAGGAGCCCCTTGCTTTCGAGATCCTCGATGAGGGCCGCAAACGCGGTGTCCAGCGTGTTACCATTGTTGGTCATCGCGGTATCGATGGTGTTGTGCATGTCCCAACCACCCAGTTGGACTTCCACAAAACGCACCCCGTGTTCGACGAGACGGCGTGCAAGCAAGCAACCGCTGCCGAAACCACCCGCGCCGTACTTCTGACGGACGCTGGCTGGCTCCTGGGTGATGTCGAAGGCCTTGAGGTCTTCGCTCTTCAGAAGCTTCATCGTTTCCCCGTAGAACTCGGTGTACGCCTTCACGTCAGTGTTGGCGGTGAACTTCTTGCGGAAGGCGGAGTCGAACTCATCCATGAGGGCGACGCGCTTCTGGAAGTTGTCCTCCGTCGTTGTTGGGCGGACGTTTTGCAGGCCTGAATCAGCACTGGTGATCGGAATCGGGCTGAGTGCAGGAGGGAAGAAGCCAGCGCCGGGGTGGGCACCGCCACCGACCGTGACGGAGTCCGGCAGGACGACGTCCTTAATGCGGCCCAAGAAATGGGAACCCCATGAACCCAAGGAAGGGTGCACGATGGTACCACGTGGCTCATAACCAGTGCGCATGATGTAGCGGCCGGATTCATGAACACCAGTCTTGGAGCTCATGGAACGGACGATGGAGATCTTGTTCCCGATTTCGGCCAATTTCGGCAGGTAACCACCAAGCACGTCGAGGTTACCGGAGCCGGACTTCGCCTTGATAGGGTCTTTAGCACCTTTGGTGGAACCCGTTTTCGGGTCAAAGGTATCGAGGTGGGACATGCCGCCTTCCATGAAGAGGTAGATGACGTGCTTTGCCTTGCCAAACCCAGGGCCGTTACCGGCGGCGGCTTGGACGGCACGGGAACCCACCGGAAGGAGGGTCACACCGAGTGCGGTCTTGGCCACTTTTTCCATGAAGTTCCGGCGGGAGAGGGGGTCAAGTTGATTGAGATTCATGTTCATATCGTTTTGCGCGTTGAGGATTCGTTAGCTGCGGATTGAGAGGTGTTAGTTACTGTACAAAGATAAACTCACGGGTGTTGATGAGAGCCCAGATCATGCTGGCATAACCTTCATCCCCATGGGCAGTGATCTCGCGCTTGGCGATGTCTTTTTCCTGGAGAGTTGGCAGGCGGTTCATGATCGCGAGGAACACTGTGTCCACCTTTGCTGCCGGATCTTTGGCAGCATCAATGGCGCGGAAGATCAGGGAGCTACGCTCCGTGAGCATCTGCTGGGCACTGCCGTTCATCATGGCAAGGACCTGCGGGACGTTGCCGACGCGGGAACCACCATCAATGAGGGTGCGGGGGGACTGCCCGAAGTCAGCGAGGAAGGAACCACCACGCTCAGGCTGAGGCAGTTCGGATGCACGCAGGAGACGGCTGCCACCATAAACGAGCACTTTCTTGCCGTTCGAACCGGTGACTTCTTCGTCTGAAGCAGGTGCCTTAGCTTTGCTGCTGCCAGCATCGCCCATCATCATGTCGCCGCCAGCCATGTCAAGACCACCACCCGTGAGGGCTGCAACCTTTTGCTCGATCTTCGTGTAGGCGGCGTATTTCATCAGCACCGTCTGCGCATCAAGTTTAGGGTTGGCCAAATCAAGGTCGATGGACTTGCCATACAGGTCGCTGAGGGGAGCCTTATACTCCTCAGGCTGACCAAGCACCAGGGTCATGTAGGAATCCCAGGCTTGCTCTGCCGTCATGCGGCGGAGTTGTGGGCCCTGGAAGTAATAAGGGGCACCCATTGGGATCTCTTCCGTGCAGGCTTCCGACTGATAAGCGTGGGTGTTGAGGATCACACGTTGGAATTCCTTCATGTCAAACTTCACGCTCTTCATCACCTGAGCCAGGGCCTTGAGGAGCTCTGGATTGGAGGCCTTTTCAGGATCGTCAATGTTGGTGACAGGCTCAGCAACGCCGACGCCGAAGGCGCGCTTCCAGAGGCGGTTCGCGATGGTCATCGCAAAGCGAGGGTTCTCTGGGTGGGTCAGCCAAGCGGCAAAGGACTGGCGGAGCTTTTCTTCGCTCTTCTTATTCTGTTTGTAAGCAGGATTGCTCTTGTCCTGTGCGGACCACATGACGAATTTCGGTGCCACAGGATCGCCTGGCTTACCGTCTTTGTATTTGTAGTCGTGGGGGAGAACCAGACCGTTCGTGTCCGTATCCGTCACGTTGTAGCCGTTGGCCCCAACGAAGTTGCGCAAACCGTTGCGGAGGCGATTCAGGTCAGCGCCACCTTTTTCAGCCAGCGCTTCAGTGCTGGCCATCAGGTCACCCTGGCCACCCATCATGCCGTTGCGGCGACCACGCGTCGAGGTAGCACCAAAGAAGGAAGCCAGCTCATAAAACTGCTTTTGGGTCCAGTCTGCAAACGGGTGATCATGGCACTGGGCGCAAGCGACATCCGTGCCGAGAAATACCGTGAGGGTATTGGCCAGGTTGTCGAGTGGCATGCCAGCATCACGGAGGAGGTAACCTGCCGCACCATTGTGCCACATCTTGCCTTCGGCCGTCAGCATTTCGCTGACGATTTCATTCCAGGGGCGGTTCTTGGTGATCTGATCCTTGAGCCAGATCACATAATCGTCTGCCCGGACGTTGGCTTGATCGAGGCGGTGCTTCACACGAAGCATCTCCGCGAAGTAGTTGAACATGTGGCTGTTGTAGCCTTCGGAATCCAAGAGCTGATCGATCAGCTTCGCACGCTTGTCAGCAGCGCTGTTCTTGAAGAAGGCGAGCGTTTCATCGTAGCTTGGGATACGGCCAATGACGTCGAGGTAAACGCGACGCACAAACTGCTCATCACTCATGACTGCATTGAACCCTTTGATCGGGGGCAGGCCTTCTTTGGCGCGTGCAGGGTTGGCATGTTTGATGATGCCTCCAGCGACGAGCTTGTCGATGCCGACTGCGGTCTGACCAGCGGTGCTCTTCGCATAGGTGAAGCCGCTCAGCGCAGCGTCAGGCACAGCATCTGCGGTCGCAGGGGCTGGCTTCTGTGCTTTCGCAAAGGCCTGATCCTCGGCAGTGAGGCGTGTAAGCGCAAAGCGGTGGGTCTGGCCGTCTGCGGTCTGCAGGACGATGTCTTCACCTTCGATGTTAACAAAGGTTGCGGATACTTGGCGGCCTTGGATGTCCGTCCAGGTGCGCACCTCGGCAAATGCCGAACTGAGCCCCAGGGCGGCCAGACAGAGACCGGTGAGCAGTGTTTTCATGGATTTCATGGTACGAGTTTGAGGAAGGGAGGGTTCTCCAATGGGCTGTAACGGCCCAAATTTGGGTTCGTTAGGGTAAAAATAGCTTTTTTTTTGAAAAAACTCAATCCCGACGATTCATCGGAAGCAACTATTTGCTGTTTTTTCCCCTCAATCAGCTGCCGCAGCGTCCTGCGAAAGCAAAAGTGCCCCTTTTCGTCGGGCATTTGCCCAGAGTAGGTGGAGGCTCCCGAAGACTGTCTTCCCATTTTTTGGGTGGGGCGTTTGGCTGCTACCTTGCCCACGAAAGCCAGAGTCACTCCGTGGAACACCCGCAAAACCGGGATCTTCGAAACTGGTCTCATTTTCCTCTTTGCCACCGCGCTCAGCACCCTATGCTGACCCGCTCCCCTGCTCATGTCAGATTCTTTTGTCCATCTCCACCTCCACACTGAATACTCGCTCCTGGATGGCGCGGTCCGGATCTCGGACTTGATGAAGCGCACCAAGGAATTGGGTATGCCTGCCGTGGCGATGACGGATCATGGCAACGTGTTTGGCGCGATCGAGTTTTACCAGAGCGCCAAGAAGGCGGGCATCAATCCGATCATTGGTTGCGAGGTGTACCTGGCACCGGGCTCGATGATGGACAAAAAGGAGGTCACGGGGCGGAAGCGAAATTCCCACCTGACGCTGCTGGCCTCCTCCGACACGGGTTATGAAAACCTGTCCAAACTGGTGACCATGGGCCATCTGGATGGGCAATGGTACAAGCCGCGCATCGATAAGGACGCCCTGCGGCAGCACCGGGAGGGCCTGATCTGCCTGAGTGGGTGCATCAACGGGGAGGTCAACGAGTTCCTCCTCTCTGATCGCCCCGATGAGGCGCGCAAGAGCATTGAGGAATTCCGCGACATCTTTGGCCCGGACAATTTTTACCTGGAATTGCATGATCACGGCATGGAGCAACAACGGCGCTCCGCACGGCAGCTCATTGAATGGGGGAAGCACTATGGCCTGAAGACTGTGGCGGCGAATGACGTGCACTTTCTGAATCGCGCCGATCACGAGAGCCACGACATCATGATCTGCATCGGCACGAACGCCAATGTGCACGATCAGAACCGCCTGACCTACTCCCCCGAGGTGTATTTCAAGACCCCCGCAGAAATGCGTGCGCTCTTCGCGGAGATCCCTGAGGCCTGCGACGCGACGCTGGAGATCGCCGAAAAATGCAACATCAATATCAAGCTGGATGCAGCCAGCATCGAGCGCTACCCGCAGTTCGAGCCTGAGGACGGCACACCGCGCAACGACTACCTCCTGCGAATTTGCATTGAGGGTCTGGAGATGCGCTATGGGCGCGACCGTGCCATGAATGACGAGACGCTGCGCGAGCGCCTCAACTACGAGCTGGGGATCATCAACCGGATGAACTTCACCAGCTACTTCTTGATTGTCTGGGACTTCATCAAGTGGGCCAAAGATCACGGGATCCCGGTGGGTCCAGGTCGTGGTTCGGCCGCTGGTTCCTTGGTCGCTTACGTGCTGGGCATCACGGACCTTGATCCCCTGCGGTTCGGGCTGATCTTTGAGCGCTTCCTGAATCCAGAGCGCGTCAGCCCGCCCGACGTTGACATCGACTTTTGCCAAACACGGCGGCCAGAGGTCATCGAGTACGTGCGCCAGAAATATGGAGAGCGCGCCGTCAGTCACATCATCACCTTTGGCACCATGGGCGCCAAGAGCGTCATTCGCGACGTGGGTCGGGTGCTGGGCTGGAGCTATGGGGACGCGGACAAGCTGTCCAAAATGATCCCGGCAGAGCTAAACATTGAGCTAGCCGATGCGGTGGAAAAGAATCCCGAGCTCAAACAGGCGCTCGAGACGCAGGGCAACGTCCAGGAACTCTGGAAGCACGCCACCTTCCTGGAAGGTCTGACCCGCGGCACCGGGATCCACGCGGCGGGCATCGTCATCGGGGACAAGCCGCTGGATAACTTCATCGCCCTGACACGCGGCAATGAGGAGGAAATCGTCTCCCAGTTTGCCATGGGTCCGCTGACGGATCTGGGCATGTTGAAGATGGACTTCCTCGGCCTCAAGACGCTGACCGTGATCCATGAGGCAGAGATGTGGATCAAGAAGAGGGTGCCGGACTTTAATTCGGCAGACGCACCGCTGGATGATCCCGCCACCTTTGAACTTCTGAAGCGCGGCGAGACGGTCGCTGTCTTCCAGATGGAATCTGGCGGCATGGTCAATACCTGCAAGCAGCTCGGCCCCGATAAGATCGAGGAGGTGATCGCTATTCTGGCCCTTTATCGACCGGGCCCCATGCAGTTTATTCCGAACTTCATCGAGCGTAAATGGGGCCGCGAACCCGTCGAGTACGCCCATCCTTTGCTGGAGCAGATCTCCAGCGAGACATACGGAATTCTCGTCTATCAGGAGCAGGTGCAGCAGGCGGCGAACTTGCTGGCGGGCTACAGCCTCGGTCAGGCTGACCTCCTGCGGCGCGCCATGGGTAAAAAAAAGCCGGAGGAGATGGCCAAACAGCGCGTCACCTTCGTCGAAGGTTGCGAAAAGACCAACCAGATCCCAGCAAAGCTGGCGAATGAGATCTTCGGCTTGTTGGAGAAGTTCGCTGAGTATGGCTTTAACAAGTCCCACTCTGCGGCCTACGGGATCGTGACCTACCGCACGGCCTATCTTAAAGCCAACTACCCGGTGGAGTTCATGGCCGGCGTGTTGAGCTATGAAGTCAATAACACCGACAAGATCGCCAACTTTGTCTCGGAGTGCCAGCGCATGGGCATCACCATCCTGCCGCCGGACATCAACAAATCCTTGCTGAAGTTTTCTCCAGAACGCACCAAGGAGGCAGATCCCGACTCTGGGAAACCCAATGCGATTCGCTACGGTCTTTCTGCCATCAAGAACGTCGGAGAAGGGGCCGTGCTGGCCGCCATCGCGGAGCGGGATCGCGCTGGCAAGTTCAAGAGCTTAGAGGACTTCGCCGCCCGTCTCGATAACCGGGCCGTGAATCGCAAGATGCTCGAAGCCCTCGTGAAAGCAGGAGCCTTTGACTTCACCAAAGAGACCCGTGCGAGCATGTTCGCAAGACTAGATCAAGTGCTGGCCTCCGCTGCGATCATGCAGAAGGATCGCAAATCCGGGCAGGGTGGTCTATTTGACGACTTTGACCTGGGCGGCAAGAAGGCTGCCCCTGCCAGTAAGGGCAAAAACGAACCCGTCGGCATTCCAGAGTGGCCACACGATGAGATCCTCGGCTACGAAAAGGAGCTGCTAGGATTCTACGTCAGCGGGCACCCACTCGATAGCTATCGCGGCCATTTTGATTCTGCCCGCTTCACAAAGGTGGCCGCGATTGAGGAAGTGGATACCTCCGTCAAACCCAGCACTCTCTCCATCGCAGGCATCATCAACACCATGGACGTGCGCTACTCCAAGAAGGACAGCCGCCCGTTTGCGACGCTTGCGTTTGAAGACTACACCGCGCAGGTGGAGATCATGGTGTGGAGTGATGAGTACGAGAAGTTCAAAGACGTCCTAAAGCCTGGTGCCGTGCTAGAACTGCGTGTCCGCTGTAGCAAAGATCAACGCACAGAGGGCAATCGACTGACGATCTCCACCGTGAAGGAGCTAAAGCCAAAGAAGGCCCGCGATCCCGATGCCGCGACTCGCATTGATCGACCTGCAGAGGAGTCAGAAAAGCCGCGTGAAGTGAAGCCGCTGATTCTGCGATTGAACTCGCGTCAGCATAGCGAGATCGACTTGGAGCGCATCCATGAAGTCATCACCCAATACCCTGGGGAGATACCCGTGCATCTGATCATCACCTACAATGGCGGCAGCAGAGTGCGCTTTGAGATGGGACCAGAGTTTCGCGTTGAACAGACCAAGGACCTCATCCAATCGCTGCTGGCCTGGATGTAACTGCCTCAATCAGCCACGGATCGGTGGGCCGTACCAAACGTAGCACATCATGTAAACGAGGATGCCCGTCACTGAGACGTAGAGCCAGACAGGCACCGTCCACTTGGCCATTCGCTTGTGCTTGTCAAAGCGTTGACGCAGCGCAGGGACGACGGTCATAATGATCATCGGCAGGCTCAGCACCGCGAGAGGGATATGGGAAAAAAGGATGGTGAAGTAGATCGGACGGGACATCCCCTCCCCGGCAAACTTCACGTGCCCTGCATGGTAGTGGTAATAGAGGTAGCAACCCAGAAACGCAGTCGAAAACAACAACGCAATGACCATGCTAGCAATATGCGCACTGCGGAGCCCTTTCTTGATGACGGCAAGCCCAAGGATGATGTGGAACAGTGCGCAGGCATTAAACAGGGTGTAGAGCTTTGGGAGTTCTTCGACGGTCATGGGTCTTTGCGTTGTTCTTCGATGAGGTAGTCCAGATCTTTGCGGATTTTCTTATCCCAAAATTCAGCAAAAGCAGGGTCGCTGCTCATGATATCGCACAGCGACCGCAGTTGCGCCCTGCCGTCCACCAAGGCCACGCGCAGGTCGTGCTCGTACTTGTCATCCGGCCCCAGACGTTGTGCCTCCGGGATGTCCTTTACCGGGGCGAGCTGTAGGGCTCGGGTCATGAAGAGGCGCAGGTCATCTTTCTTCCCATTCACAAACCACCAGTTTGCATCGTCCTTGATCCCAAGACCGGAGGCAAACGATTGGAGCATCTCAGGCGTGTCTTCCTTATCAAGCGTCACAGAGATGAACTGGATGTTCTTGTGATCGGCATACTCTTCCCGCAGCTTCATCAGCTTCCCCACCACACCGGCACATCCACGGGAGCACCGCGTATAGACCCAGGAGATGATGAGGATCTTACCCTTTACATCATACAGTGACACGGGCTTGCCGCTGCGTTCCACAAACGCCACATCATTTTCGACACGACCAAAGATGGCGGGCTTATCCCGGTCCCGTTCGTTCTTGAGCTTCATCGCCCACAGGTAATTGTAAAAAATCACGACCCCGAGGGCGATGAGGATGATGGGAATCCACAAGGTCCAGGGATTGATGCGTTTGGGGGTCGGGTCTTCCATGGGAGGCAGTGATTACGTGTAGCGCCAAGCAATCACGCTCAAGAGCAAGACGACTGGCAAATACATCAGGGTGCAAAAAAAGAGTTTCCGCGCCGAGGCACGCTCAGGCTGGGAGTAAAAGCGAACGGCCAAGAAGCAGAGCCATGCCGAAGCTAGTACTGCAGGAGGCACAAACCACCAAACATGCACCAGTCCCTTTGCAGCGGGGAAGAACATCAGGACGAGGGTGGCACCGGCTGTCACCAAGGCGTGTGTGGCCGTTTTGGCACCTTCTTCATCCTGGTTTGCCAGCATGACAAAGCCCCCGCGGCGATATTCGTCACGATACATCCAGTTGATCGCGTAAAAGTGGGGTAACTGCCAGAGAAAGAGCAGGCCAAAGAGGAACAATGCCCCTGGCTCCACCAGCAATTCCCAACGGAAGTAGGGTGCGTGCGCCTCGTCGGGCATTCCCACCGCTCCCGCCCATCCAATCAAGGGCGGCAGGGCACCAGAAACCGCCCCTACCAACGTGTTCAGCGCCGATTGACGCTTCAACGGCGTGTAGATGAAGAGATACACGGCCAGTGTCAGCGCGGTGAGTGCGGCGCTTTCGATATTGACCATTTTTGACAAGTGGATGAGCGCCCACGCACTCAGTAACCAGCCGATCCCAAAAGCGGCGGAGGGGCTGATGCGCCCGGCAGGCAGAGGTCGATCAGCGGTTCGCTTCATGCGGGAGTCGGGCTCGATCTCCATCAACTGGTTGAACACTGCCGCACCAAACGCCGCCAGGGTGCTGCCAAGCAGGGTATGAAAAAGCAGCCACCCGTTCAGCGGCCGGGGTGCCCGCAACCAAAAGCCAACCAAGGTGGTGACGATGACCAGCGCGCTGAGCCGGAATTTGGTCAAGACCATCAAATCCTGTGCCGTGATTTGCCAGGAGGATTTGGGGGCGGAAGTGTTTTCCATTGGGCTCACGATGTAGCGTCTCGGGCGGTTCGGCAATCAGATCCGACGGCCACCTACCCGCAATTCACACGGCTGAGGTGGCCTCTCCAGAGGATTCGGGTTCATCTTCACAGGCATCGCCCTCGGCAACGAGACCCAAGCTGGCACAGGAAGACCAGATGCTAATCATGATCAGGAAGGAGGAAGCCAGCAAAAGCAGGCCATTAATCACATGGAAGTTCGTGACCCAAAAGGACTTACCCGTGAGGATGATACCAATACCCAAACCGACCTGGATCAGCGGCAGATACAGCATCAGTTTGGCCAGTCTGGCTAAAGACGGTACGCTGGCAAGCCAGAGCATCGCGCGCCAGGCAACAATCAGGGTGAGGATGGCAACACTAACACCCCAATACTTGTGCAGGAACAGCGTGAAAAGGTCGGCGTGTTGACGCCCAGGTACGAAGACACCGCCCGTTAAGATCAAGTCACTAGCCGCCAAGTGGTCACGTTGGGTGTGGCGCAGAATGGCACCAATCACCAACTGCCCAAAGACAGCAAGAAACAAAAGGAGGCACCAGAGTTTAGCCCCCAACCTTTGGCGAACATGAAGGATCAGCTGCCCGTGGCGCCATGTGCGGGAGGATGCAAAGGCGATCCACAGCAAGACGCAAAAGAACAACTGCCCAAGCACACCATGAACAATGCCATAGGGGTCAGACATTTGCAAAACCCGCAGCCCACCCAAAGACGCCTGTAGGATGACCATCAGCAATGCCAGGGTCGCAAGTCCCCGCAGCAGGGGCCATTGGCGGTAGATCCATGTGATGACAAGCCAAGCAAAACCAAACCCTGCGATTGTGAAGGCTGGGCCTAGCGCGTCGTGCCGGACCAAATAGAAATAGCCAATGCCACACAGAATGAGACCAGCGCCTTCGAGGAAGCGCGTCTCTGGTTCGGCGAACTCAAGGGTTCGCTTCGCGTTCAACTGCCAAAGATAGAGAATCAGCACCAAAACGCCGATGCTGGCACCGATCCACCGATGCCCATGTTCCAGAAAGAGAGCAGGAATGCCCAGCCAACCCTCGGGATTGATGTGACCGTAACAGAGCGGCCAATCTGGCACCGAAAGCCCCACGTCCTCTGTCGTGACGGCGGCCCCCCACCAGATCAAGGCCACCCCAACCACCACCGTCAAGCGGGCGAGGTGATGGAAAGAGCGTGCATGGGTCATGGCAAGTGGGTCAACAGCAGAACGCAGAGTCGCCGCTCTTTTAGCGATGATACTACGCTCCGGAAGAATTACGTCTGGATGGCTCCAGACGCCGAGATGATTACTGCGCCGCAGCAGGGGCTGGCGCTGGCGCTGCCGGAGCAGGGGCAGGCGCAGCGTGCTCAGCCACCCAGGCATCGTATTCTTCCTGGGAGACCACTTCGAGCGTTGCCTTCATGTTCGCATGGCCAGGCCCGCAGAGCTGCCCGCAGATGATGTCCCAGGTGCCAGTCTTCGTCGGCGTAAACCACATATGGGCCTTCACACCGGGGGTCGCGTCCTGAGCAGCGCGCATCGGAACGAGAGCCAAGTTATGAATCACGTCCTTGGATGCCACATCGACGATCACAGGACGGCCAACTGGAAGCTTCATCGTGGCTGGGTTGACGAAGTCATCGGCACCGTTTGGGTCAGACATATCCCGCCCCATCGTATTGGAGCCAGGATTGATGAACCGTGGATTCCAAACGCCCAACTGCATGTCAGCGCCTGGGTACTGGAAGTTCCAAAGGAATTTTTCCCCCAAAGCACGGACTTTTACCGTGTCAGGGCTGGTCGGATAGTCATCGGCTTGGCGGGACCAAAGAGGAAAGGCGAAGCCAAGGAGCAAAATTGCCTCAACGACCACCACCGCGATTTCGATCTGATTGGAAACGGCGTGACTCGCGCCCTGGTAATCCGCCTTTGGGTTCTTGGCCGCCCGGTAGCGCCAGAAGGTGTACGCCAGATAGACGCTCCAGCCGATGAACAAGAGCACCATGAACCAGTGCACAAAGCCCAGCATGTGATCGACGAGCTCGCCGTGTTCAGAAGCTACGGGCGTCTGGCCCATCCATTGGTTAATTTTTGAGATCATGACGGAATAAAGGAAAAGGGAGAGGGAGAGGGTGTATCAAGAGTCCGCCTTGGTTGCGGCCTCCGCAGCCGCTGCGAGACGCTGTTTTTTTGAAAAGCTGTAGATGACGTAGAAGAGGACGCTGAAGACCAAGGCCAACATGCCACCCATGAATAGCACGGCGAGGTTGCGAGCCTGTCCGACCGCAGTGGTCGGATCGGAAAAGCAAGTCGCACAAGCGATGAATGGATGGAGCAGGTTCATGGGGATCAGATGATGATTTTTTTCATCTTACGGGTGATGTACCAAATACCGTAGCCAATGAGCACAAGACTGAGGAGTCCCGCAAACTGTCCGATACCCGCGATCCCAAGCTTTGCCGCTTGATCTGGGCTGAGCATCGTCCACAGCCAGAACCCGCTGTCGCAAAGGACCGCGAAGAACAGGAAGACGAGATGGAAATGCTTCAGTGACATTGGGGAAAAAGCGCCAGGCGATGCCGATCAATGCTGCTTAATACTGGTCTTATCAAATCCTTCAAAGATCAGGGGATCGCCGTGAGTCATGTAGAAGAGGATGAACAGCACAGAAACGAGAATCACGGTAAAGAGCAGCACCTTGTAGATGATCTTCTTTTCATGACTCAAGTGCATGAAGATCAGAGCGACGAGGGAGGCCTTGAACGCCGCCACAATCATGCCGACCATGATGTTCATGCTATGCGTTGGCAGTTCCACATACGACAGCCAAACGGTGATGACCGTGAACAAGAGCAATAACCCGCCAATGACGAGGTACTTTTTGACGGATTTTTGGATTTCTTCGAGATTGTCAGCCATGACGTAAGGTCCTTGGTTTGAGGATTAAAGGAGATAGAGGAGGGGGAAAAGGAAGATCCAGACGAGGTCAACAAAGTGCCAGAAAAGGCCGCCAACTTCGACGCGGTTCGCGAGATGCTCTGGGTCCTCACGCATCATCTTGCCATTGAAGACAAGGAAGTAGAGCAGCACCAGCGCACCAAAGACCACGTGCAGACCATGGAGGCCCGTCAGTGTGAAGTAGATCGCGTAGTAGGTGTTGAGTTTCGGTGTGAAGTTGGAAAAGAAGGCGATGTCCTTTTTCTTCAAGACCACGACGGGATGGTGCCCGCCTTCATGTCCACCAGCCTCGGCAGCGTCATGGCCTGCGGCGGCTTCTGGTTCATGAGCCTCAGCGGAGTGACCGCCCTCATGCCCAGGCATGTTTTCGTCTGCCTTGGCGGAATGAATCTTGATAAAGTAAGATTCGGTCTGGAGGGTAGCGCTCTTGGAAGGATCGCGGGAAGGATACTTTTCCTTGAACTCGTTTTGATGGTGATCCCGAGTGGCAATAAAGACGGGCTTGAAAGCGGGCAAGTAGTCAGCCTCCCACGCCATCGACTTTTCAGCGTCGGCGACGGAGCGAACGTCGATGCCATCCACATCCAGTGTCATGCGGTCATCCTCCAACTTGCCTTCGGCAATCGTGCCATCGCGGAGGGTCACATTGGTCTCGGAATAAGAGAAAAAGCTGGATGCAGGGAGCTTAAGCTTCAGCGGAGAAACGGCCGTAAGCACGATGTTCTTGGTGCCGGTCCAATCGCGCTGGAACTGCTTGCTCTTGTTCTCCTCGCGCATGGCGTCGATGGCATCAGAACGCAACTTGGCAAAGGTCGCAGCGTTCAACTCGATCTCATCACCTGCTTCCGTCTTGAACTTTGGGGATTCCCCTTCGACGTAAGGCAGGACATAGTCCACAGGGTCCGCGTCAATGGCCGCGGTTTCAAGATGGACGTTGAGCGTGAGCTTGTTGATGTCTTTGAAGTGAACGAAATAGCCGTGCTCAAGGTGACCCGTGAGGATGGTTCCGTCCGTGAGTTTCACGGAGTAATGCTCAAACTTGGCTTTGTATTCCAGGGTCTTGTTGACCATGAAGATCGCCGCGCAAATAACGGTAATGGCCATCATGAGCTGATACATGCCAAATTTGCGCAGCTTCAAGAACGCCCACGCCATCACAACGGTCACAGAGGACGCGATGAGAACGACGGTATTGATGAAGCCGAGCTGCACATTCAGTTCGTGAATCGGCCAGTGGTAGTCCGCGCCGACGCGCAGGAAGATGTAAGCGGAAAACAAGCCGCCGAAGAGCATGACTTCGGAGGCCAAAAACAGCCAGATGCCGACCTTGGCGTTGTAGAGTCCGGTATCTGGCCGGGCGGTGACGGTATAGGGGATATCCATGACGAGAGACGTGGGATTGCGGTCGAAGTGGCCTGACGCGAATTAATGGTGAGCTTTGGCAGTTTCGGTGACGACGGCTGGCGTGGTGCTGCCGGGTTCATCCACCCACTGTGGCGTGAAGTCGGTCGGAGCCCCTGGGACGGAGTACTCGTATGGCCCACGCTGAGCGACCGGCTCGAAGGTGAAGTTGCCATGCGGAGGAGGCGTCGGAGTGGCCCATTCCAAGGTGGTAGCATCCCATGGGTTGTCGTTGGTGATCTTCTTCCCGCCTTTGATGCTAATGAAGACGTTGATGATGAAGGGAATCTGCCCGATGGCCAGAATCACTGCGCCCAGGGTCATGACCACATTCAGGCCCATCAGAGTCGGTTCGATGCGAATCCCGATGAGGCCGAAGAAGTCCGAGCAGAACTGGCTGAACCAATGAGTGGCAGAGGAGGTCTGCTCAAAGGCCTTACCACCATCGTACCAGCGACGGTGGAAGCCGCCCATGCCTTGAACAAACATTGGTAGGAACACCATGTTCATGCCCAGAAGGGACGGCCAGAAGTGGAGCTTGCCGAGACGATCACTCATGAACCGCCCAGTCATTTTCGGGAACCAGTGATAGACCCCCGCAAACAGAGCAAAGATGGTCCCTGGAGCCACGACATAGTGGAAGTGCCCAATGACGTAGTACGTATCATGCAAGGCAAGGTCGATGAAGTTGAAAGCGAGCGGAAGACCCGTGAGGCCGCCGATACCAAACATCGGCAAGAACGCGGACGCGAACAGCATCTGGGAATTGAAGCGAATCGAGCCACCCCAGAGGCTGATCATGAGTGAGGTGAGAAGAATCACCGAAGGAACCGAAATCAGCACCGTCGTGATCTGGAAGTAGGTGGACATCATGGTGCCCATGCCCGTCAGATACATGTGGTGAGCCCAGACAAGGAAGCTGAGGAATCCGAGGGTCAAGACGGAGTAAACCATCGCTTTGTAACCCCAGAGCGGACGCCGTGCGTTGTTGGGGATGACATCCGTGAGGATGGCGAAGGCGGGAAGGATCAGAACGTACACCTCAGGGTGTGCCAAGAACCAGAACAAGTGCTGGTAGAGAATCGGGCTGCCGCCGCCGGAGATGTCAAGGGCTTGACCACCTTCGACAAGACCTGTCGGCAGGAAGAAGCTGGCACCGAACACACGGTCAACGAGCTGGAGGATTGCCGCTACTTCCAAGGGAGGGAAGGCGAGGAGAAGCAGGAAGCTGGTCACAAACATGGCCCAGCAGAAGAAGGGCAGCTTGAACCAAGTGAGACCTTTTGCCCGAAGGTTGATGGCGGTGGTGATGAAATTCACGGAGCCCAACAGGGAGGCTGAGATGTTGAACACCATGGCAGTGAGCCAAACGGTGTGACCATGCATGAAAACGTTCTTCACGCTGTGGTTCAAAGTGGAGGCGAGCGGGGAATACATCGTCCAACCGGTCTGGACAGCCCCAGTGCCAACGAAGAAACTGACCATCATGAGCACGCCACTGAGGAAGAAGAACCAAAAGCTCATCATGTTCAGCTTCGGAAAGGCCATATCAATCGTTCCGATCTGGAGCGGCATGACGAAGTTGCCGAAAGCTGCAAAGCCGAGGGGAACGATGCCGAAGAACACCATGATCGTGCCATGCATCGCGCCGAGCATGTTATACATTTCCCCGTTGATCACACCATCCGGAGCGAATCGACCCATCATCTCGTGGACGATCGGCCCAAGGATCGGCAGGTGGTTCAGGAGATCAAGGCCTGGCACTGGCTGGCCTGGGTAGGCGATGCTCCAGCGCATGAGGAGCATGAGCATGAAACCGCAGAGCAAGAAGACGAGACCGGAGAGACCGTACTGAATCCCGATGACTTTGTGATCAGTGGAAAAGATGTACTTCCTCCAGAAGCCGATGTCGTGGTGGTCGTGATCATGCGCATGATCGGAACCGTGATCGTGAGTGGTAGCTGCGGCGCTCATAAGTCAGTGGGAAGGGTCGTCGGTTAAAAGGGGTAAGGTCGGGATTAGTGCTGGGCGGCGTCTGCCAGATTGAATTGGAAGTCTGTCGTCGCTACTCCACCAACCACCCGCACAGTATTTGTCAGGGGCTTGACGAAGCATGGATGCCAAGCTTCAACCACGTAGGTGCCGTCCAGCAGTGCGCGATTGAGGGCGAAACTACCATCGGATCGACTGGTGGCAACATGGATGCCTGTATGCACATAAACCCAAGATTTCATCCATCGATGGACGTCACACTCAAGACGGTAGATACCCGGCTCATTGAAGGTCTGTAGATCAGAACTGCCCTTGGTCGGCTGGCCAAGGTTGCTGAGGTTTGTCCCCGGCGTCTTTAGGCTGGCATCATGCCGAATGATTCGGACGTTGTGAAAGGTCTCGTCGCTATTACGAATCAGTGCGGTTTGGCCCGGTTGCAGTACAGTGATGTTTGGCTGATAGAGGCAACTGAGCTGGTCGATCAGGACTGGCGCGGCTTCGATGTTACTCGCGCGGCCACTATCTCGAACAGAAATCACAACGCCCCCCAACGCGCCGTTATCTGCGACCTGCCAGGTGGGGTCGGCGATTTGGCCGTGGCTTGAGCAATAGGCATTCGCCCCCACATCAATGGTCTTTCCCGCAGACGCCGGGCGACCGCCAATGAGGCTGACTCGGCCACTGATTGACGGACGCTCTTCGATGACACTGGCGGTGGAAAGCGTTACCGAAGGGTTGATACCCGACTCTGGCACCTTCCCACAGCCGATCTGGGCGGAGCACCCAAACATGACCAGTGAAAACTGAGCGATTCGCCCAAATGAAGTCATGCCACCCTTACGCCCAGAAGTGTCGGCGCGCTGGGCGTGCCGGAACTCCAGGAGAGCGTGGATTGAGTGGATCATCTTTGCGCAGTCTTCTCTGTGGACTTATTTGGCCGCAGCGGGAGCTTCAGCCGCTGCGGGTGCGGCTGTCGCACCGGGACCCGCAGGAATCTCACCTGGGGCGTCTTCTTTGGCGAAGGGTTCAAGCTCAGCCATGGTCCATTGAGTTGTGCGGGCAGCTTCCTTTTTGCGAATCGCAGACACCATTTCTTCTGTGACCATGGTTCCTTCGTTGCCCCATGAGTTGCGAATGAACGTGACGACGGCAGCAATGTCTTTGTTGGACAGAGCACCTTGCGCAGGCATCCCCGCCGGGTTGCTGAACGGAGACCCATTGATCTTCAGTTCCCCAGTCAGCCCGTGAAGGATCACGCGGATAATGCGCTCCGTTCCCCCACTGACCCAATCAGAGCCGGCCAGAGGAGGGAAAGTCCCAGGAACGCCTGTGCCTGCTGCTTGGTGGCACCCCATGCACACACCGTAGGCGCTCGAACCTTTTTTCATCGCCAGTTGGAAGGGATCGAGTGCCGCGCCTTCGCCTCCACCACCGGGGCGAGTATCAATCGCCTTTGACAGAGCAAAGGGGTTCGAGGCTTCAAAGCTAAAGCCGCCAGCCATTGGGCCAAGCTGACCGCCAGCGACGATGGCGACGATCATGCCGATGAACATGATCCACATCGGCGCAGGACCCTGTCCGGCAGCGACGTCTTCCTTCTCGCGCTTCACGGCGGAGTGAATGCGATCGATGTCTGTATTATCGGGGTTGTAAGAGGGGGCGCTCATGGATTCGTGAGTGGGGCGGGCGACTTATTTGGCGGCGGCCGCAGTGGCCAGAGTTCCGAGGGCAGCAGCAGGCAGCGGTGCAGCCTTTTTGAGGGAGAGGAGGTAGTCCACCAGTTGTTCAGCCTCAGGGGTAGGGACAACTTCATAACCTTTAGCCGGGGCAAACTTACCGCTCAAGGGCAGCGCGAGCTCTGACTTGGGGCCTTGCGCTTTCCGCACTTTGTAGAGGTGCGCATAAGAAGGCATGTTGGACCAAATCGCGACGGAGTGTGGTGCATATAGCATGGCGTGGATCATGGAGCGATCCATAGCCGCCAGACGATAGCCAGCATTAGCGAGGTCAGGACCGACGCGGGCGACTCCAAGTGGGGCGACGTCTTCGGCGAGGTAGTCCCTCATCGTATTGGCACGGGTGGCATCTGCTGGACGCTCGGCCTGGTCCTCACCCCAGCCTTTGTGCCAGCCATCGGCGCTGAACTGTGTCGGACGGATCATCTGGGTGTGGCATTGCACACAACCTTCGCGGAGGTAAACCTGGAGACCAAGCACGTTGGCATTGCTCTGTGGGTAATAGCCATCCATGCCGTCTGCTTCTTTGTCATAAGCGATGGGCTTGAGGTGCTGATACTTGAACGCCGGAACGACGATCAAGAGCAGCCATGGCAGGCCAAAGGTGGCCGCGATACCGAGGGTGAGTTTGCGGAAGTCAGTCATGCTTTTGCTCCGTGGGTGAGGTGCGGATCAGAGTGGTCGTCGTGGCGCTCAAGCAGGGTTGGTGCCGAACTGCGGCGGCCAAGACCGGCCACCATGAGCATCAAGTGGATGAGGAACCAAACATTGGACCAGGTGATCATGGCCCAGGCCACAGCGCGGGCGATCAGATAGGGACGCGCATTGAGGACGACGGAGATCCAGGACTGATCCCAGCGCTCAGGGGCGGTCAGGTCCCCCCCTTGCTGCATGCCAGCGACGATGCTGGTGACGACAACGATGCCAATGCCATAGACCGAGAACCAAAAGTGGTTGCGGATGAGCCGCACGGAGAGCCACTCGCAGCCAGACAGGCGGGGAACGATGTAGTAGATGGCACCGAAGACGACCATGCTGAAGAAGCCATAGACCGCAATGATTTGGTAGCCATACCAGGCGTGGGTGAACTGGAAGGTGAATCCGGTCCAGAAGCTGGAAATCAGAGCCAAAATGATCCCGGCAATCGGGTAGAAGATGGAGCCAACAAACACAAAGCGCAGAGTTGGGCTGACGGCCACCAGGTTATGCTTACCCAAAGTCGTGAGGTGGTGGTTGAGACCGACCACCAATACGGGGATCAAGAGCAGCACACCGGTCATTGCACCAACGGCGACCATCCAAGCAGGGAGGGGGCCACCCATGAAGCGTTGCATCCCTGTCCATCCGCCGAGGATCGCTAGCAGCCAGAACCCAGTTTTCGCAAGTTGGGCGGAAGCGATCGGCTGACCGGTGATCTTTGGAATGAAGTAATAAGCCGCACCCACGCCGACAGGCACGAAGAAGAGCAGGATGACGCCGTGAACGTACCAAGCATTGATGCCAGAGCCGATGACGCCGAGCGATGGCAGGCAATGAAGGCAGATGTTAGCGGTCGAAAAGAGCCATGGGAACCACAGGCACGCACCAAAAATGTACCAGCTGCTGATCATGAAGCCCTCTGGACGATGCGACCGGGCAAACATGGAGACCATGGGCCAAGCGAAAACGAGGAAGCAGAAAAGCAAGATGGGCCACGTGAAGGCCGGCATTTCCAGCCACTCTAGGGAGGTATTCCCACCGAAGAGAATGCAACCAATCCCAATAGTGACGGTGATGTTCCAGAAGAACGCAGCGACCATCATCAGGCTCTTACCAGTGCGGAGCTCTTGGCCAGAACGGCGAGCGATCAGCCAGAGCATCACACCCAGCGCCGCCTGGAATCCCCAGCCATAAACGAGGGCGTTGATGTGGGCTGGCTGTAGGCGTCCATAGGTCAGGAAAGAGGCATGCCCGAGGAAATCAGGAGCGAAGGACTTGATCGCTGCTAACAAGCCCAAGAGGGTGGAGGCCATGAGCCAAAAGGCACCGTTGGTCAGCAGGAAAAGCACCGGTCCTTTCACCGACCGGTCAATTGCGGCGCGGCGCAGCGTGTCGGCTTGGAGATCCGGTTCTACGTTGGGTGACGGGTTCTGCATAAAGAGGGAAGACTGGAAAACTTACTTGGGCTGGGCGGCAGGTGCCGGAGCCGGCGTTGGTGCAGGCGCTGGCGCTGCGGGGGCCGCAGGAGTGGCGGCCGCAGCTTGCTGAAGCTGGGTGGGTGAGCCGGGGACGACGATGCTGCTTTTGACCGCCTTCTGTGCCTTCAGAGCGGCGGCGGTCTTATCAAAGAGGGCCTTGGCCTTGGCCGCGTCATCAAGTCCCATTTTGGCGATGAGCTCGTTTTGTGCAGCGAGGATCTCATCCTTGTTGGCTAGCCGTTCATCCATCCGAGGATCCGTCGTCACGTCCCGAGAGGAAGTGGTGTTGATCACAGAAAGGAGGACGGCAAAGCCTGCAAAGGCCCCGAGGAGCCAGAGGAGGGAGGCACCCTTGGTGTTGGAGGAAGATTCAGCGGACATGAGGGCTATCAGTTGACGACGTTCACGGATTCAAGCAGGCGAGGATCGCGCCAAGGATAGAGGCTGTTACCACCCAGCTTGCGGAGGAAGAGGAAGCCCATCGTGCCGACAACGGCCATGAGAGCAAAGATATCGCCCCAGATTGCTCCTGGAGCCAAAACGCCCAGGCCGAGGGATGGGCCACGTTCTGGGATGACGTTCCAATACATGTCCACGACGTGCATGAAGATGATCCACAAGCAAACGGTCACCATCACGACGGGGTTCTTTTTCCGAGGTTGGGAGAGGAGCAGGATGAATGGCCCAATGAAGTGGCCCACCACGATGAAGATCGAAACCCAACGCCAGCCTTCCGTGTTACGAATGAGGTAGAACCGCGTTTCTTCAGTGATGTTCGCATACCAGATGAGGAAGTATTGGCTGAAGGCGATGTAGGCCCAGAAGACCGTGAAAGCGAAGAGCAACTTACCCATCAAGTGATAGTGCTCTTCAGAAACGACTTTCTGGAGGTAGCCCAGGCTACGCAACCAAGCGACAAGCATGATCATGATGGCCATGGAGGCCCAGGCGCTACCCGCAAAGATATACACACCCCACATGGTGGAGAACCATGTGTAGTCGAGGCTCATCAACCAATCTACCGACGCAAAGGTAGCAGTCAGAGCAAACGGGAACAACCAGCGGCAGGAGGAATTGCGGGCTGCGATGGTGTGCTTGATATCGCCATCCTGTTCCTGCCGCAACGACAGACCACGCATGTGGCGGGCGATGTACCAGAGAACGAAGAAGTACAGCACGAATCGTGTCTGCCAACTAAACGGAGGCATGAAGTGGTTGCTCTTGTTGAGGTAGCCGAACTTTTCCACCAGAACATGCAGATGTGGATTCGCCTCGGCCATGTGGTGCAGGGCTTCCTTGACAGAAGTACCCGCCTCATGGGCGTGATGGGCCGCCTCGTTGTGGTGATTCATCCACTCGTAGAGGTGACCCTGGACGGACGGGAGCAGCAATGGCAGCGCCAGAATCGCGAGGACCGGAACCATGTTTGCCAAGTTTTCGAACAAGCGCCGAATGACCACCCCCCAGCTGGAGTTTGAGGCGTTGTGGAGCAAAATCCAGAAGCAGGCCCCGACCATGACGGTGAAGGCGAAGAAAATCGCGAACAACCAGCTATAGGAAAAGACATCTGCATGGGCGGCGAATCCATAAATGGACCCGACCAGACCCAACGCGCCGATGACGGCGAATGCACCAATGAGCTTGGAGCCCTTGGCGGGATCAAATTTTTCTCCGCCCTCGGGCAGATCTTTGAAGGTAACGTGGTGACTCATGCCTGGAAATCGTTGCGGTTACTGGATCGTGACATTGCCTTCCTTCACTGCGGTCTGCAGCGCGCGGATGTAGGCCACGATGGCCCAGCGGTCGCGGACGGGGATGTTGGCTCCGTAGGAACCCATCAGTCCCCTGCCGTTGGTGATGGTATCAAAGATCGACCCGTTTGCCCGGTAGGTGGCTGCGTTGCTCGGATCGGTGCTGCCGGGTTGGTGGAAGTTGAAAGCATTCAAGATCCCATATTTCGATGTAATGCCCTTGCCATTGCCCGATAGTCCGTGGCAGACGGCGCAGCTAATGTTGTAGCGCTCCTGCCCACGGGCGATCAGAGCTGCATCAACGGTCACTTCCTCAGGGAACCCCTCGCCGTAATAATCGCCAAACTTCCCGGTGCTGTAATAGTCAGATCCATGGCTGAATCCGAAGGCGGGCGGAGCAGGCTTCTCGGTGGCGGGCTTTGCTGGGATCTCGTATCCCATTGGGATCGTTCCATGGACGGGCGGGCGTCCACCAGCTCCGTCAGCAAAGAAGTCGCTGCGAGCCTGGGCTTTCACCTTGGTCTGGTTATCCATGTCGGGAAGGATCTCAATCGGCGGCTGGAGGGACTTGGTGCCACGGAGGCCAGCTGCGCTGACGATGATCGCAGCGACGAAAATGTAGGAGAGGAAGAAGTACTTCATGGCGGGATGCGCGCGGATGGCTTCGGTTAGATCTCGTCCTCCACGAGTTCGATGTTTTTTCCGCCGATCTCTTCAAGGAAGGACTTGGTGCCCGCCTGGGAGAACTTTGGATCGCGGGCTTCGATGCAAACAAAGAAGCCGTCGTCAGAGAATTTTGGGAACCGCTTGGAGGCAAACAGCGGGTGGTTCAGCCTTGGCAGACCGATCAGCGCCAACAGCCCGAAGAGCGTGGTGAAGGCGGAGAAGAGGATGGTCAACTCAAACATCACTGGGAACCAAGCAGGCAGCGAGAAAATCGTGGCCGGTTTTGCCTGCACGATGGTCGGGTAAAGCTTCACCTGAGTGATGTATTGCAAGAGGAAGGCAGTGGTGGTGCCAGCAGCACCGCCGAAGAAAACGAGCCATGGGAGCTTGGAGCGCTTCACACCCATTGCGTGATCCATGCCATGGATCGGGAATGGGGAGTGTACGTCCCAGCGGTTATAGCCAGCTTCGTTGACTTTTTCAGCGGCATGATACAGCTCCTTCACGCTGTCGAATTCAGCGAGGTAGCCGTGTACTCTTTTGAGGGTAGTGCTCACAGTCGGGTCTCCAGGGAAAAGGGCTAGGCGTTGACTGTTTTGGCCACATGACGATCTGCGTAGTCCATGAGGTCTTCCTCTTGGATACCCTTTTCAGGGTGATCATCTTGGTGCGGGTTGGATTGCGGCAGCACGCCCTTCACTTCGCCAATGGCGATGACGGGCAGGAAGCGCAGGAACAGCAGGAACAGCATCATGAAGAAGCCGAAGGTGCCGAGGAAGGTGACTTTATCGACCCAGGTGGCCTCATAGGTGCGCCATGAACCGGGGGTGAGGTGTCGCTCCAGGGTGGTGGCAATGATCACGTAGCGCTCAAACCACATCCCCGCGTTCACACACATGCAGACAATCATCACCATCCACATATTGTGGCGGCACCAGCGGATCCAGAAGAGCTGGGGTGCAAACACGTTGAAGCCGAACATGAAGTAGTAGGCCCAGGTGGAGGGTCCATACAGACCACGTAGTTGGAAGGTCTGGAGCTCAAACTTATTGGCACCGTAGTAGGCCATAAAGAACTCCATGCTGTAGGCGTAGCCCACGATCGTTCCGGTCAAGAGAATGATCTTCGCCATGTTATCGATGTGCTTTGGCGTGATGAGATCCTGCAGCCCATAGATCTTGCGGGCAGGAATCATCAGCGTCAGCACCATCGCAAACCCACCAAAGATAGCACCCGCGACGAAGTAGGGCGGGAAGATGGTGGTGTGCCAGCCGGGCACGACGGAGGTCGCAAAGTCAAAGGACACCACAGAGTGCACAGACAAAACGAGCGGGGTCGAAAGGGCTGCCAAGAGCATGTAGGCCGTTTCGTAGTGGCTCCAGTGGCGGTTGCCACCGCGCCAGCCGAGCGCAAAGGTTCCGTAGAGCAGCTTTTTCAAGCCGGGCTTGCAACGATCACGCAGGGTGGCGAGATCGGGAATCAGGCCGATGTACCAAAAGATGACGGAGACGGTGAAGTAGGTCGAGACCGCGAACACGTCCCAGAGCAGTGGGGACTTAAAGTTTTGCCAGATGGCGTTGGCGTTCGGGATTGGAGCAAGGAACCACACCATCCACACACGACCGACGTGAAAGGCCGGGAACAAACCGGCGCACATCACGGCGAACAGCGTCATGGCCTCTGCGGCGCGGTTGACCGAGGTACGCCACTTCTGACGGGTGAGGAAAAGAATGGCGGAAATCAGGGTGCCGGCGTGGCCGATACCGATCCAGAACACGAAGTTCGTGATGTCCCACGCCCAAGCGACGGGTTGCTTTTGACCCCAGACGCCGACTCCGGTGGCGATCAGATAGACAAAACAAAACACCATCACACCCGTGAGGATCACCGAGGGGACAAAGAGCAGCCACCAGAGACCGGGCTGCTTGTTTTCCACAATGCCGCAGATGCGGTTCGTGATCCAGGAGTAGGAACGGTTGTTCAGCACCAGCGGCTCGCGCTCCAATACGCGTGGAGCGCCGTCTGCTGGTGTGTGTGCGGGAGCTGTAGCGGTTGCTTCCATGGTGAGTCTTAGCTTTGGTGGGCGCTCCAGGCGGCGACTTTATCAGCCCCGGGCATTGCTGGATTTGGATTGCGGACGCGGGCCAGGTAGCTGGTGCGCGGCAGAGTGCCGATGTACTTCAGAACGGAGTAATTGCGCTTCGAGGCCTTCTTGGCGTTCACGGCGGACTTGGCATCGCCTAGATCACCGAATTCGATTGCCTCTGCAGGACAGGCCTGCTGGCAGGCGACCTTCACGCTGTCCGTTGGGACACGGAAGTTTTTGCTATCACGCTGCACACGCTTCTGATTGATCTTTGCTGCCTCGAGGCGCTGCACGCAGTAGGTGCACTTCTCGATGACACCGCGCATACGGACGGTGACGTTCGGGTTCTTTTGGAGCTGGAGGCTTTCGCGCATGCCTGTCTTCTCAGGCGTGGAGAGCGGACCCCAGTAGAGTTCGTCCAGCGGACGCTTGTTGTAGTCGAACCAGTTGAAACGACGCGCGGTGTATGGGCAGTTATTGGCGCAGTAGCGAGTGCCGATGCAGCGGTTGTAGGCCATGGCGTTGAGGCCTTCTTCGGTATGCACTGTAGCATTCACCGGGCAGACCGTCTCACATGGTGCCGACTCACATTGTTGGCAGGCCATGGGCTGGTGCACCATCTCGGCGTTGTCCAATTGCTCTGCCGTTGGCTCGATATCGACATCGTCGGAGGCCGCTTTATCCGGACCCCACTCGCTGGCGGCAAAGTAGCGATCCATGCGGATCCACTGCATCAGACGGCCTTTGCGGACTTGGTCCTTACCGACCACTGGAATGTTGTTTTCAGATTGGCAGGCAACGATACAAGCGGTGCAACCAATGCACTTGCTCAGATCGATGGTCATGCCCCATTGGTGAAGGGTGTCATAGTCGAACCCTTCAGGATTTTTGTCTGACTTCTTCCCAACCTGGCCCTTGTAGAGCGAGATATTTTCTGGGATGTGGGCATCCATGCCGTGGCGGACGGCGAAGTCTGGAGTCTTCTTGAACTCTTCGGCGGTTCCTTCGCGGAACATCGCCCGGCCTTCCATCGTGTTGTGATCTTGAGTGATCGCCAACTCAAAGACTTCGTCAAGTTTCTCGATCTTTGCCCCCGTGAGGATGAAGCCTGGAGCCTTGCGGAGATGGTAAGCATCAAACCCGCGCTTGGAGCCTACAAAACCAAGACGGGCTTGGCCATAACCCACCGGAATGGTCACGGAATTGGCAGCGTGTCCTGGGGCCTCGATCGCGGGGAGGACGAGGTCATTGCCGTTCACAGACACCTTGATCATCTGGCCTTCCTTGAGCCCGAGACTGCGGAAGGTGCTGGACGCAAGCCACGCGGCATTGTCCCAGGTGAGCTTAGTGATTGGATCTGGAGCTTCTTGCAGCCATGCGTTGCTTGCATAACGACCATCCAGCATGCTGGAGTCCGTCGCGAGAACGACCTCAAAGGTCGCTCCGTCGAGCGCGGCAGGCGCTTGAGCTTGCCCGACGATTCCGGCGACGGCACCCAGGTTTGGGGCACCTGCAGCAGCGCCAGCCGAGCCTTTGAGGAAGCCATCACGAAGGGAGAAATTCCACTTATCTTCATCCATCCCGCCTGCAACGGCAGCGAAGGTGTCACGAACCGCAGCGTAACCTGCATCAACCACAGGTGCTGCTGGGGCGGCCGGAGCAGGCGCAGCACCCGCAGGTGTGGCAGCTGGAGCCGCTGCTTCCGCAGGACCCACCTTTTTGCGACCCAGGAGAGCCAAGAGAAGGTCGATTTCGCTCACGCCATCATAGAGCGGTTGGATCATTGGCTGGATGACGGAATAGGTGCCATCAGCAGCGCGCGCATCGGACCAAGCCTCAAGGTAATGGGCAGCAGGAAGGTGCAAAGCTGCGCCGCGCGCCGTAGCGTTGACGGAGGTCCCGAGGTGGACGAGTTGAACCTTGTTCTTATCCAAGTCTGCCGAAAGGCCCGCGGCGTCTGGGGCATCGTAGAGCAAATTGGAACCTGTGAGGGAAACCACCGTCTTGACCTTACCGCCAGCGATCTCTTTGCGGAGGTCTTCCAGAGTGCCGAGCTCTTGCTCGCCAGTTGTCTGGACGAGTTCAACGGTGGAACCAAAAGCGCCCAAGGCGTTATTGATCGCAGCAACGAGGGCATGGACCTCTGCGCCGTAGCGACTTCCAGCAATGACGACCGACTTGCCGACGTTCTGCTTGAGGTCAGCGATGGCTTCTTTCAGCCAAGCCTTGATCGCGTCTGGACATCCACTGGCGAGCGTTTTTGCAGAAGCTTCGCCGAGTTCGGAGGCGATGTGGGCGGCCACGAGGGGGATCATGGAAGCAGCCACTGCTTTGCGGTGATCCGCCATTCCGCCTGTGAGCGTGTAACGGTTTTCGAGGCAGTAGAGACGGTTCATCTTGCCGCCGTTCTCTTCAGGATTGCGGCCTTTCGTGAAAGCCTTCACAGGATCGCCATCCACCGGATCGTTGCCGAGAAAATCACAGTCCAGAGCCAGGATGCGCTCTGCCTTGCCGAGGCGCACGACTTGCTTTACACCCGCACCAAAGACGGCCTTGCCAGCAGCAATCGCACCATCGCGGCTGAGCGCCTCATAGCCGTAGAGAGCAGCCTGAGGCATCGCCTTTTTGATGTCACCGAGAAGACGGTGAAGAGTCGGAGAAGTCGTGCCACCCACGACAATTGCTAGACCTGCGCCCTGAGCTTTTTTCGCACCTGCAGAGATGCTTGCGAGAGTCTCGTTGGCCTTTCCCCAGCCAGCGCCCTTGCCTTTGGCCATCGGCCGCTGCGAGCGCTGTGGGTCGTAAAGATCCAGTACTGAAGCCTGCGCGAAAGCGTCAAGGCCACCGCCGAGAGGGTGCAAAGGATTGCCAGAAAGGTGCGTTGGCCGACCTTCATACGTCGTCACCACGAGAGGCGTCACACCATAGGGGCGGGGCATCACGGAGGCGTAGAGCAGTGGCTTGCCAGGGATCACCCATTCCGCATGATTCGCGTATGGCATGATGTTCACCACCGGACGACGGCAAGAAGCGAGCCCCATCAGACCAGCGGCAGCGCCCATGATCTTGATGAATTCACGACGGGAATTTTCCCGCTCTTCCTCGTTCAAGGTGTCGCCACCGGGGAATTCCACCCCCAGGGTGTTGAGAAATTCCGAGCGACGCTCCAGCTCCGCAGGACTGCGCCAGTAGCGCTTGCCGGTCGTGGGCTGCTCGGGGTGGTGCCAGGTGCGTTTCATGGAGACGAAAAATCTAGACGGGTGGGGGTTAACGGTGGCACGCGGCACAGGTCTCTGGCGGCTGGATCTGCCAATGTTTCTTCAATTGCGTGCCCACTTCTTGTTGGGACACCGTCTTGCCAAATGTCTTGCCTGCCAGCGCGAGCAGGTCGTCGATTCCGCCCGCTGTTGGGGCAGGTTTGTTTTCACCCACAATGACTTGGGCGATTTCTTCCGCCTTCACGCCCTTATCGAGCAGGCCCTGATAAAAGGACTTCCGGTCCAGATCGCTCGCGGCATAGTCAAGATTGGTGACTTGGTCCAGCGGACGAAGTTTGTTCTCCGGCGCACGATGGCAATCGAGACACCAACCCATCGAATGCGTCTCCACTTGGCGGACAACTTCCATGTCCTTGACCTTGCCGTGGCAAGAGACGCAGGAGACACCGCGGTTGAGATGCACGGAGTGATCGAAGTACGCGTAGTCAGGCAGTTTGTGCACTTTGACCCATTCAATTGGCTTCCCGCTGGCCGCAGCAGCCTGGACCTTTTCCAACTTCGGACTGCTAGTGCGGATCCCGCCCTTACCGACGCCATGGCAGTTCAAGCAGGTCTGGTTGGTGGGAACATTTGCCGGTCCGGACTGCTCCACAAAGGAGTGGCAGTAACGACAGTCCATACCCAATTGTCCCGCGTGAATTTTGTGCGAGAAAGGAACGGGTTGAGTTGGTTCATAACCCACCCGCGTGTATTTGGGCGTGAAATAATAGCTCACCCCGACCGTCACGCCCGCCAGAATAAAGACGAGCGCAATGGCCAGCTTCAAAGGGAGCCAGTTGGTCCAGCGCGGAAAGAAATTGCCCATAGATAGAATGCGATCAGAGCTTGTGAAAAATTTCACAAGGTCGGGTAGAATAGGAAATGGCCGTTCAATTGCAACAGGTGAAATAAGTTTTTTTGAAAAACTGCGTCCGCCTAGGTGGAGTCATTTAGGAGCCCTCAAAATGACCTTCCCGACCGCTTTCAACCCCGAATCACCCACCACCCAGAACCCAAGCCCAACCGCGAGAAGCCCCGGCTCCCGCAATCCACGCCGAGCGCCCCACCCCAGGAACCAAGCTTCCCTCCGCCGCAAAGCGAGAGCCAGCTCTCGCACTCAAGAAGCCCTGCGGCACCAAGACGCTTCTCGAGTGCGCGAAGCTCTGCTTCCGCTTTGGGAAAGCCAGCTCTGCTGGCGTCGCGAACCACCACCCCAGCGCTCAAGCCCAACCACGAGAAGCTCCCTCCACCGCGATTCGCGCCGAGCGCCGCTTCAGGGCTGGCGAATCCAGGCGATGATGTCCGCGATGTCTTGAGGCTTGAGCAAGGCTTCGAGCCCATCGGGCATCAATGAGCGGTTGCTGTTCTTCCGCTCAGCGATGTCTTTGAGCAGGATCAATTCCGTCCCGGTGCCAGTGCGGAGGCTGAGGTTGTTGGTGTTTTCATCCGTGACGAGACCGGCGACTTCTCGGCCGTCCTTGAGCTTCAATGTCTGCGTCGTGTAGCGCAGCTCTACGGCACGATTGGGATCGAGGATGGCTTCGACAATTTGCTCCGTGGGTTTGGCAGCGACGGTTCCCAGGTCTGGCCCCAATTCGTTCCCAGCACCTTTGATTGTATGGCAGGCGATGCAGACCGCCTGATACAAGGTCTTGCCCTTGGCGGGGTCTCCCTTCAGTGTGGCGACCCCAGCATACAGCGTGACGATCTTTTGCCGGTCAGGGTTCTGATTGGTGATGATCGGCATCGCTGGCGCGGGAGCTGCGGATGGGGCCTTGGCGCGATCTTGCCAAGATTTCCGCTCGCCGAGGGTCAAGGACGCGAGGCTCTCTTTGGCAGAGGTCAGTGTTGCAATGACGAACGACTGAGGGAGGTCGGGCTGATTCATGAGCCCCTTCACCAAGACGCTGCGATGTGGCTCCACCAAGTCCCCGGCGGCCAAGGCCAAGGCGCGTTTGACGGTCGGATGTTCATCCGACAGGAGTCCCACCAAGAGCGGGGCCAGATCGGGTCGCGGTCTCGCCAGTTCAATCGCCTGGGCACGCAAGTGTGGATGGGAGTCTGCCAAGAGGAGGCGAAGCAATTCATCGCTAAGTTTGTTCAAGCCCTGCAACGTCCAGGCCGCCTGGAGGCGCACCGCTGCGGGCTGCGCTGCGTCTTTGACGATCTGCATCAACTCAGGAACCAAGGCCGCCCCCCCGATTTCGATGATCCGGCGCTGCGCCATATCGCGCCGCCAGCCATTGGTGGATCGCAGGGCCGCGATGAGATCCACATCCAGTTTGGGAAAAGCCCCCGCAAGGTTTGACGGCGCGATGCGGTAGATCCGGCCTTTATCCTCGCCCGCGCGCAGGTCCAAACCGTGGGCGATCTCGGCGGGGATCCACTCGGGGTGTTCGAGCACGAGGCGGTACATGTCCACCACATACAGCGCCCCATCCGGCCCAGTGCGCGCCATGGTGGGACGGGTCCAATTGTCCTCACTGGCCAGGAAGTCGCTCTCCGCATCGTCCGCATGACGGTGGGAGGTGATGGGCATCGCGCGATAGTCCAGAACCTGCCGGGTCACGAGGTTGTTTGCGGGTTCGCAGATGAAAAGTGCGTTGATGGCGGCGGTACCAAAGGTGTCATCACGGAAGGGCATCGCATTGCAGCCAGAGGTCAGTGTGTTGATCGCACTGGCATTGTTGAAGCGGCGCAATTGCTGGCTCACGGGGAAGATGCGCTTGTCGTTGCTGATACCTCCCGCGTTGATCGCACCGCCAAATCAGGATTGCGGACCAGATCCCGCAGCGGCAGCCAGTAGTTCCAGCCAAGGATGCTATTGTTGTTCCCAAACCAGTTCCCCCAGTCATCCCTCCATCGGCCATACTGCGTGCGCCCGGCTTCGATCTCGAAAACGCCCGTGGTCGGATTGAAGCGGAAATCATTCGTGCCCAATGCGATCTTTTGGCCGGTCTTCACGCAATCAATGTCCCCACCACTATCCCCATTTGCGCCATAAAACCAGCCGTCCAGCCCCCAGCAAAACCCATTAACCAGATGCTGAGGATTCCCTGCTGTGAAACCTGTGAACCAAGTCTCGCGCTTGTCGCAGCGACCATCGCCATCCGTATCTTCGGCATAGAAGATGTCTGGGATGTTTGCGATAAAGACACCGTCCTTCCATGGCGCGAGGCCCGTCGGGTGACGCAGGCCATCAAGGAAAAGTGTCGCCTTGTCATAGACGCCGTCCGCATCCGTGTCCTCCAAGATCTTCACGCGACCCGTCTGGAGGTCAGAGACCTTGTCCTGCCCCACGAGGCCATCCTTGGTCTTTTCTCCAGGCGCAAAAGGGTAGTCGCCCATCTCCACCACCCACATCCTGCCGCGGGCGTCCCAGTCCACAAACACCGGGTCCTGAACCAGCGGTTCCGCCGCTACGAGGCTGGCGGTAAATCCCGGCTTCAGGTGCAGTGCGCGCAGCGATTCCTCAGGTGTTTTGGGGGCTGGGCCGGGGACTTTTTGCAACTGATCAAACGACAGTTTCACCGCCGCGCCGTCCGCCCCCGTGATCGATAGGGACTTGTTAGCAACGACCACCTCTGCGCGACTGCCATCCTTCCTCAGGATCAAAGGCAGGCTATTGGCATCGCCCGCAGCGCCCTCGCGCAGCACCTGGGACCAGCCTTCGTCCCACTGGAGGTTCTTGCGTTCGCGCTCCTTGGGCACAAAAAGAAAGACGCCGTAACCACTGGGGTTAGACACAAGGAGATCGGCGTGCCCATCGCCATTCAGGTCCTGGAAACACAGCCCACCAGCCGCAGCGATGTCCGGTAGTGGGAGGTCGGCACGCGGAGAGGTCGGCTCCGCTGCTTGAATCATGAGCGCACCACTGAGAAGCCAGAAAAAAGTCCATCGCATCAGAGCAGAACGTCGCGAGCAGGTTCGATTTCGCGCTGCCCCGAATTTGATCCCGGCTGGCACCCTCGGTGAATTATTCTTGCGCCTTCAGCGTTTGATGGAATCCTCCTCGCCCCCCAGAATCCCTGGGAACGCTGGAACTTCTTTCTCTCGTCATGCAAGACAACGCGATCACATCGGTAGGCATCGATTTCGGTGGAACATCCGTCAAACTGGGCGTCTGCCGTGGTGGCGACCTGCTCATCACGGATGAGCCGCTACCCACAGCCAACTACAGCGGGCCTGCCGCGCTGATCGGCGCGATGGCAGAGCGGGTAGCGAAGTTAAAGACGCAGTTCCCAGACATTGCAGCGATCGGCGTAGGCGTCCCTGGGTTGGTCGATGTTGATCACGGATTTGTGCATGAATTGACAAACGTCCCAGGCTGGAAGCATGTGCCGCTCAAGGCCATTCTCGGGGAAAGGACTGGGCTGCCAGTGGTGGTGGATAATGACGCCAATGCCATGACCTATGCCGAATTCCGCTACGGCGCAGCCCGCGGGCTGCGCAATGTCGTCGGCCTGACGATGGGCACCGGCATCGGCGGCGGCATGGTGCTCGATGGGCGCATGTTCCGCGGCAGCGGCTGCGCAGCGGGGGAGATCGGACAAATGAGCATCCACTTCGACGGACGCCCAGGCCACTACGGCAACTTAGGGGCTCTTGAAAAATACACCGGCAATAGCCAGATCGCGGAGCACGCCGTGAAGCGCTATGCCGAGGCCTGTGTCGATAAAGAAATCGAAGACTGCACGCCGAAGAAGATCGCTGAAGCGGCCCAAGCTGGGGACGACATCGCCCGCCAGATCTGGGGAGAAGTGGCCGACTGGCTGGGCACCGCTCTGTCCAGCATCGCCTGGTTGTTGAATCCAGATGCCTTTGTGATCGGCGGCGGTGTGGCGCAAGCTGGCGACCTGATCTTCAGACCGCTGAATCAAAAGGTGCAGAGCATGCTCTCCACCGTCGTCTGGGAACGGCTGCAAATTTTGCCCGCCCGATTCAGCAACGAAGCCGGCATCATCGGCAACGCCGCACTGGCTGCCGACGCGCTTGATGCGCCTCAGGTGTGAGGTCGGGGGTGCTTGAGCGCTGGGGTGATGGTGAGCGACGCCAGCAGGGCTGGCTTTGCCAAAGCGGCAGCAGGGCTGCCGCAGTCCAAGGTCGTCTTGGTGCGGGAGCACCTCAAGGACACGGGCTTGCTAGGTCCATCGAAACAACGAATGGCCTTGAAGTCCTGCTGCAAGCCGGATGGCCGCTTCGTAAATGCGTGCCATCATTCATCTGCGCTCATCAGGAAGGCCAGAAGGTCCCGCAGCTCTGCGTCCGTGAGGGATGCCACCAGTCCTGGAGGCATCAGCGAGGTGCGTAATTCGGTGCGCTGAACTACCTCTGCCTTGGTAAAACTGCGCTCCATTCCGCTGATATCACGATACACATCCACGCTGGAAGAACGCAGCAAGATGCCGGTGAACTCAGAGCCGTCCTTCAGCTTCAGTTGGGTGGGATAGAACTGCGGTGCCACCTCGCGTTGGGGTTCCAAAATGGATCGCAGAATCGCGGTGCGGTCTCCCTGCTGCGCGACGAGGCTGAGGTCTGGTCCCACCACTTTGCCGCGCCCACTGTGCCGATGACATCCAGCACAAAGGCCCACTTTGGCATTGAAAAAGATTCGGCGACCGACCTCACGATCCGCCTGCCCCGGCAGTGCATCCAACCGTTTTAGCCAGGCAGCGGTATCGTCAAAGGGTGGTCTGGTCGTGTCCATAACGAACGATTTGTCCTGGGGCGTGAAGCGCAAAGCACGCCGCGCTTCATCGCGCAGGCCCACCTCGTCACCCGCTGCCAATTGTTGGAGCAGTTCAATCTGCCCCGGCACGGTTGACATCGCCAGTCCGGACACGGCCTCGGCACGCACATCGGCAGAGTTGCCGTTATTCGCTACGATCTCTGCCAGCACGGCACGCGCATCATCCGCCCCCCGTGCGGCTAGGCTGCGCACTGCCTCCAGCGATAGAACAGGGTCCCCGCTGGCGAACAGCTCCCGCAGCAGTGGCACCGTGAGCGCCTTGTGTGTCGCTGGTGCGAGCCGCAGGGCAAAGCCCTTCAACTTCGCAGGCACCGCAGGATGGGTGATCCGCTCGATGAGGACATCGGGATTTGTCACGCCTGCACCGGGGTCACCACGAAGCGTGTTCCATGTCGCGAGCACCGCCTCGAAGAGACGGAAATCCAGCGTGGGATCGCCCAAGAGTTTTTCGACATCCACAGTGAACCCCGTCAGCACCGCATCCGCGATCCACCGCAGGCACTCGAAACGCACTTCTGGATCTGGGTCGGCAAGAAGGGCACGCACCCATTTTTCATCCTGCATATCGACACGCCGCAGCGCCACCAATGCCCAGACACGATCTTCGGCCGGCATGGCCTTCAGTTGCTCTGGTGTCCATTCTGCGCCGCGTCTGGCCAGTGCCGTCAGTGCGGCATCCGACAAATAGGCATCGCGGCCGCGCGCCAAGTTTAACAGCTCACCCACCCCAGGTTTGGCCTTGCCTGCCCGCAGATCTTTGGCCAATCGAGCAGCGTCCGTCATCGGGTCCGCGACCGCCTTCACCCAGTCCGCCTTGGAGGGATCGATCTCCAGCTTCCACAGGCGACCGCGTCCATGGATGGGATAGGAGCTGAAGACCCAGTCATTGAAATAGTAGGCACCATCCGGCCCCTGGGTCATGCAGGTGGGCCGGAAAAAATCGCTGCCACGCAGCAGCTCGATCCGGTAGGAGGTATAGCCTGCCCCTTCGCGCTGTAATGGGAAGTAGTCGATGCAGTGATTGCTCCACGACGGGATCAAAACGCCGCCCCCCAGTTCTACCACAGCGCATGGCCCCTCCCCAGAAAGGTGGATCATCCCCAGAGTGCCGCGCAGCTCTCCATTCCATGCGACAAAGGGATGCACCGGGGCGCTGCCATACACCCACTGGAAGCCGTAGTCCGCCCCTTCGACCACGTTCAGGAGGCGACACGGCGGACGGCTGCCGGGATCATTTTCCGCCGCAAATATTTCGCCATCGGCACGAACCAGCAGACCAAACGGGTTCCAAAATCCACGGGCGATCCGGCGCAGCTTCTTGCCATCAACTGTGCACCGAAAGACACCGCCTTCGCCGCGCCCACTGACCTTTGCGCCGTCCGTTCCCGTCAGCGTCCAATCCTTGCCAAAGTTTTCCCCCAACGAAAAGACCAGCCCTCCCTGTGGATCCCAGGCCATGCCACTGAGCCCGTTGTGCGGATAGTCCGCCAGGGTGTCGAGCATGGCGAGGTCCTCTTCCTTATCGCCCACGCCATCGCCATCGGTGTCCTTAACCCGCAGCACGCGATCCCGCTCTGCGAGGTAGATCCAGCCATCGGGGCCGATCTCCACATGCATGGTGGCATCTGTCTTGTTGTAAAAAACGCGGCGGTTTTTCCCATCCTTGTCAAAGACGACCACCTCGTCATGCACTGGCCCCGCATATCCCTCGGGGCGGAAGTGGGTGTGGCAGGAGATGGAGTAGATGTTGCCGTTTTCATCCACATCGATGCCCGTTGGGGTGACCAGATCTGGGTGCTCTGCCAGCAGCGTCAGCTTCACCCCCGGCACCAGGGTCTCGATCTGCGGCGGCACTTCAGCAGGAACCTCCGGTGCCTTGGGTGGGGCGGCAGGCGGCGCAGAGAGCACCGCGAGAGGGGCGGAGACGATCAGGAGGAGACGTTTCATGGTGTAGTGGGTTTTTAAATACGGTGGTCGTCAGGGTGTTTCTTGGCAGATAACGCGATGCAAACTCGTGGACGTTTTGTTCGGAAAGGTTATGCTTTCGCCATGATTCGATCCTCCCTTCCTGTTGCGGCTGCTGTGGTGCTTGGCGTGTTTGGCTCTTGCTGTGCAACCGCTTGGGCAGGCCCGCTGGTGCCGAAGGAGGTCGCACCCCAGGCCTCGGTGCATCCAGCAGATCAATGGGAGCTGGAGGCCTTCACTGGGGCACTCTGGAGCCTCGGCGGTGGGGCCTCTCCGCTGGACTACACCTTTCTGCCACAGATGATCTCCATTAAAACGCCGGCGACGATGCACGGCCAGCTTTGCGGGGGTGACATCTTTGTGCGACATCGCCTGACGCTGGAGGGAGCAGCGATCATCGAAGGGCCGGAGAGCTACTTTTTTGGCGTGACCTTTAGCCCCTCCATCGAGTGGTGGAATGCGCGCCAGACCTGCGCCTGGTATTTCAGTGCGGGTGGCGGCGTGGGCGTCATGGACTCCCAAGGCTACGATATTCCCGGAGGCCAAGGGCAAGACTTCAACCTGACCTGGTTCGTCCACTCGGGGCTGAAGTTTGCTCTGACAGACGCCTGCAGTTTGAATCTGGGGCTGATGTTCCAACACATTTCCAACGGCGGTATGGATGAAGTAAACCCAGGCGTGAACGCCCTGGGGCCGACGCTAGGCATGGGCTGGCGTTTTTGAGTGAGTGGGCCCAAGGTGCCATCTCTACCTTGCCTCCGCCCTGCCGGTGCCATAAAATCCGCGTATGAAGACTCTGAGCATCCCCTACCCAGAATCGCTCCTCAGCTCCCTGCACGTATCCGAGGGCGAGTTTGAGCGCGAAGCACGCATGGCCATGGCGGTGAAGCTCTTTGACACGGGAAGGCTCAGTTCCGGTCAGGCGGCCGAGATCGCTGATATGCCACGAGTGCATTTTCTCCTTGAACTCGGTCGCTGGGGCGTATCGGCCTTACAGACAAGGGAGGACGAGTTGGAGAGTGATCTGAACGTCGCCAACGCCCTGCATGACCGTCATCAACACTAGCCCGGCCATTCATCTTCACGCCGTCCTGCCAGGGGGACTGAGTTCACTCGCAGAATTGATTGGTGAGGTCATCGTCCCCTGGGAAGTGGGGCAAGAACTCGCCGCTGGTTATGCCAAAGATACGACTTGGCTGGAAGTCCAATCACTTCCGGGCATCCATCATCGCTCCCAACGTATTGGCGTCCATCCCCTCCTCGCAGCGCAGATCGACATGGGAGAGGCTGCGGTCATCCAGACAGCCCTGGATGAAGCGCACGACGCGGTCATCCTCGACGACCTCAAAGCCCGGAGAATAGCTCAATCCCTTGGCCTGCAGGTGACGGGCACGCTGGGCATCCTCCTTCAAGCCAAAAAAACAGGCCTCCTGTTATCCGTGCGTGCGGCCATCGCCGCTTTGGAAAAACGCGGCATGTGGATCGCTCCGTCTTTGGGTTCAAAGGCCATCCAACTGGCAGGCGAGTGATTGGCAGCAATTGCCCACTCAGCACTGATGCGCTCAGATGCCGCGCAGCGTCGTCATGATTGCGTGAACTTTGCGGCTGGGCGGTATTTTGGGTCTGTTTATCGCGAGAATATGGGGCTACCCACCCAACGACTCGCTGACGCAGTCGAACATAGAAGTGGTTAGGTCTCGAACGCGGATCCGGGCTGAATCGGTCGCCAATAGCCACGAAGGTCGGCGTATCGTCACCTTTGCGGTGATTCGCCGATCATTCGTTTCCATTCTTGCTGAATAGGCGAGGCTTTGCACGCCAGACGGCGTCTTCGAGTGCCCGTTTCGTCTCTGAAAGGCGTCATTCTCCATATTTTGGGGCTCAAGTCGCGCCGGAATCGGACCGGGAGTGAAAATCTCTGTTGCCGGGGAGGCTGTGCTTTGGATAAGGTGGGTACAATTATGGCCTCCTTTAACAAAGTCATGCTCATCGGCAACCTCACGCGCGATCCAGAAGTGCGTTACACCCCCAAAGGCACAGCGGTGTGCGATCTCGGCTTGGCCGTTAACCGCGTCTATTCGACTGACGCAGGGGAGCGCCAAGAGGAAGTCACCTTTCTCGACGTGACCCTGTGGGGCCGTCAGGCAGAGATCGCCCAACAATACCTCGTCAAAGGCCGCCCCGTCTTTATCGAAGGGCGCCTCCAGATGGATAGCTGGGAAGACAAGCAAACCGGCCAGCGCCGCAGCAAGATCAAGATCGTCGGCGAAGGCATGCAACTGCTCGGTAGCCGTGGCGAACGCGACGAAGGCGGCGGCGGTGGTGGCCCCCCACCCCAACGCGCACCCCAGCGGCAGAGCTACGGTGGTGGCGGCGGCGGCGGTAGTAGTGGCGGCTACGGCGGTGGTGGCAGCGGTGGCGCATCACGCCCCCCACAGCGTGCACCGCAAGCATCGGAAGACGATTTTGGCGATGGCCCGATCCAGGATGGCCTGGAAGGTGATGACATCCCGTTTTGATTTGAACTCAGGGGCTTCCGCGTTGCACCGGGCCGAGGCACTTCTTTCGCGATTCAAGCACGGCGCTCACGGGACTGAGCGCCCTACCTTGATGGTTCGACCTTTGCGGTTTTACTGCCCTTCGTAGGGTAGGGCACGCGGCACTCCAAACTGGATGGTGTCGTCCAGGATGCTGCTGCGTCCGCGCTCGATGCGATTCGGTTTATCCAGCGGGTCGGTGGCGCTGATGATGTGTGGCTGAAGGAAGATGAGGAGCTCTTCGCGGGTCTTGGTCTTGTTCGTGGTGCCAAACAGATGCTTGATGATCGGGACCCGGCGCAGGAAGATCGTTCCCTTGCCATTGTCGCCATCGCGCTCCGTGATGAGCCCGCCCAGAACCACCGTGGAACCGTTGCGGATGGTCACCTCTGTCACCAACTCTTGGGTGCTGAGGGTTGGAATGGTGTTACCAGAGATGATCTGTTCCCCAACGATGTTGTCATTCACCTGGGCGATGCGCAGGGTGACTTCATCCTCCGAGTTGATCAAGGGGATGACCTCCAGCTTCAGGACCACATCACGGTAATCGATGCTAGCACTGGTGGAGGCGATCCCGCCAATGCCCGCACCATTGGACAAGATCTGCGTCGGCACGGCGATGCGTTGACCGGAGGAGATGGTGGCCTTGGTGTTGTTCTTGGTGTACACGCTGGGGGTGGATAGCACCTTAAATCGGCGGTCATTTTCCAGGAGATTCACGTATTTGGTCAGGGAACCAAGCTGGCCGTAAAGATTAAAGGCTCCCCAATTGAAGTCACGCCCGCTGAATGGGAGACGGACTTCGCCAGCCTCGCCAAGACCCGTCTCAGAGCCCCAGGTCGAACTGCGCTCGCCCGTGAAACTGCCTGTCGTGCTGGGTGGCAAGCCGGTCCCATACTCGGTGGAAAACTGACTGCCGTTCGAGCCTGTGCTAGCACTGGTACGTGTCGTCAGGTTTTGCTGGAGCGTGAACCCGTCCAAGGCACCGAGGAAATCAAAGCCATACTTCACCTCGCCACCCAGGGTAAGCTGACCAATGATGGTGGAGATGTAGATCTGCTGTGGGCGGACGTCGAGTCGCTCAATCAATTGGTCGATGATTTGGATGTGCTCTGGGGAGCCAGAGACGATCAGGGTATTGGCTGTCGGATCGCCAATCAGGAGGGTGCGACCCACCACGATAGACATCGGGGAGGCGCTCTGGTCGGGATCATCAAGCGCGCTGCGGCTGGCACCTGAGCTGCTAAATCCGCCACTGCCGCTGCCAAAGCCCCCAGTCCCGAATCCACCGTTCTGGCCGAGCCCATTATCAAATCCGCCCTGACGGGAGGAGCGGGCGGCATCCGTCGATGGCGTGTTGGAGGATCCGCGAGGACGGCGGGAGCCGCCACCACCTGCACTGCTGAGGGAGTCGCCACCTTCGGTCTGAATGTCCGTATCCCGCGCCAGGGCATTTTGCGCCACCGGCATGAATTCTTCCACCGAAAGGAATTTCAGCTTCCGCTCCAGGAAGTTTCCGCCGTCGCTCTGTTGATCGAGTTTTTCCACCAGTCCCTTGATGTAAGCGATATCGACGGGACGAGCGATGATGAGCAGGCTGTTCTGACGACGATCGGGGATGACTTTGACCTTGGCCACGGAGGGGTTCGTGTCCGCACTGCTGGTCGATCCACGACCACCAGCCGCAGGTGCGGCCGGGCGCTGGCCTGGAACCCCCGGCTGACCAGGGGCAGCAGGCTGACCGGGGGCGTTGGTGGCCGCAGTCGCCGTGGAGCGCGCAGCGGCCTCCTCCTCCTTGGCCTCATAAATGTCATTGATGATTTCAGCAATGCGTTCCGCATCAGAGCGCTCCAGCTTGATCAACTCGTTAGCGATCTCTGCGGGCGGCACGTCAATGACTTGGGCGATGTTGTAGATGGCACGGATCGTCGCGGTATTCTCGGTGATGATGAGCGATGCCGCGTTCGTTACTGGCTTAATGGCACCGTAGGCATGCAGTTTGATCACCTCCTGGAAGGCCTTGGCCGCCTCTTCTGGAGAGATGTGATTCAGCGACATCACGTAGTGCACCACCTGGTCGCCCTCTGGGAGGTCGCGGATGGCATTGTAAACCGGCAGCCCCAGGGAGGAGGGATCTTCCCCGCCACTGTGATGGATCAGGGTGACTGTCTCGTCATCCCAGGGGACGACGGCGTATCCATTGAGGAGCAGTGTCGCCTCGATGTACTGCACGGCCTCACGTTTGGTCATTGGCTTTGGGCCAATGATGCGGAGGGATTCGCCCTGGAGGTTCGAGGTCAGGATCATCTTTTTCCCCGTCAACTGGGTGTAAAAGGGAATGATGGCCTGAATCGGAGAGTTCGGGAAGTTGACCTTGATCACCGCGTCCTCAGCAGTGGGCACATAGCCGCCGGTCGCAGAAGGCGGAGCGCCGGGGGCCGCTGGTGCATCGGGTGCTTGTTGCGCGTGGAGCGGTTGCGCCAACGTCATCGCCGCCCAGCAGGCACCGGCCAAAACCAGTGGGGCAGAGCGAATGGAAAGGGTGGACGCCGGGAGAGAGCGGACGGATGGCGGTTTCATAGATTGCAAATACCATAATACTGATAATTGTGAAATCAAATAGTATATTTCATATCTGCTGATTTTCAGACTCTGGGCCACCTCTCCTGCTGCCGCCCCTGCACTCCATCGCCCATTCTACGGCCTTCGGGCAGGTTGTGCCCGAAGTTTTTATTTTCCCTTAGTCCCACCACCCAAACGCAGCGGTCCCCCGCTTCGTGTCTCTGTTAGCTGGCCATCGCGGATCTCCACCCCGCCATTCACGATCACGTGGGTGAACCCCTCCGCGTAATGATGCGGGTCTGCGAAGGTAGCGGGGTCCCGCACCTTCGCCGGATCAAAGATCACTAGGTCGGCATAAGAGCCCACCTTCACGCTACCGCGATGCTTGAGTTGAAACGTAGCGGCTGGCAGCGTCGTCATCCGGCGGATGGCCTCTTCAAGGGACAGGATCTTCTTTTCACGCACATACTCCCCCAACACCCGGGCATTGTTCCCGTAGCTGCGCGGGTGCGGCACGTCCTCCCCAAGGCGGCGCGGGCCGCCATCGCTCGCAACCATCGTGAGGGGATGCCGGAGAAATCGCACCAGGTCGTCCTCATTCATGCCATGAAAAACCGCGCTGGCACCGCCGCGGGCCTCAATGTCCAGGATCAGTTCGATTTGGTCTTCCAGGCTATCGCTGCCGCGCACGATCTTGGCCGCCTCGGGGATGCTCTTCCCATTCAGGCTCGGGTCCGCCTTAAACTTGGCGATAACCGCATAGGCGTAGTCAGTGCGGCCCGATCGGACACGGCTCTCTGCCATCTGGGCGATGATTTTTGCCTTGGTCTCTGGATCAGCGATGCGCGCCCGATAGTCATCCCGCGTCCCTTCAAAGGCACTGTCTGGCAAGGTCTGCCGCAGCCCCGTGCTGGAGGCCGTGTAGGCGTACTGATCGTGCGTGATGCGCAGGCCCTGTGCACGGGCGGCATCCAGCACTTCCAACACCTTCCCCGATTGCCCCCACGCAGAAGGTCCCGTCACCTTCAGGTGCGAGACCTCCCCACGAATCCCAGCCTCGCGCACGATGGTGATGAATTCCTCCAGGGCAGCGAAGATCTTGATCGTCTCATGCCGCATGTGGCTGACGTAGATGCCATCGTGCACTGCCGCTACCTTGGCCAGCGCGATGATCTCATCCGTCTTGGCAAAGCTGCCCGGCACATAGATCAGACCCGTGCTCAACCCCACGGCCCCGTCTTTCATCGCCTGGTCCACCATGGCCTGCATCGCAGCCAGTTCGTCCGCATTCGGTGCGCGGATCGATCTGCCGTGCATCGCTTTTTCGCGAACGGAGTTGTGCCCGATCAGCGTCGCCACATTCAAACCCACCTTTGCCATGGCGACCTCCTCAAAGAACTTCGCCACGGCCGTGCGCGAACTCCCACAGTTGCCCGTGATGATTGTCGTCACGCCCATGCGCAAGAAGTTCTCCGCCGCCGGGATCTCGCAAACATTCTCTGAATGGGTGTGCACATCGATGAACCCAGGCGCGATCACCCTGCCTCCCGCATCGATGACCTCCAGCGCACTGCCCTGCACCTCCCCCACCGCAACGATGCGATCCCCCTTCACCGCCACGCTGCCCATCACAGCAGGCGCGCCAGAGCCATCCAGAATCCGCCCTCCAGTAATGAGGAGATCAAAATCCGCCCCCAGCAGCGGCTGGGCGAACAGGCAGGCAGCCATCCAGATTTGAGCGCGATTCATTCAGCAGGAAGGTGCTCCCACACCGCAGGTAGTTTTTCTTCCACAAGACGACGGCTCACCGTCGGCAGACCTGCGCGAGTCATAGGCACCACGCGCGTGTCTTCGACTCCCAATCGACCGACCTCCCGTCCGTATTTGTACGAAGGTTCGAGGCCGCCACCCGCAGCCAGGGGTAATGCCTTATCTGCCGCATTCGGCACGGAAATGAAAAACCGATGCCTGTCCCCAGTCGCCACCGCATCCCCTGCGGATCGCCTTTGGCGTGCCCGCGCCAATTCGCGGAAGAGCTCCCGCGCCGTCCACTCCGCAGGATTCACGTAATCACGCGTCGCCGCGATGAAAGGGGCAAAGGCAGGGTCATCCCGTAGCCTCCCAAAGGCCGCATCGATCTCCCCAATCGCCAACGGGAAGTGCGTGCAGCCCAGCATAACCTTCTTGAGAGGCACCACCTTCCCACCGCTCTGCGCCGCACGATGCGCCTCCACCAGACCCCTCACATCCGCCGCGACCTGCACCTTCAACTCAGTATCAAAGGCGGGATCTCCCTCGATCACCCCAGCCAGTCGTGCACTGCCGAACTGCGTCACCCTCGCGATCCCGCGGCCCGCCAAACCCAGCGTCCGTTGGATCGTCTTTGGGTACACCTCGCTGGAGCAGGTCCCAACCGTCGCCAAAACCCCCACAGCCCCATCCTCGGGGGCCTGCAAGAGCCCACGTGCACCGGCCTCCACCACACCCACCACGAATACCGGCACCCCCCACTCCTTCGCAGCGGCGCGCACATCCTCCAACCCATACGCCGTGGCCGTGTTACAGGCGATGACCAAGGCCTTCACCGGCGGTTTGTCGAAGCTCGGCTGCGGCGCATCCGCCTTCGGCCAATAACGATTCCCCAGCAAAAACAGCGCATCTTTCAAGATCAGTTCCCGCAAGTAATCAGTCTTGCCACTGGAGGGATAATTCCCGTACGGCATGTTGGCCTGATCCCCCAAATAGATGAAGCGCTCCTCCACAAAATCGGGCCGACCATCCGCACCTGGTTGCAAATTGTCGTTGTGAAAAACATCCGCCTTCAGCAGGGCCTCCAAGACGGTAAGCCCCCCAATCCCTGAATCGAACACCCCAATGGGCAGCCCCGCCAAGTCCGCCTCCTTTGCATAAGCGGCACGCGGAAACGAAAAGGCCGCCCCTCCGTCGGGATGATTCGCCAGATGGGCGGTCAGGCCCTCCAATACCGCCTCCCCAGCCTGCGCGAACGCCGCTGCAAAAAAAGACATCCCCAGCCAAATCGACCGCAATCTCATCCCCGAATTGTGGCCACCCCAATCCCAGAGACAAGAAAAATCGCTACCGATGCGGTTCCGCAGCTACTCCTTCTGCGGAGCCTTCGCTGCGCTGAGATCCACGCCGAAGATCTCCGCATTCACATTCGACATCGCTGGGCGCATCATCGGGAAGAAGATGACGTCGTCGATGTTTTCCTGTTCGGTGAAGATCATCGCCATGCGCTCAATGCCGGGGCCGATGCCGGTGGTGGGTGGCATGCCGTGTTCCAAGGCTTCGATGAAATCAAAGTCCAGCGCGTGGAAGACACCGCTGTCTTCTTCGCCCACCTTGTAGGCCTTGCGCCAAGTTTCGAGGAGTTGGACGGGATCGTTTTGCTCGGACCAGTTATCGCCGCACTCCATGCCTGCGATGTAGATTTCAAAGCGCTCTGCCCAGCGCGGATCGCTCTCCAGCGGCTTCGCCAGGGGGGAGATTTCCACCGGCTGCCCATAGACCAGCGTTGGCTGGATCAGGGTTTTTTCGCCGAAATGCTCAAAGGCCAGCACCAGCGCGTGGCCGATGGATTCAGCGTGCTCATGCACGTCCAGTTTCTTCAGGGCTGCAAGGGCCTCGTCCAAAGTCGTCATGGCACCAAAATCTACACCGGTGACCTCGTTGACCACGTCCACCATGCGCACACGACGCCAGGCGGGACCAAAGTCGATGGTCTGATCCTTGACCTTAAATTCAGTGCGACCAAAGACGTTCACTGCCAGATGGCGGAACATTTCTTCGACCAGATCCATGTTGTACTCATAGTTCTCGTAAGCCGCCATCGTCTCCACCATGGAGAACTCAGGGTGATGGCTACGGTCGATGCCTTCATTGCGGAAGTAACGGCCAATGGTGTACACCTTGTCGTAGCCCGCCACGATCAGACGCTTCAAGTACAGCTCGTGGGAGATGGCCAAGTACATGTCCGTGCTGAGCGCATTCACGTGAGTGCGGAAGGGCTTGGCCGTGCCACCGCCGTATTGCGCCTGAATGATCGGCGTCTGGAACTCGATAAAGCCACGCGCATTGAGGAACTCGCGTATGCCAGCGATCATCTTCGCCACGGATGCGTAGCGACGATGGGACTCTGGGTCCATGATGGTATCCAGGTAACGCTTGCGCAGGATCGACTCGCGATCCTTCAGCCCGTGCCATTGGTCTGGGAGCGGACGGATGGTCTTGGTCAGGAGACGCAGCGTGACGACCTCGATGGAGATCTCCCCGCGCATGGACTTCATCACCTTGCCCGTACCTTCGACGATATCGCCGACGTCCAGCAGGCGCAGTTCCGTGAATCCGATGGCCGCATCCGCAGGGCGGGTCTCGCCGAGGGTCTCGCGCCGGATCAGCAGCTGGATCTTCCCCGTCTGGTCCTGAATGTGGGCAAAGGCCATACCGCCCTGCTTGCGGAAGGACATGATGCGACCGCCGACGGTGACTGTTTTCCCCTCATTTGCCTCGAATTCGGCCAAAATCGGACCCGCATAAGCGTCGCGTGCGCTCTTGGAGGGGTAAGCGGAAATGCCGAGTTTCTGGAGTTCCGTAGCCTTTTCAATGCGGATGCGGCGGATCTCTTCCAGGGTGGAGTGGGCTTGTGTCATGAGGTGTGTCGGTCGAGGTGGGCGCGCAGAATAGAGCCTGTGGGAGGCCCTGCAAGTCTCCAGTGATCTGGTGGCAGAGGAAAGTTGCCCCACAGAAGTCCTGCACCCCCTGTGCAAAAACACGCCGATGCACCGTAGGTACGGTAATCCTCCCCCGCCATGTCCATCCGATCCCGCCTCCTGACCGCCGCTTTGTTTTCCTGCGCGCCCGCCGTTGTTTCGGGGGCGGAGCTGGAGTTTTACAAGGACATCTACCCCTTTCTCAAGACCAACTGCATCTCCTGCCACAACAAGACCACCACCAAGGCAGACCTCAACATGGAGACGCCAGAGCTCATGCTCAAAGGCGGCGAATCCGGCCCTGGAATCGTGAAAGGAAAAGGCGCGGAAAGCCTCGTCGTCCAGGCCTCCCTGCACCAGCATGACATGGAGATGCCGCCAGGTAACAACAAGAGTGGTGCCGTCAATCTGACCCCGGGAGAGGTCGCCCTGCTGCGGCAGTGGATCGACCAGGGGGCACCCAGCTCCGTGCAGCAAGAGCGCAGGGTCGCCTGGCAGGCCCTCTCCGCCAGTGTGCACCCGATTTACAGCGTCGCCATGACCCAAGACGGACGCTACGCCGTCTGCGGCCGGTCCAATCAACTCCACTTCTACGATCTGGCGACCCACCAGTGGATCGGAACCATTGCTGATCCCAAGGAAAAAAACGGCAGCGCCCACCGAGCCTTGGTCCAATCGCTCGACTTCAGTCCCGACGGCACCCGACTCGCCAGTGGGAGCTTCCGCGAAGTCAAAATCTGGCGGCTCGAAAGCGGCAAAGCCCAACCTGCCGCCAATCCACCTGCCCCCGCAGCCGTCAGTCCTGATTTGATCAAAAAAATCGAGACCACCGGCAAAGTCGCCGTGATCAGTAGTGCCCTGTCCGCAGATGGTGGCAAAGTGGTGACGGGGTGCGCAGACGGAAGCGTCCGCGTCTGGGAAGTGGCCACCGTCAAAGCCATCGCCGACCTGCGCGGCAGCATCGAACTCCGCCAACAGATCGCCGCGCTCGACTGGACCATCGCAGCCCAGACCTTGGAACAGACCTTTCGAAAGGCAGAGGTCGCCCGGATCGAGGCCCAAAACAAAGCGCTGGATGAGCTGCTCAAGAAGGCCAACGACGCCATAGTCTCCATGAAAAAGGTGCTGCCGGAAAAACAAAAAGAAGTCAAGCCCGCCACCGACGCACGCATCGCCGCGCAAAAGGCCGTGGACGATGCCACCGCCGCCATCGCCAAAGCCCCCGGCGGCAAAGCCGATGCAGCGCTGGAGAAGCAACTCAAGGACGCCCAGGAAAAAGTCCAGACCGCAAAGACCAAGGAAACCTCCGCGCTGGCAGCCGTCAGTGCCACCGAGAGCAACGTGACGGATGCAGAGGCCGATCAAAAACGCATCACCGACAGCAAGGCAACAAACGCCAAGGACCTAGCCAGCGCAAATACCGCCATTGATGCCGCGAAGAAGTTGCAGGATCAAGCGACGGCAGATCTCGCCAAAGCCAAGAGCGCCCTCGCCAAACCGACCTCCAAGGCTCTGGCCGTCGCCTTTTCCGCCGATGGACAACGCGCCGGTGCCGTCATGGATGATGGTGCCCTGCGTATCTGGGGCATCGCCTCTGGCACCGCCATCGAAAAACTAGCCGTGCCCAAAGCTGCAGGCGCGACCCTAGCTGCGGAGGCCGATGGCAGCTTCACCGTCCGCCAAGTCGGCGGGGCCACGGTGTCGAGCAGTGGCACACCTCGTTGGGTCCTGGAACGCACCTTGGGTGGTGGGGTAGATCACAGCCTGTTTACGGATCGGGTCAACGCCGTGCGCTTCAGTCCAGACGGCAAAATGCTCGCCACGGGCGGCGGGGAACTTTCCCGCACTGGCGATGTGGTGCTTTTTGAAGTCACGACTGGCAAGCCCATCCAGACCTGGAAGGGCCATCATACCGACTCCGTCCTAAGCCTCGACTTTTCCCCCGATGGGAAGCGGCTGGCCTCTGGCGCAGCGGATAAGATCGCTCGAGTCACGGAGGTCGCTACCGGCAAGCAACTGAACACCTTCGAGGCCCACACCCACCACGTACTGGGAGTCGCCTTCCGCGCAGACGGCCGCGTCCTAGCCACCGCTGGTGCCGATGGCGTGGTCGTCTCCTGGGATATGCTGACGGGCGAGCGCAAAAAAGTCATCGACGGTTGGACCAAAGAGGTCACGTCCTTGGAGTTCATCGGTGCCAGCAATCAGATCGTGACGTCTGCTGGCGATAATCTCGTGCGCATCGTGAATGACGATGGCGTGCAAAGCCGCGCCATCGCCAAGCTACCCGACTACATGCAGTCCGCCGCCAGCACTGCCAGCGGCAGCACCATCATCGGCGGCGGCGAAGACAGCATCCTCCGCGTCTGGGATGGCAAAGACGGCAAAGAGCTCGTCGTCTTCGGTGCCCCTTGATCTTTCCGCCTGCGGCTCCAGCGCGTTTTTGAACGACGCGTCATCAAGATTTGGGAAAAAGAGTGCTCGCAGAATGCTGGGAGGGTTAACTTCAGGCGGTCAGAGACCACGACCCGCACCAAACTGACACAGGCCGACATCCGAGACCTTGCAGACGCAATGGATGTTCCATCGCCAAGCGATAAACACTGCACTAAACTGCTGGCGATCCGCATGCATAGCGGAGGAGACAAGCTCGGTATGAAGTATCGCAAAGCCGCCGCACTGCTCGGCAAGTGCGACGCGCAGTTGCAGTTCGACTTCTTCCAGCAGGAGATGCTCCCCAGGCCCGAGGAAGCGGCCAAGGGCGTGCGAAAAGTCTTCTTTGCAGATGCCGCAGACGCCGCCAAAGCAGACATCGAACTGCTCTTCCTACACGCCTGCAGCCCCAATTTCAACCTGTTGGAAGCTCAGTCTCACGGCCCGACAAACATGCCCTTGGTTCCGTCCGTAAACTCCAACCAGACTGCGACCTGCCCGGCGTCGTTCACGGCTCGGCTCATTCCTCCGGTTCCTCCCGTCGTCGTCGAGTGGTTCC
>Ga0209573_1000725_pt1 | contig 61623 bp, 46 predicted proteins | sample TNRBio252014_DNA_FD_185870 | JGI IMG/M metagenome (GOLD analysis project Ga0209573, IMG submission 185870) | Wastewater treatment Type I Accumulibacter community from EBPR Bioreactor in Madison, WI, USA - TNR Reactor_6/25/2014_ DNA (SPAdes)... | ecosystem: Engineered > Bioreactor > EBPR >...
AACAGTGGGAAGTGATTCGGGCAGTGAGGCTCCGCGTTTGGGGAGATGGCGGCTGGGGGACCAGCGGCCCTACCTTTGAGATGCCTGACCGAGCCGGTATGGAGCAATTCTTCTGCTTTCATTCTTCTGCCAATCATCATCGTCCCTCAGGATAGTTTTCGATCTGCCTATGCCTGGGGCGGGGAGCTTGCACGCGATCGGTGACTTGGCGCAGGGATTTGAGTTGAATGAAGCGGATGAATGAGGACTATGAGCCTGCTTTTGATTTCATCGTGCTCCGGGATCGTCTGCCTGAGGCTACAATGAATTCTCCGCATCGGACTCGGCTCCGGCTGATCCCCACGCAGCTACCTACCGCCATCCTCACTCACCTCGCCATGTCGCCAACACCCCGCGCCCAGAGCTCCGATAAGGCCCGCGTAGCGGCTTCGTTCAACAAAACGGATGCAGGGAAGGGCTCGAAGGCTATCTATCGTGTCAGCAACGTCCACTCCTCGCCGTCGCCTGATCCGAGGCGTTGGCCAACTAGCAGCGTCACTCGGAGGAGCCAATGAATAGAGACTTGCGTGAGACTTGTCCATCGTGTGCCTCCCTTCGAGTGGCATCGATCTTCTATGGACTGCCTGAGGACATCAGTGCTCTCAAGCCATTGATTGACGCAGGCACAATCATTCTAGGAGGTTGCTCCATTGATTTCAGGTCGCCTGCTTTTCATTGCTGTCTCTGTCATCATGAGTGGGGCATTGCTCCAGAGGCTGTAGCTTCAGAGCATCGTTACATTCAGACGCTGGCTGAGAGGGCAGTTGCCATTGAGCAGGCTGATCAGCGGGGAATCCTCATTTCACAGGTCAATAAGAACGGATATTGCAAGTGCCCCCACTGCGGACGATCCTTCTCGACGCGCTATCAGATGAGTTGGGACGGCGTCCGCCACACATCTTGCCTTGGCAGAGTTGATCTACTACCTTTTCGAGAATCGGCCCCTGAACACACATGACCGAACAACCTCCACAACCAAGGCCGAAGGCAGCTAATCCAATGGCGGGTACGCTCCTGTTTGAATTCGGGCTCTTACTCCCGCCGGGGATGGCCTCATCGTTCCGGTATTCGATGGAAAAACGCTTATGAAGGACGAACCAAATTCCACAAACGTTCAATTGTCTGGATCAGAAATGCCATCGAAGATCTCTGCTGCGACACCTCAAGAACCTACTTCAAGTTGTTCCAATGGTACTGTTCAAAAGCATGTCGATATCGGTGCCGACCTGTCGGTATCTCATGCTTCCGACTACTTCATAGCGGAAATGCAGTCGTTGCGAGAAGAACTTCGAGAGCAAATACAAGAAGAAGTGCTCCTTCAGCGAAACGTCCTTATCGCATGTGCAGCAATTTGGGCCTTTCTATTGACACAAAATGCCGGGCCTTTCACACATGTCGCCGCATTCTGTCCTTTTCTCGTTTCGTTGTTTGCGTTTGCTAAGGTGCGGATGATTCAACACGCTGTAGCAAGATTGTCTGATTACTTGAAGGCACTTGAGAATAAGCTCGGCATCTGCGGATGGGAATCGCATGTCCGCACCCACGGTGCAAGTAAACCGTTCAGCTCAATCACCGCTTACTGGACACTACTCGTCATTGTCATGTTCGCTTCGGGGACTGTCTTCCTAATTATCCGATTGCCGTAACCGCCCGGTTAGCATTGAGACGCGGCGCTAGAGGTGTGCGTTGGTGGGGAGGTGCGTGAGTCAACAGTGGGAAGTGATTCGGGCAGTGAGGCTCCGCGTTTGGGGAGATGGCGGCTGGGGGACCAGCGGCCCTACCTTTGAGATGCCTGACCGAGCCGGTATGGAGCAATTCTTCTGCCTTCATTCTTCTGCCAGTTTTGCCGGTGGCCCCCCTGATTCTTCACTTGCGCCTTTCTGGCGGCGTGGGACGTATCATCGGCCTGTTTGTGACCGCTCAAAAACGATCATCTGTGGTCCCGAGGAAGTCGGGGCTGCTTCGTAAACGCAGTTTGCCACTCAAGGGGGAAGGTTCTCGCGAGGGGATGGCGGCGCTTGGTCTGGTGGATGCGGTCTTGAAGACGGGGGAGTTTTCGGCGCGCCTGGCAAAGCTGGGGAAGGGGACGGGCGCGGGTGCTTTGGTGCTGGATCACGTCTGTCGCGAGGCTCTCCCCTTCGCGGCGGCTTTGATCGTGCGGCGGCTGGAGGTCTCGCAGCCAGGGCGGCGGGTGTGGCTGCTGTGCGAAGATGTGCGCACTCAGGATCAGGTCCACACGGAGCTGGCGGTGTGGCATTCGGAGGCGCTGTATTTTCCCCGGCTGCACAGTGCGGCGACGGAGGAGGCGCTGCCGGATCCGGAACTGATGGCGGAGCGGGTCTCGGTGCTGAGTCGCTGGCGATCTGCCGGCGATGGGGCACCGACGGCGATCGTGCTGTGTGCGGCGAGTCTGGATGAGCCTGCGCCGATGCTGTCTGCGGTGGAGGGGAATCGGCGTCTTTTACAACCGGGACTGAAGCTGGATGTGGAGGCGCTGCTGGTGGAGCTGGAGGCGGCGGGCTATGAGCGTGTGCCGGTGGTGACGGAGCGCGGGCAGGTGGCGCGGCGCGGGGGCATCATTGATTTTTATTCCTGGCAGGCGGAGGACCCGCTGCGGGTGGAGCTCTTTGATGATGAGATCGAGTCGATCCGCGCCTTTGACATTCATCATCAGTCGAGTGTGCGGAAGCTGGATCAGGCGGAGGTGATCTTTCACCTGGCGGATGGTGATGCGGATACGGGCGCTGTCCGGGACTACCTGCAAAAGGGCGATATCCTGGTGGCTGTGGCGGTGGATGCGGAGTCGGCGCAGGTGCGGATCACTTCGGGGGCATCGCCATCGGGCGGGATCGAGGATTTCTCCTGCGCGCTGCTGGAAAATCCGCTGGGCGTCTTTGATGCGTCGGACTTTGTGATGCATGAGGTGCGTCGGCAGCAGTTTGAAAAGCAGGTGCGCGACTGGCATGAGGCGAAGTGGCGGGTGGTGATCTTTTTCCACAATGAGGCGGAAAAGGAACGCTTTGCGGAGGTGTGTGATCCATCGATCAAGGATGCGGTGGAGCCGGTGCTGGGGCTTTTGTATCGGGGCTTCACGGCACCATCGGCCCGGCTGGCGGTGCTGACGGGGGCGGAGATTTTTGGTCGCCACCAGACGGTGCGTCGGGTGCGTGGCTCCAAGCTGGATGATGCGGCGACGCTGCGAAAGGCCCGCGATGTGCTGCGCGATCTGCGCGTGGGGGACATGGTGGTGCACATGGATCACGGCATCGGGCGCTTTTCCGAGGTGCAGGTGCGGGAGGCTGGGAAGCGCAAGGAGGAGGTGCTGGTCATCGAGTATGCAGATCAGGCGCGGCTCTTTGTGCCGCTGGGGCAGGCGCATCTGGTCAGCCGCTATGTGGGGGTGGGTGGGAAAAAGCCGGAGCTGAGCAAGCTGGGCGATGCCCGCTGGCAGCGGGCTCGCAAGAATGCGGAGCGCAGCGTGGAGGAATTCGCGGCGCGGATGCTAACGATCGCGGCAGAGCGCCAATCGGTGAAGGGCACGGCGCATCCAGCGGATGGAAAGTGGCAGGTGGAGTTTGAGGAATCCTTTCTCTACCACGAGACGCCGGACCAGCTGCGCTGCGTGGAGGAGATCAAGCGCGACATGGAGTCTGAGAAGCCGATGGATCGGTTGCTGTGTGCGGACGTGGGCTTTGGGAAGACGGAGGTGGCGATCCGTGCGGCCTTTAAAGCAGTGATGGGTGGTCGGCAGGTGGCGATCCTGGTGCCGACGACGGTGCTGGCGCGGCAGCACTGGCAGACGATCCGGCAGCGCATGAGCGAATTCCCCGTGACGGTGGAGATGCTGTGCCGATTGACGCCAAAGCATCGGGAGAAGGGCATCCTGAAGGGCATCACGGAGGGCTCCGTCGATATCGTGGTGGGCACGCATCGGCTGATCTCCAAAGACGTGCGCTACAAGGATCTGGGGCTGGTGGTGGTGGATGAGGAGCAGCGCTTTGGCGTGAAGCACAAAGAGAAATTCAAAGACCTCTTTCGCCTGGTGGATGTGCTGACGCTCTCCGCGACGCCGATCCCGCGCACGCTCTATTTGGCGCTGATGGGCATGCGCGATATGTCCACCATCGAGACCCCGCCGCCAAACAAGCAGGCGGTGCAGACGATCATTTGCCCCTATGACGAGCGCGTCATCCGCGCCGCCGTGGACACAGAATTGGATCGCGGTGGGCAGGTGTTTTTCCTGCACAACCGGGTCATGAGCATTGAAAGCGTGGCGGCAAAGATCCGCAGTCTGTGCCCGCGCGCCCGGGTGCTGGTGGGCCATGGGCAGATGGATGAGACGCTGCTGGAGAATGTGATGCATACCTTTGTGGATGGCCAGGCGGATGTGCTGGTCTGCACGACGATCATCGAAAGCGGGGTGGATATCCCGAACGCGAACACGATCATCATCGACCGTGCGGACCGTTTTGGGCTGGCGGACCTTTATCAGTTGCGAGGTCGCGTCGGGCGCGGCGGCACGCAGGCCCACGCCTACCTGATGCTGCCGCGTGACTTTGTGGAGGGCGGGGACGCGCGGAAGCGGGTGAACGCGATGAAGCAGTATGCGGGGTTGGGCTCGGGGTTCAAAATTGCGCTGCGCGACCTGGAGATCCGCGGGGCAGGGAACCTGCTGGGCACGGAGCAGAGCGGGCACATCGCGGCGGTCGGGTTTGATCTGTATTGCCAGATGTTGAAGCAGGCGGTGAACAAATCGCACGGGCGCAAAGTGGCGCGTCCGGTGGATGTGACGCTGCGGGTGGACTTCCTGGTCACCAGCGAGGCGCTGATGGACGACGCGATCTATGGGGCGACGCCAGCTTTTGTGCCCTCCGGCTTCATCGAAGACGCCCGGATGCGCATCCAGGCCTACCGGGCGCTGGGGGAGGTGATGACGCGCAAAGAACTGGACGAACTGGAGGAGCAGTGGCGGGATCAATATGGAGACAAGCCGCCCCACGCCATCCAAAACCTCCTGACCTGCGCCGCGATCCGCCTGGCGGCGGCGCACGCGGGCTTCACTGAGGTGGAGATCAAGGACCGCAAGCTGATGCTGACCCGGAACCAACGGTACGTGATGCTGGACGGGAAGTTCCCCCGCCTCACGGCCAAGCCCGGGCACCTGCAATTGGCGGAGACCCTGCAAATGCTGCGTTCCTGGCCTGGTGGAAAGTAGCTGGAATCGCAAAGTTGCGACAGGGGCACCGGGCTGTGGGGGGAGTGAAAATCCCTGAACTTTCGGTTGCGGATGAGGTTGGCTGTGCTTTCATTTCCGCCCTCAAACCAAAAAATCTAAGAAACCAAAACCTGCCAAGGTGGCGGGCTTTTAAAACTCCATGAGCGACACTACTGCAACATCCGCCACAGCATTCAAACTGCACGAAAAAGACACCGGAAGCTCCGATGTCCAAGTGGCACTGCTGACCCAGCGCATCAATCAGCTGAGCGGCCATCTGAACAAGCATCAGAAAGATCATTCCACCCGCCGGGGCCTCCTGAAAATGGTCGCACGCCGCCGGAAGCTGCTCGACTACCTCAAGTTGACCGCAGAAGACCGCTACCAGAAGCTCCTGAAGAGCCTGAGTCTGCGCCGCTAATTTTCCTGAACGACGGAAGGGTGATGTATTTGCATCACCCTTCTGCTTTTGGGCTAGCCATCTTTTCCGGACCCCCCTCGCGGCCGCGCCCTCTGGCGTGGTTGTTTGGCTAGGTTCGATGGGTGGCACCGGTGCCGGTAGCATCGCCTGATGGGCGTGACTGTCGCGCCAACTGATTGTTCTGGGTGCCCGATGAAAGCGCCCATGTCTTTCCCTAAAACCAAGAAACCAAACCAAAGAAACAAGCCAACCTATGGCCATTCATAAAGTAACCGCAGCCCTCGGACAGGGCACAATCGAAATCGAAACCGGCAAGCTCGCAAAGCTGGCCGATGGTGCCGTGACCGTGCGTCTCGGCGACACCATGGTGATCGTCACCGCAGTCTCCGCCACCAAATTGAAGGACGGCCAGGACTGGTTCCCCCTCAGCGTGGAATACAAAGAAAAAGCCTCCGCAGCAGGTCGCTTCCCTGGTGGCTACTTCAAGCGCGAAGGCCGCCCAACGGAAAAGGAAATCCTCACCTGCCGCATGACGGACCGCCCATTGCGTCCGTTGTTCCCCAAAGGCTACCTCTACGACACGCAGATCGTCGCATTGCTTCTCAGTGCTGACGGCGAAAACGATCCGGACATCCTCGCGATGAATGGTGCTTCCGCAGCCCTTTGCGTTTCCGACATCCCCTTCGCAGGCCCAGTCGGTGCCGTGCGTGTTGGCCGCATCAACGGTCAGTTCGTCGTGAACCCAACGCAGACCCAGCGCCTCGATAGCGACCTGGATCTTGTTTACGTCGGCAGCAAGAACGACGTCATCATGATCGAAGGTGCCGCTGAAGAGCTTCCAGAAGCTGACTTCGTCAAGGCTCTCCACTTTGCTCAAGAGCAGGTGCAGCAGCTCGTCGCAGCTCAGGAAGAACTGATCAAGCTCGCCGCTAAGGTGAAGCGCGAAATGCCACTCATGCTGGTGAAGGACGAACTCCTCGAAGTCGCCTACGCCGTCGCTGGTGATCGCATCGAAGCCGCCCTTTACACGCCATCCAAAGTCGCACGCGGCAAGGCCGTTGGCGCACTGAAGGACGAAGTGGAAGCCGCCATCAAGGCTAAGTTCCCAGAAGCCACCGGCTTTGAAATCAGCCAAGCCTTTGATTACCTGCAGAAGAAAGCCTTCCGCATCTCCATCTTGGACAAGCAAAGCCGTTGTGATGGTCGTGGCGTGGATCAGCTCCGCCCGCTGTCTGGCGAGGCCTCCGTGCTGCCTCGCACCCACGGTTCCGCTCTCTTTGCCCGTGGGGAGACTCAGGCCCTGGCGATCGCCACCCTGGCTCCTGCGGACGAAGCTCAGGAAATGGACACCTACGCAGGCGGTCCTGAAAGCAAGCGCTTCATCCTGCACTACAACTTCCCTCCGTTCTCCGTCGGTGAAACGGGCCGCTTTGGTGGTCAGAACCGTCGCGAAATCGGCCACGGTGCCCTTGCCGAACGCTCCATCGCTCCGGTCATCCCGAGCAAGGAACAGTTCCCTTATGCGATTCGCATCAGCAGCGAGGTCATGGAATCCAATGGTTCCACCTCGATGGCCTCGGTTTGCTCCGGCGTCATGGCGCTCATGGACGCAGGTGTGCCTCTGAAGCGCCCTGTGGGTGGCATCAGCGTCGGTCTCGTCAGTGAGTACGAAGGCGACACGATGAAGCGCTACTTGACGATGCTGGACATCATCGGCAGCGAAGACCACTTTGGCGACATGGACTTCAAACTCTGCGGTACCAGCGAAGGTGTTACCGGTTACCAGCTCGACCTGAAGCTCCCAGGCATTCCTTTGGCTATCCTCGAAGAAGCCATCGTCAAGGCCAAGGCGGGCCGCACGCAGGTGCTCGCTGCCATGGCCCAGGGCATCTCCGAAGTGAAGCCGCTCAGCAAATACGCTCCGCGTATCGAAGTGCTCAAGATCAACCCTGAGAAGATCGGCGAGCTCATTGGCCCTGGCGGTAAGAACATCAAGGCCATCCAGGCTGAGTCCGGCGCTGAAATCAGCATCGAAGACGACGGCACCGTGTACATCTACGCCACCCGCAAGGAAGGCATGGAGCGTGCCGTGGAAATGGTCAGCGGCGTTTCCGCAGAAGTGGAAGTCGGCAAGATCTACACCGGCAAGGTGGTCAGCACGACCAACTTCGGTGCCTTCATGCGCCTCTTTGGCAGCAAGGACGGCCTCATCCACATCAGCGAACTGGCAGACTTCCGAGTCAAGGCCGTCGAAGACGTGGTCAAGGTCGGCGACATGGTCACCGCCAAGTGCGTCGGAGTCGATGACAAAGGCCGCGTGAAGATGAGCCGCAAAGCCGCCATGGCAGAGAAGGACCAGGCTGAACAAGCCGCTGGTGCCGCCGAAGCCTAAGCGATCCCGCGCCACCGAGCGCAACACAATCACGAAGCGCGGGCTGGAAACGGCCCGCGCTTTTTTTGGGAAATTGAGCGGGGTTTTTATCTTGAGGATGACACTTGGGAGCCTTGTGCCTTAGTCTAATAACATGGCAGAATTACAATCTCCTGATCGGGCACCCTTCATCATTGGCGTTACAGGCAACATGGATCCTGCGGGCTACGCGGATGACGTTTTGCTGCCGGAGGGGGCGGCCATTCGGGCGATTAAGGACAAACTCAAGGCAGTGTTCCGTTGGGTGCAAGCGAAGGCCGTGAAGGAGGAAGATTCGGGCCGTTTTCGCGGTTGGCTTAATCCTGCTACCGGGGAATTTGATCCAGCCGTTATCGGGCCAGAGAACGTCCTCAATGGCGAAATACTGACAGTGTACAACGATTGCTGGCGGCCTTTGGGCATGGAGGGTACTCCGATGGTGGTGCTATCCTCCCTGGCCCCCGGAATTGACACGCTGGCAGCAGAAGCCGCTCTGGAATGCGCGGCGGAGGGGCTGCCCATCATGGTGCGCGCCCCCTTACCCTTTCCGCCGCACCGTTATTCTCGCGCTTCCAGCTTTACTAACAAGGGAGCGCGTGACCAGGGGAAGCGGGATCGCTTAGCGCAGCTTGTCCGCCGCCTGCGGCGGCAACCGGGTTTTCAGAAGCAGCGGGATCTGTTTGAGGTCGCCCTAGATAACGACCTGCAGCACGATGCGGCAGCAGCAATCTCCGAACCGAACGAGACCGATCCGGTAAAGATTGCGGACGCCCAGCGCCGCCGCCGCATTCGTTACCGCGCTGCTGGTGAGTTTGTGGCGACCCATAGTGATTTGTTGCTGACAGTTTACGATGAAACCAAGGACAAGGTTGGGAATCTGCGGGATCTGACGGTGGCGGGCGCGGCGACCATTGAGCTGGCCAAGCGGCAGGGCCTTAGCTACGAACTGCTGGCCATCGCGAACAATTTTTCCTGGGCGGATAATGGTCCCGTGCTGCGCATCCCGATCAACCGTGGGGAGGGGTCCGGCGCTACGGCGTGTGACCGTCCGCTGTGCTTCCTGCACCCTTATGACACCCGGCCCGCCGCAGTGCCCGAGGGGGAGGATCTTCACCCGCTCTGGCAGCAAAAGGGGGATCTCCTGTTCCGGCGCATCCTGTCCCGGCAGCAAAGCTTTAACCATCTGGAGGTGGACCCGGTGAAGTTGGGTGCTGCCCTTGATGCAATGGTGGGCGGGGTGAAAGCGTTGCCAGAGGGGGCCGTACAGCAGTATTGCCGTCTCTTGGACACGCTGGCGAGGGCGCGGAAGGCAGCAGGGGATGCGAGTGGAAAGTGGGATGGAGCGCGCATCGCCGTATTGAAGAAGTTGATCTGGGCGATCGGTATCGGTGCGGTGGCTTTGAGCATGTATGAGCACTGGGAAGAGGGGCACGGTGCTGGCGAAGAAGCCGTGCAGTGGATCAATGGGATCCAGATCGCCCTGCTGATGATCGGGATTATCTGCGTGACCGTATCTGGCATCACGTTTTGGAAGTATCGACGCTCAGGGATCGAGGAGCGTCGTCATGACCACCGCTCCCTTGCGGAGGGATTGCGGGTACAGTTTTATTGGTGTCTGGCGGGCAGCGGTCGTTCGGTCGCGGCGGAGTACATGCAGCGCCAGCGCAATGAGTTGGACTGGATCCGTTACGTGATTGCTTCGCTCACATTTCCCTATGAGCAATGGCGGAGGCGGTTCCAGCGACTTACCAAGGGCGAAAAGTTGGCACTGCTAGGGGTGGTGCGAAAGGGCTGGGTCGGGGAGCAAAAGAGCTACTTTTCAAAGGCTGCCAAAAAAGAGGGCATTCTGGCGCATGGATGGCATCTCTGGGGATGGGCCTGTGGTGCGGCTGGCTTGATCAATATTGTAGGGCATCTGTTGGCGGAGCTGTCTCACTCGACTGAGCACCATTTCCATAAGCGAGGCTGGGAGGTGGGCCTTATCCTCATCGGGCTCGGCTTTTTGTGGTTGCCTGCGGCGGAAAGAAAGTGGGTCTTTCGTGGAATCCGACCGGAGGTCGAGGATGAGCAAGGGGGGCACGACCGCCCAGCTTCCACGTTTATCGGTCATGTTTTTGGCTCTGCCGTGATTTGGAGCGGCGGCATGATTCTTGGCGGGTTGGTTCTAGTACTAACCCAGGCTTTGGCCAATTGGACAGACTTCTGGCCCTCCTGGCACAACTGGTGGATCATCTGGACGGGTGCTATGCTTGTCATCGGCGGTCTGGGTTTGGCTTATAGCGAGCGCCGCCTTTACGCAGAGCACACACGAAAGTACGCCGCCATGGAGGACCTATTCACCTGTGCGGACCGCCGCTTGGCGGACCTGCTGCGTCAGTATGAGGTAGATGCACCCGACTCCCCGGAAGAAAAACGTACCTTTCAGGAGATCCAAGACCTGCTTTACCAACTCGGCTGCGAGGCTCTCGATGAGAATGCGGAGTGGCTGATCCTACACCGGTCGCGCCCGCTGGAGCCGGTGTTGGGGGGCTGAATCGCGGGTTCCGATTGGCCGCAAAAGAACGCAGTGGTCGGAAAGAGAAATCGCTGAATCTTACCCATGCCTTCCCCGCACGATTCCCCTCTGCCGCGCCACCTCCTCTGGCCCGGGCAAGCCTACGAGATGGCCTTCCGCCTCATCCCGGCGGGCACGTTCTGGATGGGCGCACGGGACATGCGGGTTGTGCACACGCCGCCGCATTCTTGGGCGGAGCCCGTGCATCGGGTGCGGATCACCCGGCCCTTTTGGATGGCAGAGACGGCTGTCACTCAGGCGCAGTTCAGTCTTTGCCCCGACCCGAACGCTTCTGGCGACGCCCCCATGTTCCCCGGTCGTCCCCAATGTCCTGTGGAGAGGGTCTCATGGGATCAGGCGATGGCCTTTTGCCGCTGGCTTCAGGTGGCGGAGGGCGCTTCCTTCCCTGCTGGGAGTTGGACGGCCGGTCTCCCGACAGAGGCCCAGTGGGAGTATGCCTGCCGCGCTGGTGCGGAGACGGACTACTGCAATGGGGATGGCAGTGCTGCCTTGCATGAGGTGGGCTGGTTTGAGGGTGATACGGACCTCGGTACGCGGCCTGTGGCCATGAAAAAGCCGAATCGCTGGGGCTTGTTTGACCTGCACGGCGGTGTCGCTGAATGGGCTTTGGACGACTGGGACCCAGACTTTTACCGAAAGCTGCCAGACGGCGTTTGCGATCCCTGCTGCATCACCCACTCAAATATAAAGGTCACCCGGGGTGGCGGCTGGGTGAACTGGGCAGAGATGTGCACCTCGGCTTACCGTTACCATGCTGCCCAGGCCTTGGAGCACTGGGCCATCGGGTTCCGCGTCTGTCTTGTCGATTTCGCACCGCAGGTTGCCGATCTGGTCTTCCGAATTCAGCTCTGATCCTTTCCATGTCCTTTGATCTCCCGCGCCACCTTCTCTTCCCCGGCCAAGCCCACGAGATCGCCTTCCGCCTCATCCCGCCCGGCACGTTCTGGATGGGATCGCGGGGCCATTGTGTAGAGGAGGAACCGAAGGACCTCGTTCGGATTACCAAAGCATTTTGGATGGCAGAGACAGCAGTTACGGAAGCCCAATATCGACTGAGTGGGAACGAAATTGACCCTGTCTTTGAGAATGGGGAGGGTTTCCCCATGGAAAGTGTATCTTGGCAAGAGGCTGCTGCGTATGCCAAATGGTTGACTGCAGAGCTGCCGTCAAATGCGCTTCCTCCAGGATTTGATCTGGCGTGTTTGCCTACCGAAGCTGAGTGGGAGTACGCCTGCCGAGCGGAAACCGAGACCGATTATTGGAGCGGCGACGGTGAGGCTGCGCTGGCGGAGGTGGGCTGGTATGGTGGCAATGCGAGGGGAGAACTGCATCCCGTGCGGGCCAAACAACGCCCCAATCCCTTTGGCTTGCACGACATGCACGGAAATGTCTGGGAGTGGTGCCACGATGAATTCGTAGAGTTTGCCTACAGGAGGCGTGCCGACAGCTTTTCTGACTCTGAATCGAAATCTAGGGCGGATTGCGCACGCTCGATCAATGATCCGTCGCATCCTGCGGTTACGCATCCGTACCGCGTTCTCCGGGGTGGATCATGGAACAGTCAGGCACCGAAGTGCCGATCTGCGAGTCGGTTCTTACAGTGCGAAGTCGGTATGGATTGGCCCATTGGGTTTCGGCTTTGCTTGGTTTGCCGTGAATAGGCTCCTGATTAAACGATTCGATTGCAGGCAATTCCTGTTTGCATCATTCTGGTTGGAATTGTGATGACAGCCTATCCTGCTCCAACATTTTGCGCGCTCTACATCGGGGCGGAGAAAGCGCAAGGCGGGGCAGCATGCGGGGAGGGCGACGCAGGATGAACCCGCCGTCACTAGAGCCAGAAATCACGATCACCCTGCCGGGCGGTATCCCCATGGTCTTCCGCCGCATCGTGGACGCGGGAGAGACGGCGGAGTTCTGGCGCGGGAGTCGGGGAGGATATGCGGATGAAGAACCCCGCCATCGTGTGCGCTTGCAGCAGCCTTTCTACCTTGGCGTCACCCCGGTCACCCAGGCTCAGTATCGGGCCATGGCGGTGCCATGTTTGGCTGAACTCCAGCGGTTGGACGGGAACAAAGGCGCAGACCCCAGCCATCTCAAAGGCGATGACCGCCCGGTGGAGCAGGTCGATTTTCAGGACGCGGAGGTAGTTGCGGGCTGGTTGAGCGCTAGTGGCCTGTTGCAGGCGGCAGGGCTGGCAAAGACCGCCCAAGCCTGCCTGCCCACGGAGGCGCAGTGGGAGTACGCCTGCCGGGCCGGCACAGAGACGGAATACTGGAGCGGGGATGGCGCGGCCGCGCTCGCCGAGGTGGGCTGGTACGAGGGCAATGCGGGCGGTGGGACGCATCCCGTGGGCGAGAAGCCCGCCAACGCTTTCGGCCTCCACGACATGCACGGGAATGTCTGGGAATGGTGCCGGGATGCCTGGGACGCGGCGGCCTATCGCCCATGTCCTGATGGGGTGATTGATCCTTGGGTGCGGCGTGATGAAAAGTCGGGCCGCGTCCTGCGCGGCGGCTCCTGGCGCAGTTCGGCCGGGGGCTGCCGCTCCGCCTTCCGCGACTGGCTCGGGGCGGGCCTTCGCGACTGGGGCGACGGCTTCCGTCTCTGTCTGCTCCCTGGTCCGGTGGCAGCCCAGCCCGGAAAGAAGCGGAGCGGAGCCCTGACCGGAGGCGGGAGGCGCGGGACGAGCCGGACGCCGGAGGTCGGGGGCGGAGCGGGCATCGATTTGAGCGCTGAGCGTGGCCCCAAGCCCCAGAGACCCGCGTAGCGGGCGAGATTTTTTTCTTTTATCGATCATTCACCCGATTCCTCCCCCATGAACGCCCGGCCCCTTATCGAAGACCCCGTGGTCATCAACCGCACTGAGCCGATCACCGACTGGTCGGAGTGGGAGGACTGCCGCGAACGGGTGGTGAAGATCGTGATCGGGGCATTGAAGCAGAAGGACGATGCGAAGATCACGATGGCGGACCTGCCGGAGGATCTGGCGGCGAGGTTTGAGAACCTGACCCATCTGCACCTCTGGGGCATCAAGGGCCTGAAAACCCTGCCCGCCCTGCCCTCGGGCTTGAAGTGCCTGGACGTGCGGGAGTGCCCGGACTTCGAGGGCGTACCGGAGCTGCCAGCGGGGTTGGAGACGCTGGATTTGGGGGGGTGCCCGGCGGTGGGCTGCCTGCCCCGGCGCTCTCCGGCGGCTTTGCAGCGGTTGTTCCTGAATGGCTGCGAGAAGATAAAGGCACGGCATTGGGAGAACTTCATCGAAGACCTGCCTTCCGAAGGCTTGGTAGAGCTGGATGCCTCCGGGTGCGATGCGGTGGAGACCCTGGATCAACTGCCGACGAGTGTCCGAAAAGTCGTTCTGAAAGGATGCCGGGAGCTCAGGGATGCATCGCGTCTCGCGGCGCTGGGCGCGCTGGATCACTTGAATCTGGGGGGCTGCGCCAGCCTGCGGGAGCTGCCGGACCTGCCGCCGACGCTGCGCTATCTGGTGCTGCATGGGGCCGAGGGTCTGGTGCGCTTCATGGATCAAGACATTGGTCCGTATGACCGGGGAACGACGGAAGAACAGAACGTGGCGAAGGCTTTTCACAGTCGGCGGAAGTTTGGTGCGGAGCTGGCTGCCTCCGCCCATGCCAAGCTGTTGCTGATGGGGGATGGGCGGGTGGGGAAGAGCACGCTGGCCAAGCGGCTGCAGCGGGAGACTCTGGTGGCTGCAGGGCAGGCAGTGCCGCCGGAGCTGGAGCCGACGTTGGATGAAGATCCCACCCACAAGATGCGGTTCTGGCGTTGGGCGGCGCCGCTGGTGCTGCCGGAGGCGGAACTGAACAGCCTGAAGGAGCGGGCTGCTGCCCGCAAGGTCGCACTCCCGATGGACGATGCAGACCGTCTCACGGGCGCCGTCCGTATCTGGGACTTCGGTGGGCAGGAGATCTACCACAACACCCACCGGCTGTTCGCGGGGGAGGGATCGGTGTTCCTGATCGTGTGGAGGGATGCGGCGCCGGACTTTGCGAAAATCGATCGGGAGCGCCCCGCAGGTTGCGACGAGACGGAGTGGCGGGAGTGGAACCGGCAGCGCCCGCTGGACTACTGGCTGGACTACATCGACTCGGTACGGCCTGGGGCCACGGTGGCGCTGGTGTGCACCTGCTGCGGGAAAGGGCAGCCCCGGCCTGATTGGACGGTGCGGGCTCCCCGCCACGCCGGACGGGATCTGCGCTGCTTTTACGTGGATAGCCTGGACGAGGGCTGCGCCCATCATCCGGACTATCAAAAGCTGAGCGAGTGGGTGGCGGAGAAGTGCGGCGCGGAGGCCGCGCGCATCGGTGTCCTGCAGCCGCGATTCTACGGCGCGGTGGCGGATCAGGTCGATGAGATGCTGCGGGACAACGATGCGGCGACAGCAGCGGAGCGCGAGCCTGAGCACCTGATGCTCTCCTGGGCCGACTGGCAGGACCGCCTGGTGCGCCAGCATGAGGCGGCGGGTGCCAGCCGCCTGGCCCTGGAGGAGACAGATGTGGAGGCGATCACGGGTTACCTGCATGACGCGGGGCAGATCTTCCATCTCCGCCACGGCGGCGAGCGCGCGGTACTGGTGGCACTGCAATGGGCCACGAGCCTGATTTACGAGATGCTCAAACCGGGGGGTGCGCTGCACCGGAAGATCGTCCGCAATGGGGGCTGGATCCCTCTGGCGGAACTGGAGCAGGAGCCGCACTGGCGTCTGCTGCAGAGCGATCTCCAGCGGGACCGCCTGATCCATTACATGGAAGAGAGCCATGTGCTGGTGCGGGTCATGGACCAGCACGAGAGCCGGGGCGGGCAGACGCTCTTCGTCGCCAATGAAAAATGGCTGCTGCCGAAGGAGGACGATCCCAAGCTGCACGCACTGCTGGAGGCGAAGATGAAGGTGGTGCGCGAGCAGCCTGGAATGGACAGCTGGGAGAAGTTCTCGTTTGAAGCCGCGACCATCAGTGAATTCGCCTTCCGCGACCTGATGGCCTTTTTGGGGAGGCGCTTTGGCCGTTACGCGGTCTGGTATCGCACGGGATTGCAGGCGACGCCGGACGACGCCAGACCGGACTGGTGCTTCCGCGTGCGCTGGGTGCCGGAAGACGGGGAGGGCTTTTTGGGAAAGGTGGATGCGCTGCTGGTGACACGAAAGGCGCATCTGCAACCTCTGGCTGAACAGGTGGAAACCCTGTTTGCCGAGAAGGACTGCCCCCTGGCCAGACATGGGAGGCCTGTCCGCCGCGAGGCGGAGATGGCCGACCTGAGCGGGGAATTCATCCTGCCCCTGGCACCGGGCCAGGAGGAGGTGGGCGTGTCCAGCAGCGGCGCGGATCGCGATGAGGCGGCGGCGCTGGTGGGAGCCCTGAAGGCGGCCGGCATCAAGGCACAGTGGTACCTGTTGGAAGAGTGCCGGAGTGACGATTACGCACGGGTAAAGGCCTTCATGGAGGGGCCGCTGCGCAAAGCACCCTGCCTGATCGTGCTGCTCTCCGACGGCTACCTGCGGAATGACGCCGTCAATAACTGGTACTGCCCCTGGGAGCTGGCGGATGCGATCAACCAATGGGTGGACGGAAAACGGTCCATCGAGCGGACGATGGTGGTCTATCGCTCGGGCCAGAAATTGAATTCGAAAAACCTCGATGACGCGGTCGTGCCAGTTTTCAAATCCATGGCGGAACATTTTGGCAAAGCCTACACGGACAAACCGGTCGATGAGCGGATGAACTTTGCCTACTACAACGACATCTCTCTGCATTTCACCAAGGCCTGGCAGAATGGCAATGTGGGCAAGTTCTACGAGCAGCGCGGCACCCTGGGCGCATATTCGCATATCCTGACCAGAGCGGATGGAACGAAGGATTATGCGGCTTTGATTGCGGAGGTCCGCAAGGCGCTGGGCAGGCGCTGATGTTATTTCAATTCTTTCCATCATGCCCAACTCCCCCCTCCTCCCCACACCGTCTGAAATGATCGCGCACCTGGACCGCTATGTGCGGGGGCAGGCGCGGGCGAAGCAGGACATCGCGGTGGCGGTGTACAATCATTACCTGTCCCAGGCGTGGCGGGATCGGGAGGGCGTGGATCTGGGGCGTTACCACATCCTCATGATCGGACCCACGGGCGTGGGGAAGACGCACATCGTCAAGACCTTGGCGGACTTCCTGGGCGTGCCGGTAGGTTTTGCCAGTGCCACGGGGTTGGTGGAAGCGGGTTACAAGGGGAACTCTGTGGAAAGCATCGTGCGCAATCTGCTGGACAAGGCGGGCGGTGATCCGAAAAAGGCGGAAAAGGGCATTCTCTTCATCGATGAAATCGACAAAATCCGCCGGGGTGATACCGGCGGAGGTCGGGATGTGAGTGGGGAGGGTGTGCAAAACGCGCTGCTGACGCTGCTAGATGGCCAAACGACGCAGGGCTACGAGGGCATGGGCCACGCGGCTGTGGATACGGGACGCATCTTGTTTGTATGTACCGGGGCCTTTGTGGGTCTTCAGGAGACGGTGGAAAAACGTTTGGGAAGGGCGAGTCGGCAGATCGGCTTTCAGCCAAGGGCCAATGAGGCGGTAGAATCCATCCCAGATCGGCCCATTTATGAGGCGCTGTGTCAGGCGGAGACGCGGGACTTGGTGGACTTTGGCATGATCCCGGAATTCATCGGGCGCTTTGCTACGGTGACGGTCTTGCATGAGCTTTCACGCCACGACCTGCGGGAAGTCCTGAGCGAGAAGACCGAGCACTCTGCGCTATCGCGGCAGCAAATGCTGGCGCGACTCCACGGCATCGAATTGGAATTCACGCCCGAGGCTCTCGACGCACTGACCGTGGAGGCAGAAATTTTGGGCACGGGTGCACGGGGTTTGCATCGGCTGATCGGTAGGGCGGTGGATGCGGTGGATCATCGCTGGCCAGAACTGGCAGCCGAAGGGGTGTGCCGTGTGATCGTGACAGGCGATTGTGTGAGGGCGGGCACGATGCCTCAGTTGATCCATGCTGCGCCCACAGTGCTGGCAGTAGATACGAGTTTACGGCGCGATGCGCTGGCTAAGCTACCGCCGAAACTCCGGGTGACCCCTGCCGATTTGGTGCGAGAAACAGCGGACAAGCCGGGCCTGACGGATCTATCCGACATGAGCGACGAGCAAGTCTGGGATTCCTACGAGGCGATCAAAGAAAAGTCGTTGGGCTGGAAAGCGGTCACTGGCAGCGCCAAAGAATGGTGGGAGAAGTTTGAGGAGATCAACCGTGCGCGTCCAGCCCTGATGCACCGGGTGGCCGAAGAACTGCGGAAGCGGAGCGCGACAATCACTGAGTTCTTCCTTGCCTACGTCTATTCCAATACCGAGAACATTCAGGCCAATCTGCATTACCTCGATTACATGAAGGTGAAGGGAGAAGGGGAGGGCGGTTGATGCGGTATTCCATTCCTTCAGTATGGCGGCGCTTCTCTTGCAATCCTGTGGCACGTGGGCACGTTCTAAGCATCTGTTTCCAATCGATCCTATTCCATCCATGAAGCGTCTCTTCCAAATCGCCACCCTCCTCTTTATCGTCAGTGCTGCTGCCTCTGCGGCAGAGAAAAAGCACATCCTCATGATTGCGGGGAAGCCTTCCCATGGGCCGGGGCAGCATGAGCACAATGCGGGCATTCAACTGCTGCGCAAATGCTTGGAGCAGGGCGTTGCGGATGCGGTGGAGATCAAACACCATTTGAATGGCGAGTGGCCATCCGCAGAGGAGATGGGGTGGGCGAATACCATCGTGATCTATTCCGATGGCGGTGGTGGGCATCCTGCGCTTCAGGGGGATCATTTGCAGACGCTGGACAAAGAAATGAAGCGGGGCTGTGGCTTTGTGTGCCTGCACTATGCTGTGGAACCTACGATTCCGAACGGCAACAAAGAGTTCATTGATTGGCTGGGCGGTGCGTTTGAGGTGGATTGGAGCGTGAACCCGCATTGGGACGCCGATTTCAAGACCCTGCCAGCCCACCCGATCAGTAGCGGCGTGAAGCCTTTCATGACGAATGACGAGTGGTACTTCCACATGCGCTTTCGTGGCGGCATGAAAGGGGTGACGCCGATCCTGACGGCGGTAGCGCCTGAGTCCACGATGTCGCGTCCGAACGGTGCCCACAGTGGCAATGACGCGGTGCGCGAAGAGGTCAAGAATCAGGTTCCACAGCATGTGGCTTGGGCGGTGCAGCGCGAAGACGGTGGGCGTGGCTTTGGATTTACGGGTGGGCATTTTCACGCGGGCTGGGGCAACAACGAGCAACGCAAACTCGTGCTGAATGCGATTCTCTGGACGGCGGGCGGCGATGTGCCAGCGGAGGGCGTTGCCTCCGTGGTGACGGAGGAAGATCTAAAGGCGAATCTGGATCTGAAGCCAGGTCAAGGGCTGCCGGAGAAGGCGAAGCCTGCGAAGAAGAAATAGGAACCTGTGGTCTTCAGGTGGTGGGGCACTTGCCCCACCCACGGTAAGTGATGGGGCTGCGCTCCGCGCTTGGGGCGCGGGGCTTTTTCGTGGGCTGCAGCGCTACTTTTGGGCGGCTGCGGCTTTGATGAATTTAGCGAGGTCTGCTTTTTGCTTCTGCAAATCGGGGAGGTTCAGGTACATCATGTGGCCGGCGGTGTAGTCGTCCATGGTGATGTTTTTCATGAGGTCCGGATGGATGTTCATGTGCCAGAAGGTGTAGCGCGTGGCGTAGTAGGGCGTGGCCATGTCGTAAAATCCGCTGGAAACATGAACCTTGAGGAAGGGGTTGGCGGTCATGCTATCGCCGAGGGTTTCTGAGACGTTGGCGAATTCGTTGTCCGCATTCCAGTTCCAGGGGCCGACGCCAGCGAGGATGTTGTAGGGGCGCTCGTCTTCGAACTTCAGATCGTTGCGAACGTAGTGATTGAAGGTGGAGGCAAAGGCGCTGAAAACGGCGTCGGCGCTGGGGTCACGCTCGGCACCATCGCTGAGTGGATCGCGGACGAAGCTGGTGTAGCGGCTGTCAAAGCGGCCGGTGACGAGCTTCTTATCGCGCAAGAGCTCGGCGTTGAAACGGGAAAGATTGACGCGGAGGTTGGCTCCATCGACGAAGCGTTCGCTGAGGCCGGTGAATCTGGCCATGGTCTTGACGACGGCGGCGCGCTCTGAGTCGCTGAGGCTCGTGCCGCGAAGGAGCGCGTTGTTATAATCGCCCGCTGCAAAGGCCTCGGCTTGTTTGAGGACTTCTGCGAGGGGGAGCTTTTGCAGGTCTGCGGGGAGTTTTTTGTGATACCAGGCGGTGGCGGCGTAGCTGGGGAGGTAGAGGACATGCGGCAGGTCATTGCCTTCGCCACCCCAGACGGTTTGGAAATTGAGGACGGTGGAGACGAGCATGATGCCGTTGAGGTTCATGCGGTGGGTGCGGATGAGCTCGCCGCTGAGCGCTGCGGCCCGGGTGGTGCCGTAGCTTTCTCCGATGAGGAATTTGGGAGAGAGCCAGCGGTTGTTCTGGGTGACGTAGAGGCGGATGAACTCGCCAATGCTGCGGGCATCTTCATTGACTCCGTAGAAGTTTTTGGCCTCGTCTGGCTTCGATGCACGGCTGTAACCAGTGCCCACGGGATCGATGAAGACGAGGTCGGTCTCGTCCAGCAGGGAGTATTCGTTATCCAGGAGTTGGTAGGGTGGTGGCAGGGCAAAGCCGTCGTCGCGGAGTTTTACGCGCTTCGGCCCGAGCAGTCCCATGTGCATCCACACGGAGGAAGAGCCGGGGCCACCATTGAAAGAGAAGGTGAGTGGGCGCTGGGCGACATCGATGGTGCCTTTGCGGCTGTAGGCGATGTAGAAAATATTGGCGGTGGTTTTGCCTTCGCCGTCCTTGAGCGGCAGGGTGCCGGCCGTGGCGGTGTAGTCGATCTTCTGGCCGCCGATGGTGACGCTGTGTTCGGTGACGGAGTCCTTCTTTTCTGCTTCGTCCTTTTTGGGTTCTTCCTTTTTCTTTTCTGCGGTCTCCTCCGCTTTGGCGGTTTCTGACTTGGCCGCTGGCTTCTGCGGATGTGCCGGTGCAGGGGTCTGGGCGCAAACGGTAGCGGTGAAGGCTAGGGCGAGCGCGAGATCGAGGAGGCGTGGGTGGGTCATGGGCGGGAAATCTACTGCAAGGCGGCTGCGGCGCAAAGAGGGCTTTGTTCGTCTTTACGTAAGGTCAGCGAGATCGATCTACATGCCCTTGGGCATCCAGGGCTCCAGCTTTTCGACGGCAGTTTTGGCGGCGGAACTGACCGGGATGCCCCATGCCTCAAAGAAGGGGCCGAGGTTTTTGTTGGTGATCTTGGAATAGCGGATGAGGAATTGATCGCGCTTGTCATCGTCATTGGCGGGGGCCGGGCCAAAGGCGGGGTCGCTGAAGGAATAGAGGTAACTGCGCCAGCTAGGCCAGCCGAATTCTTGAATCAGTTGAATGTAGGTGGTGAGTGCGGTGAAGGGATTGCCCTTCCATTCCTGCCATTTGTTGCTGGCCTTCTTGATGGCGGCGATGTGTTCCTTGCGCGATGCTTCGGAGATGGCTGGGTGACCGATGAGCCAGTCTTTGCCCAGCACGGCCTCATAGCAGTACATGCCGAGCACGTTGTTGGTGACCTCTCCGGTGCCATCAAAGGTGAAGTCGCCTCGTTGGTGGTTGTGGCCGAGTTCGTGGTAAAAGCCCCAGCCGGGAAATTTGAGTTTATTGAAGGTGACCATTTCTAGCGCCGTGCTGGTGGGCACCATGATGGGGTAGCCACTGTGCATGTACCCGGCGCTGATCTGGACGTCTGCGACGATGCGTTCGGGGCGTTTGCGCTCGGCGGTTTGATTGGAGATATCGTCTTGGGCTTCGACGACTTTTTTCCAGAACTCCATGAGCTGGGTGGGATTATTCACGGTGCGTGCAGCATCGCTGGGGGCGGAGAGGATAACTTTGTCACAGGCGAATTCGGCCCAGGGTGCGGGGTTCTTTTTGATCCGTGAATTCCACTCCTCGTCGGTGGTCTTGCCCAGGATGAACAAGGGGGCGGGAACGCCGCCAGCGATGGTGACGGTGAAGGGGGCGGTCTCCGTGGTGCGGCTGGGGACCTCAATGTAAATCAGGCCACCAAAGGCGCTGGCGGCCTTGGTCTCTGGGGTGCTGAGGGGCTGGGATTTGGTGATGTCTGGGGCACGCAACCACTTATCAAGGTGGTAGAGCGTGTCACTGTGGCAACCGATGCGCAGGGCGAAGCCCTTTTCTGCTAACGCGGCAGGGAGGGTGATGGTGAGGGTCTCGCCAGCGGTGGCGTAAAGGCCGGTGCTGGTCCAGCCGGGGATCTTGGGGTCGATGGTGATTTCTTGTGTGGCACGCGGGGCGTCTGCGGCTGGCTGACCGGGGAATTTGGCGGACGCAGGGTGGGCGGGAATGGTTTCCGTATGCGTGAGGCGCAACATGCGTGTCTCCATGCCGAGCTGGATGCGGGCGGAGGCGTGCTGGTCTTGGGTGAGCGGTGCGTCCTGGCTTGGAATGGCGGAGGCGACATTGCCGCCCATGGCGCTGGCGACAGCGGCTTGGAGATTGTTGCGCCCCGGAGGTTGCGCAGCGAGGGCGATCTGGATGGCGCTGGTGCCTTGTTTGGTTTCTTCAGGAGTGAGGGCTGGACCGCCGGTGCGCTGGGCTTTGATGGCGGTGATGGCCTCGGACGCATTCATGAAGCGAGGCAGTTCCGCCCGGGCTTGGAAGGCGGGAAGTTGGTCAAAGGCGCTCATGTCCGTGAAGGCGATGCCGGCGGGGAGGAGGGCTTGATTGACGCCGTGGGTCGTGGCCAGTTCTTTGCCGCCGCTGGTCTGGCTGTACGCCCAGCCGGTCATGCCAGCGATGAGTCCACCGCCGTTTTTGATCCAATCGATCAGTGCGGCACCTTCTTCTGGATCGGTGACGTTTTGGGCGTTTAAGATAAGCACGTCGCAGCGGCTCAGCGCGCCTTTGTCGATGGGGCCATCGAGTTTTTCGGTCTTGAAGCCCTGCAGATCAAAGAAGCCTGCCTGTTGCACACCTTTAATCAGAAGGCGGGGTTTTTCTTTGCTGCCGACCCAGCGGACGCAGTTGGTCAAGAGCTTGGCGGAGTCCCCACCTGAGCCGCCGTTGAGGTAGGCGTTCTGCCCAAAGAGGATGACGCGGCCTTTGCCATAGGCTGCGGCTGCGGCGACGGCCATCTCGTTACCATCACGTCCGCTCGATGCGGAGAGGATGGGGAAGGCGATATTGCCCCAGATGCCGATGGGGCCAGGTGTACCGGCCTTGGGGACAGATGTCACGCCGTCGAGAATCTTGGCACGCTCGGCATTGATCATTTGCTGTGGCATCTGGCCCAGTGCAGTGGTGGCTGACAGCAGTGAAAAAAGACAGGCGATCTTGTGCATGGTTGGGGCAGGCTGGTGGTCTGAATGATCCAGGGGGTGGATGCGCCATTCTTGCCTGAAAACGGGTGCTGTGCTAGATTTTCGGACGAAAATGGAGGTTTCAATGCAACGATGAAGGTTGAGGTCGTCGAGGTGGGGCACGGATCCGCCCGTTATTTGGAGGCGCTGGCGGTGCGTTACCGGGTGCTCCGCCAGCCTTTGGGGATGACGTATTCCGAGGCACAAATCGCAGCTGAAGCGGATGAGACGCACCTGGTGGCGATCATCGATGCCAGCGTGGTCGGGAGCATCAGTATCGTGTGGACGAATGAACCTGTGCGGCTGCGGCAAATGGCGATCAGTCCGGAGTTTCAGGGGCAGGGTCTAGGCGCGCTGCTTTTGGCGGGTGCGGAGCAGAAGGTGTCGGTGCGCGGCGGGAAGCGAGTCGAGCTGCATGCGCGTGTGTCTGCGCTGGGCTTTTACCAGAAGGCTGGCTACGCCATTGTGTCAGAGGAGTACTTTGAGGTCGGCTTACCTCATCGGACGATGGCGAAGGCTTTGGGGTGAGGTTGGGTTAGTTTTCCTCTTCTTCGTCTTCGTCGTCCTCGTCCTCGTCCTCGTCCTCGTCGTCGGTGTCGGTGTCGGTGTCGGTGTCGTCGGTGTCGTCGGTGTCGTCGGTGTCGTCGGTGTCGTCGGTGTCGTCGGTGTCGTCGGTGTCGTCGGTGTCTTCTTCCGTTTCGTTGGGGTTTTCCTCGCGGTCGGGCGGTGGGGGGACGTCAGTGACCGAAGTGACATTGGTGACATCAGGGGCATCGGCGTCGGGCGCGGATGTGGGGTCTTGGGGCTCGGGGGATTTTTGGGGCTCTTCTGGGGTGGGCTTGCCTTTTGACTTTCCGTTGGCTCTGTATTTGCCATCGGGGCCTGCGGTCATGCCGACGGCTTTTGCAGCCTCTTCCACGGGGCCGGCGAAGCCGAGTTGGAAGGCGATTTCTTCCTGAACTTGCTCGAGTTCGTCGAGCCTGAGCTCGGGGTCTCTGATGACAAAGACATCACCGGTTTTTTTGTTTTCGTAGAAGAGCAGTCGCCCGGTTTCCGTCTCTTTGGCGTCTTTGGGGACGAGTTGCTTTTTACGCTCAAGCATCAAGGCGAGGATGTAGCGCGAGTTCTCCGTGTCGGAGTCGTCTTCTTCGACCAAGCGCTGGAGCATGGACATGGCGTTTTCCCGCGGGGCGACCTCTGATTTGTCCTCGGACTCTGGCTTCTGGTAAGAAGACTTCCAGTGGGAATAGGGGGTGCGTTCCTTGAGTTCGTCATCCCAGGCGTCTGCGGCGACGTCACGCCGTTCATAGAGCGCGGTTTTGGGGTCGAGATAGATGGCGGTGTAAAACGAATCGCCCTCCTCGAAGGGGCGGCCGGTCAATGCGCAATGGTGGGCGCGGGAGCGGAGATGCCAGTTCTGTTGCATGGTGAAAGGGGGGCGATGGAATCAGGCGACGGCGCCGGAACTACGGTTCCGTGGGCGGGTGATCTTGGCGCGTTTGAATCCTGAGAAAGAGAGCTTCGGCAGATCCTTATTGGTGGTGCGGTAGTAAAGGAGCACCGCCGCGATGGTCCCAAAGACAAGGTGGGGGATCCATACGGCCATCCATGGGGGAAGGTGCCCGCCTTTGCCAAGGCTGAGCGAGAATTCGTTCAGAAACATCAGCCCCAGGAAGATAAAGATGGCACCTGCGACACCGCCCAAGACACCGCGCCGGGAATAGGCGATGCCGAGAGGGGCTGCCACGAGGGCGAGGACGAGGCATTGCCAGGGCTTTGCAAAGCGCTGCCAGAGATTGGTTTGGAAGGACAAGAGCTTCTCCGTACTTTCGCCTTCGTGGGCACTGAGATAGGAAACGAGCTCTGGCACACTGAGGTAGTCCGGCACGAGGGCGGAGCTGACGATGCTCCAGGGCGTCTCTGTGAACGCGGTGACGTCCATCTTCGTTGGTCCGCCGTCTTGCCCTTGGAAGAGCGTTTGCCTGGGCATGGCCTCCCCCTTCACGTAGGTCATCTCGATCCCGTCATAAAATCGCCAGAGACCGGTGGGCCACCAATTGGCGGAGCGGGCGATCCAGGTGCGCTGGAGGTTCCCATTGCCATCTTCCTGTCGCACCTCGACGTTGCGCAGTTTATCATCGCGGAGGTTGAAGGGGAAAGAACCAGCGTACCAAGTGCGGTGGGTATCGTTGTTCCGAAACATGAGCGACTCTGCCATGATGGAGCCCGCTTCTTTCTTGTTTAGGGCGCGCATGATAGCCTCTCGATTGCCCTCGGCACGGGGTGCCCAGTAGTAGCCTGCGGCCATGCTCAGCGCTGTGGTGCCGAGCGCGACCATAAAGACTGGCTTGAGGATCTGCATGATGCTGCGGCCTGCCCCGAGCATGGACACGATCTCGTTGGTGCGGGACATCCGGGTCAGGGAATACAACATCGCGAGCAGCAATGAGGCAGGTGCTACGTATTCAAAGATGTAGGGCAGCAGATCGATGTAAAAGCCGATGATGGCACCAAACTTCACGTCGGCCTCCTGGAAGTCGCGGAGGTTTCCCGTCATGTCGATGAGGATCATGATCGCGGCGATGGCGATGAAGCAAAACAGCAAGGGTTGGAGAAAGGAGCGCAGCGTGTAACGGTCGAGGAGCTTGCAGCGAACGTAGTAATGCAAGCCCAATGGCGGGATGAGGCAGACCATCAGGATCATGCCCAATTTCACCAAATAGGCCACGACACTGACAGGCTCCCCATTCACGGTCAGCTGGGCGTAGCGGAGGCGCTCTGCGACATCTGTGGAGACGAACCAGGCGGCTGCGTAGATCCCGGCATACCAGGCCGGACGGACCATTTTGTCCAGATTTGGCAGGGCTCTGAGGAGCGCGAGGTGCAAAAGAATCCCCCCCAGTAAGGCCCCCACCTTCAGGTATGGCAGGATGCAACTGAGGCCATAGCTGATGAGGGATAGTTTCTGTGATACGGGGTCATCGGGGATAACGATCAAGGTGAGGTCCTCATCCGACATGGCGAACCGCAGGTGCCAGTCGTTCAGCCGCAAGAAGGCGATCACAGCCAGCCCAACCAGGGCTGCCCATGTCCCTATATGCGGCGCGTGGCGGACAAACCGCCAGAGCGAACCGAAGGCGCGGGAGAACGAAGCTGGCCAGAAACTCATGAACTGCCAGCGTTGCGCAGAACTTCGCCAGCGTCAACCACCACGCCCGACGAAACGGTATAGTTCTCCAGTTGTGCGGAGCCGTGACTGTGATTAGAGTCTCGGCCATCATGAAAAATGTTTGGCTTCTTTCCTTGTTGGTCGGCATCCTCTCCCTCGGCTCAATTTCCATTTTGCGCGCCCAACAGGGTGGCACGCCGGTGAAAGAGTTGCAGCAGTGGGCAGAGCGGGGTGATGCCGACGCCCAGTTTGAGTTGGGCATCCGCCAAATCACAGGAGAGGGCGTGGAGAAAAATGAGGCGGAGGGCCTTAAATGGGTCAAAAAAGCTGCCGAACAAAAGCACCTGCGTGCACAGCACATCCTGGGATCCCTCTACGAAGATGGCGTGGCGGTTGAGCAGGATGACGCCAAGGCCGTCGAATGGTACACAAAGGCGGCAGAGGCAGGGCTGCCCATGGCGCAGCACAGCCTGGGGATTCTCACCGATCTTGGCCGCGGTGTGACGAAGGATGCAGCGAAGGCGGCTGAATGGTTTCAAAAGGCCGCCAGCCAAGGTTATGCGCCTGCTCAGGCGGCATTCGGCTCGAAGGTCGAGCGTGGGGATGGGGTGGATAAGAATACGGCCAAGGCAGCGCTCTGGTATTTGAAGTCCGCCCAGCAGAGCTATGTGCCCGCCATGACACGTCTGGCCTACCTCTATTACACAGGGCGGGGTGTTCCTGTGGATTATCGGCGGGCAGCCGCGTGGTATTTGCGGGCCTCCCGCAGTGATGAACCGTGGGCCACCAATGATTTGGCTTGGTTTTTGGCGACCTGCCCAGATCCCCATCTTCAAAACGGCGATGAAGCCGTGCAACAGGCAAAAATTGCCCTGAAAATGCTGGCGGAAGCAGGTGCCGAAGAACGCCATGAGATGATCGATACCATGGCTGCCGCTCTGGCCCGCAACGGCGAGTTTATGGAGGCGGTCTTGTGGCAAAAAAGAGCCATCGCGCTCCTCGCGGAAGATAAAGATGTGACTGCCGAAGAGCGGAAAGCGCTTGAGGAGGAGTTCAAGGGCCGCCTGGCGCTCTACCAAGATCAGAAACCCTATACCGACAAAGAAGAAGAGGGCGAAAAAGGCGCGACGGCACTGCCACAGGATACGATTCTCCAGGAGGAGAATCTGCCTCAGGGCAAGCCGAAGTCATCCAAGCCAAAACGCGGTCGCGGCACGGTGGTCTGAGGCGGCTACCAAAGGGGTTGCGTCCTGTCCTGCGCTCGCAAGGATAGGGGATGATCTCCACCTTTTGGAAAAAGCTGTTGGTTCCCGTCGGTCTGCTCTTGCTGGCATCGGGTTGTGGAAAGAAGCCCGCAGATACCGCTGTGCCCCCGGTGTCCCGGGGGCTGATCGGGGCTTCTTTGCTGACGCTGCAAAATCCGTTCTTTAAGGTCATCGGCGATTCCCTCACCGAAGAAGCCGCCAAGCACGGCTACGAGACCGTGGTCCTGAGCGCGGATAACAACGTCCAGACGCAGAGCAATCATGTGGAAGACTTCATCGTGAAACGCTGCGTCGCCATCGTGCTGAGCCCTGCGGACTCCAAGTCCATCGTGCCAGTCATCCAAAAAGCCAATGCGGAGGGCATTCCCGTTTTCACGGTGGACATCCCGTGCAACGAGCCGGGGGTGAAGATCGCCACCCAGATCGCCACGGATAATTTGGGGGGTGGTCGTGAGGCTGCTCAGGCGATGATCGAGGCACTGGGGACTGCCGGAGGTCAAGTCGGCATCCTGGATCTGAAGCAGGTGGAGTCCTGCATCCTGCGCGTCAAAGGCTTCAAAGAAGTGATCGAGCAGCACAATCAAAGCGCTGCTGGCAAGATCGAGATCGTTTCAGAACTGGATGGGGGCGGCGCAAAGGATCAGGGGCACAAGGCGGCGGAGGACATGCTCCAGGCCTTCCCGGGGATTCGAGGTATTTTTGCGATCAATGATCCGAGTGCGCTGGGGGCGCGTGCCGCCCTTGAGAAGGCCGGTCGGGCGGATCAGGTGATGATCATTGGTTTTGATGGCCAACCCGAGGGGAAGCAGGCCATCAAGGATGGCAAAATCTACGCCGATCCGATCCAGTTCCCGGATAAAATGGGCATAGAGATCGCCAAGGCCATCGTCGCCCACTCAAAGGGTCAGGTACTGCCAGCGCAGACGCTCATCCCCACCCAACTGTATCGCAAGAAGGATGGGGAAGCGGACCCTTCGCTAAAATGACCCTTAGTCGCGGCGGCTGTTCAGCTTGGCCAGGAGGCGGAGGATCTCAATGTAGAGCCAGACCAGGGTCACCAGCAGGCCAAAAGCGGCATACCATTCCATGTATTTGGGGGCACCGCGTTCGCAGCCGTTCTCGATGAAGTCAAAGTCCAGGACCAAGTTCAGGGCTGCAATGATGACGACGCCAACACTGAAGAGAATCCCAAAAGTGCCGTTGGAATGGATAAAGGGAATGTGGATGCCGAAGAAGCCTAGCACGATGCTGACCAGATAAACCAGGGCGATGCCGCCAGTGGCAGCAAAGACACCGAGTTTAAAATTCTCCGTCGCCTTGATGATGCGCATGCTGTAAGCGGCCAGGAGGGCGATGAGTGTGCCGCCAGTGAGGAGCACGGCCTGGATGACGATGCCATTGAACTGATGCTCATACATGGCGGAGAGCCCGCCCAGGAAAAGTCCTTCAGCAATGGCGTAGAGGCTGCCAGTGATGGCTGCCCATTCCTTTTTCCAGTTGGTGACAAGGACCAATACGAACCCACTGATGGCACCGCCGATGATCCAACCACCCGCGTTGGCAGGATTTTGCATGGCGATCTTCCAGGTGTAACTGGCTGCGGCCATCATCATGAGGACCAGCATCAAGGTGGCGTTGGCCGTTCCCTTCAGCGTCATGACTTGGGTGCCCTGGGCGGCGTAGCCCTGGGAGGTGAAGGTGGAGTCGGTGAGGAGTGGATTGCTAGTGCGCATCGGCGTAAATGGGTGAACGGGGGCAATGATGCGTGCGCTGGGGGAGATGTCGATAACAAAATGGGCGCGTTCTTGGAACGCGCCCATCTCGAAACTCCTCAGTTGGGTTTGCCGGTCAACTCTAGTCGTCGTCTTTGGTGCCGGCTGAAAGCGCGGCGACGACGTTGAGGTCTTCCAGAGTGGTGGTGTCTCCTTTGATTTTCCCGCCAGAGCAGATTTCCTTCAGCAGGCGGCGCATGATTTTGCCAGAGCGAGTCTTGGGCAATGCGGCGGCGTAGCGGATGTCATCTGGCTTGGCGATGGCACCAATGGCGCTACCGACGTGGTTTTTGAGCTGCTTTGTCAGTTCCGGGGAGGCGGTTTGGCCTTCCTTCAGCGTGACGAAGGCGACGACGGCCTGACCTTTGATTTCATCTGGCCGACCTACGACGGCGGCCTCTGCCACGGCAGGGTGGGAGACGAGGGCACTTTCAACCTCCGCCGTGCCGAGACGGTGGCCGGAGACGTTCAGGACGTCATCCAGGCGACCGACGATCCAGAAATTGCCGTCCTTGTCCCGCCGGGCACCGTCCCCGGCGAGGTAGATGCCTTTGTATGTGCCCCAATAGGCGCTCTTGTAGCGTTCGGTATCGCCGTAAATATTGCGCAACATGGATGGCCACGGTTTGCGGACGACCAGTTTGCCACCTTCATTGGCCTTCACTTCTTTGCCGTCTTCATCAAGGATGGCGGCATCAATGCCGAAGAAGGGTAGGGTGGCGGTGCCTGGCTTGCATGGCGTGGCACCAGGAAGGGGCGAAATCATGATCGCGCCAGTCTCTGTCTGCCAGAAGGTGTCCACAATCGGGCAGCGCCCGCCGCCGATCATCTTATGATACCAGGTCCAGGCTTCTGGATTGATGGGCTCGCCGACGGACCCCAAAAGGCGCAGGCTGGAAAGATCGTGCTTCTTGACCCACTCATCGCCCCATTTGATGAAGGCGCGGATGGCGGTCGGTGCGGTGTAAAGAATGGTGACCTTGAGTCGCTCAATGATGTCCCAGAAACGATCAGGCTCTGGGAAATTCGGCGCGCCTTCGTACATGACGATGGTGGCTCCGTTGGCCAGTGGTCCATAGACGATGTAGCTGTGCCCGGTGATCCAGCCGACATCGGCGGTGCACCAATAGATATCATCATCGCGAAGGTCGAAGACATACTTGCTAGTGCAGTAGGTGCCGGTGAGGTAACCCCCAGAAGTATGCAAAATCCCTTTGGGTTTGCCTGTGGAACCGGAGGTGTAGAGCAAGAAGAGAGGATGCTCTGAGTCAAAGCCCTTGGCGGGACAGGTGGTTTTCACCTTCTTCACTTCATCGCCCCACCAGAAGTCGCGGCCTTCCTGCATTTCGGTCTCCTGACCCGTGCGCTTCAGCACCAAGACGCACTTGACGTCGGGGGTGTCTTTCAAGGCTTCATCGACGTTCTTTTTCAACGGAACCACCGATCCGCGGCGGTAGCCGCCGTCTGCGGTGATGACGACTTTGGCTTGGCTGTCATCGAGGCGGTCTTTGATGGAAGTGGAGCTGAAGCCGCCAAAGACGACGTTGTGCACTGCGCCGATGCGTGCGCAGGCGAGCATGGCGATGGCGGCCTCTGGCACCATTGGCATGTAGATGAGAACGCGGTCCTTGGACTTCACGCCATGGGCCTTTAGGACGTTCGCAAAGCGGCAGACTTCAGTGTGCAGTTGCTGATAGGTGAGGGTGCGTTGCTCTCCGGGTTCACCTTCCCAGATGATCGCTGCTTTGTTTTTGCGATGAGTCAGCAAGTGGCGATCGATGCAGTTTTCTGCGACGTTGATTTTGCCGCCGACGAACCATTTGGCAAAGGGGGCCTTCCAATCGAGCACCTTCTTCCACTTCGTCTGCCAGGTCAGTTCGCTGGCCTCCCTCGCCCAAAACTTATCTGGGGTCTTGATGCTTTCTGCGTAGAGTTTCTTGTATTGAGCCAAGCTGGAGATGCGGGCTTTTTTGGAAAACTCGGGCGATGGTTTGAAGACTCGATTTTCGACAAGGACGGACGTGAAGTCGTTGCTCATGATGGCGGTGTTGTTGAGAAAGAAGAGAGGGGGAGGGTTGGAAAACGGAGCTCAGACCGTAGCGGAGGTCCGTCGCTGCTGGCAACTATAAACGCAGTTTGAGGACGTATCCTCAATGAAAAAAGCCGAATCAACGGGGTTTTGAAAGGTTGGAACCCACTGCGGCCTCCGTCTGGTACGCTCGGGGGGATTCGAACCCACGACCAAAAGATTAAGAGTCTTCTGCTCTACCAACTGAGCTACGAGCGCATTTACAGAACGGGGAAGGCAATAATAGGGGGTTCGATTCATTTCGCAAGCGCCTATTTGACCTTCTTGCAAAGGGCGCTACACTGCCGGGTCTGGTAAGCCGGGCAATGCTACCCCGTGGTGTAATGGTAACACAGGAGATTCTGGATCTCTCGTTCAAGGTTCGAGTCCTTGCGGGGTAACCACCCAGGCCCGCGCCGAAACTCGCGCTGACCTTTTGAGCGGTTGCACTTTGGATGCCCGCCCGTATGATCACGGCCCCAAAACCTACCCTTAGACCCATACTCATGAACCAACTGGACCAACTGAAACAGCACACCATCGTGGTGGCGGACACTGGCGACTTTGAAGCAATGAAGGCTTACAAGCCTCAAGACGCGACAACCAATCCTTCCCTGATCCTTCAGGCTTCCCAAAAGGCAGAGTATCGCCCCCTCGTGGATCAAGCGGTGGCGGACCACAAGGGTTCATCCCTCTCCGGCGCGGCCTTGGTGGAGTCGATCATGGATCAGATTCTGGTGAACTTTGGTCTGGAAATCTTGAAGATCGTTCCCGGTCGCGTCTCCACAGAGGTGGATGCCCGTCTTTCCTTTGACACCCAGGGCACCCTTGACAAAGCACGTCATCTGATTGGCCTGTATGAAAAGTCTGGCATCTCCCGCGAGCGCATCTTGATCAAGATCGCCTCCACCTGGGAAGGCATCAAGGCGGCAGAGGTCCTGCAGAAGGAGGGCATCAATTGCAACCTGACCCTGCTGTTTTCTCTGGCGCAGGCGGTGGCTTGTGCGGAAGGCGGCATCAAGCTCATCTCGCCCTTCGTTGGTCGTATCCTCGACTGGCACAAGAAGAACTCTGGTAAAGATTTCTCCCCGCAAGAGGATCCCGGCGTTCAGTCGGTGACAGCGATCTACAACTACTACAAGCACTTCGGCCACACCACTGAGGTGATGGGGGCCAGCTTCCGCAACAAGGGTGAAATCACGGAGTTGTGCGGCTGCGATCTGCTGACCATCAGCCCTGGTTTGTTGGGCGAGTTGCAAGCCGCCGAAGAGGCCATCGAACCAAAGCTGAACGCTGCGGCCGCAAAGTCATTGAAAATCGACCGTGTGCCTTGCGATGAAAAGAGCTTCCGCTGGCTCTTCAATGAAGACCCGATGGCGACCGAAAAGACGGCGGAAGGCATCCGCAAGTTTGGTGAAGACATCGTGAAGCTGGAAGGCCTAGTCGCTGCTGCGATCTAAGCCCCACAAAGATACTTTGGGCGCGATCAGGGGAGACCTTGATCGCGCCTTTTTGTGGCGGTATCCCCCGGTGTTTAGCCGAAGAGCCCTGCGACGGGTATCCCACCATCGGTGATGGGCACAGGGCGGGAGCCATCCATGAGTTCTTTGCTGGGATCAATCCCGAGCGCAGCGTGGATCGTGGCGTGGAAATCGACCAGCGGCACTGGGTTATCGACTGGTTTTTTGGAGAGCTCGTCCGTGACGCCATAGGCACCGCAGTGGTTGAGGCCACCACCAGCGAGCACCATCGAGAATGTGGTCCCTTGGTGACCGCGACCGCCGCGTCCATCAAACTCCGGCGGACGGCCAAATTCCGTGCCGACGACGATTAGCGTCTTGTCGAGAATCTTCTGTGCCTTCAAATCGCTGATGAGTGCGGCGAGTGCGGTATCGAGTTCTTGGATGAGGAGGTGCTGGTTTTTGTAGCCCTCGTTGTGGATATCCCAACCGGTACCGTTCATGAAGTTCAGGTTGTGGGAGACCTCAATGAACCGCACCCCAGCCTGAACGAGACGGCGGGCCAGAAGGCAGCGTTGTCCAAACTCACCGCCGTATTCATTGCGTAGCGCATCGGGTTCTTCCTTCAAGTTGAAGTGCCGCATGAACCTTGGCCCCGCAAGGCGAAGAGCCTCTTGCTGCGCCATCTCGTAGTCCGCGGCGGAGGAGTCTTTAGCGGCGCGTGCCATGAGTGGCTTCAGCAATTGGTGGCGCACTTCTGCGCGCTTTTCATCCACGTAGTCTGGGCGGGTGAAGCCAGCAGGGCCGGTATTGGTATCCGTCAGATACACATAGCCGCTCTTGGCACCGAGGAAGCCTGGCCCACGGCTCACATTGGGGTAGCCGATGAGGATGTAAGCGGGCACATCTGGATCCGCCGCACCGCGCTGATTGGCGATGATTGAGCCGATGCTCGGATATACCACGTTGCCTGAAATCATGCGCCCGGTGTGGACGAGGTTGGTGGCGAAGGCGTGCTCGTCAATGACGTGGTGATTCACGGTGCGCATGGCTGTGACATGCTCCATGACCTTGGCCGTTTTGCTGAGGTGCTCCGTCACCTGGACGCCGGGCACGGCGGTATCGATGGCTTTGTAGAGTGAGCCAGCGATTTTGGTCTTATCAATGTTATTGCCGATCTTCTTGGGGTCGAAGGTATCGATCTGCGCCATGCCACCGCCGAGCCAAATGAAGATGCAGTGTTCCGCCTTGCCCTTGGGCATGACGACCGGTGTGGTATTCGCAAAAAGCGGTGCGGCGCCAAAGGCGGCGGCCTGGGTAAGAAAGGTGCGGCGTTTCATGATGATGGAAGATTACGTGAATTGGAGTCGGGTTTTGCGATTTTCTAGGGACTGAAGGCCCACTCTGGGGCGTTGAGCATGGCCCAAAGGATGTCCTCCATGCGTTGACGCCATTCGGTGTTGAGCTTGGTTGTGGGCGGGTCGCCCGCGCGGGCATCCGCTTCTTGCTTCTGGCGGACGATGGTGGCCTCCCCATCCAGGTGATTGCTCCAGGAGACGTATTTGACGCGCTCTCTTGTGGTGGGCTGGGTGCCCGTCGCAGAGGGTAGATCGGTCAGCCGTGTTTCGTAGCCTTGGGCCAAGTGCTTCGTGTAGAGGGCCTTCTCCTCCGCTGTCGGCCGACGGGTGAGGAGCTGGAGGAAAAGACTTTCCACCAGTTGATCCACCGTTTGATTCTGCATGGCCAGGGCTGTGATGCCATGGTCATCGCTGAGTCGGGTCAACCAAATGCCGACGGTGCCATTGCTGAGGATAGCTGGCTGGAGAACATTCGGATCGGCATCGCGCTTGCTGATCGGGTCCTGCCGGGCACCGCGCCAACCGAATGCCGAAAGGACGTCGGTGACGGCTTGGATTCGGGGCAGGGCGAGACTTGGGCGATCTCGCTCATTGCTGGTGCTGGTCAGCATCCAGCAGCGGCGGGGTTTGCCGAGGTGGATGGCGTTCCTGAGGTCGCGGGTGTTGTCAATGTCGAGGCAGACTTCCTCGGTGCGGAATGGCTTGCCGGTGGCGGCAAAGAGCGAATCGACGATCTGTTCTGCATACAACCGGCGTGGAGCGGGGGAGGTGTAGAGCGGACTGGTCGCCTTCAGGCTGGTATCCGTGGCGCGCTGATAGGCGTGGGAATTGAGAATGATCTTCGCGAGACCTTTCACGTCGTATCCTCCCCGCACGAACTCGCGACCGAGCCACTTGAGGAGCTCTGGGTGAGTGGGCTTGGATTTCTCCCAGTCGTCCATCGAGTCAACGATGCCACGCCCCATGAAGCGAGACCAAACGCGATTGGCAATGACCTGGGCGAAGCGCTCATTTTGCGGTGCTGTGATCATGGCGGCGAGTTGGTCGCGAGTGTCTGTCGGGTCTTCAGCCAGTTTGGCACCGGCTTCGTCGCAGAATTCCGCAAAAGGCCACTTGGGCTGCACTTTGGTGCCGGGCTTCAGGGAGATGGTGATCAGGGGTTTCCGGGCCATCATCTTGAAGCGGTCAGGATTCACGCTGCTGGTGATGGGGAGCTCGATCTCCTTGCTGCCCAGCATTGCGGCCAGTTGAAAGAGGTCCTCTTGCATGGACTTGTTGGTCGGGGAGTCGTGGCAGCGGGCGCATTTCATTTCGACACCCAGGAACGCGCTACTGACGATGGTGCCCTTGGCGGCCATGGGCACATCGTTTTGCGAGGCCGTGCCAAAACCTGCAGGGCCGCCAAGTCGCTCGCTACCTTTTTGGCGCAGCAGTTCGGTGACAAAAAGATCCATCGGCTTGTTGTCCAGGAGGGATTCATACAACCACCAGCGGAAGGGGCCAGTGTTGTTCAGGGTGGGGTTCAGGATGTTGGGGTTCTCCGCCAAAACATCCTGCCAATAACCCATCCAGTGGTCTGCCCAGCGGGGATCTGCCAGCAGTCGGTCAATTGCGGCAGCACGATCTGGGTTCTTTTCAAAGGCGGCGATCTCTTCCAAGGATGGCACGACACCGACGGTGTCTAAGGTGACGCGGCGAAGGAAGCTGAGGTCATCGGCAGGGCCTGTCAAAGTGAGGTGATCGGCGCGGATCTCGGGCCAATAGGCACCTTCGGTGATCCACTTGCTGATCATGTCGGTCTCTTCCTTGGTGACACGGGTGCCTTTCGGAGGCATGACTTCGTCTTCATCATCGGTGGTCATGCGGGCGATGATGGCGCTGGCAGATGGCTTGCCGGGTTCGACAGCGGCGCCGTCTGACTTGCCGCCCTTCATGGCGTCGGCCAGGGAGTCAAGGCGTAGCCCGCCTTTGGCCTTCGTGCCACGGTGGCACTCGACACATTTGGCCTCAAAGATTGGCGCGATGTCTTTGAAGAAATCGACGCTGCCCTGATGGGTGGCCTGTTCGGAGACCTCGGCAATCTTCGCGGCGATGAAGTGATCGACTTCATTGGTCGCGGGGAATCCCTTGGCTAAGTCGGGCACCTTCACTACAGGCGTCTTGGCGATCCATTCGCGGGCGGCCTCCCGGCGGCTATTCCAGTAGCCATCATACTTCGCGCGCATCGTGGCGCGGGCTCTGGAATCCATTCCGGCGTAGTAGGCGTTGCGCTCCACTTCGTAGTCTTCGATTCCTTTGTCCGTGAGGGCGACTTCGCGACTGCCGGGCGTCAAGAGTTGCCAAGTATCGGTTCCTTCCCGTGACCAAGCGACGACGGTTTCACCAAGCTCTGGACGACGGATGCTCTTACCGGTGAAACTGCCCACGACAGACTCCAGCACGACGAACTGGGGCTTTCCGCTCGCTTCGAACTCGCAGTAGGATTCCCGATTTCCAGGGGGGACAAAGCGGAAGTCAGGACCAAGATCAAGGTACTCTTTCTGATCCGCGACGAGATGATGACCGTCGCTGTCGGTGGGGGGGAATGGGGTGTTCAGGACGCTCTTGCCATCGATGTAAAGGTTGGTGGCACCCCGGGCGCGGAGAAGCAGGCGGTGCTTGCCCTTTGGTAGCGTCACCGTGGCGGCGGCCCGCAGGAGATAAGGGACGTGGCGTTCCCCACGGACGCCCGTTTCAACGTATTTCTGGGGCACATTGAGGAAGCCAAAGGCGTCTTCGGTGTAGCTTTCTGCGACCTTGGGTGGCTCGCTGGGCCAAGCATTCGCATCCGGCATGCCCTCCTCTGCCAATTGGACGAGCACACGCCCTGCGGGTACGTCTTTTTGCACCACCGGCGGTGGTGGTGGGACAAACTGGTAGAGGGACTTGATCACCTCAAGATCGACGGCACCACGGTAAATCGCCACGTTATCCAGCCAGCCGTTTAGCGCGTGGCTGCCAGTGCGGGTTGATCCCGTGCCGAGGAGTAGGGCATCGCCATCCATCACCGGACCACGGTCTGTGGCTCCACCCATATCCCAGGTGCCATCGGTTTCACGTCCATCGATGAAGCCCTTGATGCTCTTGGGTTTCCCGAAGGTGTAGGTGACGGCAACGTGATGCCAACCGACGGTGGGCATCAGCTCCTTTGACCACCAGCGATGCCACTCCCCCTTTTTCCCAGGCACATCGGCGCTGTGAAAGAGAAATCCGATCTGGGCACCGGTCTTCGAGGCCTGGAGCCGGAAGGCGTAGTTTTGATTGTTGGCGCCGAACTCCTTCGTGCCAAGGCGTCCCTTGCCGACGATGTAGGGGGTGCCGGAGGTGAGTCCGGCGGTCTTCACCCAGGCCTCAATCGTGATCGTATCATTTAGCCCAAAGCGGATCGTTTCGCTGTCTTTAATCTCGATGATCCCTTTTTTGCCATCGCCCGGGAACTGCATCGCCTTGTTGTCCGCAGCGAAACCGGGGTAGGTCGGTGAGCGTGGTCCCGGCGCGTTACCATCGTCAAAACGCCATTCCATCACCGGGGATGGCTGGATTTTATCAGACGCATCATTCCCGCCTCCGTCGTTTTGGGCAAAGAGGGGCTGCGCTGCGAGGCAGGAGAGCAGGAAAAGATAGGACGCGTTGGTGGGACGAGGGATCATAGGCTGGCGGTTGGGACGAGTATGGGAGAACCAACGCCGCCAGCCCAGCTCTTTTGTCCAACCTTGCATCCCACTTTAGTGGGGTATGACCTCAAACGCTCACCAATCCGCGCCGAATGGCCTCTGCCGTCGCCTGGGCCCGGTCGTTCACGTGGAGCTTCTGCAAGATGCGGCTGACGTGCTGTTTCACGGTGTCCTCCGCGATCCCCAACTGCGCGGCGATTTCTTTGTTGGCCTTGCCAAGCGCTATTCGGGCAAGAATCTCCCGCTCGCGCGGCGTGATGTCTGGCTCTGCTGAAAGGGTATCCAGACGCCTAGCAATGTCAGGAGGCAGGGAGGTTCCACCTGCCGCCACGGTCTGGATGGCGGCCAGCAAATCATCCCGCGATGAGGATTTTTGCAGGTAGCCCAGGGCACCGACCCTGAGTGCGGCCTGGATTTCCTCATCCCGGGCGAAGGTGGAAAAAATCAAAACTCGGGCCTCAGGATGGGCGGCGAGAAGGATCCGCGTGGCCTCAATGCCAGAGATGCCAGGCAGTTGCAGGTCCATCAGCACCACATCTGGCCGACACTCTTCGAAACGGGCCAGCGCCTCTTCCCCACGATCCGATTGACCCACCACACGCATATCCGCCTCCAGCTCCAAGGACGCAATGAGTCCACTGCGCACGACAAAGTGATCGTCAATGAGGAGGAGGGAGGGCATGGGGGAGGCTGGATTCTGGGGCAGGCTAGGTGCAGGATCAAGGACGGACGCAGATTAGCTTGATGCGCGCGGGGCAGCAGCGACATGATTCGATGGCCTTGTATGAGAATTTGGGCATCTGATCGAAACTTTGAATCGCGGAGCTGTCTGCAATTGACACTGGTCTCAGGGCTGCGTTTGAGGCCGGAGCTGAGCTTCGAATGCCCTCGGTCGGGGCAGCACTTCGCTGTCCTCTCCCATCCTGGGTGGTTGACGGGACGGTTGCTCCGCGCCAATTTGGCCGGACATGGCAGCAAACGAATCTTCCTCCGGCACGGCACCTCTTGTGGGCATCATCATGGGCTCCAGCTCTGACTGGCCCACGCTGAAGCATGCGGCGGACGTTTTGACGGAGTTTGGTGTGGCCTTTGAAAAACGCGTTGTCAGCGCTCATCGTACTCCTGGTCTTCTCTACGACTACGCAACTTCCGCCAAGGATCGCGGCCTGCGGTGCATCATTGCGGGGGCAGGGGGGGCGGCGCATCTCCCTGGCATGGCCGCTTCAATGACCACCATCCCTGTGCTTGGCGTTCCCGTTCAGAGTAAGGCCCTCAGCGGGGTGGACTCGCTCTACTCCATCGTGCAAATGCCTGGCGGCATCCCGGTTGCCACCTTCGCCATCGGGAATGCTGGGGCGACGAATGCGGCTCTCTTTGCTGTGTCTATGCTGGCGAATGGCGATTCTGTTTTGGCGGAAAAGCTGGCAGCGTTTAGAGAAAAACAATCGCAAAAAGTCCTCGCAAGCCAGAGCGAGATCGAGTGACCCCTGCCACCACCACCCCTGATCGCCGACCCCGAATCCTTGCTTTCCTCCATGCCGAGCACTTCTCCCGCTAACATCCGCACCATCGGCATCTTGGGCGGTGGTCAATTGGGTCGCATGATGGCGTTGGAGGCTCGCCGCGCAGGTTACCAGGTCGTCGTGCTGACGGATGAACCTCCGGGTTCTCCAGCTGCCCAGTTTGCGGATGCCACGATCCATTCGGGTTACGCGGATCCAGTCGCGCTCCGTTCGTTTTTGGATCAGGTCGATGTGGTGACGGCGGAGTTTGAAAACCTGCCAGACGCACTTCTCCAGGCCGTTGAGGCAGAACGACCTCTGCGCCCCGGTCGCAAGGCGCTCTACACCGCGCAGCATCGCGAGCGGGAAAAATTGTTTTTGCGAGAGCAGGGGATCGCCTGTGCGGAGTTTCGGGTGGTCGAAGACCTCGCTGGACTTGAGGCAGCGGTTGCAGAAATTGGGCGGCCCTGTGTCGTCAAGACCGCAGCCTTTGGTTACGATGGCAAAGGACAGGCGAAGATCGTCGAGGGCACCTCGCTTCCGGAGACTTGGGCTGCCTTTGAGGGGCAGCGCGCGGTGGTCGAACAATGGGTGTCGTTTGTCTGCGAAGTCAGTGTCGTTGGTGCCCGCGATGTGAATGGCCGCATGGCCGTCCATGGTTGCATTGAGAACGAACATGCCCATCACATTTTGGATGTCTCCATCGCGCCAGCGCGGGTGGAGGCAGCAGTGGCCTCGCGTGCCATCGAGCTTTGGGAGGCCGTTGCGGTGGGGCTCGATTACATCGGCACGATGGCGGTGGAGATGTTTGTGACGGCGGGTGGCGAGGTCATTGTGAATGAGATCGCCCCGCGTCCGCACAACAGTGGTCACCACACGATTGATGGTTGCGTGACGAACCAGTTTCAGCAGCAGTTCCGCGCGGTGGCGGGGCTTCCGTTGGGGGACCCTGGGCTGCATTCACCCATCGTGATGGTCAATCTGCTGGGTGATGTTTGGCGGGATGAAACGACACCGCCCGATTGGACCCCGATCTGGAGCCATCCCCGCGCCAAGCTCCATCTCTATGGTAAGGCGACCGCGCGCGCGAAACGCAAGATGGGCCACTTCACCGTATTGGGGGACACCATCGAAGAAGCACTGGCAGACGCCCGCGACATTCAGTCGCAGTTGCGCTAGATGGGCAGCCTCTCCCTCTACGTGGTTTGGGAAGGGGAGAGTAAGGCATCCAGTTGCGCCTTGATGACGCCTGCGTCCTCGTAGCGCTCTTCCGCAATCGCCACGGCCATGTCGGCGCGCAGTTGCTTCACGCTGCTGTGATGTCGCGCGCTCGCCGCCAAGTTCTGCGGCACCTTGCCCACATGGCGGGTGCCTTTGTGCATGCTTTGCAGGAGAGGATCCAGCCCGTTGCGGAAGGCATCGTAACACTCTGGGCAGCCCATACGCCCGATCTTCTTCAACTGCTGCGCCGTAAAGCCGCAGGCCGGGCACGATGGATCGCTATTGGTCGTATGGCTGTGGCTGCCGGGGCCGATGAAGGCCTCGGCGAGACCGAAGCCCATGTCGTCGGTCACGCCTTTGCTCTTGGAGCATTCTTCGCACAGATTCACCGTCGTCATCTGACTATTGATGATCTGGGTCAAAAATACGGTGGCTTCCGCCTGGCAAACATCACACTTCATGGACTTGGAAATTTTAACTCAGTGGGTTACATCAATCAATACGTCGCTGCGATCCTTCCCGACACCCGTGGTTTAGGTCAGACGCTCTCGCTCGTCAACCCCCCGCGCCGGATGCGAGTGTGATTTCATGGCTTAGCATCCAGGCTGCCAAGAAATCTTCAAAGTCCTGATGATTCGCGGCATCGTAGTGCGCCGTCACAAATCCCAACCGCTTGGCCGTTGCAATATTGGCGGCCAGATCGTCGATGAAAAGTGTCTGTGCCGGATCGAGCCCCAACTGGCCAATGGTGTGCAGGAAGATCTCCTCCCCAGGCTTCGCCGCAAGGGCCGCATAAGAATACACCCCGCCATCAAAGTTTTGGAAAACGGGAAAGGTTGTAAAAAGGTAGTCCTTGTGCAGGTCAGAGGTGTTGGACAGCAGATAAAGCGGGAGCTGACCTCGGAGCCGCGCGATTGTCTGATGCATCGGCTCGTTGGGGGAAAAAATATCGCACCAGAGGTGGTGGAATTCCTCCCGACTGCCGCCGAACCTCGACTCCGCCATGCTGCGTGTGATGAAGGTCTCTCCGGCGATCTTTCCCGATTCCAGTTCCTCTTTCGCCTCATCGAGGAGCCGCAAAATCTGATCCGCCGGTACATCGCTCTGCGCCGCCAAGCGCTGTGCGGCTGCGCTGAAGTCAAAGTGCACCAGTACGTTGCCAATATCACAGAGAATGGAGGGTCGTGGGGGTGTCATGGGTAGGGGAGGGGATTGGAGTTATGGAGTGGTGGTCGCGAAGCGAAGGGTGAAGTGGGATGACCGTAGCTGGGCTCTGTGAGCCCGGAGCCAATGAACCGCAGCCGAGAAAGCCAATGAAAAGTAGGCGCATTCGCCAGAATGCCGAGGGCTGGAAGCCGTCGCGCCTTGCCGGTGCCGAAACAAATCCTTGAGCTTCATCACTCACAGCGTGCCTTTTCGGTCACCGACACCATCTCCAGTGCCGCGTCTGCCGTGCGCAAGGCCGCATCGGGCACGCTCACTGGGATCATGTTTTCCCGCATCCGACCCGCCACCGCGCCGCTGTTTGCCAGCAGGCGGCGCACTTCATTGGCGGTCTCCGCCGGTGTTTGGGTTCGGACACCGCAGTCGCGGGACACCAGGTAGGCGGCGTTCCCTTCTTCTTGGCCGGGCACCACGTAGTCGATGACGGCAGGCGTGCGCGCTGCCAGCACCTCGTGCAAGATTGCACCGCCCGCTTTGCAGATGATCACATCGTGCGACCGTAGCAGGTGCGGCATCTCTTGGGTCCAGCCGATGATGGTCATCTGCCCCGGCTGAAGCGTGTCCTCAAATCGACGCAGGGTGTGATACAGCCGCTTCCACTGGCGGCCAGCGGGGATGGTCAGGCGCACTCCTTCGTTCAGCAGCGGGCGCAAGGCCTCCAGCGTCGCGCCGACCGTTCGCGCCGGAGTCGATGGCAGGTAAAGGATGCTCTGCCCAGGGGTGGGTTTTGCATGGTCGGGCAGCGGGGCGGCGAAGGCCAGATCGACGGGGAATCCCGTCACGCGGATCTTTTCCGCTGCCACTCCTTGCTGTCGCAGCACCTCCTCCGTCTCCACGTCGGACACACAGAAAAGATCGCTCGGTGCGCTGGTCCAGATCGGGTGCACGGAGGTCGAGTCCGTCACCACCGTGACCAATGGAGGCACCAGGGAGCGATCCGGCAGGGCCTTTAGCAGGTGGGCGTAAAACGGGTAGGTGCTGATGATCAGGCGCGGGCGATGCTGCTCCAGACCGCGCACCAGTGCTTGCTTCAGTGGTGCCTGTAGCCAGTTGTCCCCGGCCAGCTTGGGGTTCTCCAGTAGCTTATAGACCGCCCTCCAGGCGCTGGGGGCGTGCGTGATCGCGATTTGGTAGGCCGCCTTCAGCACCTCTGCTACCATCGGTTGGGCCTCGCTCACCAGATCCGTCACCACCACGGATTCATCAGGCAAACGCCGCCTCAGGGACTCGCCCACGCATCGGGCGGCCGTATTGTGTCCATCGCCAAAGCCAGCCGTTAGAACCCAGATCATGCGGGGCTACCGCTGCCCAATTATTTTCCAAAAACAATGAAAAAAATGCATTGCCTTACGTTGTATTGACACCATTAATTAGCAAAACCAAAATTTTAAGGGTTTGCAATGATCAGGCGCATCCCCAACAACCTATTTCAATACCTCGCACTGGCCGTAACCGGTATGGCAATTCTGACCATGCTGGCTCCTCTCCGGACCACTGTGCACTCTGGCCAGGCCAGCCTTGCCTCGGCCATCCCACTTCTCGCGGCGAACACGATCACGGATTCGGCTGCTTTCCACCGCCTGGACTTTGCCCGGCCTACCCAGGTCAGTGCTGCCCCGCAGTTTCGCCTGCCTGACCCCACGGAATCCCGCAGCGGCCGTCCCCAGCGTGCGATTTTGGTTTCAAAGCGGGTCTCCCCGCTGCCGGTGGACTTTCGTGCGCCGCGCACGCGATGGGATCATTTGCCCAAAAGCCTGCGCAACCAGATTGATGCCCAATTGGCCTCAGCCACCGTTCCCGTGCAGCGCGTCACCCTGCATGGCAGCGGCATGTCGCGTGGGGATGCGCGCCAGATGGGCCGCCTCCGCCGCATGACGCAGCAGGAGGGCGCGGCAGCTGCCCACCACTTTGTGATTGGCAATGGCACGGATTCCGTCGATGGCAGCGTTCAGTTGGGGGATCGCTGGGCAGATGCCGTGCAGCCAGATGGCACCCTTCACCTCTGTCTCGTGGGAGACTTCAGCCGGGCCGGACCCACGGCGGAGCAATTGGAGGCCCTGGATGAACTGGTGGACTATTTAACCCTAAAGACCGGCAAGCTGGAGGTCGGCCCCCACCAGTCTGCGGAGCACACGGCCCGCTGCTTGGGACCGTTCTTCCCCGTGCAACTTGTGGTTCACGCCCTGTCCACCCCCTGAGTATTGGCGACTCGCCACCTGGGGCGGCCGTCTCAAAAAAGATCCAACCCCAGGTCCAGCGCCCGTGCGGAATGAGTCAGTGCCCCCACCGAAATCGCGTTCACGCCTGTGGCGGCCACTTGGGCGATGGTTTTCAGCGTGATGCCGCCACTGGCCTCCAGCCAGACACGACCTTCCGTGATCTGCACCGCGTGGGACAGTTGCTCCACGGTCATGTTGTCCAGCAGCAGCATGTCCACCCCGCGCAGGGAAAGAAAATCCGCCACCTGCTCCAGCGTCGCCGCCTCGATCTGCACGCGCACACCGGGGCGCTCCTTGTGGATGCGGTCGATGGCGTCTTGCAGATTCTCCAGGCTATCGTCCGCCGCCAGGTGGTTGTCTTTGACCATCACATGATCGTAAAGTCCCATGCGATGATTCACCGCGCCGCCCGATTTGACCGCTGCCTTTTCCAGCAGTCGCCAGCCCGGCGTGGTCTTGCGCGTGTCCCACACCTGCACCGGGTGCGGCTTTACCGCGTCCACATAGGTGCGCGCCATCGTCGCCACGCCACAGAGCCGTTGCAGGAAGTTCAGCGCCGTACGCTCGCCCGTCAGCAGGGACCGCGTCTTGCCCTCGGCCTCCAGCAAAATATCACCTGGGACAAAGGCCGCGCCCTCTGGCAGTCGCATGATCACCCCACAGCCTGGGTCCACCTCGCGGAAGACGCACTCCGCCACCTCGCCCCCGGCCATCACGCCCGGTTCACGGGCCACGATCTTGGCCTTCGAACGCAGGCTTTCAGAAACAAAATACTGGCAGGTGAGATCGCCTGGGCCGACATCTTCAGCGATGGCGGCACGAATGAGTTGCAGAACGGAAGGGTCCATGATGATTCAGCACGCAGCATAGGCGGGCACTGGGCTTTTTCCAATGCTTCTCTGTGCCAATCTCTGCGCACCACCCCATGATCAAAAAAATCCGCCCGCCCGCAGACCCTGGACGCAGCCGCCCCCATCGGCCTGCGTCCCAGTTGTCCTGGTGGCGGCGCGTCTTTTGGCGGGTGCTCGCCGTCGGCTTTTTGTGCTGCACCCTGGCTGGTGGCACCATCCTCGCCGTCTATAACCACATGGCACGCGGTTACGATCTGCGGGGCCTCGGGCAGATGCCACGGCGCACCGCAGTGCTGGACCGCAAAGGCCAGGTCATCGGCAGGATGAATGGGGAGGACCGCATTGTCGTCCCGCTCAGCGAGGTCTCCCCCTGGTTCATCAAGGCTCTGCTCGCCCGTGAAGACACGCGCTTCTACAAGCACAGCGGCATTGATTTCATCGGCGTCGCCCGTGCCATGGCGCGCAACATCAAGGACGGCCGCATCGTCCAGGGGGCCAGCACCCTGACCATGCAGCTCGCGCGCAATAGCTTCCCAGATCTGGATGACCGCAGCTTTCACCGCAAGCTCCTGGAGATGATGCTCGCCCGGCGCATCGAGAAATTCTCCACCAAGGACCAGATCATCGAGCACTACGTCAACCGCATCTTTTTCGGCACCGGCATCTACGGCATCCAACGCGCCAGCCAGGTGTACTTTGGAAAGCACGCCTCGCAGCTCACCCTCAGCGAGGCCGCCCTCATCGCCGGCATCATCCGCAGCCCCGTCCGCTTTTCCCCCTTCCGCAATTTCGATGGCTCCATCAAGGAGCGCGATGACGTCCTGCGCCGCATGTTGGCCATGAAAATGATCACCCCGCAGCAAGAGCTCGCCGCCCGTTACGACGAGATCATCCTGCACGCCCAGCCCGTCTTTCAATCCCAGGGCGGCTACGCGCTGGATGCCGTCAAGAAAGAGCTGGACCTCCTGCTTGAGGCCAAGGAGATCGAAGACGGCGGCCTGCAGGTCTTCACCACCCTAGATAAAGATCTCCAAAACGCCGCCGGAGCTGCCGTAGAGGCCCGGCTCCGCGCTGTGGAGGCCCTGCCCGGCTACGCGCATTCCGACAAGGCCAGCTTTGATGCCGCCTGGGATCTCGTCACCGAATTCGCCGCCACCCCCTATCTCCAGGCCGCCGTGTGTCTCAAAGACAACGACACCGGCGGCTACCTCGTGCTCGTGGGTGGGCGCGACTATCGGCAGAGCCGCTTTAACCGCGCTCTGCTGGGCAGTCGCCAGATCGGCTCCACCGTGAAGCCGCTCGTCTATGCCGCCGCCATCGCCGCCGGATTGCAGCCCGGCTCCCTGATCGATGACGCCCCGCTCAAGCCCAAAGAGATCGATGGGGCAGAGGCAGACTGGAATCCGCGCAACTCTGACGGCAAGTTTTTGGGACCCACACCGCTCATCACCGGCTTGGTGGAAAGCCGCAACAGCATGACCATCCGCATCGGGAACTACGCCGGACTGGATCGAGTGCTCCAGCTACTCAAAGAAGCCGGGTTCTCCTCCAAAACCCCGCGCAACCCCCAGATCTACATTGGCAACGTCAGCTCCAGCCCCGCCCAAGTCACCAATGCCTTTAGCCTCTTCCCTAATCAAGGCGTCGCGCGTCCAGGGCATTTCATCGAGCGCATTCTCGATAAGAACGGGAATGAAATCTACCACGCAGAACCCCAGGGCGTGCCCATCCTCTCCCCCGGCGTCACCTACATCCTGCGGCGGCTCCTTTCCCAGGTCATCGAGTCCGGGACCGCCGCAGCGGTGCGCAACGAGTATGGGTTCCATGAGCCCGGAGGTGGTAAGACCGGCACCACCAACGATTACAAAGACGCCTGGTTTGCGGGATACACAGATCGGCTCACCTGCGGCGTCTGGGTCGGATTGGATAAGCCCCTCACCATCGTGGAAGAAGGCTACGGCGGGAAGCTCGCCGTCCCCATCTGGGCAGACGTCATGAAAAAAGCCGTCGAGCTCGGCTACGTCCCCCAGGCACCCAAGGTGGAAATCCCGCTCACCCGAGTCCTCCTCTGCCGGACCTCCAACGATCTCGCCACCGACGCCTGCCACCTCGCCGGGATGGCCTATGAAGACGAGATCCCCTTCGAACTCGTCCCCCAATCCTTTTGCCGCGAGCACACCGGCATCGGCCCCAATGCCGTCCCACCCGGAGCCCCCGCCACCCCCGCGCAGCCCCGCCGGAGCGTCTGGGAACGATTTAAAGGCCTGTTTCGATGAGGGCGAGCGGCGGTGTTGTAGCTGGGCTCTGTGAGCCCGGAGCCTTTGAATGGCCGAAGAGAACGCTGGGGGATGAAAAGTAAAAAGTAAAAAGTAAAAAGTAAAAAGTGAAGGAGTGAGAAGTGAAAAGTAAAGGAGCGCTGGCTTCCAGCCAGTGTCAGGCTTGGGGCCTTCTAGGCCCCATCAAGGTGCGACGGCATCTTGCCGTCGGAGTTCAGCAGCCAACCAGCATACTCACTCCACCTCGTCCGACCACGGACGACAATCCAAACTCATCACTTATCACTCAGCACTTCTGACTAACTTCCCTCCAAAGTCACGGCGACTCGGTGATCGAGTCCCTCTCCAAGCGAACTGACAGCAAATGGGGGCAAAAAAATGAATCAATTTTCTGCCCCCACTTGCTGTCAGCCAAATCTTCCGAAGTTACTCCCTGCTCCACATCCCGGCCCCAGGGATTCAGCTGCTCCCGAATCACTTGGCTGGTAAAAGAGGGTGGGTAAAAAGTGGGAGCTGTTTTCCGACCTTTTACCGCCAATCTTTTACCAAAAGAAAGTTGCTCTCTGTTCTAAAATCAAGCCGGCTTGAGTTCAGACACTTCTGACCTCCGCCACCCACCACCGAACGACGAGTACGACCCCGATCAAAACCCGCATGGCCACTGCCAAAAAGAAACCCTCCAAGCCGAAGCCCAAGCCGAAGCCCAAGCCGAAGCCCAAGCCGAAGCCCAAGCCGAAGCCCAAGCCGAAGCCGAAGCCGAAGCCGAAGCCGAAGCCCAAGCCGAAACCGAAACCGAAACCGAAACCGAAACCGCAGTGGCTGCTGTACGTTCTCCGGTGCCGCGACGGGACCTATTACTGCGGGATCACCAACAACCTCGACCGCAGGGTCGCCCAGCACAACGCCGGGACCGCCGCCCGTTACACCCGAGGCCGAGGCCCGGTCAAAGTGCTCCGCACCTGGCCACACCCCGACCGCTCCACCGCCAGCAAAGCCGAATACGCCTTCAAAGCGCTCAGCCGCGCCGAGAAAGAAGCGCGGTTGAAAGGGAAATGAGGAAAGCAGGAGCCGAGCGCAGCGAGACAGACGACTGTAAGAAGCCCGAAGGGTGAGCACAGCGAATCAACAAGGAAGGTAGGAAAGGGGATGGTAGCGGCGCAGTCAGATCCCTTCCAGTGGCGCGGTGCTTCCACGGGCGCGGTGCTTCTAGGGGCGCGGCGCTTCCAGCCCGTGTACGGTCGGCGGTGCTTCCAGCCCGCCCCGCCAATGAAAAAGCCAAAGAACCGCCCCTGAACCAGCTCCTGAGTCTCGGCACCGTGGACAACTCCATAGCAGTTGGGGAGACTTACCCCATGAGTTCACTTGCCCTGGATATCGATGCAGCCCTGCAACGGCTGGATCACCACAGCCGCCTTCGGCCTCATCACCTCCACCGCCATCCTCGTATGGGGCCGGGAGGTGCAGACGGACGGCTGACGGGGCAAAAGGAGAGACATGATCACCCTCGCATGGGCAGTCCATCGTCAGACTCAGCCAGGTGGAAGCTAGGAAAAAGTTTGACGATCTTCCTCCACCGTCGAAAATCGGGTCTCCCGCCTCATGCCCGTCGCAACTCTCACAGAGCGTCAAGCAAACCTTACCCGTCTGTCTGCATCGCTGTCGGCTCATTGTCCGCCTGATGCGAGGAGGGCCAGTGCCGCCCAGAAGTTGGCGGTGCAGATGCCGCTGAGCCACGCCACCCCGTATGGGAATTTGCAGAAGATTCTGCGGAATGGGGCCTTGCTCTCGCAGGTGCAGTTGGGCCGCCCATTCGGTAGGGCGGAACAGATCCTGGAGACCACGGACGATGTCTTCCTTTACCTCGGGGCATTCTCCTACCCAGGCACTGAATGCGGCTTCCTCTTTGGCCCCACGGTCGAAGCACACCATCCAGACGACAATATCGCCACCCCCTTTGACTCAGGGGCGCTGGCAAGAATGAGCTTCGTCAAGCCACCCGCTTCCTACACGAACGGCGTCACCTTCGTCAGAGAACACGAATTGCCCGTATCCGACTACCGCGCGCTCCTGACCACGATCATTTCGGATTACTCTCGTGGAGCTGATCATTACCTCCAGCGTCCCGACGACTTCGCCTGTGCCTGTGGCACGTCGCGAAACCACCCCTTTGGTCTTTCAGGCGGCGATCGTCGAGCCGCCACCTTCGAGGTGCGCATCCCTCAACGGGTGCCGCTCCGCCCACCGCATCTCCGTGCCGTGTTTGTGCGGAGGGGATTCGAGCCACCGGAATTGAGCGACCTCTTCGCCTTGGGCGTGTCCATCGAACGCTTTGACGCTGACGACGATGCCGACTTTTTTCATGCACTGCGGGCAGCTTGCGTTACCTTTGTTCAGGACCACCTGATCTCATGACGCTCGATAACCTCGATATCATCGGCTTTGCCAGCATTGTGGAGGCACCAACGCTGCCACGGGTGCTTGCCCCGGTGTTCCGTGACCGGACAAGCCCAGACTCAGTGATCTTTCCCCCCTTCACCGTGATCGGCGACGAGGTCTTCAACTTCCATCCCGCAGGCATGGCGGAGTTTGAGGCGTTGGTAAGCCAGGAAAAGCTCACCTCGCTCCCGGCCCCCATCGCAGCCAAGGTGAACCACGACCTCTGGGTCAATCCCGACGGTCATGTGGCCTACGAACCCAAGGCGGAAGTGAAGAAAGCCTTCAAGCAGTTGTTCAAAGATCACCTTGCCTTGGCAGAGCAGTTTTTGTCCGCTAAGGATTTCGAGGCTGCCTGCCAGCACGCCGCCATCGCCCGTGCGGTCAATCCCGTTCACCTCGATCCGCTCATCATCCGCGCCGTCGCCGAACGGTCACTGGGGCAGCATACCCGCTTCGCGTTTACCCGGCACCTCGCCGAGGACATCGTGACTCCGGCGGAGTTCGACCAGTTGATCCAGGCCCGCATGGGCGGGGAGGCCGTCGCTGAATGCCGTGGCTCGGCAGTGATGGGTGGGATTGTCATGATCAGATCTCGGTTCTCAGCTTCTGCCCCGTGATGAGTTTCCAGCCGCGCATCTTCACCTTTTACAGCTACAAGGGTGGCGTCGGACGCAGCATGGCCTTGCTGAACATGGCCTACTACCTTCACGCCCGTGGGCGGCATGTGTTGATCGTCGATTTGGATCTGGATGCCCCTGGGGCCAGTGGCTTCTTGCATCGTACGGGTGAGCTACAGGCCGGGCAAAACACCGGAGACGTGGTTGATGTCCTGGCAGCCGTCGTTCGCTCGGTCAGGGATACCCCCTCAGGTGCGGAGCCCCCGCTGCCGCCCCTGCGGTTGGAGGCATTCATGCAGTCCGTTGATCCAGGGAAGTACGCACCCGCCGTTCATCCCCGCGCTCCTCGGGCTCGGTTGGATGTGTTGGTGGCGGATCAGACGCGGGACTACACCGCGCGGCTCAGCGCCCTGGAACTGTCCAGCCTCTCCGCAAATCAGATCGCCCAGACCAGCGATCTCCTCCGCGGTGTCCTGCTGAACCACACCTTCCCTTTCTTCCAACCCTGGCAGGAGGAGGGGGCACTGCCAGAGGACACCCGCTACGACTACATCCTGGTGGACAGTCGCACCGGGCTCAGCGAGATCGGCGGCCTCTGCGTCGGCCCCCTCTCAGACCGCCTCATCGTCCTCTGCGGGCTCAATGACCAGAACATCAACGGCACCCGGCACTTCTTGGAGATCGTCGGCCTTCAGCCCAAACCGCGCCCAGCCGATGAAGAGCAATGGGACGACGCCGATCCTCCCGCCGAAGGCGGCCTGCGCCCTGCCACCCTGGGGCCCAAGCCCACCCTTCTGGTCGCCTCCCCAGTCCCCGGCGGCGAGATGACCTACAAGCGGCAGCGCATGGAGGTCCTAGAGAAGGAGATCGGCCTGAAGCCCGTGAAACTCTCCTACCATCCCCAGATGGCCCTCATGGAGACGATCTTCGTCCGCGACTTCGAGGATGAATACCTCGCCCTCGAATACGCGGCTCTGGCGGAGCGAGTGATGGGCATGGTGGGAGACACTGCGCAACAGTTGCTGGCACCGCTTAGCCGACTGGCTAACCGAAGACGTGGTGGGGATGAGTCCAATCTCGATATCGCGACTCTTCCTCGTCGCTTGGCGCGTAGCTCCCTCGCTTCAGGCAGGACTCAATTTGTATCTCCCTTTTATGGGACGGATCCGATGGGATTATCCCCCGACATCCAGAGCCAAATCCGCCGCGTGCGAATCAACCTCGCCCCCACGAATGAATTGGCTGCCCAGGAGTGGCTTCAATGGGCCGACGCTATGGATACACCCGAAGCGAGGCGGACTGGGGACTCTGCAGTCCTCCAAGCCATGGAAGACAAATACCGGAAAGCTGTGGCTCTAAAGATCGACTTCCACGAGGCATTCTACAATTGGGGCATTGCCCTCTCGGATTGGGCCGAGATCAAACACGGTGCGGAGGCCGAGGCGCTGTTCACCCAGGCGGGCGAGAAGTATCAGCAGGCTCTGGCCATCAAGCCGGACTCTCACGAGGCATTCTACAATTGGGGCAACGCCCTCTCGGCTTGGGCCGAGTTCAAACAAGGGGCTGAGGCCGAGGCGCTGTTCGCCCAGGCGGGCGAGAAGTATCAGCAGGCTCTGGCCATCAAGTCGGACAGCCACGATGCCCTTCACAATTGGGGCGCTGCCCTTGCTGGCTGGGCCAGCATCAAACAAGGGGAAGAGGCCGAGGCACTGTTCTCTCAGGCGGGCGAGAAGTGTCAGCAGGCTCTGGCCATCAAGTCGGACAGCCACGATGCCCTTCACAATTGGGGCGCTGCCCTTGCTGGCTGGGCCAGGATCAAACAAGAGGAAGAGGCCGAGGCGCTGTTCTCCCAGGCGGGCGAGAAGTATCAGAAGGCTCTGGCCATCAAGCCGGACAAACACGAGGCACTCAACAATTGGGGCATTGCCCTCTCGGATTGGGCCAAGGTCAAACACGGGGCTGAGGCCGAGGCGCTGTTCTCCCAGGCGGGCGAGAAGTATCAGCAGGCTTTGGCCATCAAGCCGGACCATCACACTGCGCTCAACAATTGGGGCAATGCCCTCGCTGGGTTGGCCAAGGTCAAACACGGGGCTGAGGCCGAGTCGCTGTTCTCCCAGGCGGGCGAGAAGTATCAGCAGGCTCTGGCCATCAAGACCGACTTCCACGAGGCGCTCAACAATTGGGGCATTGCCCTCTCGGATTGGGCCAAGGTCAAACACGGGGCTGAGGCCGAATCGCTGATCACCCAGGCGGGCGAGAAGTATCAGCAGGCTCTGGCCATGAAGCCGGACTATCACAGCCCCATGTTCAACCTAGCCTGTCTCGCGGGACTGCGCGGGAATGCTGACGAGGCTGTCCGATGGCTGGAAAAATGGAGGCCGTTGGATCCTCAGCCCAATAAAGCCAAACTGGACAACGATACGGACTTCGACAAGATCCGGAACGATCCTGGCTTTCAAGCGCTACGGGACAGTCTGCCGGGCTAAGCTGGGCGAGATCCAAAAAACGAGATCCGTTGAAGCCGCTTTCCTGCGGGCACTGCCGCACCGCCCAATTGCATTCCATTGCTCGCGTGCTGCCCCTCCCCGAAAAGTTTTTTTCGTTCATTATCAGCGGTTTCGGTGGGGTTGGGAAAAGGAGGCTTTCTTTGGGCTTCGCGATTTGGTTTAATCCGCGTCCTAACCTCGCTTTTTACCATGAAAAAGACGCGACGCGGAAACGGCCCCGATGCCTCGGGGGATGGGTTTGATTTTTTGCGGGCGGAGGGGGCGGGACCTTGGGATGGTTTTGTGGACCCGGAGCTGGGAAATACCGGCGCGCGGCGCTTCATGCGCTGGTATCGGCAGCGGCTGAAGGTCTCGCTGCATAAGGTGGAGGAGCTGACGGGCATCAATCGGGCCTACCTGCGGCGGCTGGAGCGGCGGCGCATCCATCTGTCCCTGGTGGTGCTGATCCGCTGGGCCAATGGCCTGCAAGTGAATGCGGATTGGGTGCTGACAATGGCGCTGAGGATGGTGCGGGGGTTGGCGGCCTGAGCGGCGGTGATCGCGGCGGTCAATGGGGGGAGCCGTGCGGCCCCCTTTCTAAGTCCATCGGCTATGACACTCTCTGCCCATGCCTGCGACTTCCCTGCTGCTGACCCTGACCCGACTGGGCTCCCTACGGGCGATGCTGGGCCACGGGGTCCGCTGCTGGCGGCGGCTGTGGAAAATTCTTTTCTGGAGGTCGAGGAGTCTCCCCCGCTCTCAGAAAAGAGTTTTCTGGAGGAAAGGTAAGGTGCTGGGGGTCTGGAAAAGAGTTTTCCAAGGGTCGGGTACTCTCCCCTGGGTCCGGAAAAGAGTTTTCCAAGGGTCGGGTACTCTCCCCTGGGGTCGGACAAGAGTTTTCCAGGGTCAGGGTACTCTCCCCTGGGTCTGGAAAAGAGTTTTCCAGGGGTCGGGTACTCTCCCCTGGGGTCGGACAAGAGTTTTCCAGGGGTGGGGTACTCTCCCCTGGGTCTGGAAAAGAGTTTTCCAGGGTCAGGGTACTCTCCCCTGGGGTCGGACAAGAGTTTTCCAAGGGTCCTGCACATTCCTTTCCCCGCAGAAAACTATTTTCTCTAGAATGAGGAGCTGGGTCTCTGCGCGCCGGACGCTGATTTGGCGGGGGTTGCAGCTCATCGCGGCCGGAAACGGGGGCGGGCTGGGCGAGGGGCCTCGGCGGGCTCTGGGGCCGATCCCTGGGTCGCCAACGGCCGACCGCCTCTGCCCTGACTGGCACCTAAATTCACACCCATCATGACTCCACCGAACTGGGATGAGGGCACCTGGGACAGCGGGTCCTGGGACAGTGTCTCGCCCACGCCATCGCCTTTTCTCCCGCAAGTAAAACGACACACCCACAAACGCATTATGGCCGCAAACCCAACACCCGATAATGAAGACGTCCTGAAGGCCCTTGCCGAGGACATCGCTGATGGCTGCCACACCCACGAGGTCGCCATCGGCATCAAACAAAACATGGAGGCCGTGATCCGCGCGGCCGTCACCTCCTACGAAGCAATGGCCATGGCGCGAGGTCAGGCGGAGACCTTTGTCGGCACGAAGAATAGCGAGCACCAGCAGGCGGATGCGGATGGGGCGGTGGTGCTGAAAAACTGCCGCTTGCGGCTGGTGAAGCTGTTTGGTGGGCAGTTCAACAGCCAGTGGCTGACGGCTGGCTGGCCCAATGGCACCACGGCGATCCCCAGCACGCAGGATGGGCGCTTTAGCCTGCTGGGCAGTCTGAAAGCCTACTTCACGGCGACGCCTGCCGCCGAAAGCGCCGATATGGAGGCCACGGCCGCGATCTGCACAGCCGCGCACACGGCGGTCAGCGATGCCCGCACGGCGCTGAACAATGCAGGCACTGCCCTGACCGGGGCCAAGACCAATGAAAAGGCGGCGGTGCACACCCTGCGCAAACGGGTGCGCGGGCTGATCAGTGAACTGGGCACGCTGGTGGCAGACGATGACGTACGCTACGCGGACTTTGGCCTGAACGTGCCCGCGAACCCAGTGGCACCTGAGCCAATCGAGACCCTGACGGTGACGACGATGGGCAGCGGGAAACTGCACGCCGAGTGGACCTACAGCACCCGCATGGCCAGCACGCGCCTGCAAAAGAAGGTGGTGGGTGTGGACGAGGACTTCCTCCCAGCGGGCACTGCGGAAGGGCTGGAGAAGACCCTGACGGGCTTTACCCCAGGCGATACCGTGGAGCTGCGCGCCATCGCCTACAACGACGGCGGAGACGCTGCCCCCAGCCCCGTAGCGAGCGTGGTCGTGGTGTGAAGATGCCGTGACTGCGTCGCCTGAAGACCTGAACCCAAGATCCCAGACGCCATGCCCTTTGATCCCAATATCCCAGCGGCAAACTCACCGAACTCAAGCGCCCAGATGCGCGGCCAACTGAACGGCCTGAAGGCCCTGATCGACGCCGTGCCCACCATCACCACCGCCCAAGTGGATGCGGTGACGACGCTGAACCCAGGGGATGCGGCGACGGTGAGCGTGAGCATCATGGGCAGTGTCCTGCACCTGACCTTTGGCATCCCGCAAGGCGTGGATGGCACCCAGGGCAACGACGGACCGCCGGGGCCGCCCTTTGCCAATGCCGTCGTCGATGGCGTGACGACCGTTCCGGCGGGCACCCCTGCCAATGTGGGCGTGTCCTTTGATGGCACGGACGTGCACTTCAGCTTTGACATCCCCCAAGGGGAGCCCGGAGAGCAAGGCCCCGCCGGAGAAGTGAGCCAAGGGGATCTGGAGAGCGCGCTGAACACCCAGTCCAGCAACATCAGCAATGACGTGAGCTTCCTGAACTTCAGCGTGAATGACCCACCGACGCAGCAGGACGTGCAGATGGTGCTGGATAAGGTGGATGAGTTGCTCCAGGCGCTGCGGAGGTGAGAGGGCTTGGTTCTTGGTTCTTTGTTCTTGGTGCTTGGTTCTTGGGAGTTTGGCTTCGCGTGGGTGGGAATGCCGACGACTCGTCGGCGTTCCGGGCTCGCGTGAGGGGAATCGGCGGCCAAAAGAACGAAGAACGAAGCACCAAGAACGAACGAAGGTTTGGCTTCGCGTTTGGGGAGATGGCGGCTGGGGGACCAGCGGCCCTACCTTTGAGTTTGGCTTCGCGTTTCGGGAGGGAATGCCGACGACTCGTCGGCGGTCCCCAGGTTCTCAGAGGGCCGGGATGTGGGGCAGGGGGTAACTTTCTTTTGGTAAAAGATTGGTGGTAAAAGATTGGAAAACAGAGCTCCCATTTTTTACCCACAATCTTTTACCAGCCACGTTCGTCAGGAGAATGAATGAAGCCGATTCTGCTGCCTTCATTCTGTTGCCAGTTGGTTCCTGAAAGCTCTTCAACGCGAATGGGTGGGAATGCCGACGACTCGTCGGCGCTCCGGGGCTTTGCTGGGACGGGAAATGGCGGGCCAAAAAACGAAGCACGAAGCACTAAGAACCAAGAACCAAGAACCAAGAACGAGGCACTAAGCACTAAGACCTGAACCTTTCGATGGCGGACCAGCGGGCCTACTTCTGGGGGATGGGGGTGAGGCCTGTTTCGGGGGTCTTTTGGTAGTGGACGGTCTGGGGGCCGGTGGGGGCAGGGGGCTGGAGCTGCCCTTGGTCGTTGAAGTGGGTGGTCTGGCCGGCCATGTAGCGGAGCCAGCCTTTCCTTTGACCGGTCTCTTTGTCGTAGAGGATGACGTCCCGCCAGGCTTTGGGGGTGGTGAGTCGGGGGTCAACGAAGGCGGGATCTGGGGAGCGGGTGAGGGCGGTGGGAAAGAGGACGTGGCTGAGGAGGGTCAGATTAAGCCCTCGGAGGTAGTAGCGGTCTGCGGGGGTGCGCTGCTCTGGGCTTTTGGCGATCTGGACGCGGCCTTGGTCGGTCTCGATGAGAATGCCGATCTTTTTGAGGCGATCTAGCTGGCGGCGGAGGTGGCCGGCGGCATCGGGCGCGGGGCTGCGTAGGGCGAGGGCGCTGAGCTGATCCTGAAACTGGGGGTAGAGGTCGGTGGTGTCTGCGAGGGCGTTGAGGAGGGCGTGAAGGGCGGACTTGAGGGGGAGGGGTTGCTTCCCGGCGGGGATGGGCTCTGCGAGGGCGGTGGCGAGGGCTTTCTGGAAGGTGGTGCGGGCTGCGGTGGTGGCCTCCTGGGACTGGGGGGCTGCCTCGTGGTGGCGGAGTTTTTGGAGGTGGGGATCGAGGGTCTCCCAGTGGTGCTGGAGGGCATCCTGCCCGGCGGTGCCGATGAGCTGCTGGATGAGGGTGGTGGTGAGGGGCTCTGCCCGGAGGGAGAAGGCGAGGAGGACGTCGAGCCAGCGGGGATCGGTATCGGTGAGGGGGAGGCCGAGGTGGGGGTTGTGGGCCTGGTAGTAGATCTCGGTGAGGTGGCCCTGGTCGTCGTAAAAGTGGACTTCGTTGGGCAGCATGTAGATGCTGATGATGGCGGGGGCGGAGACGTTGAGGCCGTTGCTGGCGAAGACGCCGATATCGATGCGGTGGCTCTGGAGGCCTGGCGCGGGGAAGGTGGGCGGGGACCAGCGGACGCGGATCTTGGCGATGGTGCCGCCTTTGCCGAGCTCCATGCGGACGGTGCGGGGATCCCCCTGGAGGAGGTGCCAGCGGAGCTGGATGGGCCTGCCGGAGACTTCGACGGACTTTTCTGCGCTGACGATGATGTCGTAGGTGTCGGTATTGCCGCGAAAGATGCGGGCAATGGAGACGGGGCTATCGCTGACTTTGTAGGCTGGGGCGGGGTCGGCCTCGAAGTAGTGCTGCCCGGGGGTCCAGGGGGTCTCCTCAAGGACGCGGAGGAGGGCGACGGGGGGAATGGCGGCGGGGAGCATGGCGTGGGCGGCGCCGATCATTTTTTCTTCGTCGATCTGGCTGCTATCGAAGACGGGGGGATGGGCGGTGCCGGTGTAGTAGTCTGCGTCTGTCTTTACCTGGCGATTGGCGTGGCGGAAGATGGACTGGAGGGTGGGGGAGAGGAGGCGCTTGCTGATGAGGAGGCGCTGGGTGTCTGGGGGGAAGGCGGCGGCGGTGGCGAGTAGTGCCTGGACGAAGGGCATATCGGTGAAGGAGGAGCCCTGGGAGATGAGGAGGGCGGGGGTATTGAGGACGAAGAGGTCCCCGTAGCCGCCGATGCCGTTGAAGCCGGGGTCGTGGTCGAAGTGCTCTGGATAGACGTAGAGCTGGTTTTGGAGGTACTGGCGGGCGAGAAATAGATTCCCTGGGGGGAGGAGCTGGTAGTGGCGGGGGAGGCTGCCGCCGGACTCGACGGGGGCGGCCATGGAGCAATTGCCGATGGTGGGGAGATCGCGAACGACGTCCATGAGGGCGACGTCTTTTTTTTGCGCCTTTTCCTCCTCGGTGGCCTGATAAAGGGTGAGCTGGGGGTAGAGCCCGGCGGGCAGGGGGGAGTGGGCGTGGTCGCGATTTTCGTACTGGAGGTGGGCGAGGCCTGCGGCGCTGCCAGCGGCGAACCATTCGTTGAGGAGGGTGCCGACGGGATCGGTGCGGGTGGTGACGATGTCTGCGGCGCTGAGGGTGGGGCTGCCGATGGCGTGGGCGAAAAGGAGGATGCCGAGCCACGCTGCGGTGAGGCGCGAGACGGGGATGCGGTGATGGGGGCCGGTCACGGTGGGCATCATTCGGGTAGGCGGGGCATCTGTCAATACGGCTTCTGCCGATGGGCGGGGATTGACGTGCTGGCTTTGTGGGACGAAAAACGGGGATGAAAATCAATGTGCTTGACCTGCGATTCCAAAATGTGCCCGGTATCATTGGCTCCTTTTTGATGGAGTCTGAGGGGGAGCTGGCCCTGATCGAGACGGGGCCGGGCGCGACGCTGCCGCAGTGTCTGGAGGCGCTATCGGACCATGGGGTGTCTGCGGGGCAGATCCGGAAGGTCTTTGTGACGCACATCCATCTGGATCACGCGGGGGCGGCGGGCTGGTGGGCGCAGCAGGGGGCGACGGTGTATTGCCATCCTGCGGCGGCGCGGCACTTGATCGATCCCTCCCGCCTGCTGGACAGTGCCCGGGGTGTGTATGGGGAGGAGGGGCTGCGATCGCTGTGGGGGGAGATGCTGCCTGCGCCTGCGGAGCGGGTCTGCGCGCTGCAGGATGGGGAATCCGTCGCGGTAGGTGGGGTGCGGCTGATGGCCTGGGATACGCCGGGCCATGCGCGGCATCACCATGTGTTTCACGCGGCAGGGGTGTGCTTTACGGGGGATGTGGCGGGGGTGCGGCTGGAGAACTGTGGCTACACGAGTGTGGCGGCTGCGCCACCGCAGTTCGATGCGGCGGCGTATGTGGCGTCGGTCCGTAGGCTGCAATCGGGCGGGTTTGATGAACTTTTTCTGACGCACTACGGGTCGGTGAGGGACGTGGGCAGCCATCTGGATAACTATGCCCGGCGGGTCGTGGAGGTGCGGGACCGGATGGCGGGGTGGCTGAAGGGGGCACCGGGGGGCGAGGTGGAGGCCTGGCACGAGGAGCTGCGTGGTCGCTACCGAGCGGCGGAGGCTGCGGTGGCGGGGGCTGCGGGTGTGGGCGGGGATCTGTGGGGGCGCTATGAATTGGCCAATGGTGCGGGGATGTGTGCGGATGGTGTGCGACTGAGCTTGGAAAAGTGATTTTTGGGTTTTCAAAGCCCTGACGCCTCGTAATGTCTGGTATGACTACGAATTGGGAACCTCCTCAAACTGTGAATCTCGTGGACCTGGGATTCATGGATGCGAGATCAAAATTGATCGATCTAGCGGCGTTTTTGGATCGCGTGGATCGTGCTGGGCAGCAGGGTGACTTTCGCGTGCAGGCACTGAAGCGGGCGATTGGCAGGCTGGAGTCAGAGGGGCCTGGGCGCGCCCGGGAGGTGCTGCTGTCGTTCAGCGATCCATCGACGGAACCGATCCCGCAGGCGCTGACGCAGGGCGCGACGGGGGCCTGGAAGGGCGAGTGATCTGACTCGCACAACTCGAATCATCTTTTTTCATTCTTATGCAATACATCGAGCCGCATGGACACATGGTCAGCCGTGTGACGGACGACTACGAGCGGATGGCCATCGCCGGGTGCGAGGCGATTTGTGAACCGGCCTTTTGGGCTGGATTTGACCGCGCCTCCGCCCAGGGTTTTTACGATTACTTCCGCCAGATCACCGAGTATGAGCCAAAGCGTGCGGCACGCTTTGGGATCCGCCACTATTGCTGGCTGTGCATCAATCCGAAGGAGGCGGAGGACATGCATTTGGCGGAGGAGGTGATGGACCTGATCCCGCAGTTTTTGGATCGACCAGGCGTGCTGGGGATCGGGGAGATCGGCCTGAATAAGAACAGCCGCAATGAGCTGCGGATCTTTGAAAAGCACGTCCAGATCGCGCAGGATCACGGGCAGCTGATCCTGGTCCATACGCCACACCTTGAAGATAAGCTGAAGGGCACGCGACTGATCGTCGATGCGCTGAAAAACTTCTCCGGCATCGATCCTTCGCGGGTAATCATCGATCACGTGGAGGAGCACACGATCGATCACGTGCTGGACCAGGGGTTCTGGGCGGGGATCACGCTTTATCCGGAGAGTAAGGCGACGCCTGCGCGGGCGATTGATATGTTCGAATCCCGCCAGGGGGAGCGCATCTGGATGAATAGCGCCTGCGACTGGGGCGTGAGCGATCCTCTCGCCGTGCCCAAGACGATGCAATCGATGCGGCAGCGGGGCTGGAGCGATGAGATGGTCCGCAAAGTCGCCTGGGAAAACCCTGCGACCTTTATGCGGCAGAGCGGTAAGTTCCCACTGTGAGACACCACCCCATGGGAGCGACCACCAATCTGGACTGCATCGGCATCATCGCCGGCAATGGCATCTATCCCATCACCTTCATCCACGCCGCGCGCGGGGCAGGGGTGACGAAACTGGTGATGGCCGCATTCACTGGGGAGACGAATGCGGAGCTGGCCCAGGATGTGGAGGCCATCGAGTGGTTCCGGGTGGGGCAGCTCTCGCGCATGATCAAGTTTTTCAAGGCACAGGGCGTGAAGCATACGGTGATGGTTGGGCAGATCGCCCCGCGCAATCTCTTTGACCTGCGACCAGACTTCCGAACCCTGCTGATGATGGCAAAGCTCAAGCAGCGGAATGCGGAGTCGCTGTTCGGAGGCATCGCTGGCGAGCTGGCCAAAGACGGCATCGAACTGCTGCCCGCCACCACCTTTCTCGAAGACCTCATGCCGCAGGCAGGACACGTCGCCGGTCCGCAGCCCAAAAAGCGTCGATGGGAGGATGCCCAATACGGCTTTAACATCGCCAAAGAGAGCAGCCGACTGGACATCGGGCAAACCGTCGTCGTGAAGAACGGGACGGTGCTCGCGGTCGAAGCCTTTGAGGGCACCAATGAAGCGGTCAAAAGAGGCGGCGCGTTGGGTCGTGGTGGGGCCACAATGGTCAAAGTTTCCAAACCCAATCAAGACATGAGATTTGATGTCCCTGTCGTGGGTCCAGACACGATCCGTACGGCTGCGACCGCAGGCGTGGATTTGATCGCCGTTGAAGCGGGGAAGACATTGGTGCTAGCGCGTGATGAAGTGGATACGCTCTGTCACGATCTCAAAGTGACACTGCTCGCGGTCGCCTGATTTTACAAGGCTTGCAGCCCCATGAGGGAGAACTGTGCCCGCATTGAAGCCATCGCTGAAGCGAACGGATGGAATCGAGACTGGAAAAGAAAATGCAAAAAAGAGCAGAAAGGCGTTGACCAATCTTTGGGACCATGTAGTCTCTCCGTCCGCCAGCGAAAAACGGCGGCTGAGAAAACTGAAAATGAGCGGCAAAAGTCACTTAGATTTAGT
>Ga0209573_1000726_pt1 | contig 61614 bp, 48 predicted proteins | sample TNRBio252014_DNA_FD_185870 | JGI IMG/M metagenome (GOLD analysis project Ga0209573, IMG submission 185870) | Wastewater treatment Type I Accumulibacter community from EBPR Bioreactor in Madison, WI, USA - TNR Reactor_6/25/2014_ DNA (SPAdes)... | ecosystem: Engineered > Bioreactor > EBPR >...
GCCGGCACCGACTCGATAGACTCGATCGATCGGGCGTTGGCCCAGGCCTCGTAGCGTTGCAAAGACTTGTAATGCTCGATGATCGACAATCAGCAACCCCTTTCGCTGCGGGCGATCACCGCCAGCATTTCCGCGACCGCAACGCGGAGCCCGACGAAGACTGATCGGGAAACGATCGCGTGCCCGATGTGCAGCTCGGAGACCGAGGGCAGGTGCGCGATAGGCTCGACGTTGATGTAATTCAGGGCGTGCCCTGCGTGGAACCGCATGCCCGTTTGCACGCACCGCTTGCCCGAACGCTCGACGGCGGCGAGTTCCTTGGTCAGCGCTGCGTTGCGAAACGAGCCGCCGCACGCGGCAAAGGCGTGGGCGTAGCGGCCGGTATGGAATTCGCAGGCTGTGAAACCCGCGGATGCCGCTGCGTCGATCTGACGATCGTCGGGGTCGATAAACGCCGACGCCTCCACGTTGGCTGCGGCGAGCGCGGCGACGACCGTCTTCCACTTGACGATGTCGGCGGCGACATCGAGCCCGCCCTCTGTGGTCACTTCCTGCCGTCCCTCGGGCACCAGCGTGGCCTGGTGGACCGCGAGCCGGGCAGCCAGTGCGACCATCTCGTCGGTGCCGACCATTTCCAGATTGAACCGCACGGGCGTGGTCTGCCGGAGCAACTCAACGTCCCGGTCGATGACGTGACGGCGGTCCTCGCGCAGGTGGACGGTGAGGCACTGAGCCCCGCCCAGGACGGCCTCGAACCCGGCCTGAACCACGTCGGGCTCGCCGTACCCCGCCGATCCGCCCGGCCCCGCGCGATACCTTGCCTGACGGAGGGTGGCGACGTGATCGATGTTGACGCCCAGCGTGATCATGGAGGATGGTACGCGGCGCGCCGAGCAACCCGGGGATCGGCGGGCGGTAGATCCGCCGTGCGACCCTCACATGTATGCCACGCCTGCGGGAACGACACCGCACAACTCAGGGGCGGCCTCGACCGGACGCTTGGACTCGTGATCGTCGTCTGCCCGTGCGGCGTTGCGCATACACGCTCTCGGAGTTCGATGTCGCATCTCCCGCGGGTGGGGCTCCAATTGCTGCTGCTGGCCCGGGTGTTGGGCGGCTTGAGCGGGTTCATCGTGCTACTGATGTGCCTGGCGGGAAATGTCATGGTGGCCCAGTCGCAGACGGAAGCGCTGCGGGGTGATCCGCGGACTTTCCAAGTCGCGGCCTTGTTCTTTCTGGGGTTGCACTTTCTTGCCGGGATCTGGCTGCGGGCCGCGCTGGTCCCTCGCTCGCTCGGGTGGATCCTGTGCGGGTGGTTCGGCTTGCAGGTCATCGTGCTGCTGGCCTGGATAGGCATCTATTGGGTGACGACACACGAACCCCCGTGGGGCATCAGGCCTGAAGATACCCGTCCCGCGCTCAGGTCCTTGTGCATCATGAACGTCGCGGCGATGCTGGGATCTCTGCCAACCGCGTGCGGATATCAGGTGTCGGGCGCGATTCGACGGAAGTTCTTTCGCTCCCGCCGCATGACTATCACGCGGCGCCGAAACCAACCGAGGACAACTCCATGACGACAAACGCCCCCGCTCCATCGGCCCCGGGACCGTGCGGTGTCATCCGCGGCGAACGTCTCTGCACGGGGTGCTCGTTCTCGCTCGCGGGCCAGCCGGTGACACGTGATCCGCAGTACAACCTCCTTATCGCCAGATGCCCGGAATGCGGCACCGCCGCGTCGCTGCAGGATTACCCCGGGCTCTCGCGGTGGGCGACACGGTTGGCCGCACTGTGTGCGGTGGGGTACGCGCTGGCGATCATCGTGCTGCTTGCGGTGACGGCACTGATCGTGCGTGCGTGGTCGATCGAAGGCCAGAGCGTGGCCGCCGAGGTGTACGCCGAGCGGATCGCGTTGGCCCATCAGGAGCACTTCTCGGCCGCGAAGATCATCGACACACTCCAGATTCCAGCCGGCAACTCGCCCGACCAGATCAAGGCCTCGGTTGAGTACGCGATCAACGGCGCGCCGCCGTACACGTCTTACGTCGATCCGGTGTGGTACGAGACCACCGGCCGGGCTCAGATCGCTGCCCAACCGGATCCGTGGTGGCCTCGTGCGAGGCGCCTGCTGACGGACACGAGCATCCTTGCGATGATCATGGCCTTTGCGATCGGGGTGGTGTGGGCGACGCTGCTGTGGCACGTTCCACGGCGACTCGCCTGGATCGTGGCCCTGATCGCCACGTTGCCCGGGGCGGCCTGGGGCGCGGCATTCCCGGCCGTTTCGATCATCGCGTGGATCGTCTGGTACGGCGCCGGAATCCGCGGGATCCCGAACGCCACGCCTTGGCTCGGCCTCGATCTCATCAACCCCTGGATCTCTCGCTATGGCCTCACCGGGTATGTCCCCGCCGGCGTGCTCGCTTGGAAGGACTTGTTCTGGAATTCGTGGCCAGTCACGGCATCCGGGATGGTCGCCGCGTGCTTCGGCGGGGCATATTTCGGGCGGCCTATTGCCAGGTTCCTGCTCCGTCTAATGGTTCCGCAGCGGCTGCTGGGATCCATCGCCGGATTCTGGACGTCCGACGGACTCGAACCGCCCCGTCGAATGGGGTACTAACTGCGGGACTGGCTACCAGGCCGGGTACTCGGCGGGCTTCCCGTCGAGAACGCGCCACACGTCACGAACGACCCAGCTCATGTTCGCGTGCGCCTTGACCGTGGCGGCCCCGATGTGAGGCATGAGGTGCGCGCCGGACAGCCCGAGCAGCGGGTTGTCGGAGGCGATGGGCTCGGGCTCGTGAACATCCAGAATCGCCTGCGCTCCCGGGTTTGACCGCAGAAAGCCCGCCAGCGCGTGGTGATCGACCACCATCCCGCGGCTGGCGTTGAGGAAGACCACGTCGGGCCTCATGCCCGCAAACTCACGGACGCCGATCAGCCCGCGATTGCTCGCCCGGCCATCGACATGGATCGTCACGGCGTCTGAGTCGGCGAACACCTGTTGCATCGTCGCCGAATGGGCCCCGTGCCGCTGCTCAACTGGGATCTCGCGGAGGTCGTGGTAGAGCACGCGCATCCCAAAGCCTGCGGCGGCCCGAGCGACCCGCGAACCTACGCGCCCAAGCCCCAGCACGCCCAGCGTCATCCCGTCGAGCTGTCGGCGTCCGATCAATTCCTTACGCACCGAGGCCCAGCGTGCCGCATCCAGTGGGCCGTCGAGGAACACCCTGGGGCGGATCGCGTCGAGCAGCACCGCGAAGACCAGCTCTACCACCGCTGTGCTGTTGGCGTCGGGCGTCGAGACGACGCGCACGCCCCGGGCTCGGCACGCCTCGATGTCGATGTTGTCGAGCCCGACCCCGGCACGCCCGACGACCCGCAGCTTCGGGGCCATCTCCAGCAGCGCGGGATCGACCTTGGTGTACGTGCGTACCACGAGCCCGTCAGCCCTGGGCAAAAGCCGCCGCAATCCCGCCTCGTCCTGGAACGGCTGGTACACCAGCTCGCATCGCTGGCTCAGCCAGTGGATCGCGTCGGAGTCAAGATCCTCGGTGCGGATCACGAAGGGCCTGGACGAGTCAAAGCCGCTCAAGGCCTGGGCTCCTTCGGAGCTCGCTGGAGCTCGATCATCGCCATGTGTTTCATGATCGCGCCCGCTGCGGTCGAACCCGCCGCGAGCCACCCGGCGTATCCGTCGCGCCATGCTCCCTTGAGCACGACCTGTTTGAAAAACGCCCCAAGCGGGCTTGTGGCCAGACGCCAGTAACCGGACCGCTGGCCCGCCGAGACGAGGCTTGCGGCGCTTACTCGTGCATGCCCGACTTGCTTGCCCAAATGCTCGACAAACGTCTCGAAGCTATCGTGTCGAAGCGTGCCCGAGAGGTCCAGCACGCGGCCGCCGTCGGTCACTTCCATGCGATCGTGCGGGTCGGCCCCAGTCCAGTGGGCCCGGCCGGGCCTGACGAGCCGGAGCCGCCACTCGGGCTGCCACGCGTGCTCGAGATACCGGCCCCGGTACCAGATTTTCCGGTTCATGCGGCACCCCGACACCGCGGGGTCGTCGGCCGACACGAACCGCGCGATGTCGTCGCGAAGACGCTCGTCGGGGGGTTCGTCGCTGTCGAGGCACAACACCCACCCTTTGCCGCCGAGCCCGGTGGACGCCTCTTCAAGCGCGAGTTGCTTGGTGCGAACGTGCCCCAGCCACGGGCTGCTGACGATCCTCGCCCCGGCGTGGCGGAGCAGGTCGAGGGTCGAGTCGGTGGACCCCGAGTCGACGGCCACGATCTCGCCCCCGCCGCAACCGCGAGCCTGAGCCGCGCCCAAAAGCAGACCGGCCGAGTCGAGGACTCGGCCGATCGTGGCTTGGTTGTTCTTGCAGACGATGGCGACCGAAAGAGGCATCCCCTCACGCTAGGCTCGCCGACGTCGCCGGCCTACTTCTGAGCGTTGGCCTGTGGGACGCCCTTCCCGTAGATTTGCGTCTGCAGCAGGACACGGGCGGCTTCGAGTTGGAGGTCCAGATTCTTGGCGAACAACTCGTCGGGATTCGAAGCGGCGGGATCGGCTCCGTCCTTGTCGCCGGGCAGTACGTCCGCGTTCTTTCGGAGCGTCAACCCGTCGGCGATCTGCTGGGGGAGCATCTCGACGGTCAAATTCGGGTCGACGCCCCAGGCCGTCGAGCCGGGCTTGCGATGGATGACGCGTTGGTCGGGGAGCAGGTAATACTGACTCGTGAGTTTCATCATCGCGCGTCCACCCTGCAGGTTGAGCACTTGCTGGACCGAGCCTTTGCCGTAACTGCGCTGTCCCAGAACGACGGTTTTGATGTCGCCGCGGTTGCCGTAATACTGGAGAGCGCCCGAGACGATCTCGCTGGCCGACGCCGATCCACGGTTGACGAGCACGACAACGGGCATGGCCCCCAGGAGCGCGCTCCCGTCCCCACGGCCGGCGGTGTCGAGCCGCTGAGTCGAACCGCGAGTCATCACGATCACGCCCTTATCGACAAACAACTGGGAGACGCGGATCGCTTGGTCGAGCAGCCCGCCCGGGTTGAAGCGGAGGTCGAGTACCAGGCCTCGGGCGCCCTCGGCGCGGAGCTGTGCAACCGCTCGTTCCAGCTCGCTGGACGTGGTTTCCGTGAACTGCGCAAGCCGGACGTAGCCGATCTTGGCTTCCTTGTCCAGCATCCAGTCCCAGGCGTGCTCGCCCGCGCCGCTGCGTTTCCACCCTTTCACCGACGCGACTTCGATCCGGTCCCGCGTCAGCTCGAAGGCAATCTCTTTCTTCGAGGCGTCTGCGGCAGCGCCGGGGTCCTTGCGTTCTACGGTCACGGTCACGGGAGATCCACGCGGTCCAGTGATGAGATCCACGACCTGATCGAGGCCAACGCCGAAGATCGGAGTGCCATTGACTTTGGTGATCACGTCGCCCGCCTTGATCCCGGCCTTATGCGCCGGGGTGCCATCGAGGGGAGTGACGACGCGGACGTTTGAGGTTTCGTCGAACTCGATCTGGACGCCTACGCCAACGAAGCTGCCCTGAGTCATTTTGTTGAACCGGGCCAGTTCGTAGGGCCAGATGATGGCGGTAAACTCGTCGAGCGACGAGATCCCGCCGTTGCCGAACTCGTGCATCACCACCGTGCGCGGAAGCTTGACGGTTTCGTCGTTGATCGCGAGTACCTGCCTCAGGATCCGATCGCAATCGGCCTGATCAAGCGTGGCATCCTCTCTGACAGCCCGTTCCTGCCGGTCGATCGATTCGAGCATGAGTCGACGCAACTGCTCGTCAGCAAGCCCGGGGAACGTGTCTTTCAGGTCCGTGGTCGTAAGCAACGTGCGCACTCCGTCGAGGGCGCCCATGAGGATCCGGCGGTAGTCGGCGAGATCAACGTGATCGAAGGCGGCCTTGGTGAGCCCGTCGACGACCATCGGAGAAGTGATGCCCGCGAGCTTGCGCGTGTAGTCGTCGCCCGCGGGGTTGTAGGCCGGAAGGGGTTTGCCGTCGACGGCGATTTTGCGCTCGTTCTGGAGCTCCCAGAGCCGCTTGGGAACATACATGCGGAGCATCGCCAAGCGATGGCTTACTCGCTCGGAATCTTCTTTGTACTGCACCGCCTGTGGGGTTTCCTCGACGAGCAGTTGCAGCCGAACGAACAGCTCGCTGGCCGTAAGCCACTGGCCTCTGGCTTCCGCTTCGTGCGCAGCCGCGTCGGCCCTTGCGATCAAGTCAACGATCTTCGAGTCCGAGAGCACAGCGCGCTTATCGGTGGCCAGGTCATAGAGCTCCATCGCAGAAACCAGCGCTTTGGAGATCGACGAACTCTCGGTCTCTGCGAGGCGCTTACCGAGTTCCTCTCGGGCTGCCGAGACTTTCTTGGCCCGCTCTTCTTCACGAGCGGCGAAATGCGCCCGCAGCGCAGTCAGTCCCGCTTTCATCGACTCTGGAAGCTCCGCGAGCGGCGCATCTCCGACCAACCGATCAAACCTCGACGAGTCCCCCTTTCGGGCGGCGTCCCATATCGAATCGGCCCAGTCGGCTTTGTTCGAAATGGCGCCGGCCTGCGCATAGAGCAAACCCGGCGTCGTTACACCCACGGCCAAGCCTAACGCGACCCCAGCACCCCCACCTCCCCAACTCGCCGCCACCATCGCTGAACCAGTCAGAACGCGAGACATCGCCTTGAACACTGTGGGCTCCTTCGCGCAACATGAACTTCAACAAGAACTTACGAACCGATGTGTCCCATCGACGCCCGGACACCTCTGCATGATCTTCGCAGTGCAAACCCGCAGAGATCGCGCAGAATACCGGACCTCGTCCCCCCACTACCCCGACCACGCCTCTCACCCCACCCTTTCCCACCTATTCGACTTCATGCCCCATCAACTGCTACTTAGACCGATCGGGGACCTCGGGGTTTCGAGAATCGTGCGGGGCACCACCGGAGTGCTGACGCATTATGAACAGAACCCAAATCAACGAGAGCGCACCGACCAATGCAAAGAGAACCGGGGCGAATCGGACTTCGGCGGCTTCGGGTGTCTTGAAGGCCCAGCCAGAGGCGAGCGAGGCGAGGAGACCTATGGCGGGACCGATGGTGTAACCGAGCCCAACGGCAGTCTCGTGCCCACCGCCTGCATCGACTTCTGCTTTGTGGACTTCCATCGCGTAATAAATCGCGCCCGAGTAGATGGTGGACATTCCAACGCCAAAGGCGACGAGCCCGGCGGTGCAGAACAAGAGCCCGCCGGATGGCGCGAGCGGGCTGAGCACGGCGGCACCAAAGCCACCAACAATGAGGGCGGCGCCGATCCAAGCCGCAGACCATTTTCCGTGCCATGCGCCCCAGACACCGAGGGTGTAGAACGTGACGACGCGGGCGATGATCCACGAAAGTCCGGCAAGAACCGCGCCACGGCCCTCGACTCCATGAGCTTTGAAGAGTTGTGGAAGCTGTGGTGTCAGCGCGGTCATGACAAGATAGCCCATGGGCATGAGGCCTCGGAAAGCTCGCAGCAGTGCGTCGTACCCGGGAGGAGGTGGTGAATCCTCGTGAGGGTGAGCTGGGGGCTCCTGAGGATGGGCTGCCAGAACCAGAATGGCGGCGAGGTGGGCGAAACTCATGGATGCGATCGCGGCCGTCGGGGCGCGTTCGAGGAGGAAGTAGAGGAGAACGGCACCCGCGACGAGCGCGGCCGACCAGCAGAAATTCCAGAGCCCCATGACCCTTCGGAGGTGGTGGCCGGATCGGCCGCCGGCGACGTAGCTTTCGATGACGGGCCAGAGCAGCCCTGTGATTGCGTTGTAGCAGAGGACGACGGCCCAGATGACCGAACGTCCCGCGAGAGTCTCGGTGCCGAAGCCCGAAGCCTGGGCAGCCCAGGGCAGAGCGCAAAGGGTTGCGAGCGCGATCATGAGCCAGGCGAGCAGATTGCGTGAATTTCCACCGAATCGACGCCAGAGGCTGGTGGTCTGCGAGGCTAACGCTGCGGAGACGAGGTAGACGACCCCGGTCGCGAGGCCGAGCTTGAAGTTATCGTCGCGGTCGAATTTGTACGCGGCGGTGGTGACGAAGAAAACGCCGTTGGTGACGATGTAGGTGCCGGTGCTGTTGAGGAACGTAAAAGTCTGGACGGACCAGAACGGTGTCGAGGCGGAATGAGCAGGGGTTGGGGTGTGGGCCGACGGGTGCGTCATCATCATCGCCGACTCGTTTGCCCGAGCCCGCAGTGGATCGTAGGATGCGGTGCTGAGTACCCGTAGCTCAATTGGATAGAGCGCTGCCCTCCGAAGGCAGAGGTTACAGGTTCAACTCCTGTCGGGTACGTTTCTTCTCATCACTGGGCACATCAGCCCACACCGACCAACCACATTTCAGACCGCCTCGGGCACGAGCCCAGGCAGCGATGTGCATCACTCACACCAATACCCGTTTCAAGTATCTCGAAACGAAGTCTTGGCATACGAACATAATCCTACTTTGCGGCTGAAAGTCATCATGCGATGGTGACGCGTAGGCGGTGGCGACCTAGAGTAGTTCGCTCGGCTGTGGGCTGTTTGGCCGGGTGCGACGATCGACTGGGTGGTCGGCGTCGGAGTTTCTCACAACACGGGCACGGCAGAAGCCGTGTTCACACGGAAGCGCCCTGAGATGGGCCGACGGTCGCGCCACCCGGCGAGGCCGCGGCAGCCCGGTCCATCGGAGTCGCTGCACGAAGGACGGGATTTATGGCGAATCAGCTCGTTCAAGACCTTATCGAATCCGGGATTCACTTTGGCCAGCGTGCCAGCAATTGGAACCCGCGGATGCAGCCGTACATCTACGGCAAGCGGAACGGGATCCACATCATTGACATCAAGGAGACGCTCAAGGGCCTCCTGTTGGCGAAGAAGTTCATCACCAAGGCGGTGGCGGGCGGGAAAGACGTGTGCTTTGTGGGCACAAAGCGTCAGGCGAAGAACGTGCTCGAGACGCGCGTGATCGACGTCAAGATGCACTTTGTGACCGAGCGGTGGCTGGGTGGGACGCTGACGAATTTCCGCACGATCCGCAGCCGGCTCAAGCGGCTTGAAGAGCTGGAAGCGATCCAGGCCAACGACAACTTCGCCAGCTACTCGAAGAAGATGGAGAGCCAGCTCCGCCGCGAGATGGGGAAGATGAAAAAGAATCTCGATGGCATCCGCCGGATGGACAAGCTCCCCGGGGCAATGGTGATCATCGACGTCAAGCACGAGGTGACGGCGATCCGCGAGGCCCGCAAGCTCGGGATTCCGCTGATCGCGCTGATCGACACGGACGGGAACCCCGAGATGGCGGACATCGCCATCCCCGGTAACGACGACAGCATGCGGTCGATCGACGTGGTGGTCCGCGAGCTGTGCCTGGCGATTGCCGACGGGAAAAACCAGCGTGAAGTGACCCGCGAGTCTCAGCCCGCTGCTCCGCAGGGCGGCGAAGGGGACCGGCAGTCCGATCAGCCCCGTCGCAGCAGCCGTTCGCAGTTCCGCAAGGATGACAGCAAGGCTCCGGCACAGGCCTGAGCCCGGCAGAGTCCTGGCGACAAGTTGTTTTGGCCACAGGTTGCTGCGGCCACACGATGTACACCCGTATTGATTCCCCGTGCGTGTCTCTGGGCATGTCTCCGGGGTCCTTACCAGTCTCATTCACCATTCAACCAGATTGGAGCCGACCGTGGCCGAGATCAATGCCAAAGACGTGATGAACCTCCGCAACCGCACCGGGCTTTCGATGATGGCGTGCAAGGCCGCGCTCGCCGAAGCGGGCGGAAACCCCGAGAAGGCCGAGGAGTTGCTGCGCAAGCAGCTCAAGGGCAAGATGGATTCTCGCACCGACCGGGTCGCCGGCGAGGGCCGGGTGATGATCATGTTGAATGCGGACCGCTCGCAAGCCGCGATCATCGAGATCCGGGCAGAGACGGACTTCACAGCCAAGGCAGAAAACTTCGGCTCGATGCTGACCAAGGTGTGCAACTTGGTGCTTTCGTCCGATGCGGGAAAGGTCGAGTCGTCTCCGGCGATCGTTGCTGCAATCGACGAGGTACGCATCTCGACAGGGGAGAACTGCTCGTACGCTCGGGGAGAGAAGCTGGCGGGCGTTCCCGGTGCGTTCGCTTCCTACGTGCACCACGACGGAAAGACTGTCGGGCTTGTCCAAGGAAACGGGAGCGTTTCGGAGGCGGTGCTGCGGGATGTGTGCATGCACGCGGTGGCCGCGGTCCCGCGTCCGCAGGGCTTGTCGGCCTCGGAAGTTCCAGCAGACATCGTCGAGAAGGAGCGGAAGTTCCGCATCGAACAGGCGATGGAATCCGGGAAACCCAAGGAGATCGCGGAGAAAATGGTCGAGGGCGGGATGCGAAAGTTCTTCGAGGAAATCGCGCTGCTCGAGCAACCCTTCGTCAAGGATCCGACCAAGAAGGTGAAGGACATTGTGGGCGGGGCCGACAAGCTGGTGGCTTTCCGTCGCTGGCAGGTCGGCGAATAAACACAGATCGCGGCCCGCGTGCCGCTCAGGAGCGAATCGATGGAAACGACTCTCATTATTTTCAAGCCCGACGCGGTTCAGCGCGGGTTGTGCGGCAAAATTCTCACTCGCTTTGAGGATAAGGGCCTGCAGGTTGTGGGCATGAAGCTCATGCAGATCAGCCCGCAACTGGCGGCGACGCACTACGAGGCGCACAAGGAGCGGCCGTTCTATCCCGGGTTGGTCAAGTTCATGACGAGCAGCCCGGTGGTGGTGCTGGCGCTTCGAGGGAACGGGGCGATCACGATCGCCCGCAACCTGATGGGCGCGACGTTTGGCTCCAAAGCCGCCCCGGGGACGATCCGCGGGGACTACGGGGTGAGCAACTCATTCAACCTGATTCATGGCAGCGATAGTCCGGAAGCCGCTGAGCGTGAGCTGAAACTGTTCTTCGCCCCGGGCGAGGTGCAGAACTGGCCCCGTAACGGCGATGCGTGGATTTACGACATGGCCAGCGGCAAGCCGGAGTAAGTGCTCGAGCAACACCACCCGACAAGGCCGAACCCTGTGTTCGGCCTTGTTCTTTTTTTCGGCCCGTATCATCCCGGCATGAAAGTTGCGATTTCTCTTGTCTTGGCCGCGTTTATTTCTCCAGCTGCGGTCGCGTGGGATGCCGCTGGGCACGCCGCGATCACGCTGCTGGCGCTCGATCGGCTTCGTGCCGCAGGCACGCCTGCATGGATCAACGACGAGGAGTCACGAGTGAAGATCGCGTGGCAGTCGGGCGAGCCCGACCGGTGGCGGGGCACGCGTACCGCGACGCTCAGGCACGAGAACGATCCGGACCATTACATCGATATCGAAGAGCTTGAGCCGCTGGGCATTGCATTCCGTGACATCTCCATGCTGAGGTACGAATTCGTCAAGGCTCTGGCCAAGGGGCGTGAGCTGCACCCCGAGAAGGCTCGGCCCGTGAACCCCGCGGCCGACCCGGCAAAAACAGCGGAATGGCCCGGCTTCTTGCCCCATGCGATCATGGAGCACTACGAGAAAGTTCGCTCGGGGATGAACACGCTGAGGATTCTGGAATCGCTTCCTGACGCGGGGTCTTCTCGGAGGCAACTCCAGATCGACCAGGCCAAGAGCAACATCCGCGCGGAGATGGGCATTCTGTCGCACTTTGTGGGGGACGCCGCACAGCCGCTGCACACCACAAAGCACCATCACGGCTGGGTGGGCGAGAACCCCAAAGGGTACACGACCGAGCGAACGATCCACGCGTATATCGACGGCGTGATCCTGATGCATCACAAGCTCGGCCACGGCACGATTTCGAAGATGGCCTTGATGCATGAGAAACACGGGGAGAGCCGTGTTCGCGACGCGCAGAATCCGTGGCCCGACGTGCTGACGCATGTCGAGCGGAGCTTTGCAAAGGTCGAGCGTCTGTACGAACTGAAGAAGAGCGGCGAGTTGGAGAAAGACGCGGGCAAGGAATTCATCGCCGAGCGTCTCCGCGACGCGGCGGCGATGCTCGCGGACCTGTATGCGGCGGCGTGGAAAGCGAGCGAGCCGACGGCGAGGGACATCGAAGACTATCTGAAGTATGAAGCGAAGGAATAACTGACGATCCGCGGGATCTTGGCGTCGGAGGCCCCGAACACTCGAGCCGCTGTCAGATCATCGGGTTTCGCACGCCGTGGATGTAGTCGGCGGAGGGCGAGAGGTTGGGTTGAGGGTTGAGGAAAACGTCGGCGTAGAGCTCTGTCGACGGATCTGGCGCCTCGGCGTTCTCGGCGTGCTCGACGCCCTTGCGGACGGCCTCGCGCACCTCGGCCTGAATGTCCTGGAATTCGGCCTCGGAAAGGACGGGCGCACCCTTCTTTTTGGCTCGTGGGGTGTCCGATGCCATCAGGTACGACGCGAGGTTGTCGATCGAATCCTTCTGTTTGAAGGCCTCGACCTCTTCCTTGGTGCGGTACTTCTGGGGGTCGCTCATGGAGTGCCCAAGGTAGCGGTAGGTTTTGAGATCGACGAAGGCGGGCCTTTGGTTCTCGCGGCAATCATCGACGACGTCCTTGAAATTATCCCAGAGGTCGATGACGTTGAACCCGTTGATGATCTCGCCGCGCATGCCGTAGGCGGCGGCCTTGGCGCGCAGGTCGTGGGCCATGGTGGTGCCGCGTTCGATGGCGGTTCCCATGGAATACCCGTTGTTCTCGACGATGTAGATCACGGGGATGCCGTAGAGAGCGGCGAGGTTCATGGCCTCGTGGAGTGCGCCCTGATTGAGGGCACCGTCACCGAGGTAGGCGAGGGAGACTTTTTTCTTTGCTTCGCCGCCGTCGACGCTGGTGCCCAGGACTTCCCATTCGTATCGAGCGGCGAAAGCAAGCCCTGTGCCGAGCGGGGTCTGGGCGCCGACGATGCCGTGGCCGCCGAAGAGCCAGTTGGGGCGGTCGAACATGTGCATGGAGCCGCCCTTGCCTTTGGCGCAGCCGGTGATTTTGCCGTACATCTCGGCCATGCAGGCCTCGGGGCTCATACCACGGGCCAAGGCGTGCCCGTGGTCGCGGTAGGCGGTGACAATGGGGTCGTCGTGGTTGAGGGCGTTGATGGTGCCGACGGCGACGGCTTCTTGACCGGTATAGAGGTGGCAGAAACCGCCGATTTTGGCCTGCTGGTAGGACTGGGCGCATCGCATCTCGAATTCGCGGATGAGCATCATGTCGCGGAGCCACTTGACGATCGTGGCGTCGGGGAGCGAGTCGCTCTGCCTGGGGCCTCGCTTGGCCGAGCCGCTGTTCTCGGGATGGGAGAACGCGCCGGCTCCGTGCATGTCCTTGGAAATCGTCGTCATGCGAATAGATTCCTTCCCGGCGGTTGAGCGGATGCTCGAAACGCCGGACACACAGGGTAGGAACCGAACGCGACGACGGCCAACGGACGCCGGTCGAGCGATGCAAGGTCCGATACTTCTTCTGAAACGGTTTCAGCCGCCGGGGACGGCTGGAACGGGCCCGTTCTTGCCACGGATCCAGTCGGAAATGACGCCGAGGGCCGCGGGAGCGAAGGTCTCTTGGATGGAAGCGTACTCGCTGGGGCTACCGGTCGTACAAGTCTGGAAGAGGTGGTTGAGCCCGGGCAGCTCCACGATGGTGAATTGAGTGTTGCCGTTGTCCTTGAGCGTGCGCTCGATGATGGCGAGGTTCTCTTTCGGAGGTACCTGCAGGTCTTTGCCGCCGTTGATCGCGAGAACGGGAACCTTGATCTTGGCGAGGTAGCCGGCGGGATCGGCCGCTAAGAACCATCGGAACCAGGGAGAGGACAACTGCGCCCATTGCTGCTCAACGCGGACATCCACCAGCTTTTTGAGTTCGTCCCCTGCCTTGCCGCGAAGCTCCGGATCGATAGCAGCCTCGGCGGTGATCATTTCACTAGCCTTTGCCTTGAATTCGTCCTTGCTGACGTTTGCGCGGATCATGGCAAAGACCTCCCCGGCCGCCTTGGCATTGCGATCGGCGTCTTGCTCGCTGACCCCCGCGGCGACCGCGATAAGCTTCGATTGGAGAACGAGCAGCGAGGTGCTGTCCATGCCGGGGCCCGCGAGCAAGACGAGGAAGTTGGGGCCTTTCTCGGGCGTGGATGCGAACCGGGCGGCGACCATGGGGCCGATGAGCCCGCCCTCGCTGTGCCCGATGATCCCGCATCGGGCGACGTCGACTTGGGCGCTGGTTCTCAGGAACGCCAAGGCGGCGGCCGCGTCGTCCGCGAAATCTTCGGTGGTGGCAGAGGCGAAGGAGCCGGTGCTCTTGCCCACGCCGCGATCGTCGTAGCGAAGCACGGCGATGCCATGCCTCGTGAGGTGATCGGCGAGGACGGCAAAGGGCCGGTGCCCGAGCAGTTCCTCGTCGCGATTCTGTGGACCCGACCCCGAGACGAGCACGACCGCGGGGTGCGGGCCTTTGCCCGTCGGGATCGAGAGCGTGCCCGCGAGTGAGACACCGCCGGTGACTTTGCCGCCGGCGTCGACGTGCTTCACGACATCGATGGTGACTTCGATCGACTGGTAGGGGAACGGCTCCTTGGGGTCTTGCGGCTTCTGGTTTCCCTTGGGTTTCTCGCCGTCGGCGAGCCGCCTGACCGTGGTTTTGAACTCGCCGCCCATCTGACGGAGTACCCCGGAGGCGGTTTTGCCGTTGGCGTCCGGGGTGAGCGCCCACTTGGCGTGAGCCCGTTCGTCCTTTGTGCCGCCTGGGATGAGCGTGAACCGGATCTCCTTGTCACTTGTGGAGACGTCGGAGAGTGGGAGATCTTTGACGCCTTGATCCGGGATTGAGATCGTGCCTTTGTCCCCGTCGAGTTTCACCGAGAACCCGAGCTTGGCGCCACCTGGCAACTCGACGGCACCCTCCCACTGCTGGGGCTCGGCCCGTGCAGAAAGCGTCGCCACGACTAAGAGGACGACCAACGAGAACCACCGCATATGAGGACTCCGTCGCGAAGAGAGGTCGGGTTATTCGAGGTAGGTGTACCCCTCGAGGCCGTGATCGTAAAACTTGAGGAGGCTTTGCGCTTCGGCGACGCTGAGCGAGCCGGACTTGACGGCCCGTTCGGCGTCGCGTCGCATGGCCTTGATGAGGTCTTCGGTGTCGTACTGGACGTAGGAGAGAACCTCCTGGACGGTGTCGCCCTCGACGACTTCGTCGAGGTCCCAGTCGCCCACACCGGGGGAATCGTCGAAGGAGACGTGGACGACGTGGGTGTCGCCGTACAGGTTGTGCAGGTCGCCGAGAACTTCCTGGTAGGCACCGAGAAGGAAGACACCGAGGTAATAAGGGGCGGGCTTGCCGTCGGCCCCGGGGACCAAGTCGTGGAGTTCGAGCGTGGTCTTGCACGCGGTTTTTTTGTCGCAGAACTTGTCGACTTGCCCGTCGCTATCGCACGTGATGTCGGCGAGGATCCCCTGCCTCTGGGGTTTTTCGCTGAGGCGGTGGATGGGACAGATGGGGAAAAGCTGATCGATGGCCCAATGGTCGGGGAGGCTCTGAAAGATCGAGAAGTTCACGTAGTAGATGTCGGAGAGCACCTGTGGGAGGTCGGAGAGGTCGTCGGGCAATTCGCCCTTGGCCGAGGCGACGTCGTGGATCCGGCGACCGATGGACCAGAACAGACGCTCGGTCGCGGCCCGCATCGGGAGCGACAGGTACCCGAGGTTGAAGAGGCTCATGGCCTCTTCGCGCGCCTGGACGGCGTCGTGGTAGACCTCGACGAGATTGAGCCTGGGCTGCGAGAGAGCGTCCCATGCATCGATGAGTTCGAGAACGGGCTGTGGGCGCTCGCCCTCTTTTTTCATGAGCGCTTCGCACCCGATCAGGTCGGGCTCGGTGGGGAAATCGGTCTTGCCCAGAACGTCGACGATCAGGAGCGAGCTGTGCGCGACCATCGCGCGGCCGCTTTCGGAGATGATGCGAGGATGCTCGAACCCGGCGGCGTCACAGACAGACTTGATCCGGTAGACGATATCGCGTGCGTACTCAGCGACTGAGTAGTTGACGCTCGAAGATGAGTTGGAATTGGACCCGTCGTAGTCGATGCCCATCCCGCCGCCGACATCGATGGTATCGAGCCCGGCGCCGAGCTTGCGGAGCTCGCAGAAGATGTGGGCAAGCTCGTTGACGGCAGCCTTGATATTGCGGATCTCTCCGACCTGGCTCCCGATGTGGAAGTGGATCATATTGAGGCAGTCGGACATCCCGTGCTGCCTGAGGTACTCAACGGCGTGGAGGAGTTCGGTCACACTGAGCCCGAATTTGGAGCGCATCCCGCCCGAGCTTTCCCAGCGGCCGGTGCCTTGTGCGCTCGGCTTGGCGCGAACCCCGATGCGGGGTCGCACGTTGTACTTTTTCGCGTGGCGGACGATCCACTCGAGGTCACTGAAGCGCTCAACTACGGGGATGATGTGCCGACCGAGCTTGGTGGCCAGGATCACGGTCTCGATGAACTCGCTGTCCTTGAATCCGTTGCAGATGATGGGCATCGAGGGCAGGTTTTCGGTGAGCCCGAGAACGGCAAGAAGCTCTGGCTTGCTCCCGGCTTCGAGACCGAACCCGAGTTCTTTCCCGATGTCACGGACTTCCTCGCAGAGTTGTCTCTGCTGATTGACCTTGATGGGGTACACGCAGCAATACGTTCCGGTGTACTGGTGCTCAGCGATAGCGGAGTCGAATGCCTGGCGGATCTCGCTGAGGCGGTGCTTGAGAAGATCCCGAAAGCGGATGATGACTGGGGTCCCGATCTCACGCTCGCGGAGCCCCTCGATCACTTCGTATAGGTCAATGGCGCGTTTGGGGTCTCTCTCGGGCATGACCGTGAGGTGGCCCTCCTCGCTGACACCGAGGTATCCCGAGCCCCAGTCTGCGATGCCGTAGAGTTTGGCGGCGTCGGCGTGGGTCCACGCGGGCGAGGAGCCCCCGAGTGGGAACGCACTCGCCGCGGCGGCGAGGGCCGCAGTGTCAGTGGGCGAAGGGGACGATGTGATGGTGGCCATGGATGCACGTCGGATGGTTTTTCCGTCCGACGCCGGGGATCGCGGGCGACTCCGTGTCCGGCGAACACTGACCGGATCGGGGCCGGCCCCCCGGGTGAAGCACCTCTTCCCGAAAGGCCGCCTCACCCGCTCCAAACGCACGGCGAAGTCGCCGCCGGCGTTGGCACCAAGGAACGATAACTGCTTCCCGACCCCAAGCAAGCCCCAACCACGATCTTCGGTCTGCAAGATCCGGTGGGGATTGGCGGAAGCGGGATGTGGAATGCTACCCCGGAATCCAAAATCAGATGGATTTGCCAACCCCGTTCCGGTAGCCTGTACGCGGCGGGAGGCCGCCAAAGGGAGACGCCGTGCCTGGTACATTCCGAAGAACGTTCAGTGTCGTTGGTGCCGGAGCATTGGTGGCGGGGTCGGCGCAGGGGCAAGTGACCGCCGTGTTTTGCAACATCGCGGGTGTGTCCACGTCTCAGGTTCCGGGCCTTCCGGGATTCACGTTTACCCCCGGGGCAAACGTGAGCGATGTTTTCCGCAGGCCTTACAATTCTCAGAACGGGCTGTTCTGGGTCATCACGGCGCGCATTTCAACAGGAGCGGTCGGTGGCTTGCGAGTTGTGATCGTGGGTGGTGGCACGCCCAACCCGGTAGTGATCGCCCGGCAGGGTGCGGCAACACCCTTCGATGGCCAGCGGACCTGGACAGAGTTCGACGAGCAGATCACGGTGAACGAGAGTGGGAAGATCGCGTTTGCGGCCTCGATCTCGGGGAACGCCGCCGATAACGTTGTCGTTGCGCAGTTCAACGTGGATCAATTCGTAAATCTGCCGTTCCGTGAGGGGCGGAACGTGCCGACCGTTGCTGGCGCGACGTTCGGTCCCACGCTCGATTCCGCAGCGATCTCTGAGTCGGGCACCATCGCTTGCCGTTCGCTGATCACGGGCGGGGGCTCGACCACGCAGAACAACCAGATTCTCGCGCTTCCCACAGCAATCATCGCGAGAACGGGGGTCACTTCCCCGGTGGGCCTTACGGCCAAATGGGAGAACTTTGACCCCGGTACATTCTTCTACCGGTCCAACGGGGCGTATCTCATTCGCGGCGACCTCGACGGGCCGACCAACACCGACGAGATTCTGGGGTTCGCGAACCTCGTGGCGGTGCGCGAAGGATCCGTGATAACGGGACTCACTTCGCCGGTCGCTGCCAGGGGCATCCAGGGCGTGGCGTTTGGGCAGGATCCTTCCTATGTCGCGCGTGGTCAGAACACTCTGGTGAGCGAAGACTGGGTGGTACGCAACGGCGCGCTGGCCGCGCGGGCCACCGGGTTCATCACGCCGAACAATCCAACGGCCGAGCGGTTCGTCTCTTCGACAGCCTTCCCGACGTTCTTCGCCGTCGGGGGCAACGGCGCTGGGGACTATCTCGTGGGCGGGTTCACCAACGTCGGAAACCCGGATCGCGACGAGGTGCTGGTCTGGAACGGCGACCGCGTCGCCATCCGTGAGGGCGACCAAATCGACATCAATGCCGACGGGGTTCTGGACAATGTGTTCGTCGGGAGCTTCCGGAGGGACGCTTGCATCGTCAAGGCAGGTCGGTCGGGCGTGGTGTACGCCACGGTTGAAGTCAAGGACTCTCGCGGCAACGTCATCGGGTACGCGTACGTCTGCACCCCCGTCACCAACACGTGCACGGGTGACTTCAACGGAGACGGGTTCGTCGATGGATTCGATTACGACGACTTCGTGAGCTGCTTTGAAACCCCGGCCAATTGTCCTTCGGGCTCTACCGCGGACGTGAATGGCGACGGATTCGTCGATGGGTTCGACTATGACGATTTTGTCTTGGCATTCGAGAACGGGTGCTAACCGGAATCAAGAAAGATTCCAGACAAAGAACGAACAAAATTTTCTGTGATTTGCCCGTTTGACGCTGGACTTCTGACAGACACCGAGTATGCTCTAGCCATAACTCAGCCCCCACCCCCAAGCCCACGAGGCGCCGCAAGGCCTTCGTGGGCTTTATCGTTCGTGGAAACGAACCTCGCGAATTCAGCGATTGGGATACGACTTTGAGTTCCGCCAAAGATCGGTTACGCTGTCTGTCCGGCGCACGTTCTGCACTGAATAGGAGCCTTGATATGCGCACATCCACCGCGTCACTTCTCGTGCTGACCTCGATCGCAACGCCCGCCTCGGCGGCGATTCAGGCACTCATTTTCCAGGTCCGAGCCGCCGAGAGTTCGCTGCTGATCACACCCGCTGTCACATCGGCGTTGACCGGAAACCTGCTCGGCGATTTCGACGCGACGACCAATCCAACGGGCACTCAGACCCGTCCGGGCTTGTCGGGCGGAACTGGAAATATCCCAGTGCCGGTAACGGCCACGCTGGGCACGACGCAAACGTCCACGTCGGTTCCTGCCGGGCACTTCCGCGCTGACATCGACGCAGACGCCGGGTTTCTGAACATTTCGTTCCTCGATCTCGACCTGCTGGGCGGAGCGACCGCGGCGGTTCCGATCCAACTTGGTCTGACGTACCAGACGTTCCGCACGTTTCAGCCAACATCGCTCTACCCGGGCGGTGTGCCCATCAACCTTCCGATTGGCGAGGCGTCGATCACGGCTCTGCGTGCGCTGCAGACGGCTCCGATTGCGCCCGCGATCCTGATTCCCGCTGGAGAAGGCAGGTTCTCATTCGCGACGGCCGTACCTGCCACGATCACCGTGGGGTTTTCGTTGCTGGGACAGGGGCTTCCCCCGACGGAGATCCCCGGCATCCTTCCGCTGGCGGGCGAACTCGATCTGTCGAGCGGGATACCGGTGGTGCGTGTGCAGTGGTCCGGTGAGATACAAGAGGAACTCCCACCGGAGGTGATCGCGGAGATCCCGGCGATCGAGCAGGCCTTCGACCTGCCGACGATCCTCCCGCCCGGGCGGACGGCTCACCTGCTGCTGAGCCTCGCGGTCGATCGCGTGACGCTTGGGACCGAGCTTGGTCTGGAGCTGACGGCCGCGGGCTCGGCCCACTGTGCGTCGGACTTCAACAACGATGGTTTCACGGACTGTATGGACTATGACGCATTCGTGGCGGCGTACGAGGTGGGGTCACCCGTGGCCGACATGGACCGCGACTTTTTTATCGATGGGTTCGACTACGACGCCTTTGTGAGCGTGTTCGAGAACGGCTGCGACTGACGTGCGGGGCACCCAAGTACGGTAACCCCGTCGGGCACGTCGCGGGTCACGACGGCTCCCGCGCCCACGACGCAGCGTCTACCAAGACGAACACCCGGCAGCACGCGAGATCCAAGACCCACGAGCGTGCCGTCGCCGACGGTGACGTTTCCACCGAGGACGGCCCCTGGCGCTATGTGAGAGTGTGCGCCGATCACGCATTCGTGCTCGACTACGGCCGAGGTATTGACGATCGAGTGATCGCCCAGTCGTGCGTGCGGATTGACGACGGCGCGAGCCGCGATGAAGACCCCGGATCCGATGAGCGCATTTGAGCTCACGCACGCCTCCGGGTGGAGGACTGTGGCCCAATCGCAGCGGAGCGCCTGAGCCAACTCAAATCGGAGCGGGACGCTCCCCAAAGCCAGGATGGCTCGGGCACCCGTGGGAACGCCCCAGATCGCCCCGACGAGCATGCCGCCATCGAGCAATACGGCCGGGCAGTCGGCCCGGTCGTCAAAGATCCCGAGGATCGTGAAGCCGGCTGCCCGAGCCGCGTCTGCGACGACCAGGCTGTGGCCGCCGCCTCCGATGAGAACGATTGGAGAAGGAAAGCTCGGGATCATGAAGGTGGTTTCGGCCCGGGAGGGTTCGGGACGGTAGAGTTTGGTATGTCGTCTCCAACCCGCCCGATCCGGCTCGGCATCGTCCGATATCTCAACACGCTACCCCTTGTCGAAGGGCTGGAACGTCTCTCTGGGCTTGAGTTGGTTCCGGCGGTGCCGTCGCATTTGGCGGGGATGTTGGCGGAGGGAGCGGTGGATATGGCGCTGGCGTCGATCGTCGATGCGGTTCGGAGTTCGGTGCCACTCGCGGTGGTTCCGTGCGGGATGATCGGGTGCGACGGCCCGACGCTCACGGTTCGGCTATTTTCGAGTGTACCTGCGGAGCGGGTGACCGAGGTGTACGCGGACACCGATAGCCACACGTCAGTGGTTTTATGCCGCTTGCTGCTGGGAATACTCCACGGGCAGGACGTGCGGGTGGTGAACTTTGATGCACGCGAACGGACCACGGGCTCCGCGTCGAACGAGCCGGGAGAGTGGCCGCCCGCGATCTTGCTGATCGGGGACAAGGTGGTCACTGATCAGACTCCCGCCGTGCGATATCCGTACCAGATGGACCTTGGCGAGGCGTGGAAAGCGGCGACAGGTCTTCCGTTCGTGTACGCGGCGTGGATGTGCCGCGCTGAAGACTCGCAGAGCGAACGAGTGCGGCTTGCGCGTGCGATTCTTGATCGTCAGCGAAGGCACAACCGCACGCGGCTCCACTGGATCGTGGGCCGGCGTGCGAGAGAGCGGCGGTGGCCCGAAGGCCTCGCGGGACGCTATCTCGGAGAGTTACTTCGGTACGAACTGGGCGATGTCGAGCGGCACGCTGCTGAGGAGTTTCTATCGCGAGCGGGATCGCAAGGCCTGGTTCCCGTCCGACGGCTTGAATTCGCGGACGATACCGCGGCGGCGGTCTAGATGCCCCGCAAACCCGGCATGCCGGAGCCGATGGTCGAGCGCCTGTCGCAAGGAACGCGGTTTGCACCCTCGGCGACGCTTCGCCGCGCGATCGAACGGGCCGAGGCTCTGGCGCGGGAACTCGACCCGGAGGCGGTCTATCCCGAGGATTTCCTGACCTTTCGTCTCTTGGCGTACCGTCTCGATTCGCCGAACGTCGGAACCGCGACGGGGCGTGCGATTCTGGCTTCCCTCCCGGGGCTGATCGACCGCTGGTCGTCGCAGGCGCGCTTCACGCTGGAAGAGCTGGCCCAAGCAGGTGGGGTCGAGGCCGCGGAACTCGCGGATCGGTGGCGGGTATCTCGGAAGACATTGGCGCGATGGGCGAGATTTGGGCTGGTTCCCCGTCGCGCGAGGGACGAGAGGGGCGCGGCGCGAGCCGTCTATATGCCTGACGTCATCGCGGGATTCCGGGCCGAACACACCGGGGAGCTGGCCCGTGCGGCGGCGTTTTCGAGGATCTCCGGAGCGGACAGCGATTCCATCATCCGCCGTGCCCGGACATACCAGCGCAGGCTCGGGTGGACCCAAACACGTGCGGCCCGCCGGATTGCGGAGCGATTCGGGCGTAGCGCCGAGGCGATCCGTCAGGTCTTGTCTCGTTCGGAGTCGCAATCCCCACACAAGCGTTCGCCGGACGAGCGATCCCGAAGGTTGATGTACCGCGCGACAAGACTTGGATTCGATCCTGCGGTGCTGGCTTCACGATTTGGATGCTCGCGAGCGGCCTGCCAGCGCGGGATCAACCTCGTGCGGCTGCGACATCTGAGGGCATACGTGCAGGGACGAGCCGCGATTCTCGACCCGATGGCCTGGTCGCGTCATCCAGCGCTTTCGCACGCCGTCGTGCGTACGAACCTCTCAAGCCCCGGGATCACGGATCTAGCGGGTTTTTTCGAGGCGGCGCGAGATCGAACGCCCGCGCAGCCCCGGGAAGAACGGCTGCTTCTGGAAGGGCTCGCCGCGCTGCGCGGGGCGGCAGCGGCGATCGTGGGAGCAATCAGCCCGCTGAATCCCGAGGCCGAGGCGCTCGACGCGGCGGAGACATTGCTGCGCTGGGCGTCGCGGGTCAAGGCGGAATTGATGAGGCGTCAGCTCGCGCTGCTGGTGGAGACGGCGGACTCGGCCTTTGGCGTTCCTGTCGAGTCTCTTCCGGCGGCGCGGGCGGATGAGGCAAGAGCCAGTATGCTGGCCGCGTTGGCAACGAGTCTGGATCACCTCGATCCAGCAACGGCCGGGCGGATCGCGGCTCCCGCCGGGCTGGCGATGGCGACGGCGGCCGCGCGGCTCGCCCGCCTGGTCGCGCCGCTGCGGCCCCGGGCCCTCTCGCGGCTACCCGCCGGGATCGACATCCCGGATTGGACGACGCGAGTGGATGCGTGGCAGCTCAAACTCGAGCCAGATTCCCGGGTTCGTCCGAATTTGGTTAGGCTGCGTGACGAGCAACTCGCGGTCGCCACGGCTCGATGGGGGTACGGCGGGAACCGTCCGCTGACTCTCTCCGAGACGGCCCTGACGCTTGGGATCGCACGTGTGTCGGTTCCGGCGATCGAGCGCCTCGCGATACGAACGGCTCTGGCAGCGGCGCGTGGACTTTGCACGGCGCGGCGCGTCTCGGATCGACTATGACGACTGTGGTGATCAACACTGCGAACGCGCTGGGCGACTTTGTGCTCAGTTGGCCCATCCTTCGGGCTCTGCAAGGGACGACGGTGCTGGTTTGTCCGGCAGAGAAAGCAGCTCTCGCGTCCGACGTTCTGTCGATTCCGTCGCTGCCTGTGCATACGCCCCCTTGGAACGATATTTTTCGAGGGACGCCCGCGGGGGTCGGCATGGGTATGGACCGGGTGATTTCGATCGGGGCGTTGACGGAGAGTTGCCGGGCCGCGCTGCTCGCGGGTGCCCCGGGGATCGAACTCATCGAGACCCCGGCACCGCTCGACCGCGTGCGAACTCTGGAATGGGCAAGTCGGCTCGGAAAACCGACGCCCCCATGCCGGGGCGGCAATGCGGCTGGACCGGTCACACTTCACGCCGGATCGGGCGGACGAGGAAAGCGATGGCCCCTCGATCGATGGATCGCCTTGTCGGAGGTGCTTCGCACAAGAGCAGTGACTCTTGTGGCGGGCGAGGTTGAGTTTGAGCAGTGGTGCTCGATCGATCGTGACACTTTTACCCGATCGGGTGGGGAGTTTGTGACGAGCTTGGCGGCGCTGCGTCGGCGGCTGGAGTCGTCGAGATTGGTGGTCGCGGCGGACTGCGGTCCCGGCCACCTGGCGGCGGCGCTGGGCGTTCCCACGCTCAGCCTGTTCGGCCCGACCGATGCGGCCCGCTGGGCCCCGATCGGCCCGGCGTCACGCGTGGTGGCCCCGCCGACGCCTCGCCCAATGGAATGGCTCTCGGTCGAAGAGGCGGCGGCCTCCGTAGGATCCCACGATGACGCCAATGCACGATGACACAGTTCCGCTGCCTGCGCAGCGCGTGAGCCTTCTCTGTCTTGCGTCGCTTGCCCTTGGGATCTTGGCGTGCGTGCCGGGGCTGGGTGTGTTCGCGGTGGTGTTCGGAGGGTTTGGGCTCTACCGTGTCGCGAGTTCTAACGACCGCTTGTCGGGCCGTGGCTTCGCGGTGTTGGGGATCATATTCGGGCTGATGCTCTCGTCGGTATGGATCGCGGGGGGCGTGGGGATGCGACGGGCCCTGGCCGAGAATGAGGTCGAGTTTGCGCGCCCTGCGTTGGCGTTTTTTGATGCGGTATCTCGGGGGCGATACGACGACGCCCGTGCGTTGCTTCCGTCGACGACACCGGTGAGCGATGAAGAGTTCCGTGCGTTCGATGCCGCGCTTTCTGCGGGTGCTGGCAAAGCGGTGGGGCCTGTGGCCGGGGTGGTGAGCGTGTTCGGAGCCAGGAGCCTCGTAGCACGGTTCATCGCATCGGATATGAAGGACGCGCCGTACAACGCGGGCGCCCTTCAGTTTGAACGCGGCATCGTGGTGGTAGGTCTTCGGCTGATCCCGGGCACGCCGCAGGACCGGACGTTTTTAATCGGGAAGACGGAGGCGCTGTGGGTCGGGCTGGCCGATGGGCGCCGGATCGACCTTGTACCCAAGCATTCGGGAACCACCGGACCATGAACGAAGACACGACGAAAAGTGCGGACTCGGCGCCTGCGGTGGAACCGGTCATCTCGATGCGGGGCGTTCGCCGGGTTGCGGGCGGTCGGGTGATCCTTGATTCGATCGATCTGGATATCTACCCGGGCGAGACGATGGTGATCATGGGAGGCTCGGGCTCGGGCAAGAGCACGATGTTGCGGCTGATGATCGGCGCGATCCGGCCCGACGCGGGATCTATCGCGATGCTGGGGCAGAACATCTGCACGATCGCGCCGGGCTCGCTCAACGACCTCCGCAAGCGGTTCGGGATTCTGTTCCAGTCTGGGGCGCTGTTCAACTCGATGTCGATTGCGGACAACATCGCGTTGCTTCTTCACGAACACACGGACCTGCCCCGAGAGATCATCGACTTTCACGTGAAACTCAAGCTCGAGGCCGTGGGGCTTCTGGAGCACGCGCACAAATACCCAGCGGAGATTTCCGGCGGCATGAAGAAGCGGGCTGGGCTCGCAAGGGCTCTGGCGTTGGACCCGGTCATTCTGTTTTATGACGAGCCGTCGGCGGGGCTTGACCCGGTCACGAGCGCGCAGATTGACCAGCTCATCATCAGCTTGTCGAAGAATCTCAACGTCACGTCGATCGTGGTAACTCACGAGATGGACTCGGCGTTTACGATTGCCGATCGGATGGCGATGCTCGATTCGGGACGAATGCTCAAGGTAGCTCCGCGGGAGTGGTACGACCGCCTCCGCAAGATGCCCGCCGAGCACGCGGAAGAACTGCCCGAAAATGAACGGCTGATCCGGCAGTTTCTTCGTGGCGACGCGGAGGGACCATTGGCCGAGCGTCGCAGCGTGGAGGCGTTCGAGCAGGCTCTGCTGGGGCTGCCTTCAGGGCTGCTCCCGACGCCCAGTGTTCAGCCGACACGCACGCGGTAACGCGGGTCAGAACGGGATCTGGCTCTCGTGTTCTGAAAGCCCGGCATCGATTCTCCTGCGGGGGAGCCCGGCGGGCAGGGCTTCGAGAAAGTACCGTCCGTACCGCGAGGTGACGAGCCGGCCATCGAGAACAACGACGCGGCCGCGGTCTTCTCGTGAGCGGATGAGACGCCCGAACCCCTGCTTAAAGCGGATGACGGCGCGGGGGACGGCGTCCTCCATAAACGGACTTCCCCCGCGCTGCCGGATCAATTCCGACCTGGCTTCGGTCAATGGACGATCCGGAGGGTCGAAGGGCAGCTTGGCGATGACCACGTTGCGGAGCCCTCGCCCGCGGACATCGACGCCTTGCCAGAAGCTCGCCGCTCCCAGCAGTACGCTGCGAGAATCCTCGCGGAATCGTCGTAGGATGTCCTCTCGGGAACCATCGATTCCCTGGGCCAGGAGGGGCATCCCGAGTCGTTGGAGTTCGGGGCGGAGTCGACCCGCGACGGCATGAAGGCTGGCGTAGCTGGTGAAGAGAACAAACGCGCCGCCGTCGGTCTCTTTCACGTGTTCGAGCACGCATGCCGCGAGCGTTGCAGTGTCGGCGCTTCCGAAGGAACGCCGATGGGGGTCTTTCGCGTCGGCGCGGGTATCGATGATCAATTCGGCCTGCGTCGCGTATTCGAAAGGGCTTCCGACCTGGACCGTTCGAACTGGTCGATCCCCGAGCTGGTCGCACCCGAGGCGAGTGATCGCGTGCGCAAAGGCGGTCTCGGCGTGCTCGCCGAGCTCGCCGGACTTCTTCATCCTCGTTGCCAATGTGGCGCTTGTGAGAATGGTGCTGTGCTCACCTTTGAAGAGGTGCTCGCGCAGAAGCGGGGCAACCTCGACCGGGGCGCACGCGACCGTGACCCGGCGGATGCGCCCGCCAGAGATCTCGCTTTCTCCGCCTGCTTCGACCCAGTAAGCGCACCCTGAGAGCCTCTGTTCGACGAGGATCGAGGCGGCCTCGGAGACGATTTGGGCCCGTTGGGCGTATGCGTTAAGTTCGTATTGGTCGGCCTCGTGCCTGACGACGTCGCGGAGCGTCTGGAGCGTGAGCGAGAGCCTGGACATCGCGACGGCGAGTCGCCCGTCGAGTAAGCCTCCCGAACGATACCGCACCGTGCCGGGCTCGACCCCACCCGCGAGCCCCATCGGCGAACGGCTCGGGAGCAACGCGAGCGCGGACTCGAAGAACGCACGGGAGGCCTCGGCAGCCCCGAGCACCTGCCGGATCGCGTTTTCGACGGCCTGCGTGTCGGAAGCGAGCAGGGCGAGATTGGCCAGGTAGCCCTTACCCGTGCGTTCACCATAGAGCGTCGAGAGCAGGTGCATGACGCGTCCTTCGGAAAGCGACTCACCGAAGTGCTCGCTCGCCACGTCCTCGATGTTGTGGGCCTCGTCGAGGATGACGTGGTCGTAGCGTGGGAGGAAGCCGGTCTCCTGAGACCGGAGCGCGAGATCGGCGAAGAAGAGCGCGTGGTTGCAGATCAGCAGATTGGCCGACTCCATGCGTCGCCGGGCTCGCTGGTAGAAGCAGATTCCATGGTTTGGGCACTTGCGGCCCATGCAGTTACCCGTGTCGCTCTCGACACGGTCCCAGACCCCGGGCCTTTCGAGCGGTGGGAGCGTACTGAGCGTCCCGTCCATCGTGGTGGTCGCCCAGTCCTCGATCACGTGCAGGCTCCGCCGGGCGGCGGGATCGGCGAAAAGCTTGTCCTGTCGCTGGCTCGCAAGCCTGAGTCGGCGCACGCTGACGTAGTTCCCACGCCCCTTGACGAGGATGGGCCTGATCTTGCACGTCGCGAACGATTCATCGTCTTCCAGTTCGGCATTGGGAGTGGCCGCGGGATCGAGGATCTCTCGCAGGAGGGGTACGTCCTTGCGGACGAGTTGTTCCTGAAGTGCGATGGTGTTGGTGGCCACCACCACGGTCTGGCCTTCCATACACCTGAGCATCGCGGGGAGGAGGTACGCGAAAGATTTGCCAACACCGGTTCCGGCCTCGCAGAGGAGCACCGAATTCTCGCTCATTGCGCGGGCGACCGCCGCGGCGACCACGCTTTGCTCGGGCCTGGGCTCGTAGTGATCGCCGAGCCGCTGCGACAGCGGGCCTCCGATCGCGAGGATCTCGTCGATGGTGGGCAAGATTACACCAGGGGCGACCGCGACGGCTCGCCATCCGCTCGGGGGAACAGCCTCGGAGTGGCGGACAGCTTCTCCACGACCACGATCCGCCCGGTGGGTGTCTCGATCGTGTCGACGTAGGCGACTTTGAGCTGATGGAACGCGCCCTTGGCCTCGGCGACTTCCTCCGGAGCTTTCTCACCCTTGATGAGCGAGAGCCGCCCACCAACCCGGCAGAATCCGGCGGTCAGCTCGAGCAGAACACTCAGACGCCCCACGGCGCGGGCCACCACGCCGTCGTATGCCTCGCGGTGACCGGCGATCTCGCCCGCCGCTGCCGCGTCGCGCCGCGTCTGTGGCGTCCCGCGATCGTGTGCGGCGAACTCGGCACGTGCGTTGACGACTCTCACGTTCTTGATTTCGAGCAGCTCCACGACCCGTGTGAGGAACGCCGCTTTCTTGGCCGTGGCTTCGAGGAGGGTAAACCGAAGGGCGGGCATACAAACCGCGAGCGGGATCCCGGGCAGTCCACCCCCGCTCCCGACGTCGATCACTCTGGCCCGATCGGGGAGATCCGCGAGGGTCTGGACGAGTGTGAGAGAGTCGAGGATGTGCCGCCGCCACATCGCCGCGGGGTCGGTGACAGCGGTGAGGTTCATGGTTTCGTTGGCCTGAATGAGGAGCGCAAGATACGCCCCGAGCCTTTCCAAGTCCCCTGGATCGAATTCAACGCCCACCGCCCGAGCGTCGCCGTCGAACCCCGGTGGAGGCTGCAACGGGTCGGGGCGGACCCTGGGAAGCGCATCCCCCACTTCGCCCGCTGAACGCTGCTCTTTGCCCGATCTGGCCATGCCTACTCCCTGGAAAACTCGAACGGTGTCCTGAAGGTAGGTTCGTTGCGGCGTAGACCCACGCCGAGAACCAATCCGGTCATCAACCACGCGGACAGCATGGAGGATCCCCCCGAGCTTACAAAGGGCAGTCCGACGCCGACGATGGGCGCCATGCCCGAGTTCATTGCCAGATTCAACGCCGCTTGGGGAAGCACGAAGAAGGCGAGACCTACGCAGGTCAGCCTGCCCACTGGGTCTACCGTGGCGGCAGCCGTGGCCAGCGCTGCGAGTGCCCACCCGAGCACCAACACCGCAACGATCCCGAGCCCAACTATGCCGAACCTCACGCCGATGACGGCGGGAATCATGTCCGAGTGACGTTCGGGAAGGGCATTAAAGTGCAACAAGGCACGAGCGTTGGCTGCTGGTTGCCCGGTCATCCCACCGGCCCCGATCATCGCCTGTGCGGTCAGGCTCTGGAAGTTGAGATCCCTGTCCGCGGACGTATCCCCTTGGAACTGCTTCCACAGACCCACGAGCCTCGATTTCTGGTGCGGGCGGAGCAAGGGGTAGGCCATCGGGGCTGCCATCGCCCCGATGATCACGATCACGCAAAGGTGTCGGAGCCTGGCACCCGCCGCAATCAGCATCGCGAACAGGCTGGGGACGAAGAGCATTGCGGTGCCTAGGTCAGGCTGGAGCGTGATGAGCCCAACTGGAACCATCGTCAGCAGCCCTACTGGGACAAGCCCCCAGAACCGCCGGTGCGTTTCCCGATAGCGCAGGTACCACGCGATCACGAGCACGTATGTAATCTTGGCAAACTCAGCGGGCTGCAAGTCCGCCACGCCCATGTTGATCCACCCACGGGCCCCTTTCTGAGGTCGAACGATCCAGGAGGGCACCCACGGAACGAGAAGAAAGACGAGGATTGCGACGGTCCCGATCGCCAGCACAGGCGCTAAGGCCGAGAGACGCTTGTGTCCCACTCCCGCGACCATCGCCGCCGCGACGAGTCCGATGACCAGAAACACCACCTGCTTGACTACAGACTTGGACACCACCGCGCCCGCGAGTACGGGGGCTTCCCCCGGTAACACCCGCAATGGCTCAGAGAGCCCGATCGAGTAAAGCCCGAGGCACGAAAGCAGCAACGAGCACGCCAGCACCACCCAAGCGGGCGTCATCACCCTGGCCCGTATCCCGGACGACTCAAGGACTCTGGCAACGTTCAAGGCTCACCGCCCGTTGGAAGCCTGAGGTACCCCTCGGCAATCAGCGCGTGAACTATCTGGTTGCAGATTGGTCCTGACACTTTCCCGCCGCTCCCGGCATACTCCATGAGAACCGAAATGGCGTACCTCGGGCGTCGATCCTGGGCCGATCCCGCGAGCACGACATACCACGAGTGATCGCCCGAGACGGTCTCAGGGAGCGCGGGCCCCGACGGGCCATCTGGATCAAAGGTGTCGCTCCCGGCGGCGGTGCCCGTCTTACCCCAGAGCCAGAGCCTATTGACGGGAATATCGAACACCGGCTCGCTCTCGCCGTTGACCACGATGTGGTGACCCGATCCGCGCTGGTCACGGACGCTGTACCCGAGCCCTTCGAGAGCCTCGACGGCGGCCTCGCCCGGGAAAGCCAGCTTCTTGACCTCGCGCGTCGGGTGCCCGATCACAATTTTGGGGTGGACCCAGGCCCCAAACCTCGCGATGGTCGCGTACGCCTGAGCCGCGTGCAGGGGGGTCCACGCGACGGGCCCTTGCCCGATCCCCATCTGGATCGCATCCTGAATCTGCATCTTGCCCAGCCGCTCCGGACGCCCGACGATCCCAGAGAACTCTCCTCCGACACCCAGACCCCATGACTGGCCGACGCCAAACTCGCGATAGACGCTCTGCACTCCCTCGATGCCGAGACGTTGGCCGATGGTAAAGAAGAACACATTGCACGAAACCATCAGCGCTTCGGCCCCGCTCAGCGGGTGCCCGAACTGGCTCTGGTGTGTCACGGGAGACCCCGAGAACTGAGTGCGCTTGAAGATCCAGCAGCGAAACGCGTTGGGCTCTTTCGGGAAGAGGTGCCCGGTGCACTCGATGGCGTCACCGGTCTTGTAGACGCCGCGCTCGGCCGCGCCGACCAGCATCAACGCCTTGGCCACCGATCCCGGCGGGTAAGGCCGACCCACCGCACGATTGAGAAACGCCCCTCCACCCGCCTCGGCGGTGGGCTCGAACACCTTCGAGCCCTCGACCGACAGTTCGCTGCGCGTAAAACCAGGCGTGGAAACCATCGCCAGGATCTCGCCCGAGTCGACATCCATCACCACCGCCGCTCCATGCAAGGGAGTTCCCACGGGTCGGAACGCGGGGTTGGGAGTTCCATCGTTATTCTTCTCGGGCGACGCATTCCAGTGCTGCACCACCGCAAGACCCAGAGACGGGTCCATCACGGCCTGCACTCTCGCCTGGAGCATGGCGTCGATCGTCAGGGTCACATCGCCACCGGGCTTTGCGGGCGTCCTCGACGTCTCTCCGGTATCCGCCCGACGCACGTGCTCGCCGCGGAGCCCGCGCAGGCGAAACTCCATCGACTGTTCAATCCCGGCGGCTCCGATCAGCTCGGGCCCGCTCTCGTCATACCCGCCCCGATCGGCGCCACCCTCGGTTAGTGACTCTTCGCGCAGGTCGGCGTTTGCCGCCAGTGCATCGCCGCGTCGCTCGATGTCAGAGTCTCTGACGTTCGACCTCGTCCAACCGATGACATGGACACCCACACCCGTCGCCTCGACTCGCCTGAGGCCACCGGAGCGCAAAGGCGCGGGCAGCGACGCCGTGTCGATGTCCACCGTCATCACTTCGAGCGGGTAGAGCCGCTCGCCCGACGCGACGACCCGCAATCCCGGGATAACTTCCACGCGATCAACGATCTCGCGTGTGCTTCCCGCGGCGGGGCGAACGACCAAATCGGTCGTGGCCCCGAGATATCGGTCGATTTCCAGGGCAAGCGCGTCTGGCAGCATGGGCAGGATCACGTGTGCCGCTGATTGGTCCGCGATCGGCTCTCCGGCTCGGCGTTCGATCTCACGGAGCTGTGTCTCGCTAAGGGGCTCCCCCGACTCTTCCGCTAAGGCCAGGGCACGTGCCCGCCTCGACCTCTGTACCGCCTCGAATCTCGACTGAACCAGCCTTACAATGTCGGCGCGCCTTTCCTCGATCTCGCGCGTTGAAGCGCCGACCAGCGTTCCCAACCGGCGCCACGCCTCGATGAGATGCCGCTCGTACACCGCAGTCAGGTTCTCGACCTCGCTCGCGCGCCGGTCCTTGTCCCACTCGGCCCAGTCGCCCCGGAAGAGTCGGGGTGCCATCTCTCGGGCTCTTCGCGCAGGCCACTGGCCGCTCACCGCCGGAAAGGTCACCGCGAGCCCCGAACTTGGCCTGTCTTCGGCGAGCACTCGGCCAGTTCGATCGAGGATCCGCCCACGAGTGGTTGGCGTCATGCGGCGGACGACGAGCTTGCTCTCGGCCCGCGCTCGGAGTTCGTCGTGACGCCCCGTCCCCAGCACGGCGGTCCGTAGTGAGACTCCCGAAAGTCCCACAACACCCGCCGCCGCCAGAAGCAGCAGACGACGCCGAAACATACTCGGGATCGCTTCACTCAGCACGTCCGCCTCCGTGCGGCACGCCGCCAAACTCGTTCACCACAGACCCGAACCGTTCACCCTGTACGCCAACGCGATCAGAACACGATCTCGGGCACACTGGCCGCGACGTCGTATGCCGCCCCTGTGTTCTGCCGGATCTCGTCGAGGCTCACGCCCGGAGCCCGCTCAATGAGCGTGAACCGCCCTTTAACATCGTTCCATTCGAACACCGCCAAATCGGTGATGAGCAGGTGGACGCACCGCCGGCCGGTCAGGGGCAACCCGCATTCGGGCACGAACTTCGCCACCGCTCCCTTGGCCGTGTGCTCCATGACAACGACGACGCGCTGGACGCCCGCGACAAGGTCCATGGCCCCGCCCATGCCCTTGACGAGCTTCCCGGGGATCATCCAATTGGCAAGGTCCCCGCTCTGCGAGACCTGCATCGCGCCAAGAATGCACATGTCGATATGCCCGCCGCGGATCATGGCAAAGCTGTCCGACGACGAGAAAAACGCGGCGCCGGGCCTTGCCGTGATGGTCTGCTTCCCGGCGTTGATGAGGTCCGGATCGACTTTTTCGTCCGTCGGGAACGGGCCGATGCCGAGCAGTCCGTTCTCAGATTGAAGCCATACGTCCATCCCTTTGGGGATGTAGTTGGCCGTCAGCGTGGGGATCCCGATCCCGAGATTAACGATAAACCCGTCACGAAGCTCACGGGCCGCCCGCATCGCCAGTTGGTCGCGTGTCAGTGGCATCCCGGAGAATAGGTCGCCCGGAGGTCCGCGGTACCGGCACGGAAGTTCGGGCTACTTCCCACCATCCGGCTCACGGATGCCCGGCTCCGGCTTGGCAGGCGATGAGACTCCGGACCCCGGCTTCGCCAACGAAATCAGAGACCGCCGGATGACAATTCGGTCTTGGACTGGCCCCCGCTCACCAGGATCGACCCGGATACGCAGGGTCCAGCCCCCGCTCGTTTGAGCGACAAACGCAGTAGACGCAGACTCCTCCCACAACCTCGCTTTGACGATTTCCAGAGCGGTGCCCTTGGTGGGCTCGAGCGTCACCGTGACGACGCAATCGCCCCACACCCTCGAAGCCGGATCGAGTTCAAGCGTCGCCGCGATCCCGGTCGATTCGTCGGGGAGAACCCACCGAGCCTCCATCGGCCCCGGAAGAACGATATCGCTGACGCCCATGGGAGCCCCGGAATCAACGACCTCTATCGGAGGTGTCCAGTCTCGACCGCCTGTCGGGGACTCGCTCGAGAGGGCGACCCCGGCCAACGACCCCAGAGCCCCAGCTTGCGAGGCATACGCCACGATCGAATCGGAAGAAATCGCCAGAGTCTGGCCTTGCCGATTCGCGGTCAACGCAGCCTGCGACCCGGAACCGGCGCCAAGCCCGTCGATAAGCAGCACCGACCCGTCGCTCAGGTACACCATCGGGCCCTTCGCGGCCTTAACGGGCGTCGCGATCATCGCAGAAACCACCAGCGCCGGGTCGAGCGAGCGTTTCTTCTTGTCCACCTCGATGTCGATCCCGGAGGCACAGACGGTTTCCAGAAACCCGGTAAGGACGTCGCCGTTGGCAAGGATCACGGTGTCGCCCGCGCCCGAGGGCCTGAGCGCGGGCTTCCCCGCCGACGATTCGCGGCGCCAGCCGAGAATCGCGTCGAGAGTAACCGCCTGGAGCCCCAACACGTCGGATTTCCATCCAAAGCTCTCTGAGGCCGATTCGGGCCAAACCGGAGTACCACGGATCACCTCTCCAGAGCTCAGCATGAGCAGACTTGCATGCCCGGATTCGGTGCCCTCCGAGGCAGCCGCTGCGATCATCGCTTCTTTGACATTGCCAGACGCGGGCCCCGATGATCGTTCCGCGGGGAGGATGGCGAGTAATTCCGAAAGAGGCACGCTGACGGTGCGCCCTGAAGGCCCCACATACTTCACGACTTCACCGAGCCTGGTCACCACGACGTCACGGGTCGAGAGGTCGGGCATCACCAGAATTCGACGCATTGGAGTCTGGGCCGCGGGTCCCGAGACCGACGGTTGAGAAACCACCGCGATTGCCGCTGCGAGGAAGATCATAAGAATCACCGTTGGAAGATCGGCAGATACCGCTTTGGGGACTGGAGGATGATGAGGGCCATCGCCGTGCCATAGTGATCGCCCACCTGGTTATCGTCCCACGACCCATCGTCCTTTTGGAGTCCGAGCAGTTCGTCGCGCATATCGGGCCACCACTTGGCCCACCAGGTTCCGCCCGCGAGGTACATGGTCTGCATGGCGTAGTAATGCCCGTAGTAGTAGTGCTGCGCCCGGCCCGCGCGTTGCCCGCCACGAGAACGCTCGATGTACGCGAGCCCTTCCCGCACGGCCTTATCGTCGTAGACCCCGGCGTACTGCAGGCTTGCGACCCCCGCCGCCGACCTCGCAAACCCACTCGCCGGGTTCCCGGTGAGCTGATACCGGAACCCCCCGTCGCCCCCGCGTCCGGCGTTCTGACACTTCTTGACGTACTCCACAGCCCGATCAATGGTCTCGCGGGGCACCTCGATCCCCGCGTTGCGCGCCGATCGAAGCCCCTTGATTTGACAGATCGTAACCGAGACATCCGCGTCGTTGGGCACCGGGTTGTATCGCCAACCGCCCTCTTCGTTCTGCGAGCTCACGATCAGCCGGACGGACCTGACGAGCGCATCGTGAACGCGGGCCGCTGTCGCGGTATCGGGCCCCCCGGCACTCATCCCATAGATCTCGCCCAAGAAAATCGTCGCGAAACCGTGCCCGTACATCGGAGCTGCACCCGCGTCCGAAGCGATTAGTCCGTTGTCGGCCGCGTTCGCCAAGATGTACCCCAGCGCCTTGGAAACCACCGGGCCGTAGGCACCTCGATCGGGCAGATGCCCGTCGGACATGAATGCAAGTGCCGACAGTGATGTCACCGCGACGTTCGGACCCCACTGTTGCTGGTTTCCGAACGAACCATCGGGGGCCTGCTGACGCGCGAGCCACGCGAGCCCCTTGGCAACCGAGGTTTCAAGCTCAGGCGAAAGCTCGTCAACGACGGCGTTGTTCTCCGCACCTCGCTCCTTGTCAAGCACGCGTGTCTCGGGAGGTGCGGGAGATGGGTCGCCCACGGGCACTTCGGGTTGGGTCAAGCCAAACGCCGCGATAGCACGAACCGAGTTCTCGCCCGGCGTGACTGAGAACCCCCACAGGCGTGGATCGTTTGGCGCCGCCGCCGCGGCAGCCGCCGCCAGAACCGCGAACTCCCATGCTTTGCTCGCTGTCATGGCCTGCGCTCCCTCGCGAGGCGCCGGTAGTATTGCTCCGTCAGCTGCCGGTACGCCGCGCTGTAGGTATCGCTTGCGCCTTGCATGAGCGCCTCACGGATATGCGGCGGGAGGTTGCCCCATGTCGCTGATCCCGCCAGATTCACTTCGCCCCCGCTGGGAGCTTGCTTAGCGGGACCGCCTGCGGGCTGGTCGCCCGTCGCTTGTTCGCGTTGCTCACGCGCCGCCTGAGCCTGCTGCTGTTGTTGTTGCTGCTGACTGCTCCGTTGTTGCTGCTGGTTCTGCTGATTCTGCTGGTTTTGTTGCTGCTGCTGCTGTTGTTGTTGTCGCTGCCGTTCGGCCTCTTCGAGCAGTTTGTCGAGTCTGCGGAGCACGTCTTCCTGCACTCGTTGCGTGTCGAGGCCCACATCCTTCTCCCCCCCGACGCGGTCCGCCGCCCGTTGCATCAGGGCCACGGTCTTGGCGATCTCGTCACGGAGTTCCTCTGGCGAAAGACGCTCGTTCAAATCCGCTTTGTCAGCCTTGGCGGCCCCCGCATTGACCAGCCCCAGTACCTCATCCAGCGATGGGAGCGAATCGGGTTCGGCCGCAACGGCCGAAACCTCAGACGCCCGCACGGAATCTTGCGTCGGCGGCGCACCGCCCGGCTGCAACGCCGACACCACAAACACCATCGCCGACATCATCGTCACGGATTCACCTCGACTTTGTTCCCGGCCGGTGGCTCGGCGGGCGGGCGGCCCCCGGCTTGATTCAGAATCTCGACCACTTTCTGCCCTAGCTCGGCGAGTTCCCGCTGCAATTCCGCCACCGAGAGCAATTCCGACTCGTCCGCAGCTCCACCGGCCTCGGCAAGAGCACGAGTCCGCTCGGCTGCTTCCTGCTGCATCGTCCGAAGCAGCATGATCTGTGCGATCGGAGGGACCATCGCGTTGCCCCGTGGCTGGTCCTGACCTTGCCCTCCCGGGTTTCCGCCGCCGTCCTGCTCGTTCCCTTGACCGGGTCTGCGGAACGGGTTCGAGTCGGGCCTGGCCGATGCGGACAGCGCCGTCGCTACCGACCTTAGCACACGCAGCGCCTCGGCCTGGTCTCGCGCTACAGAGGCCGGTGCCTCGCCTTGTCCGAGCGGCCTCTCCGCTCGCTGCGCAAGCCCGTCATAGCGCCGGTGGGCGTAGTCGAAGAGGTCCGACGCCCCGCCCGAGGCGATTTCCTCGCGAAGCCTGTCCACCTCCGCGCGAACCTCGCTTTGACGTGAAGCGAGCCCACGCGCCACGTTGCGATCCCGCCGCGACAGCTCGGCACCGATCAACGGCTTGGTGTCTTCGTTGAGCTTCGCCTGCTTCTGCAAAGCCTCTCCGTACTTCTTGGCAAGCTCGGCCCGCTTGCGAGCCTCGTCCTTGGCGGCTGCCTCTTCTTGTTTCTTCTTGGCCTCCGAAAGAGCATCTTCCAGACGGGTCAAGCTCGAACGCTCTTCACGCTCTGCCGCCGCATCGTCCACTCTCTCGGCCCGCAACAATCCCGCCGACCGGCTCTGATGCCCGGATGCGGTAACCAAGTGGTCGATCACCGCTTGCGCCTCTCGAACGGCTGTTGACGAGGACAACGCCAACGTGTTTCCGTAGAGCCGGGTCATCCCTTCCGCGAGCCCTCGGAACGACCCTGCCTTCGATGCCTCAGCAAGCGACCCAAGCTCGGCGCGCTGCGCATCGATCAACACCTGGATGGACTTTGCCATATCAGCGAGCAAACGCTCGAGTACTTCTTCTCGCTTCTGCTGCGCCTGGTCGAGTTTGTCCAGAACTCTCTCGAGAGCTTCCGCGGCCCGCTCTTGCTCGTCCGCGGCCTGTTCGCCCTGATTCTGCTGCAACTGCTTTGCCGCCTCTTCCATCCGCTGTGGGACAGCTTCCCGGCGCGTCTCCTCGGCGGCCTTCTTCATCGCATCGGCCTGAGCGGGGTCCCGTGGCTTGACCGCTTCAGCGCGCCGTGTAAGGTCATCCGCCGCTCGCTCGGCCCGGCGCGCCAGTTCCTGCTGCTGTGCAGCCAAACGTTCGAGCTGCGACCTCTCCTGAGGCGTGAGCTGTTCTGGATTCTTTCCGGCCGATTCCTGGGTTGCCTTGGCGGCCTCGGCGGCCAGTGCCTTCTGGTCATTGAGGAGCTTCTCGACCTCACGGCGAGCCGCGAACGCATCCTGCCCTTGCGAGAGCATGTCGGCAAGCTTCGACAAGTTCTCCGCCGACGCTTGTTGCTCACGATCGATCCGAGCTTGTTGCTGAGTGTCCGGTGGGTCGGAGTCTGATGCCGCGCGTCCCAAGTCTTGCTCGGCCTGCCGAGACGACTCTGCCACACTCTGGGCCAGCTCGCGCGCTTGATCCAGCATCTCGCGGAGCGATTGATCGGTCATTGCGTTGCGATTGATCCGCGCGGTGGCCCGTTCGATCAGTTCTCGCGCCGGCGCGACGCGCTCGGTGATCGATCCTTGACGTCCGCGAAGTTCGTTGATCTCGCCGCGACGCTCTTCGGCGTCTCGAGGCTCGGGTCGGGACACGGCCTTGGCGGTCGCCTCCCGAAGTGACGTCTGCTCGCGTGCCAGCCGATCCGAGGCTGATCGCAGCGCGGCAAGATCGTCAAGCACCTGCTGCGTCAGCTGCGCTTCACTGATGATGCGGAGCTTCCGGGGCATCGAAAGCACTGGCGAGTGCCCCGCGAACCGATCCGACGCGGCCGTCTGAATTTCCACCTCGTCCCCTGCTTTGACGCCCAGCAAAGCCAGATCGAGTTCGACCTTGGACTTGATCGACGCCGCCCCGGCTCCTTCAGCACGTCCCATGGGGGTCGCGCTCCCGAGGGGTTCGGGGGCTGCACCGGCCGAATCCGGCTTCACCAACGACCGCACCCGCAATTCGGCCCACCCGAGCTCGACGTCGTCTCGGGCCTCGCCCGTGATCGGGATGATCGCCGTTGCAAGAACGGATTCGTCGGTCGCCGGCTCGGTAGTTGAAACCGTTGGAGGTTGATCGGCGACCACCGACAACGCAACCTGCAATGCTTCGGCGGCGGGGATGCTCCAGCCGTCGACGGGAGTGGTGTCGATCGTCATCGATGCGACGGGCTCAAATTCGAGAACCCATTCGGTTTCCTCGAACGCAAACGTTGCTCCCGGGGGAAGCCCTCCCGCTCCGAATGTCTGCACCAGAAACGCCGAAAGTTCTGGCATCGGCGCGGGCCCCGAACCCGACAACAACGGACGCCCCGGCACAGGGACCGGCTTATTCAACTTCAGTTCGAGCCGAACCCTCGATCCGGCCAGCACCGGCGAGTGGGCCGACCTCCCCATGGCGTCGGGCACTACGGGGCTTGGCCCGGCCAAAATCAGCGATTCCCTCGCCGTCGACGCGTACGCCGGCGGTGTGATTATCAGATTGGCCTCGGTCACGCGAGGACGCTCGACAAGCGCGATCGCGTCGATCGTGGTCTCGTCGTCCGCCGTGGCAAACTGGAACTCGATCACCGCCTGAGGGGAACCTCCCAGCGCCTGTGCAAGGGTCTCGCGCGAGATCGCGGTCTCGTACACGTCTTCGCCACCGGTCTCGACACGCCGCGCCGGATTCATCAGAACGCGTGTCATGGGGCCAGGGGCCCCAGGGACGACCACTCTCCAACGGCATTCCACCCTTGTTCCACCCACCGCTTTATTGGTGGTGTGCACCTGCGCACGAAACGTGATCGGAGTATCGATCGGATGCGCCGCCATCTGCGTCGCCGAAGTCACTCCCGTGACCTTGGGCCAGTCGACATTGAGCCAGGGCGCCAGTACCCGAAGAGTCCCGATCCGCGAATACGTGGGAATGATCCAGAACGCCAGCAACACCGGGAGCAGTGACAACGCCAGCGACCGCATTCCCCGCTGCGCCGCGTGTCCCCGCAGCAACGACCGAGCCGCCGGAAACCCTTTGAATCTGACCACTGCATCCGTCACGGCACGGTCAACGAGCACCGGATCGGCCCACCCCGGAGGCGAGCCCGCGAGATCGAGTGCGGACGCCAAACGTCCTGGAAGCCCCGCTTGCAACGCGCCGGGAGCACGCTCCACACGCAGCGCCAACTCGACCAACCCCGGGCGGAAACGAACCAGCGGCCAAAGCTTGCCTACTAGCCACACGATCGCGGAAACCAGCCCCAGACCGAGTACCAAGACCCGCATCGTCAGTGGAAGATGAATCACATAGTCGATGCACGCCGCAAGCACGACCGCCACGATGGCGCCCGCCGACACCATGGCCAAGCGCTCCACCACAAGGCGAACCCGAACCCGCCACCGCAACGCCCGAAGCGCGGATGCGATGGGCTCGGCACGCCCAAAGTTCGTGGGCTCCCGGCTCGCGGATGTTGTCGTGCGATCGAGCATGCGATCTCCGCCCCTCCCCCCCTAATGTATCGACTCGCGGGACCAAACGGTTCGCCCGACGCCTATTAGGGCAATCGAATGAACCGACGGCCAGCCCATTCCAGTCCCAGCAGAACCACAAGTAGAATCCAAACAGGCCACCGATCCCAGAGCGTGGTCACGATGGGCGTGCCCAGCAGCCGGACTTCTCGGCTCGGGATCAGGTCACGAAGCGTGGAGAGATCACTCACCGAAACGACCTTCCCGCCGGTCTTACGGGCCAAATCGGCCAATGACTCGTGATCGGCCGAAGGGTTGCGGAGTTCGTCGTCCGAGAACCGAACATCAATGGTCACTCGTTGTTCGTCGCGAGCCAACAGAGGGTCACTGAAGGCCGCCTCGTACAAGCCCGGCTCGTTGGGGACCCAGATCGTCCCGAACGTTCCCGAGATCATGCCGGCCTCGGCGGTTCCGGTTGGCGTGAGCACCACATCGACGGGTCTTGTGGTGGGCACAGGCACGCCGGAGGCTGCGTCGGGGATCGGGGTGATGCGCACATTCACAGTCTTGGGTCTTGAATCCAGCAGACCTTGATCGAGGATTCGGGCCGAGACCTGGACCGGGGAGTCCACGACAGCTCGTTGGGGTGAGACTTCAAGTGTGGCGACTCGTCCCGCGCTGGCGAGGCCCTGCCGGGCCAGCATGCGGATGATCGGGAGCCAGAATCGCTCGGGAAGGGTCTCGCCCCGACCGTAACGCCAACGCCAGATCTCGTCTGAGGCGACGTACACCACGAGCCCGGCCCCAAATCGCATGGATAGAACGAGTGGGCCGGGGATCGCATTGGAATCGGACGCGGCGGGAAACGCCTCTGCCAAGACCTCTGTAGCGGGCTTGATCTGCCCTGGGAGGATGCGCTGCGCGAACCGAAGCATGGGCCAACCCGCCGCGGAGTCGGTGAGTACGCCGGGCCAAGGCTCGCCGGGAGCATCGCCGAGTCTGAGAATCCCCAAACGATCCGCGGCAGGCGAGCGCCGGACCAGAACAGGTTCGAGCCAGGTCTGCACAGCGTCCCCCCCCGCGGTGCTGAATGGGATGAGATCCCCCAGCGGCGAGGATCGCCAGGCGTTGGGCATCGGGCCCGGGCCACCGATCAGGAGTAGTCCCGCGCCGTCGCGGGCGATGTGATCGGCTAGCTTGTTGAGCTGGTCGTTGCTAAAGACATCGGGCGAGAGGTCCCCGAGCACGACGACGTCAAATGCTCGCCACTCGTCGGCCGAGCGTGGGAGCGTGAGCAGGGGATCGGTGCCTTCTTGCAGATACCTCCTCTGAGGGGCCAAGAGCGAAATACTGGAACGCACCGACGCTTCTCGCACCAAGAGGTTCTTGAGGTAGCGGTACTCCCATCGTGGGTAACCGTCGAAATAAGCGACTCTCAACGGGCGATCGACGACGCGGATGGCGATCGGTGCGACATCGTTCTCCGGGGAAAGATCGGGCGCGGGTGCCACAATCTCGACTCGCCAGGAGCGATTGCCCGAGCCTCGTGGGGTTCCGGCGAGAATGACCGACGCTGTATCGCCGTCGGCAACGAAGGCGACGGGCTGCTCGTCCAGGGTTTCGCCGGACTCGGCGTCGACGAGGCGGACTTTGGCGTCCGTAGGGATGGGGCCCGGAGTCCGAACGATGCGCGCCGCAACTGGCACGCGGTCGTTGGTAAAGGCCGCCGGGGGAGCCTGCGCCGAGGCAACAGAGAGATCGACTCCTGCGGCGGGGTCGCCGAGCGGGACGACGAATACGGGTGCTTGTCGTCCGACGAGTTGGTCAAGGACGGATTGCTCGATGGGCGCGGTGGATCGCCCATCGGACAGGAGCACGATGGCGGCGAGTGGTCTGGCCGCGGTTTGCCGGAGGGCCTCGGACAGACCGGCGCCCAGGTCAGTGGCGCGGGCAGTGGGGTCCGAGAGTTGGGGAACTCCGTCGGAAGCAAGGGACTTGGCCGCACCTTGACCGACGGAAATCCAGAGCAGGTTGCGAGTCTGGTTCTGAGAGGTCCAGAAACCGGCTGAAGCATCGAGGGCGGCGCGGAGTTGCGCGTCGCGCGTCTGTCGCGAGGCCGGGTCTCCACCGGCATCTCTGATGCGCATGGAGAGAGAGCGGTCAAGCAAGCCGACGACCCAGTCTTGTTCGACGCTCGTTGTTGGCTTCGACAACTGCGGGCCCGAGAGCATGACGGCGACAAGGAGAATCGCCGAGGCGCGGAGCGTTGCCAGAGCGATCCGTGGGAAGCGGCGGCCGTCGAGGCGTCGGTACGACCAGGCGGCCAGCAGCACCGACGCGAGCACGATCAGAAGCCACGACCACGCGGGAAAGGGCCTCGCGAAGTCCAGAACGACGCCCTCGTCTCCGGGTTTGAGGTCGGTCAGGCCGAACACTTTGGAAATGAGTGCGTTCACGCTGCGGCCTCGGTGCGAGAAGACTGAGAAAGACCGGGGGCCTGAGCGGAAGCCGCCCACGGACTCACGCGACGGGCCACGATCGACTCGATCACGAGAAATGCCGCGAGGCCGGCGAGCAGCCAGAGGTCCCAAGGTGTGCGTTGGGTGGACGTTCCATCCTCGCCCGCCGACGATGATCGCGCGTCGTCGATCCACGCCAGTCGACCTGATCCCACCACCCCCGACATCCATGCGGAGACGCGGGCGCGATCCGCGGGCTCGGTTGCCGACGCGGCGGTATTGGGGAGCACTGCGAATAGTCCAAGCGTCTTGGAGGACGAATCGATGGCACGCCACACCCCGGCGGTGCGAGCGGGCTCGGTTGCCGACTGCGGACGCGCAACACGGCCGGGGATATCCACCGGGCGGAGTTGCGAAGCAGACGTTGGCCAAGCGGGGATCAAACCCGCGACAGACTCCGTTGAACCGGCAGAGCTACCCACGCCTTGGCGAAGAATCTCTTGAACAAACGGCACGAACAGAGGCATCGCGGGTAAGTTGGTCCACATCAGGTCTGGTGCCACCGTCCACCAAATGACGAGCCCCTTGGAATCCGGAGGCCTGCCAGAGACAACGACGGGCTGATCGCCCGACCGCAGCAGGCTTATCCAGTCCTGAGGAACCGACTCAAGAGGCCAGGTGCGGGTCAACGTGACGGGGGCCAGCAGCCCGGGAAGCTCCCCGATTATGGGCTGGAGCAGAGGCCGGGGCTGCCCGATCGAGAGGGGCTGCGGGCGGTCGAGGGTCAAGGGCTCGCGCCGAACCCCAAGCCCGATGTTCAGGCCTTGAGCAAGGGTGTCGGCCCACGCGGGCGAAACAGGTTGGCTGGGCGGAAAGACTACGACCAATTTACCGGCGCGGAGCATACCGGCGAGTTCCTTGATAGTCCGTTCCGACAGCAGGTGCGGCGCGACCACAAACGCGGCGTCGAGGCCAGCGACCTCGGGAGCGGGCGCACTGACCGGGTCCAGCGTGACCGCTTCGATCTCGGTGAGCTTGCGGTCGAGGGCGGAATTCTCCGGCGATAGCGCCAAAGAGATCCACTCCGCCGGGCTGAACCGATCGATCGCGCCCTCCGCGTCCGCGAGGCGCCCCTGTGCAAAGATCCCCGCCCGGAGTTGAACGCGCGACGCGACGATGGCCACCGAGAAGTTGTCGCCCGCGATCGAGTCGTTCGGATCGATCGATGCGACCAGAGCGAGGTTCGAGCCCGCTCGAACCGCCTCGGCGGGAACCGGCGCCGAGATCATCACTGAGGCCCGAGCCGACCCCGGCGCGAACACGAGACTGCCGGTCGCTTGCACTGTTCCGCTTGATGACACGGAGCCCGCCGTGACCGGTGCGATGCGTACGGGCAGGGTGAGCGATGCGGCGGTGTCTGTTCGCTCGGCGACCACGTTGACCAGAATTGTGGTCCGATCCGCCGCACGAGGGTCGTCGGGCATCACCAGCGTGGCCCGCAGAGGCTCGACCGAAGTGATGGAAACATTGGGGGCGGCAGCCTCAACCGGAGGAAGCATGACGACGCGGATACCCGCGGGCAACGAGAGCGGGACTCCTGGTTTCGACAAGTCTGCACTTCCGAGCCTCCACGCCGTGCAGAGGGCGATCGTGCAACGGGACTGCGCCGCCTCGGGCATCGTGGAGATGATCTCTTTGGCGCGGGCCAAGGCGGCGGCAAAATCGGCCGAGCTGTCGGCAGGTGTTATTCTCCGGATCGCATCCATGACGCCTGGTAGATCCGAAGCGGGCGTGGGCACGGGCGCGTCGATCGGGGCCGCCGCGGTGAGTAGCGCCGCACGATCGCCACGAGAAGTCGAGAGCTGGCCCAGCAGCCGCTGCGCAGAATCTTTGAGGGCTGCGATGTCGGGGTCACCCCCGACCGCCCCCGCCGTCGCGGTGGTCGTCAGGCTGTTGTCCACGATCAGGATGAGGGTGTTTCCCCCCGCCCCGGGAGCGGTACCGAAAAGCCCGGAGCGGGCCAGTGGTCTACCGACCGCAAAGGCCGCGACGACGAGCACGAGGCACCTCACCAGCAGAAGAACCAATTGTTCGAATTTCGTTTTCCGGCGCTGGTTCCGGTACGCCTCGAGAACAAAACGCATAGCGCCAAAGGCCACGGGTCTACGCCGTCGACGGAGCAGAAAGTGAACCAGGATCGGAACGATGACGGAGGCGAGTCCTGCGGCAAAGAGTGCGGGGTTGAGCAGCGGCACCGGGGCTCCTTATCCGCTCTTCGCGCGTTTGAGAAGTGCGTTTCTGCGAGCGACAAACGCGGCGAGCGACGGACCGAGCCACTCGTGCGTGTGGATCAGATGGTGGTCAAAATTGAACCCTCGCAGGAGACGTTTGCACTCGTCCATGTGCTTCTCAAGAGCTTCGAGGTATCCCTCCCGGATCATCCGTGGATCGACACGAAGCTCCGGTTCGCCCTCCATCCCTTGGAAGGGCGCGGGCTCGGCGAAGGGGAAATCGAGCTCCGAACGGTCGAGAATCTGGAAAAGGATGAGGTCGTGTCCCGCGTGCCGGACGCGCGCGAGCGCGTCGCGGATTTTGTCCGTGTCGGTGAAGAGGTCGGTCAGCACGGCGAGGATGCAGCGGTTCGTGACGCCCGCAAGGATCTGGTCGACGGCGCGGCCCAAGTCGGTCGGGCGGGGGTCGCCACCGGGCGTTTGATCCGGGTGGGTCGCCAGCGCCGAGACGATGGGTCGCCACGCGGTCTTTCCGCTGCTTCGCCGGATCGTCATCCGGACCTCATCGGCAAAGACGACCAACCCCACGCGGTCGCCCTGACGCAGCGTGATGTACGATAGCGCGGCAGCCAACGCGGTCGCGTGGTCAAACTTGGTCCAGTTCATTCGACCGTCAAGGGAAACTTCGCGGCCCGTGCCGCTGGCCTCTGCAAAGGGGCGAGATCCGTAGTTCATCGAACCCGACGAATCGACGAGTACAAGAAGATCGAGGTTCGTTTCTTGCTGGTAGAGCTTGACCTGCAAGCGGTCGGTTCGCCCAAAGACTTTCCAGTCGATGTGCCGGGTATCGTCGCCGGCGACGTAAGGGCGGTGCTGCGCAAACTCGACACTGAACCCCTGAAAGGGCGAGCGATGCTGACCGCTGGAGAGCCCTTCAACAATCATCTTGGCCCGCATTTCGAAGGAAGCGAGCCTGGCAAGCGTTTGTGGGTGCAGGTACAGCGAGGCGTCAACTTCGCCGGGCCGGGAGGAGCCTTGATGGTCAGGATCCGACATCACGGGATCGTACCGTGTGTGGGTGGGTCGTGTTGTCTCAGGCCGCCATGGACTTGATATGCCCGGCGAGCGCGTCTGCCTCGTCCTTGGAGTCTGTTTCGAGGCAGAAGGCCGAGCGGATCTGCCCGACGATCTCCCCAGAGGGGGCGAAGCGGTGGCTCGAGATCCGCTGGCTTCTTGAGTCAAGCAGGAAAACGGTCACGAGCCCGGGCTCGTCGGGAACCACTTCGACCCCGCAGCCGCCCAGGCGGAAGACCTGAGGCCCGACGGCGGGAGCTTCGGTCGATGTCGGAACGGCACGGGTAATGGTGTCGTCGATGATGCGTGTCAGCTGCGCATGAACAATGTCGGGCAGTTGGTCGAGGTCGTTGATCGATGTTCCCACGCCACTGAACACCGCCATGCTGGCTTTGTACTCGCCCGTCGCCGATGCAACGGCGGCGGTGAGCGCGATCTCGTCGAACCCGACGACTTTGGCCGCCAGCGCGGGCATCGGCGTGGCCTCGCGGGGCGTCCGAGACTTGGAATCGAGTTCGACGGCACCGGTGTAGTACGCGATGCGGTGAAGGATGTACTCGGGCTCCGACCGCTGGACGTCGCCAGGAGGGGTGTGGTGCCAAGCGATGGGCTTGGTCAGCAGCGGGGGCAGCTTCCACTTACGCGTCAAGGCCACGATCGCGTCCACGTGCGTGAACGGCAGGTTCAGGTACTCGCGATGATGGCGCTTGGGGGGGGCGCCGCCCTCGGCCTCAAGCTTCAGAAAGTTCTGGCCTTGTAGCTTGACCATGAGCGGAAGCCCGGCATCCATCAGAAGCCCGATGACGAAGGCCTCCATCGTGTACTCGGGGAGCAGCTTGCGAGCCAACGTCATCGCCAGGCACGCCCGGAACACCGACTCGCCCCACACCCGGCGTGATGCCTCGTGGGCTGCATCGCTCGACGCGGATCGGCTGAGGTAGAACCCCAGCGAGAACGCCCGGAGTCGTTCGACACCCATCAGCACGCAGGCCCGTTCGAGCGAAGTGACGGGCGCACGCTGGGCAAAGAACGCGGAATTGGCCAGCCGAAGCAGCCGGCCCGAGAGACCCGCGTCTGTACGTATGATTTTGGAATAGTCCGCGAGCTGGACGTCTGGTTTGTTGGAGAGGTCGAGAATCCGGCACGCGACTTCGGGCTGGGTTTCCAGACCAAGACGTTCGAGCTTCTGCTCGAGGGCCCCGTACAGGGCCTCGAGTTCGTTCGCGGTGAGTTGGCTACGAACTTTCATCGGTGCCTTGCTCCGCCCCGAGCCGCCTTTGCACAAGGGATCCGTTCATTGTCGGCAAGGCCGGCAGGGGTGTTCACCTTCCCGAACGGGGGGAGATACCCACGCAGCGGCCGACGGAGCGCAGACGGCACAGCCCGCACAGGCATCAAGGCTGAAGTCGTGTCGATGTCCACGTGGTAGGGTTCGACGGCGTAGTCAAAGTCGGGTCGAACGAACGAGACCAGACCGCCCGATCATGGACTCGGCCAGAACCTCCTTGCCATAGCTCGACGTTCTGTGCCCACAGGCGGTACCCGCCCCAATGCGGAGGGCGATCGATCGTCACTTCACCCCCGGAAAGGAGTTTCAGGACGTCAAAGCCCAGTCGCGTCGTGACCACATGAGCGACCTTGGACAGAAGTTCCGCCCGCGATCCGATCGGCTTGCTCTGGTCGCTGGCCCAGGCGCCGAGCCGACTCTGCCAGTGGCGCGTCCGGAAATACGCGTCGCTCTCCTCGCGCGTACACCGGACGATGGGGCCTTCGATCCGTACCTGTCGCTCGCGGTCGTCCCAATGAAAGAGCACCGACGCGCGGCGGGTCGATTCCAGCTCAGAAGCCTTGCGGCTGTTGTAGTTGGTGTAGAACTCGAGCGAGCCGCCGTTGACGTCGATCCCTTTGCACAACACCGTGCGCACACTGGGCACACCTTGCTCGGTGGCCGTCGCCAGGTACATGCAGTTCGGGTTCGGCTGTTTCTTGGCCGCCACGGCCTCGTCGAACCAGACCTTGAACAGAGCCATCGGCTCGGCCGGGAGCGGGTCGGGTAATGGACGGTCGTGGGCGAAACGGTCGAGGAGTTTGAGAACGGCATCGGTCATAAAGGAGGATACGGCCCGGCGCGCGTTCCGGATGTGGGGGTTGTTCGGAAGCCGGGAGGGGTGGAGGCCGGGTGGGACGTTGTGAGAACTCCAGAAGATGCTGACGGTTGCGGTTTTACATCGACCCGGCGCGATCTCGTCCGGACGGGGAGTCTACAAACAAGGCCTATGTCCACGATTCAGGACAACTTCGACTTTGCCCGGTATGACCCCAAGCAGGGGCGTCGTGGGCGGAGCGGGAACGATGCGGGCAGGCCACTGGGGAAGTTGTTCGATCGCGAGCCGCCGTATTCGACCGAGGCGGAGATGTCGTTGATCGGGTCGATGCTCCTGGATCACACGGTGATCGGGGACGTGATGCTGCTGGTGCGGCGTCCGGAGGACTTCCATCAGCCCGAGAACGGATGGATTTTCCGCGCGATTCTCGAGATCTACGACCGGCACCATTCGGTCGACCTCGTCCAGTTGCAGGAACGACTTCGAGAGATGGGGGTGTACGAGCAGGTCGGGGGTGCGGAGCGGCTGGTGGAGCTTGCCGAGGCGGTGCCCGCCGCCGCCAACGCTCCGCACTATGCGCGGATCGTGGCGGAGAAGGCGAAGCTGCGTCGGCTGATCGATGCGGCGGGGAAGATTCTCTACGACGCGTACCACGTGGGGCACGATCTTGGCCCGGAAGGGGCACGCGAGGTGCTCGATCAAGCCGAGACCGCGGTGTTCGAGATCGCCGAAGACGAGCAGTCTTCGGAGCCGCAGGTGCTCAGCAAGCTGCTGCAAGAAGAGATCGACCGCCTCGAAGCGGCGGACGGGAAGGGCTTCTCCGGGCTCCCGACGGGGTATGTCGAGCTCGACGACATGCTTCGGGGGTTGCAGAACGGGGAGCTGGTGATCATCGCGGCACGCCCGAGCATGGGCAAGACGGCGCTGGCGCTCAATCTCGCCGAGCAGATCGCGCTGGGCGGGCACGCGGGATTCCGAGAGGATTCGGCGCGGGCGCCCATCGCCGTGTTCAGCCTTGAAATGTCGAAGTCTGCGGTGACGCAGCGTTTGATTTCGGCGCGCTCGGGGATTTCGAGCCACAACCTGCGGTCGGGCTCAGGTGTGGATTTCAAGCGGGTGATCCGGGCGTGCAGCGAGCTCGAACGGGCGCCGATTTTCATCGATGACACCCCAAGTCTAACCGTGATGACGCTGCGGGCCCGGGCGAGGCGACTGGCGCGGCAACACGGGATCAAGTGCATCATGATCGACTACCTGCAGTTGCTCACGTCGCCCGCGGCGGCGCGCGAGAGCCGCCAGGTCGAGGTCTCGACGATCTCCCGGAGCATCAAGGCCCTGGCCCGCGAGCTAAACGTTCCCATTGTGTGCCTGGCGCAGCTCAACCGCGCGAGCGAGCAACGCGAGGGCAACCGGCCCCGCATGGCGGACCTGCGCGAGTCGGGATCGATCGAGCAGGACGCGGACGTCATCGTGCTGCTGCACCGTGAGGACTATTACCACGTTCAGAACCCCGAATGGTCGATGGAGAACCCGGACAAAGTCGGTGTCGCGGAACTCATCATCGCCAAGCAGCGCAACGGGCCCACGGGCGTCGTGAAACTCAAGTGGGACGCCTCGACCACCCGCTTCCGGAATCTGGACATGCACTCGCAGGCGCCGGCGGACATCGACCGCTACATGCCGCCCGAGCCACAGGCGCGGTCGTACACGCCGCCGGCGTCATCCTCGGCGGAGTCAGCCCCGTTCGAAACTGGCGGGTTTCGTGGGGGTCGTCAGACTGGTCCCGTGGACGGGCACCGCGACGGCGGGGGGCCCGACCGAGACGACGACCTGGGTCTTCCGGTGTGATTGTTCTTCTCGGCCCACGGTGGTGCGTTGGCAGCCATGCCGCACGACAGTTGTGCGCACTATGCTCCGAGCGCTATCGTGTGCGAGCATCGATCGTATGCTGAAAATCCGCATGCGTTTCGAAAAAGCGATAGCCACGAAGCTGCCACTAAACGAGAGGGAATCGATGCGATTTCTCACGCGGGCTGAATGCGAAACATGGCTTATACGTTCAGGCGTAGATATTCAGACTGCGCGTGCGGAATGCAGGCCGAATCTCGAATCGCTGTCTGCCTCCACGGTCCACCGTACCCTACGAATGTTGCTGCGATGGGTTCGGACAGCGGCAGAGCCGAATGCGGAGATGTTGGTGATTGTCACAGAGTACGGGGTTTTCCCCAGTTGCGATCATCGTTATCTCTACCAGTGTGTTCGTGCGAGGTTCGGAAACTATGGCAGCATCGAGGAAACGCCCGGGCACCTCATGCATGGATACGAAGAGGAGGAGGCCATCGCGGTGCTGTTCCATGCGGCCATTTCCTCGTGGGGCGTGGTGGCGTACGCGCACACCTCGTCGAGGTGGTTTGCGTTCGACCACGACGGCAGGGTGACGATCGGTTCGGAGGCCGACGACCTGAAGATGGAGGTCGCTCAGCTCGAGCGGAGCCTGGGCGTCAAAGCGTGACCCCCGCAATGTCGGTGACGCGTATGATCGGCCATGATGAGCATCTGGCCAGTGTTCTTGGCGTGCGTGATCCGTCTGGCGTCTCCTCAGCCCGAGGCCTCGCCAGCGGTTGCGCCGGTGGTCGATCCGTCACAAGCTTTACAACGAACGGAACTGGAAACGCTGCTTGCATCGATGTCGCGTGAGGTGCTCAAAGGCGACGCCGAGGCGTATCTGAAACTGATCGACCCGCGAGATCCGTGCTTTGTCGCCGAGCAGACGTACTGGGCCAACGACCTCAAGAAATTTCCGGCGCTGGCCTTTGAGCAGAAGCTCGAAGACATCAAAGCAGATGGCCCGGACGCGGCGGTGGGCAAGCTGACCTGGACCTGGAAGGTGAAAAAAGGCGAGGGCGAGCCCAAAGAGCGGACGGTGACGTTCGACGCCCGGTTCACGAAGGCCGACCAGGGCTGGCGGTACGCGGGCGAACATTGGCTTCGCCGTGAATCGAAGGAGAGCAACAACGTGTTGGTGCTGTTCCAGCCGGGATTCGAGGAACTCGCGGACGGGATCTGCGAGGTGTTCCCCGAGGTACGGGCGCACGTCGAGGAAGGGTTTGGGATCAAGGTGCCCCGGGTGCAAGAGGTGAAGCTATACGCCTCGATGAAGCACCTTCAGGCGGGGATCTGTTTGAGCTACACGGATGGGCTGGGCGGCTGGAACGAGCCGGGCGAGTCGATCAGGCAACTCGTGCGCAAAAAACAGACGGGCAAAGAATCGATGACGGTGCTGGCGCACGAATTCGGGCATGTGTGCACGTTCGAGCTGGGCAACAAGTCCAACGAGATGCCTTGGTGGGTACTCGAAGGGGTCGCCGAGCTTTCGTCCGAGCACTTTGCCAAGAGTCGTGAACGTAACGACCACCAGATTCGCCGCATGAAGGAGAAGGGGCGACTGGCCGAGTGGAAGGACCTGACCACGTTCGGCGAGGTCACGGGCGAGAACTACGGGAAAGTCTACTCGCAAGGGCACCACATGCTCGGGTTCATCTCCCAGTCAATGGGCCGCGAGAAGCGCGTGGCGTGGCTGCGCAAGATGGCCACGGGCAGCACGCTTGACGAGGCGACCAAGAGTGAGCTGGGGATGTCCTTTGCCGAGCTTGATGCGAAGTGGCGAGACAGCCTGCTGCCGCTCCCCGAGGAACCCAAGAAAGAAGAACCCAAAGAGGCCGAAAAGCCCGTGGAACAGAAGAAGTGAGCGACGGATGAGCGGCGACCTGTCTCGATACCACCGGCAGATGCTGGTGAGTGGCGTGGGCGAAGCCGGGCAACGTCGGCTGGAACGGTCGCACGTGGCAATCGTCGGGTGCGGGGCGCTGGGATGCGAGGCCGCGGACCTGCTCGCACGGGCAGGGGTGGGAACACTGACCATCATCGATCGCGACGTGGTGGAATGGACCAATCTGCAGCGGCAGCGGCTCTTCGCGGAACGCGACGCGGCGGCGGGAACCCCCAAAGCCGAGGCCGCGGCGGCCCGGCTGGCCGAGATCAACTCGGGTGTACGGGTTCGCCCTGTGGTGATCGATCTGCACCATCGGGCCGCGGAACGGGTGCTGCTCGAGGAACGCCCGGACGTCATCATCGACGGAACGGACAACTTCGCCACGCGGTACCTCATCAACGACGTGGCCGTCAAACACCGCGTGCCCTATGTGTACGGCGGTGTCGTAGCGACCCGCGGGATGCAGATGAGTGTGACGCCCGGGGGACCCTGCCTGAGGTGCGCGTTCCCCGAGCCGCCCGAACCCGGATCGTCGCCCACATGCGACACGGCGGGCGTGCTCGGGCCCGCGGTGGCCGTCGTCGCGGGCTACCAGGTCTCCGATGCGATCAAGCTCATGATCGAGAAGGTTGAATCAGATGGCCAGACACTGCTGGAATTTGACGTTTGGACGGGACGGGAACGCCGACTGACGCTTGCGCGCGACCCTTCGTGCGCGTGCTGCGCGAGCGGGATATACGAGGCCTTGGCGGGGTCGATGTCCACCGCGGCGTCCTACCTCTGCGGTCAGAACGCGGTGCAAGTGCATCCGCGAGGCTCGACGGGCGATGTGCGTGATGACGACGCGGACGAACCGCCGCGGATCGAGTTCGAAGCGCTCGCCCAACGGCTTGCACCACACGGCACCGTTACTCGGACTGGGTTCATGTTGCGGATAAGCCTGGCCTCAGAGCGCGCGGACGACGGAGGACCCGTGATGATGTCGATCTTTCCCGACGGCCGAGCGCTGGTGCGCGGGCTTCGGAATCCCGACCGAGCGCGGATTTTGTACGACCGGTACGTCGGGTAACACGGGGCCGGCTATGCGGGAGGCGAACCCGTTCCTCCACCGGAACCGCTGCCCCCCCCACCACCACTACCTCCACCACCACGCCGACGGCGACGACGGCGACGAGCGCCATCGTGCGAGTTGGAGCTGCCCGGATTGATCTCGTTGCCCTCATGATCGAAGACGACTTCTCCATCGGGCCTCTTGTCGGGTCCGCTTTCTGGTGGGGTAGTCGGGTTTGTTGCCGGCCCTCGCTGCACGCCGGTCTGGTGAGGCGGGCGGTCTTGACGTGCCGCACCTGAGCCTCCCCGAGGGGGAAGAGGGCTGCCGGGGCGATCGCGACCCGCGGCCGGCCGCTGTTGAGGCCGAGCGTCGGAGACGGGCTTCTCTGCCGGGCGTGTGTTGACAGCGGGAGGAAATTCGGTCGAGGGAGCGGGGGCGCCAGCGGGTCTGGGGCCACGATCGGCCCGTGCGGGGCCAGCGATCCCCGGGCCTGGCCGACGCCGGTCGGGCGGGCCCAGACTCGGGGCGGGCCTTGGGGGCATGATCTGGTTCTTAGGCGGAGCAAGCTCTTCGACTGGGACCGCGACGGTCTTGAAATGGCCGCTTGGGTCAAGATCGTCGAGTTCGACGAGCACGAGCTGGGTGAGGATTTGTCCGTCGATCACGGTGCCGTCGCCCTCTGGAGTGCCGACGCGGGTTTTGCGTCGTGGGAGGCGAGCTTTGAGGTCGTCGTATGTCTGTTCCTCGTACCGCAGGCAGCACATCAGCCGCCCGCAACGGCCGCTGATTTTCAGGGGTTCAAGCGTGGCCTTTTGGGTTTTTGCGGCCTTCATCGATACGGGTCGGAGCACCTTGAGAAAGCTCTTACAGCAGCAGTATTGGCCGCACTTCTCGTAATCCGCCGTCAGCCTGGCTTCGTCGCGGGCGCCGACTTGCCGCATGTCGACGCGCTGATGGAATTCCTGGGAGAGTTCGCGTGCGACGTGGTGGAGTTCGAGGCGGTGTTCGCTCAGGTAGAACGCGGTGATGCGCTCGCCTCCCAGGATGGGCTCGACCTCGACGATCTTGACGTCGATGCCCATGCGAGCGACGACGGCGCGGGCGCGGGCTTTGAGTTCGTGCTTGCTCTGCTCGATGGCGGCCTGAGCGTCAAGGTCTTCCTTGGTCGCTAATCGAACCGCTTTGCCCTCGGTAAAGAACGGGTAGTCTTTGCCTCCGGAGTTTTCGATGTACTGGAGCATGTCCTGCCGAGACACGCTTTTGGAGCACCCGCTGTTGGGGCAGGTGCTGGTGAGCATCTCACCCAGCTCGGTGCCGCGGAAGGTCTTCACGACGAGCTTGCTCCCGCACCCGGGCTTGACGGACCCCTCGAAGGGAAACTCACCGATCATTTTCAGCGACCCGAAGCGGACGACCACGGTCTTTGGAGCCTTCATGGACTCGTAGAGCTTGCGGTCGTCCTCTTGGAGTTGTTTGACGTCGGACTCGAACTGAGGAAGCGGATAGATGGGCATCTGGGGTCGCGGTCCTTTGGGGCATCCGTGTTATATTGGAGGCGGCGGGCTAGTTGCGGCCCTGAGCCTTGGCTCTGGCGTCTGAAAAGATCTGTGGGACGCTGGCCCGCTGCATGAGCCCCAACGTGTTCTGATCCTCGACCCGATAGACGAGCAGCAAGTCGCGTCGGCTGTCGAGCACCAAGAGGATCTCCGAATTGCCTCCCTCGCACGTCATCATCGTTACGCCCCCGGACTGGGACACCATGGGGGAAGCCGATGCAACGGATTCGAGAATGCCCCATGGCTGCGAAGGTTCAGCCCGATGGTCGCGCGTCCTCCATGCCGCAAACACCCCCAGCGCGAGTGTGCACGCCGACAAGGCCAGGACGTTTCTGAGGCTGAAAATCGGTCGTTGCATAGAGCTCCTCCTCAGCGTGCGGGCGCGATGACGGTGTCGGCGTCAAGGTTCCGGTATCCGATGCCCACCAACGACCGACGCCCCTGATCCCATCGCATCGCAACGAGCTCGCGGTTCGCGGAATCAAGTACGTAGATCGCGTCGGCGTTGCCCATGATCGTCTTGCTCGAGACCATCGTGTACTCGCCCCGGATCCTTCCCGGCCCCGGCTGTCCCGTCGCTGTCGTGGGCCAGAACGTGATCGCCAAGACCGCCACCAGCAAGACTCCGTTGATTACCAGCAGCCTGACGTTGGTCGGGTTGAGTTTCATGCTCGATCTCCAGTCTGCAATGGCTCGCGGCTTGGACCCGCGCCCTCGTGTTCATCCGGACGCTCGCCCGAGCACAGAAGCGGAACTGACGTCGGCGCCCCGCGGCGGTTCCCTGTCGGCTCGATCGAGATCCAACCCTTTGACGTCAATCCTGGTGGCCGCGCCGGCTTGGCATCGCGGAAATCCCGAAAATGGCCCCGACCAGCACGATCCCGACCAAGTATGCCGTGATCGAACCGGGATCTTCCATCTTGCTGGGCTGAGGCGGTACGGGCGGGTCCTCGCCTTTCTTGGAGGGCTGAGCAAGAGCGGCCGAGGTCACGATACCCAACGTCGCCAAGGCGACGGTCCAAGTGCGAATGGTCATACCTGAATGCTATCGGACACTGGGACGCGACGCCGGACCCAGGATGAGTTTCGCCGAACAATAGAGCGTCCAATAACAGATCGAGAACACGCGGGGCGGTAGAGTTTTGTTAGGAAGACTCAGGTCACGGTTTGATCGGGCCGATATCAGGGTGTGAACTGATGGGTACACCGCTTGCCGACCATCTCGTGCTGGTGATGCCGCGCGGCATGACGCTGCGCGATTGGGATCGCGTGGGGCTGCTTCGTCGTGAATGGCTGCTGTCGGCACGTCTGTCTGCATCCTTTGGCGGCGTGATTGTCGTGAGCTACGACCGGGGCATCGATCCCGAGACGCGGCTGATCGCGCGTCAGTTGTTCCCGACGGGCACCGAAATCGAGTTCGTCTGCAACACCGAGGGGTCGCCTCTTCCCGGATTCTCGTCGAATGCTGCAGGACGCGTTGCCGATCTCGTGGGCTGCGGGTCCGCGGTGATCAAGACTGAGCAACTGACGGCAGGACAAGTGGCGATCGATGTCCGAGACGCGATCGAGCGGCGGGGCGGTCGGGCGGCTCTGCTGACGAGGGGCGGGTACCTCTGGTCTAGATTTGCAGCCGCTGAGCACGGGCACGACTCCGAAGCCGCGCTCTCAGCGGCGCGGAACGAAGCGGCGCTGTGCCGCGAGGGCGACATGATCATCGGGACCACAACCACGATGGTCGAAGACCTCTGCTGGCGCTACCGGGTCGACCCGCAGCGGGCGGCAGTGGTTCCGAATTTCGTCGTGACACCGGAACGAATTCCAACGGCACAGGAGAGAGACCGCGGCCTCATCGTGACCGCAGGACATCTGGTCACCCGCAAACGGCTCGGCGTGCTGGTCGAGGCCATGTCGCTTCTGGACACGGACCTGCGCGAACGGGCCACGCTCGAGATCATCGGAGATGGGCCAGAGGTTCCCCGGCTCGAGAGACTGGTCGAAGCCCTCGAGGTCAGCGCGCGGGTTCTGCCCGTGCTTCCGCACTCGGAGATGATCCAGAAACTGTGCCGGTGCGCTGTCTACGCCCAAGCGTCGGAGCTCGAAGGTCACCCCAAGTCGGTGATCGATGCGATGTCGTGCGGGGCGGTGGTCGTGCTGGCCAACGCGCCGGGGCTTGATTCTCTCGTAAAGACCGGGGTCACGGGCATTCTCGTCCCCGACCCTTCGCCGGCGGGCTTTGCGAACGCGTTCACAGGAATTCTGAACGACCCGGACTGGTGCGATCTGCTTGGATCGTCGGCAGCGGAGCATGCGAAACTGACGTTTTCGATGGATCTGGTGGTGGGAATGGAACTCGCCGCGTACTCCAAGGCGATCGCGAACTCGGCGGCTCGGCGCGCAAAGGCCGCAGCTTAGTCGGTGTCGCCCTCGGGTTTCGAGCGTTTCCTTTCACTTAGAAAGTCGGACAGGATCGCGGATGCGGCCAGCGCGTCTCGACGCATCTTTTTCTGGTCGTGGGTCAACCCGGACTGCGCCATCGACCAATCCGCAGCGGCGGACGTGAGCCGCTCGTCCTGAAGGTGGACCCTTCTGCCCGACCGTGAACCAAGTTTGTCGGCCAGAGCACGCACGGCTTTGGCCCGGGGCCCCTCGGTCCCGTCCATGTTAACCGGAAGCCCAACCACCAGTTCACAGCGTGCGTGCGGCGAGACGGCATCATCGAATGCCTTGGTCAAGAGATCGATGAGTGCTTCTCCGCCACAGAGTCCCGAAGGGCATTCGATGACATCCAGCGGAGTGACGAGAAACGTCTCGTCGTCACCCAGCGCGATGCCGGTTCTTTTGTCACCGAAATCGATGGCGAGGTAACGCATGGCTAGCGAGTCGGAGAAGGATGGGAGACGGGGCCTGAGCCGGACTGTTCTCCCATCGTCTCGAATTGCTCGATGTGTCGGTTGATCGTCTCGATCATCCGCTTGGTCGAGGCAATGGCGTTGTCGAGACTGGACTTTCCGGTGAGTGTTCTGAGGTGGTCCTTGCCTCCGGTGGACTGGAGCAGCGTCTCGGACTGTTCTTTGGCCTCAAGAAGCGAGCGCAGCAGCACCTCCGCGTTGGAGCGGACTTTAAGACTCTCGGCGATGGCGCGCGCGAGGTCGGTCATGCCGGGACATACTCGGCGGGCCTCATGATTGCATCATACTCCCCGGCTTCGCGGCGGCGCCCGTCACGCCGCCAGCGTCCCGTGGTACGGGGCCTGTGCGGGCGCGGAGATGGGTTTGGTTTCTGCGGTGGCCGCGGCAGGGTGCATCTCCGGAACGTAGCGGCGGATTGCCGAAAGCACCACATCGCGATCCACAGACGACCGCACCGCGGAAAGCTCGGTGATCATCGCGGGAATGTTGACGCTTCGGCTGCGCTCGTCGGTCCATGCTCGGATGCCCGGGTGTGCTGTCGTGTCAAGCTGCTCGTGATCGTACGACAGTTCTTCGAACAGTTTTTCGCCGGGGCGGGCCCCGACCACGCGGACGATCATCCCGCCCGAGGGTGAGTTTGCCTGCCCGATCGTGCCTCGTTCGAGGATCGGCGTCAGCCCACGCATGCGGACTAGCCTGGTCACGAGGTCGATGATGCGGACGGGTTGGCCCATGTCAAGAACGTAGACGGAGGCATCAGGACCGGCGGTGGCCATAGCTCCGGCCTGGATCACGAGCGTCGCGGCCTCGTGGATCGTCATGAAATATCGCGTCATGCGTTCATCGGTCACGGTCAGAGGCCCGCCGGCGGCGAGCTGGCTCTCCCAGATCGGGATCACGCTGCACGCGCTCCCCAGCACGTTTCCGAATCGCACCATCGTAAAACGCGTGGCATTCGTCGTTACCGCACGCGCCGTGCGGTGCAGCCCCTGAACGTACAATTCGGCCAGCCGCTTTGTCGCGCCCATCACGCTCGTGGGGTTCACGGCTTTGTCGCTCGAAATCAGCACGAACCGCTCGGCACCGCTCGCCAGCGCGGCGTCGGCGACGGCTTTGGTCCCTAGCAGGTTGTTCGTGACGGCATGGGCCGGGTGGTCTTCCATCAGCGGTACGTGCTTGTGCGCCGCCGCATGAAACACGACGTGCGGGCGGTGCTTTGACAGAACGCGGAGCGTGCCGTCGCCGTCGGCAACATCGTGCAGAACGGCGCGGCGTGTGACCGCGGGGTAGCGTTCGGAGAGCTGACGATCGATCTCGAACAGCGCGTTCTCGGATCGCTCCATCAGGACAATCTCGGCGGGCTGAAAGCTCGCAACGATCCGCGAGATCTCGCTGCCGATCGAGCCCCCGGCCCCGGTGATCAGCACTCGCTTGCCCGTCAGCGCGGACGCGACCAGCTCGCGGTCGAGGCCGTGAGGCTTGCGGCCGATGAGTTCCGACCAGTTCGTCGGCGAGCGCACCGAGGTCAACGTCGGCGCGGGCGGGGACGCCAGTAGCTCATCCAGTGGCGGGACGAAGCGCTCGGGAATGCCAAGTCCGGAGAGCGTCTGACGCACCGCTAGCATTGTCGCTGTACGGTCGCGCGGGAGGCTCACCACGGCAAGGTCCGGACACAACGTCTGTACCATTCGTGGCAGACTCGTCAATGTGTCGAATCCTCGGGCCACCGAGCCCCCATCGGTCAGGACAAACCCAACCGCCTCGGGCGCGTCGGGGAGCAGGGCGAGCTGGTCGGCCAAGAGGCCCAGGGTCTCGGCGGACCCGATGAGGATGGCGCGGGGCTTTTTCCGATGGATCTCAGTGTTGTTCATCATGCTTGCTCCGAGGTCTTGCTATCGACCCGAGGGAGACCAACGGGCCTAGAACGCCGAGGGTCTGACGCGTGTGCTCGGGTTCCCGGACTCAGAGGCGTTATCGGGCGAGTCGTGGCATTCCGACGCGCGTTGCTAAGGTCCGCTATCTTGGGTCATGATCTCACGGATTCGCGGGAAACTCACGGCGGTGCTCGGGGGAGCGGCACAGATCGAGATGGCCGACGGGATGACTTATGAGGTGCTCCTGCCCGCGTACATGCACGAGGGCATCGCCCGTGCCGTCGGGTCCATGGTCTCCTTGATCACGTTGCAGTACCTCGAAGGACAAGGACAGGGAACGAGTTTCATCCCACGGCTCATCGGCTTTGCGAGCGAGAGCGACCGGCGGTTCTTTGACGTCTTCACGACCGTCAAGGGCATCGGCAATCGCAAGGCGCTCCGTGCGATGGCCGTCGAACCGGCGCGGATCGCTGCCCTCATCATGGGCAAGGATGCCAAGGGACTGACGGAGCTGCCGGAAATCGGCAAGCGGCTCGCGGAGACCGTGATCGCGGAATTGACGGGCAAAGTCGACGTCTTTCTAACGGCGGCCGAGGTCAGCAGTCTGAATCAGCAGGCCGAAGCCAAGCCGGTCAGCAAGACCACGGCGAGCGAGGAAGCAGTGGCAGCACTGATCGCGTTGGGCGAGACTCCCCAGAACGCGGAGCGAAAAGTTGCCATCGTGCTCGGAAAGGCCGCCGGCAAGACGCTTTCGACCGACGACATCGTGGCGGCGGTCTACGGCGGATAGGTTTTTTGGCGCACCCTGAACGATTGCGACCCGTGAAAGTTGAGCGAGCGTAGGGCCCGGCCCGATATGCTCTGCCATGCGATACGCAATGATCATGGCGGGCGGTGCGGGGACGAGGCTGTGGCCCATGAGCCGCAAGGGCGAGCCCAAGCAGCTCCTGCGGTTCATCCAGAGCCCCGGCGACCCGTCGCGCCAGCGGTCGCTGCTCGAGATCGCGGCGGGCCGGCTCGAGGGGCTCGTTCCCGACAAGAACCGCTACATCTGCACGAGCGAGGGGTATCGAGGCGTGATCCGCCGAGATTTGCCCGCCTTTGGCGACCAGCAGATCTTGGGCGAGCCCATGGGCCGCGACACGGTGAACGCCGTCGGGTTTGCGGCGGCGGTGCTGCACAAGCTGGACAAGGACGCGATTTTCGCCGTCCTGACCGCCGACCACATCATCGAGCCCGACAGCATCTTCCGCGAGCGGATGGACCTTGGGTTCAAGCTGATCGAGGCCGACCCACGCCGACTGGTGACGTTCAGCATCAAGCCGACGTACGCCGCCACGGGGTTTGGGTATGTGGAGCGGGGGACTCCCGTACGGGACGTAAAGGGGGCCGAGAGCCTCGCCTTCCATGTGCAGAGGTTTGTCGAGAAGCCCGACAAAGCCCGCGCCCAGGCCTACGTCGCCAGCGGGGCGTTCAATTGGAACAGCGGGATGTTCGTGTGGAAAGCGTCGACGTTTCTCGACGCGCTCCGAAAGTTCAAGCCAGAGAGCCACGCGGGCGTCACCGAGATCGCCGCCGCCTGGGGAACCCCCATGCAGAAGGACGTCATCGACCGCGTGTACCCGACGCTGCCCAAGATCAGCGTGGACTACGGCGTGATGGAGCCGGCGAGCAGCGACAAGGATTTCCAGATCTGCACGGTGACGATGGACGTGAAGTGGCTCGACGTGGGCAGCTGGCCCAGCTACGCAGAGACCGTCCCCGCCGACGCCGACGGCAACCGCAAGGCAGGCCGCGGCGAGGCGATCGTCGTGCAGGGGCGGAACAACCTCGTCGTCACGGGCGGCGAAGGCCACACGGTGGCGCTGCTCGGCTGCGACGACATGATCGTCGTTCACACACCGGACGCGACTTTGGTGATGCCCAAGAGCAAGGCCGAGGAACTGAAGATCGTCCACGGCATGGTGCGCGACGGGCTGAAGTAGCGTGAGAGAGCTGCCATACTGTATCGGCACCACGCATCTCGAGAGACGCTGAGTACATCAGACATCGAAGTGCCGCAACCGAATTTCCGCGGTAGCAGCGATACGAGATTTCAGTCATCGTCAGCCGATCGTGTACGACTCGACGAAGACGGGTGGCATGCCTCCGGATCTCGGAGGCATGTTCCTCGGTTCTCAGCCTTCAGGATCAAGGGAAACATTGCTCCCGAGATCTGGGAGCAATGCCACCCGCCCCCCTAGCACGCTTCGAGACACCTGATTCATAGCGCGACCTCCGTGTATAGATCACCCCACTCCAGAAAACCACCATGGCTGTTCCGGGTGCGGGAACAAGTGACGCAATCCGTATACCCATCACACTCGATGTTGGATCACCAACTCCGTAAAACCCCAGCCGATCCATGAATGTCAGGCCAGACACCGTCGTC